>Ga0126308_10000027_pt1 | contig 28055 bp, 26 predicted proteins | sample Plot55_FD_92533 | JGI IMG/M metagenome (GOLD analysis project Ga0126308, IMG submission 92533) | Serpentine soil microbial communities from UC McLaughlin Reserve, CA, USA - Plot55 | ecosystem: Environmental > Terrestrial > Soil > Grasslands | place: USA: UC McLaughlin Reserve, Lake County... | reverse complement strand
AGGTATACGGAGGCCAAACTGGGCCGAAAAGCGCCGTTTCGGTGGCCCGTAAGGCTACGTTGCAGGCACCTCCGAGACTTTTCGGACAGTTTCTACCGGCAGCTCGGTGAATAGCCCTTCTATAGAGCCGCATGTGCCACTATCGAGGAGATAGAAGGAACCCGGCAGGCGATCGTCGCGGATGCCCGGCTGTTGGGCGAGTTAAAGCAAGAGCGAAGCTAGGAGTACGACGCGAAATGATCGTCTAGCTCATCCAACAACCGCTGCTTCTCTCCTGCGCTCAGGAACGAGGCTTGAAACGAGTTCTTTACCAACCGGTAGACATCATCCCCGGACAAATGAAGCTCCTCTTGCGCGGCATAGAAGTTCTCGGTTATGTAACCGCCGAAGTACGCTGGATCGTCTGAGTTTACCGTTACGCGCAGCCCCAGATCCAGCATCCGCTTTAGATTGTGGACCTGGATGGAATCGAAGACGCGCAGTTTGACGTTGGAGAGCGGACAGACGGTCAGAGGTATCTGTTCTGCTACTAGCTTCTCTACCAGTTGGGGATCTTCTACGCAGCGAACCCCGTGGTCTATCCGGGACACTTTGAGCTCTTCCAGCGCCTGCCAGATGTACTCCGGTGGTCCTTCTTCGCCGGCATGAGCGACCGTCAGGAACCCGCGCTCTCTCGCTCTGTCGAATACGGCCTTGAAATCCTCCGGCGGATGTCCCACCTCGGAGGAATCGAGCCCGACACCGACGATCCACTCTTTGTACGGCAGCGCGCGATGTAGGGTTTCCATGGCCTCTTGGGCGCTGAGGTGCCTCAGAAAACACATTATTAGTTTCGAGGAGACGTCTAGCTGTTGCTCACCGTCTACCAGGGCGCGGCGTATCCCCGTTATTACTGTTACGAACGGGACTCCTCTACCGGTGTGAGCCTGCGGGTCGAAGAATATCTCGGCGTGGCGTACGTTTTGGGACGCGACCTTTTGTAGATAGGCTCGGGTCAGGTCGTAGAAGTCCTGCTCGTAAAGTAGCACCTGGGTGGCCTCGTAGTAGACGTCCAAGAAAGACTGTAGGTCGCTGAAATCGTAGGCTCGGCGCACCTCTTCAACGGAGGCGTACCGGAGGACGACCCCGTTGCGCTCGGCGATCTCGAACATCAACTCGGGTTCCAGGGATCCCTCTATGTGGATGTGCAGCTCCGCCTTGGGGATCTCCCGACAGAAGGTCTCCGGGATGGTGAGATCTCGTAAGCTCATCTCTTGGCCGCTCCTTTGCTTTCGGTGGTTCTGTAGTCCCATGATAGGATGCGGCGCCAGCCATTACTACAAGCCGCCAAGAATGCTATAGCCCACTTAAGCTTCTCCTACTCGTACAACAGGGACAGCAAGTTGCGCCAGACCTTCTCCCAGGTACCGTCTTCTTCTCACAACTTCGGCCTTCGCCAACAGGTTGCCGGAGAGCCCTACTCTCGGGGCACGTATTGCCAACGACAGCCGGTGCGTAGGACGTACAGTATGCCGTTTAGGGTCTCTCGGTCGCCGACCCTAGGCGTCCTCGCCCCTTACGAAGCGGTGGTAACAGGATCTTGAGGCGCTGCCATTGCTCGTCGGTAAGCTCCGTCGTTTTCATGAGCGTCAGCATAGGGCGCCCCCGTAGCCTTCTTCTACTCGCACGTTTCGGAACTTCGGACCTGTGTAAAATGAATGTTAAATAAGGGTTAAATCGAACATAGAGCGGTGGACGGCATGGAAACGGAAGAACTGACCGAGGCGAGGACGGAAGAGAGCGCGAACGATCGGCGGGCGCGGGAGCTCGTCGAGCTTTTGCAGGAGCTGCGAATAGTGTTGCCTGGGGTGCAGGTGTTGTTCGCTTTCCTACTTACGGTGCCTTTCTCGGCGGGATTCGGGGACGTAAGCACGTTGCAGAAGGTGGTCTTTTTCGGGACGCTAGTGTGCACCGCGCTCTCGGCGGGCCTGCTCATAGCGCCGTCGGCGCACCACAGGATCTTGTGGCGCCAGCAGGCCAGGGAGCACCGTTTGCGTGTGGCGAACCGGCTCGCGATCTCGGGCATGCTCCTGCTCGTACCGGCGATGGTCGGGGTGATGTTCGTGATCACCGACATCTTGTTCGGCTCGACGCCCGCCGCCGTGGTGACCGCCGCCATCACCGCCTTCTTCGCCTACGTGTGGTTCGTGATGCCGATCCAGTACGGCCTCAAAGGTAATAGATCCTCCGGGTAGACCTCCCAGAATGTGGGCACAGACGAGAGTGGGCCACAAGATGTATGGCGGGGGATTGCCAGAGGTGGTACTATGCGGATGTTGGCACTGCACCTCGAGTAGGAGGGAAGAGTCCGATGGACAGGCAGGCCGACAGTTAGCCACGGACTTGCGTCCGTGGGCCGGGCCGATGGCCGCTCAAATGGGGGCGGCGCCTCGCATCGGCCCGGTTTTTGTTCCCTGGACCTACTCTTTCGGGCGCGTGATCGCGCCTTCGGAAGCCGAGGAGACGAGCGCGGCGTACTTGGCGAAGACGCCGGTCTCGTAGCGGGGGATGGGTTCTTGCCAGTCCTTGAGGCGGTCTTCGATCTCTTCGTCCGAGAGGTGAACCGAGAGCGTACGCTCCAGTACGTCAAAGGTTATGGTGTCGCCTTCTCTTAGAGCCGCGATGGGACCGCGGTGGGCAGCTTCGGGGGAGACGTGGCCGGCCATGAGGCCGCGCGTTGCGCCGGAGAACCGGCCGTCGGTGAGGAGGGCGACGGATTCGCCCAAGCCCTGTCCGACGAGGGCGGCGGTAACGCCGAGCATCTCGCGCATCCCGGGACCGCCCTTGGGACCTTCGTACCGGATCACCACGACGTCTCCCTCGTTTATCTGCCCGTGCGTCGCCGCCTCCATCGCTTCCTCCTCGGAGTCGAAGACGCGCGCGGGGCCCTCGTGGAAGAGCCGGGTGTAGCCGGCGACCTTCACGACGCAGGCCTCCGGGGCTAGGTTGCCCTTCAAGATGACGAGTCCTCCGGTGTCTCGAAGGGGGCTCTCGACTGGGGCTATCACGTCCTGGTCCGGCGTCTCTTCGGCGCTCTCGACCTCCTCGGCGATGGTCCGACCCGTAGGGGTGAGCTGTTCACCGTCCACGAGGCCGGCCTCGACCAGGCGGTTCCCCAGAAGCTTCGTGCCGCCCGCGCGGTCGAGGCCCACGGCCGTGTAGCGCCCGCCGGGTTTGAGGTCGGCGAGTATGGGGGTGCGGTTGCTCACCCGGTCGAAGTCGTCCATGTCGAGCGGGACGCCAGCCTCGCGGGCGATCGCCAGGAGGTGCAGGACCAGGTTGGTCGAGCCGCCGGAGGCCGCGCCGGCGGCGATGGCGTTCTCGAACGCCTCCCGAGTGATGATGTCGGCGGGGGGGAGGCCCCGGTGCAAAAGGTCCATGACCAGCTCGCCGGCCTCGGCGCAGACCTCGTCCTTGCGCGAGTCGAGGGCTGGGGGGCTCGCCGAACCCATCGGCGAGAGGCCTAGGAACTCCAGGACCATCGCCATCGTGTTGGCAGTGAACTGCCCACCACAGGCCCCCGCGCCAGGGCAGGCGTGGGTTTCGAGCTCCTCGAAGTCCTCGTCGGACATCTTCCCGCTTGCGTGCGCTCCCACGGCCTCGAAGACCTCCTGGATGGTGACGTCGCGCCCCTTGAAGCGCCCGGGGGCGATGGAGCCGCTGTAGACGATCACTCCCGGTACTCCCAGGCGGACGTGGGCCATCGCCGCCCCGGGGATGGTCTTGTCGCAGCCGACGATGGAGACGACCGCGTCGAACATGTGGCCGCGTCCGACGAGCTCTATGGAGTCGGCGATGACCTCCCGGCTCACGAGCGAGGTCTTCATCCCCTCGGTGCCCATCGTTATGCCGTCGGAGATGGCGATGGTGTTGAGCTCCATCGGCGTGCCGCCGGCCGCCCGGACGCCCTCCTTCACCTTCTCGGCCAAGCGCCGATGGTTGTAGTTGCAGGGCATGGTCTCGATCCAGGAGTGCGCCACCCCGACCACCGGCTTGGTGAGGTCCTCGTCGGTAAACCCCATGCCTTTAAGGTACGACCGGGCCGGGGCCCTATCTCGCCCTTCGAGGATGGTGCGGCTCTTGTGACGGACATCGGTGGTCTCCATAGGCTTTTCTCCTCTATCTGTTAGGCCGACGAGTTGCGCCAACGGAGGATAACACCATCTGGGTCGTAGGCGTAGAACTCGGAGAGTCTGGCCTAGAATGGGCGTGTGAAGCCTCTCCTCGATACTCGCGTCCTTCTGGCCCTCGGGGCGACGGTGTTCTTGTGGGCGTCGGCCTACGCCGGTATCAGGGCCAGCCTGGAGGCGTTCGGGCCGGGGCAGGTAGCGCTCGCGCGCTTGCTCGTGGCTTCGGTAGTGCTCGTCCTCTACGCGATCGCGAAGCGGCTGCGCCTGCCGGAGACAAAGGACCTCCCGGCGACTCTCCTCTCGGGCTTCCTCGCGTTCGCCGTCTACCACGTCGCGCTGAACTACGGGGAGATCACCGTCAGCGCCGGGGCGGCGGGCGTGCTGATAGCCACCGCCCCCGTCTTCACCGCGCTCTTGGCCACGTCTTTCCTCAAGGAGAGGCTCAGGCCGTTAGGCTGGGCCGGGATGGCGGTGAGCTTCGCGGGCGCGGCTTTGATCTCTCTGGACGAGGGGCAGAGCTTTGCCCTGGATCCTGGGGCTTTTCTGATCTTGCTCTCCGCCGTCTGCGTGAGCGTTTACTTCGTCTTTCAGAAACCGTACCTGAGAAAGTACGGGGCCTTGGCCTTCACGACTTACGCAATCTGGGCGGGCACGGTCTTCACGCTCCCTTACCTTCCCGGGCTTGCTTCGCAGGCCCTGGCGGCCCCCGCCGAAACGACCCTCGTTCTGGTCTTCCTCGGCCTCTTCCCGACCGCGCTCGCCTACGTCACCTACGCCTACGCCATGGCGCGCATGAACGCGTCGGTTGCCGTCAGCTTCCTCTACCTGGTCCCGGTCCTGGCGTACCTGATCGCCTGGATCTGGCTCGGCGAGGTCCCGACGCTCCTCTCCGTGCTAGGCGGCCTCCTGGCCCTCGCGGGCGTTCTGCTGGTGAACCGGTGGGGACGTGAACGGTAGTAGAATCTAAGCCCGTAACCTCTCAGCGCGAAAGGCAGGTCCTGTTGACCCGTAGCTTACACCCCGAGACCCGAATCGGACATGTCCATCTGAAGGTTGCGAACATCGAGCGCTCCTTGGGCTTCTACCGCGACCTGTTGGGCTTCGAGATCACCCAGTGGTACGGTGAGGACGCTGTGTTCCTCTCCGCCGGTGGCTACCATCACCACATCGGCCTCAACACCTGGGCGGGACGCGGCGTCCCGCCCGCGCCTCAGAGAGCGGCGGGACTCTTTCATCTCGCCATCCTCTACCCCGAGCGCCGTGAACTGGCGAAGGCGCTGAAGACGCTCTCGGACGCCGGGTACCCTATCGACGGCGCCTCCGACCACGGCGTCTCCGAGGCACTTTACCTGCGCGACCCGGACCAGAACGGCGTCGAGCTCTATTGGGACCGCCGGCGTGATGAGTGGCCCTACGACGACGACGGGAACCTAATGATGGTCACCGCGCCGCTCGATGTGAAGGGGTTGCTCGCGGAACTCGAAGGGGTTCGGTAAAGCGCAAGAAGCAGCCGCAAATCGGCTACCGGCGGGGCTCACCCGAAAGCGTCCCCGCCTGAACCGCGAGGGGAAGCCTACCGGTCTTTGGCGACCCCTGGCGTGCGCCCAGGGACGCGCCGCCCTGGCCGACCGACGCCGACTCCCCACCGCGGGGGTTGGTGGCGGCGAGGCGTTCTCCGGTCTTATAAACTGTCTCATAAACCGCTAGAGTGTCTCTCGATGAGACGTCTTTGACCGTACAAGACGGCAAAATGAGGCTTCTTCGCCCCGTTTTTGCGAGCTCGCGGGGCCTCAGTATGGACCTATCTGGATGTTTCAAACCTCCCCCTCCGCTTCTGGCGGCCTCCCTCTACGGCAAGCGCTCGTCCGCCGACGCGCTCCCGACGGCTACAAGCAGCAAGACCAAAGTTGCAGTGGTTGAGGCTCGGTGCATCCCCCGCTTTCCCTGGCGTTTCCCGATAGCGAACACTATTTCTTTGGTGCTACGCAAGGCAAGATACCGCCGCAGGGACGAGCCGGCGTGTTGGCTATCTCCGGGTGGGCGCATAGAATATCCCCATGAGTCTCGAAGGACTGGGCAAGCTACTCATCGGTGGGGCGGTCGTGCTGCTGGTGCTCGGCGGCATCTTCCTCCTTTTGAGCAAGTTCGGACTGGACCGACTGCCGGGGGATTTCGTCTTCCGGCGGGGGAACCTGACCGTCTACGCGCCGATAGGACTCATGATCCTGGTCTCCATCGTCCTCACGATCCTCTTGAACGTGTTCTTCCGACGCTAGGAGCGCTGGGGAACCGATGCTGACGAGCGAGCTAGACTACCGGCTGCCCGCAGACCTCATCGCCCAAAGACCCGCTGTCCCGCGCGACTCTTCGCGCCTTATGGTGGTGGACGCGAGCAAGGGAACCGTCGAACACCACATCTTCCGCGACCTGCCACGCTTCTTAGGGCCGGGCGACGCGGTCGTGCTGAACGAGACAAAAGTCCTCCCGGCCCGCGTCTCCGTCCGCCGCCCCGGCGGGGGCGAGACTGAGCTATTGTTCTTGCGACGTCTCAACGACCGGAACGGCTCCTGGGAGGTCATGGCCCGGCCGAGCAAGCGTCTTCGGGCCGGGATGACTCTGGCCGTGGGCAGCGAGGAGTTGCGCGTCGTGCAGCCTCTCGAGGAGGGGCGGTGGGTCGTCGCGGGCGCCGACGTGCTGGAGATGCTGCGCAGGCGTGGGCGCATGCCGCTTCCACCGTACATAGAGGCTACGCCGGAGGCGGAGGCAGCTTACCAGACGGTCTACGCCAAAAACGAGGGCTCGGCCGCCGCCCCGACCGCCGGGTTCCACTTCACACCCAGAGTGCTGCAAAGGGTAGCGAGGGCGGGAGCCAGGCTCGCGCGGGTGACGCTGCACGTCGGGATCGGCACGTTTTCGCCGGTAAGGGCCAAGAGGTTGGCAGACCACCGCATGCACGCCGAGCGTTACTCCGTGCCCGAGGACACGGCGCAGATCGTCGGCGGCGCGGAGCGCGTGGTCGCCGTCGGGACCACGGTGGCCCGCACCTTGGAGAGTTGGGCGGCGACGGGAGAACGAGAGGGGGAGTCGGATCTCTTTATCCGACCGGGCTACCGTTGGCGGTCGGTGGGCGCCCTTCTGACGAACTTTCACCTGCCACGCTCGACCCTGCTCGCGATGGTGATGGCGTTCGCGGGCAAAGAGCCCGTCAGGGAGGCGTACGAGGTCGCGGTAAAGGAGCGCTACCGCTTCTTCTCCTTCGGGGACGCGATGTTGCTCTTAGGAAACGGGAGGTTGCGATAGGAGCACCGGTTTCTATAGAGATAAAGGCGCGCGACGGCGAGGCGCGTGCGGGGACTTTGTACACCCCGCACGGCGACGTCCCGACGCCGACCTTCATGCCGGTCGGGACCAAGGGCACCGTCAAGGGCCTAACCGCTGGCGACCTGCGCTCGGTGGGAGCCGGCATCGTGCTCGGAAACGCCTACCACTTGTATCTCCGCCCGGGCACGGACGTCGTCCGGGAAGCGGGCGGGATCCACGGTTTCACGGGCTGGGACGGTCCGATGCTCACCGACTCGGGGGGGTACCAGGTCTTCTCGCTCGCGCACCGGCGCAAGCTCTCCGAGATGGGGGTCGAGTTCTCATCAGTCTACGATGGCTCTTCGCACTACTTCACGCCGGAACTCACGACGAGGGTGCAGGACGAACTTGGGGCGGACATAGCGATGGTGCTCGACGAGTGCCCGCCAGCGAACGCGAGCCGAGAGTACCACGCCGACTCTTTAAGGCGCACGGCCCGGTGGGCGAAGCGGTGCAAGGAGGCGCATGTTCGCGAGGACCAGGCGCTGTTCGGGATCGTGCAGGGCGGGCTGCACGAGGATCTGCGCAGAGAGAGCCTCGAGCGTACCGTCGAGCTCGACTTCCCCGGCTACGCAGTCGGGGGCTTGAGCGTAGGCGAGTCGCGGGAGGAGATGATCCGGATGCTCTCGCTGGTGGCACCGGAGCTGCCCGCCGACAGGCCGCGATACTTCATGGGGATCGGGGATCCGGTCGGTATCCTGCAGGTCATAGCCGTGGGCGTGGACATGTTCGATTGCGTCCTGCCGACCCGGCTGGCGCGCCATGGGTCGGCGCTAACCGGTAAAGGGCGAATAAACCTCAAGAACGCCTCCTACCGGCGCGATCTTGAGCCTTTGGACTCAGAGTGCTCCTGCGATACTTGCACGGGGGGCTACAGCCGGGCTTACCTCTCGCACCTCGTGCGCGAGAACGAGCTACTCGCCCACCGGCTCGTGACGCTGCACAACGTGCACTTTGTGAGCGAGCTGTGCAGGCAGGCTCGTGCGGCGATTCTGGAGGGGCTCTACGGGGAGTTCGTGAGGGCTTGGATCGCGCGCTACGCTGGTCGGACGGGGGACGAGCGACTTTCGGACGCTGCTCTGTAGATGCTATTATCACCTTGAAGGTATGAGCAACCGCCGCAACAACCTCATCATCTTGGGCCTCGTGGTCGCCCTGATCGGGGTGGCCGCCTACTTCATTTTCTTGCGCCAACCTGTTGCGGAGGCGACACGTCTCGGCCTCGACCTCGAAGGCGGGGTGAGCGCCAACCTGCAGGGTTACAAGACCGACGGCTCGGAGGTCACCCGACAGGAGATGGACCTGGCTGCGGGCATTATCCGCAAGCGGGTGGACTCCCTGGGCGTTGCGGAACCCGAGATACAGCTGCAGGGCCAGGACCAGGTCGTGGTGAATATCCCCGGCGTCACCGACACCGAGCACGCGATAGACGTCATCGGGCGCACTGCCCAACTCGGCTTCTACGAGGTGTTGGCCGCCGCAGGCGGTCAGCAGCCCGTCTCCGAGGACGAGGTCGAGGAGACCAAAGACGAGTTGCAGAGCGAGCTCGAAGGGGATCCGGCCTACCAAGAGGGAGGAACCAAGATCCTCTTCGAGGAGACACCCTCTCCTAGTGGTGAAGGGGTCATCGTCCAAGGGTACGTGGTCCCGGAGGAGCCCGGCGTTACCGGCGAGGCGCTCGAGTCGGCGATCATAGAGCGCGACCAAGCGGGCAGGCGCATGGTCCGGATAAACTTGACCGGCGAGGGAGCCGGACAGTTCGGCGACCTCTCTCAAGAGGTGATAGACAACGCCCTGGCGAACGGCATCCCGGGGCAGGGCAGGCTCGCCGTGGTCCTCGACGAGGACGTGATCAGCGCGCCGACGGTGCGGGAGGTCCTCGACCAGGGGTCTTTCGTGATCGAGAACCAGGAGGGCGGCGGGCTCCCGAAGGAAGAGGCCGAGGAGCTAGAGATCGTCTTGCAGACCGGTGCCTTGCCGGTGAACATGGAAGTCCTCTCCGTCACTTCGATCGGGCCTACCTTGGGTTCGGACTCCCTGAGGAGCGGGCTTTTGGCGGCGCTCGTGGGGTTCGGGCTCGTGCTCTTGGTCTTGCTCGTCGTGTACCGGGTGCTCGGGGTGATAGCGGACCTGGCGCTGTTGATCTACGCCTTTTTGCTTTGGGGGCTCATCGTTGCCATCCCGATAACTGTGACTCTGCCGGGGATCGCGGGCATCGTCTTGAGCATCGGTGTCGCGGCGGACGCGAACGTGGTCATATTCGAGCGGATCAAGGAAGAGATAAGGCGCGGCAAGTCGCCCCGCACCGCCGTGGGTCTCGGCTACCAGAAGGGCTTCAAGGCGATCCTAGACGGAAACCTCACCACCCTTATCACCGCCTTCATCCTCTTCGCTCTCTCCACCGGTTCCGTGCAGGGCTTCGCGGTCTTGCTGGCCGTGGGCGTCGTCCTCTCCATGTTCACGGCCATCGCGGTCACGCGGGCTCTTCTGGGCATTATCTCCGACCGCGGCTTTAAACTCTCTGCCCCGATGATGGGCGTCTCCAAGAAGAGCCTCGAAGCCGAGAGGCCTGCGAAAGCCGGCAAAGCCGGGGCGGGGGCGCGCTAGCGATGGCGTTCAAGAACGTCGACTTCGTCGGTGGGTGGCGCATCTGGTTCGCCGTCTCGGCCGTGTTCCTCCTGCTCAGCGTAGGGGCGATTGCCCTGGGGGGCATGAACTTCGGCATAGACTTCACCGGTGGCTCGAAGTTCACCGCGAGCGGCGTGGAAGGGTCGCCAGGCACCGAGGAGGTGGGGGACGCGCTGCCAGGGGACCTGGGCGAGAGGTCGTTCGTGCAGAGGCTCGGCGACGAGGGTTACGAGGTCCGGACGCCGGTCCTCTCCCAGGAAGAGAACACGGAGGTTCAGCAGGCCCTGGAGGACTTTCTGGGGGCCGAGGTCAGCGTCACGAGCATCAGCCCGACGTTCGGAGGCCAGATCCGAGAACAGGCCCTGCAGGCCGTGGCGGCGGCGCTTCTCATAATCGTCCTGTACATAAGCTTGCGTTTCGAGTTTGCCTTCGCCTTCGCAGCGATGGTCGCGCTCTTGCACGATATCTTGATCACGGTGGGCTTCTACGCTCTGGTAGGGCGCGAGGTGAACCTGGTGACGGTAGTCGCCGTTTTGACGGTTTTGGGGTACTCCCTCTATGACACGATCATCATCTTCGACCGCATAAGGGAGAACACGCCCGAGGCTGGCTACAACCGCCGCCGGTACGACCAGCTGGCCAACAATTCTATCCGGCAGGTTGTGATGCGTTCGATCTATACTTCGACCGTCACCCTGATCCCGGTGACAGCCCTCCTACTCTTCGGCGAGTCCACCTTGAGCGACTTCGCCTTCGCCCTCTTGGTCGGCATCGCGGCGGGCACCTACAGCTCTATCTTTATAGCCGCGCCCACTTTATGCTTGTTCAAGGCTTGGCGCGCGGGGAGGACACGCAAGGCGCCGAGAGGCGCAACAGCGAGATAAAGGAGTGAAGATGTTTGAATCGCTAGAACGTTTGATCCTCTTGCAGATAGGCGTGGCGGCCGTGACCCGCGAGCGGGTCCAGGAGGCGGTAAACCGCCTTATCGAGCAAGGCCGGATGGAACGTGAGGAGGGCCGCGCCGTCGTCGAGGACGTCCTAAGCCGGGCGCGTGAGCGCTCCTCCGGTACCCGTAGCCTGATAGACGCCTCCGTGCAGCAGGGACTGCGCGGCGCCGGCGTACCGAACCGTGAGGCCTACGAGGACCTCCTCTTCCGCGTCGAGCAGCTCGAGCACCGCGTACGCCTCCTCGAGAACCGCTCCCCAGAGGCGCAGGTTCGTCCCGAAGCGCCGCCAGAGGCAAGCGTCCCGCCGGAGGAGGTGGAGCCGACCATTCCGCCGGTCGGTGGCGTGGATACGGCCCCCGAGCCGCCGAGGGACGAGCCGGACACCCCGCCGGGCCTACCGCCCAGGACATAGTAGGAAGCCGGGGAGGGCGTTCCCCTAAGGTGCGGGAGGGCTCGGACCTTTGAATGACGTCGATAGAGGCCTCGCCCCTTACTCTGGCGGCCGGCGGGAGAACCTCGTGCGGTTCTCCCAGATCGGGCGGGTCCTGGTCCGCCATGGGTTCGGCTTCGTCTTCGACGTCCGGCGGGGCAGGCGGGAGAGGCGCGGCCTGGAGGAGCTCTTCGCCCCCAACTTCGGCGTCAGGCTCAGGCGGACGCTCGAGGATCTCGGGCCGACGTTCGTGAAGTTCGGCCAACTCTTGAGCACCCGCTCGGACATCATCCCGGAGGGCGTTCTCTTCGAGCTGCAGAAGCTTCAGGACACGGCGGCGCCCATACCACTCGAAACGGCGCAGGCGGTGATAGAGGGGGAGCTCGGGGCCCCGATAGGGAAGCTCTTCGCCGGGTTCGACCCGGTGTGGCTCCGGTCGGCGAGCATCGGCCAAGTCCACAGGGCGTGGCTCCACGACGGGGAGCAGGTCGCGGTCAAGGTGCAGCGGCCGGAGGCGCCTTACCGGGTCGAGGCGGACCTCGCGCTGATGAGGGATCTAGCGACGCTTCTTGACGCGAGGTTTGAGGACAGGATCTTCATAGACGTCAAGGAGCTCGTCGCGGAGTTCGAGAGCGTGATCCGGCGCGAGCTCGTCTACGAGTCCGAGGCTCAGAACGCGAGGCGCTTCGCTCACAACTTCTCCGGAACCCCAGTAAAGGTCCCGAAGATCCACACTAAACTCTCCACGAAGCGTGTCTTAACGATGGAGTTCATCGAGGGTACCCGCTTCCATGACATCCGGCCCCTGCTCCTGGTGCCGGCAGAACGCCGACGTGTGGCGACGATGGGGGCGGAGGCGATCTTCAAGATGGCTTTCGAGGACGGCTTCTTCCACGGCGACCCGCACCCCGGCAACCTCATCCTTACCCCCGAAGGGGAGCTCGCTATCCTGGACTTCGGCATGGTTGGCTTTATGAGCCGCGGCGACATAGAGGCCTTGAGTAGGCTATTCATCGCCGTCATACAGCAGGACTCCGCGGCGGCGCTGCGGGGCCTGGAGTCGCTAGGGGCCCGGTACGCGCCGGAGGTAAGGGGCCCGCTCGAGCAGGATCTCAGGGAATTCTTGTACAAGTACTCGGGGCTCTCGGTCGGGGAAGTCACGCTCGGGCAGGCGTTATCGGAGTTGATCACGCTCGTAAGAAGGTACAGGCTCTCGATGCCGCCGGTCTTCCCGCTCCTCACCAAGGCCCTCGTGACCGCTGAGGCCGTCGCCCGCACCATAGACCCGACCATCAACGTCTACGAGCTAGCCCGCCCCTACGCGAACCGCCTGCTTCGTGAGCGGTACGAACCAGGCTTCCTCCTCGAAAGGTCCCAGGAACGGGCGCTCGAATACGCCCGCTACCTGGAAGATTACCCGGAGCAGCTAAGGCAGCTCCTCACCTCACTGGAAGACGGCGAGCTCGAAATCAGGTTGAATCATGACCGCCTGGACGAGCTAATCGGAAAGGTGGACGTGCTCGCAAACCGGCTCGTCTTCGCCGTCGTCACCGGCGCCTTGCTCATGGGATCATCGCTTTTGGGCTCCTTTGCCACTGGCGGCCCCCTGGTACCCTACCTGGGCTTCTCCCTCGTCGCGTTCATCGGCTTCACTTTGGCGCTCGTCCTGGCCGTGATCCTACTCGTCGTCATCTTCCGCTCGAGACGGCTCTGACGAGCCGTCAGCCGTCGGTGGCAGACATTAGAGGTCAGCAAGAGCCGAAATGCTAAAATCCTTTCATGGAGATAATCCGCGAAGAGGGGCAGCCGAAGGTCGTACCCGAGCCGGAGGTGACGATAACCTCCCTGCTTGGGAAGATCGCTTCCTTCAACCCGGAGGCCGACGAGGAGCTTGTAGCCCAGGCTTACGGGAGGGCACACGCCGCCCACAAGGGGCAGGTGCGTAAGAGTGGTGAGCCCTTCGTCTATCATCCTCTGGCGACCGCGGATATACTCGCCGATCTCAGGCTGGACTCTACGACCATCGCCGCGGCGCTTCTGCACGATGTCCTCGAGGACACGGAGATCAGCAAGGAGGATCTCGCCGAGCAATTCGGCGAGGAGGTCGCGGACATCGTCGACGGGGTCACAAAGCTGAAGAGGCTCCCCAGCGGGAACTTCGAAGAGGCGCAGGCCGAGTCGCTCAGGAAGATGATTGTGGCGATGAGCCGGGACGTGCGCGTGATCATCATCAAGCTCGCCGATCGGCTGCACAACATGCGTACCCTCGCCTACCTAAAGCGAGAGAACCAGCTCAAAAAGGCCACAGAGACGCTTGAGATCTACGCTCCTCTGGCGCACCGCCTAGGTATCTACTCGGTGAAGTGGGAGCTGGAGGATTTGTCCTTCGCTACGCTCCACCCGAGGCGTTACGATGAGATGAAGCGGCTCGTGGCGGCCCGCAGGGCCGACAGGGAGGCGTTCATCAACGGGGTGGCTGTCGAGCTCAGGAAGGATCTCGAAGAGGCCGGAATAGAGGCCGAGGTGAAGGGGCGCGTCAAGCACTTCTACTCCATCTACAACAAGATGGTCCGGCGCAACAAGGAGTTCAACGAGATCTACGACCTCGCGGGCTTGAGGGTCGTCGTGGATTCCGTGCGAGACTGCTACGGGACTCTGGGTGTGATCCACTCGGTCTGGAAGCCCATCCCGGGGCGATTCAAGGACTACGTCGCTATGCCGAAGTTCAACATGTACCAATCTCTGCACACGACGGTCATGTCCAACGAAGGGAAGCTACTGGAGATCCAGATCCGGACCCGCGAGATGGACATAATCGCCGAGTACGGCATCGCGGCCCACTGGATGTACAAGCACGGCCTCAAGGATAGCCAAGTCGATCGCCTCACTTGGCTGAAGAGCGTGATGGAGTGGCAGGGGGAGACGACCGACGCCGCCGAGTTCATGGAATACCTCAAGGGCGAGCTAGTCGCCGACGAGGTTTACGTCTTCACTCCCAAGGGCGACGTGGTAAGCCTGCCAAGCGGGGCGACACCGATAGACTTCGCCTACCGTGTGCACACCGAGGTCGGGCACCGCACCGTCGGCGCGAAGGTAAACGACCGGATCGTGCCCTTAGACTCCGAGCTCATCTCCGGCGACCGGGTAGAGGTCATCACCGGCAAGGCGATGAAGCCGAGCCGGGACTGGCTCGCTGTAGTCCAGAGCGCGCGCGCCCGGAACAAGATCCGCCAATTCTTCAACAAGGCCGATCGCGAGGACAACCTGAGCCTTGGGCGAGAGAAGGTCACGACGCTCCTCAAGAAGCAGCGCGTGGAGAAGGTGCCGCCTGCCATCTGGGACGAGGTGGCGAAGGAGACAAATTACTCGGCGCCGGACGCCATGCTCGCCGCCGTGGGCCTCGGGGCACTCTCGGCCGAGAACGTAGCGCACCGCGTGGCCGAGAAGGTACGGCCCAAAGAGGAGGAGCCGAACGGGACGCGCAGCCCGGCGCTCGTCCCCCTGCCGCTCTCCGATGGAGAGACCGACTCCGAGACGGGGGTGCAGGTCGTTGGTTCGAGCGGGATACTCACGCGCCTAGCCCGCTGCTGCAGCCCGATGCCCGGGGAAGACATCGTAGGGTACGTGTCTTTGGGGCGTGGGGTCGTGGTGCACGCGTCAGGGTGCGCGAATGCACGGGCCTTGAAGGCGCGCGACCCGGAGCGCTTCGCCGAGGTCGAGTGGGCGCCGGCGCCGGGACGTTTGTTTACGGTGGAGATTCTCGTTGAGGCGTTGGACCGCATGGGCCTCCTGAAGGACGTTACCTCGATCATCTCCGACGCGGGAGTGAGCATACTCTCGGCGCGGGTGGACACGATCGAAGACAGGACGGCCCTCTCGCGGTTCGCGTTCAAGGCCGCGAGCCTGGCGCACGTCGAGGAGATCATACGCAAGATCCGGAGCGTCCCCGACGTCTACGACGTCCGCCGGGTCTCTCGCGACGGCACCCCTGTGGGCGCCAACAGCTAAGCTAGGAGCTTTTCGTGGCCGAGATAGAGCGGGTCCCCCTCGACATGGGCGGTTTCGAGGTCAATGCCTTCGTCGTGCACGCTCCAGAGAGCGACCTGATCGTGGACGCCGGGACCGAGCCGGAGAAGATCCTCGCCCACCTCAAGAAGCCGGTCGCGGCCATCTTTGTCACCCACGGACACCGGGATCACGTGGAAGCTTTGGACGCGGTGCGGCGCGAGACAGAAGCCCCAGTCTACGCCCATCCGGCGGATACGGATGGTGCTGGAGTTACGGACTACGAGCCCCTTTCGGACGGGCAGGATCTCGTAATCGCCGGCGAGGCTTTCAAGGTCTTGCACACGCCGGGGCATTCGCCGGGCTCGGTGACGTTCGTGGTGGGGCGCGACCAGATCGTGGGCGACCTCATCTTGCCGGGGAGCGTGGGCCGGACGGACATCTCAAGAGCCTCCTGGAAAGAGATCGAGGTCTCCATAAGGAAGGTCATGCCGTTCTGGGACGGCTCCACCAGGCTCTTCGCAGGACACGGGCCGGTACTGATGGCCATGGAGGAGCTCGAGAGCAACCCGTACCTGCCCCTGGGAATTCTGTGAAGTACCGGGGACCCAGGGGCACCTACGACGTCTACCCGGAGGGCCGTGAGCCACACGAGCGGCCGGAGCTCTGGGCTTGGGCCGAGCGGGTAGCACGCGACTTCTTCAGGCGGTACGACTACTCGGAGGTGCGGCTACCCGTCTTCGAGGAGGCGCAGCTTTTTATCCGGAGCGTCGGCGAGGAGACGGACATCGTGCGGAAAGAGATGTTCGTCTTTCGCGACAAAGGCGGGCGGGAACTTAGCCTGAGGCCGGAGGGGACGGCGGGGGTTGTGCGCTCTTATGTCGAGCACGGACTCTACAAGATCGCCCAGCCGGTGAAGGTGTGGTACATGGGGCCGATGTTCAGGCACGAGCGCCAGCAGAAGGGTCGTTATCGCCAGCACTTTCAGCTAGGGGCCGAGGTTTTGGGCTCCGAGGACCCTTTGGTGGACGTCGAGGTGATCTCGTTACTCTGCGGCATCCACCAGGCTTTGGGCGTCGAGGACGAGGTGGTCTACCTGAACAACCTGGGAGACCTTGAGACGAGAAAGCGCTACGCCCCCGAGCTACGGGACTACCTCAAGGAGCACGAATCCGAACTCGACCCCGACTCCGTCTCCCGCATCGAGACGAACCCTTTGCGCGCCTTCGACTCCAAGGACAAGAACACTCAGGCCGTGCTCGCGGAGGCGCCCGCAATCGGGGACTTCTTGAGCGAGGAGGCCACGTGGTACTTCGATGCGGTCAAAGAGGGGCTCGAGGCTGTTGGGGTGCCGTACGCGATGGACGAACGCCTGGTGCGGGGGCTCGACTACTACACCTTGACCGTCTTCGAGGCGAAGAGCGCCGCTCTAGGGGCGCAAGACACGGTGGGAGGCGGGGGGCGCTACAATGGGCTCGTGGAGGAGCTCGGCGGGCCAGAGATGCCGGGGATCGGGTTCGGCACCGGCGTCGAGCGCATCCTCCTCGCCGCGAACCCCCCAAAGGAGTTCCCGACCCTCGACGTCTTCTTCGTCACCCTGGCCCCAGAGGCACGCCTGCCAGCCTTCGGCCTTGCGACCGCTCTGCGGGCCGAAGGTCTCTCCTGCGACCTCGACTACGGAAACAGGAGCGCCAAGGGGCAGTTCAAGCAGGCCGACCGGATGGGTGCCAGGTTCGCGGCCATAATCGGGGACGAGGAGCTGGATGGGGGCGTCTGTACATTGCGCGACATGACGACGGGAGAGCAGCAGACGGTGCCCGTGGCGGGTGGTCCGGAGAAACTCCTCCGGGCATTGGGCGCCTGACCCGGGGTTAGAAGAACGTGGGCGCGCCGGCCGTCGGCATACCGGAAGACCTCGTCGCGGGGCTGCGCGACGCTGATACCGTGGCCGTCCTCACCGGTTCCGGTATCTCCGCCGAGAGCGGCGTCCCCACCTTCCGCGACGCCCAGACCGGCCTCTGGGCACGCTACGATCCCATGCAGCTCGCAACCCCGGAAGCCTTCGAGCGCGATCCCGGCCTCGTGTGGGAGTGGTACGCCTGGCGACGGGAGCTAGTAGAGAAGGCGATGCCGAACCCGGGACACGAGGCCTTGGCGGATCTGGAGCGGTACGTTACCTCCTTCTCCCTCGTCACCCAGAACGTGGACGGCCTGCACCGGCGGGCGGGTAGTCGGAACGTTGTAGAGCTGCATGGCAACATCTGGCGCTCGAAGTGCTCGCGAGAGGGTGTGGTCGTCGAGCCCCGCGCGGACGACACGGAGGTCCCACCCTCCTGCCCGCGCTGCGCTGCCTCCTTGCGTCCTGACGTCGTCTGGTTCGGGGAGGCGCTGCCAGCCGATGCGCTCGGAGAAGCCTTCGAAGCGGCCCATAGCTGCGATCTCTTCTTATCCGTCGGCACGTCCGGGCTCGTGCAGCCTGCGGCCTCGCTACCGTTCGAGGCGCTTCAAGCCGGGGCCGTGGTCGTCGAGGTCAACCCGGACGAGACGCCGCTAACGCGGCACGTCCAGTACACTCTACGAGGCTCGGCGGGCACGGTGCTGCCGGCACTCGTAGACTCCATACGATAAGCCTGGGAGTAGAAAAAGGTCCTAGCCGGGCTAGCTGATCTAAGGTAGAGATTTTTTACCGTTTTTACCGTTGTTTTCGAAAGCACATTTTGTACTCTTGGTCTAAACGAGCAGAAAGGAACACGAGCCATGCCCGTGGAGGATCTACGCCAGAGCCCGATGATGAATCACTTGCTAGAGGCTTTGGATCGGGGCGAGGACATCGGCCACTACGGTCGACTGACCTTCGTCATGATCGCACGCCACTTCGTGAGCAACATCGAGCTCGTCGAGCTATTGACGAAGGACCGCGACGCCGACGAGCAGGAGATACGCGCCTTGGTCCAGCAGGTCGAGGAGAAGGGCTACAGCCCGCCCCGCCGCGATCGAGTTATCGAGTGGCAGTCGCAGCAGGATTTCCAGATCTGCCCGAACCCCGATGACCCGGACACCTGCAACGTCTACAACGAGCTCTCCTTCCCTGACGAGGTCTACGAGAGCATCCAGGAGTACCAAGAAAAGAGACAAACCGCCGACTCTTAGGTTTCGGGCCTTGTTGCCGGCCGGGGAAGACGGCGGGCGCGTGGAGGTGGCGAGGGTCTAAAGGTGGCTTACGGCTCTTGGCCCCTCCTCATACGGGTTGAAGCTGCATTGCCACATCGTTCGGAGCAATAACTTGGGGGGCTGCGAACCTTCACAGTAGTAATTACCGCGGTGAAAGCACGTCTTTCCAGCCCTGTTTTTCTGTTGGTTGGAGCCTCGGATTAGAGGTCGCCTAGAGTTTTCGGACAGGTTCTTTGTAATTTATTCGGTGAATAGAGCCAACTCTAGGCAGGCACCCTTATATAGAGGATAGCGGCTCACCTTGACCCAGACAGTGTTTCCTGGCACAGTTAAATGGGTACAAAACTTCAGTTACACAGGTAGAGGCGAAGAGCTCCGTCCCATTTATTGGGCGCCTAGGGGGACAGAGGGAGCCAGTGGCGCAACCGGCTACTAGAAATAGTGGCCGGTTTAGTTTTGGGCAAAGCGAAAGGGTGGGGAGGCGGTGCAAGAGAAGATACAACACGATCTTTCGAATAACTGCGTCACATCTTCAAGGAGAGGTGGCAGAGTGGTTTAATGCAGCGGTCCTCCTCAAAGGGCCGTTTGCGCCGGGTTTTCTCATCAACTTCCTACCGGCGTCGGAGGTTCGAATCCTCCCCTCTCCGCTGCTCGTGTTGGCGTCAAACGACCTCCTAGTAGAGGCAACGGGGGTATCCTCTAGGGTGTGTCTGACGAATATGAAACGGGGACAAATGGACTCTCGAGAGAGCCGATTTTCGGTTTTTTGCGCGTGGTCAGGTGGCTACTTTGGGAGGTTCCGGAGCCCTAGAAATGGTAGTTGATAGGGCAGAATAGACTCTAGGTCAAAAAGAGCCTAGCTTGACTTCGCCGTCTCTTCCATAGGAAGCGGCTAAGATAGATGTTAGTCAAAAGCAGGAGGTAGGCTCATGACAACTAATGCCGGCGTCGGCACCAGTCGCGATCATAATCCGAACATTGCGGGTCGTGAGGCCGCCGAGCAAGCACTGCAGAAGGCGGGCGTCGACAGGCCAGACTTCGTCTTCATGTTCGCCTCCATCGGATACGATCAGCACTCCTTGTTACGGGCGGTCCGCGAGACTACCGGAGAAGCACCCCTAACCGGTTGCTCGGCGGAGGGTACGATAAACGGAGACTCAACCGATGAGTCTAATTTCTCCGTGCTCGTTACGGTGATCTCTTCGGAGGAGCTGCACTGGCGCAATGGATTAGAGAGCGGCCTCGAAGCTGACCCGCACGCCGTAGGGCAGCGGGTAGCCCAAGCCCTGCTAGCCGACCTATCTGCGGAAACTATTGGCCTGTTCGTCTTCCCGGTACTCACGGGCAACCTCCAGCACTTCTTTGCAGGGCTGGAAGGAGATCTCTCAATCGACCGGTTCCTCCCACTGTGGGGAGGAGGAGCGGGCAACGACTTAGTAGATTGGAGGGAGCGAACCTATCAGTATTGCGACGACGAAGTCATCACTGACGGAGTCTCCTACGCGCTGCTCTCAGGGAAGGCACGAGCTGGTTGGGCCATCAGCCACAGCTTGATCCCAATAGGTGGCGAGCGTAAGGTGACGCGCTGCCAGGGGAACGTCATCTACGAGATCGACGCTAAACCCGCCGTAGAAGTACTCAGGGAGTATCTACCAGATCATGCCCTCACTGACGAGGGGGACGGGGGGCGTTCCGCCGTATCGCTTGCGCTGTGTTCCAGAGCTCCTAGCTACATCAAAGATGAAGAGTATGTCAGTCTTGGTGCACCCACCGTGAACCTGACCGACGGATCCATCGCCGTACAAACTGAGGTTCAGGAGGGCATGAGTATCTGGCTCTCAAGCCGAGATAAGGAGAAAGTCAGCACTGGGTTCGACCGGATGGCCAAACAGATCAACCAGCAGCTTGGGGGTGAGAAACCCAAACTCCTCTTCCAGTTTGAGTGTGCCACCAGAGGCAAGATGATGTTCCGCGAGCAGGAGAAGTTGCAGCTCCACAGGCGGTTTCGGCAGGCCGTTGGCCCGGATGTGCCATGGACAGGTTTCTATGCTATAGGGGAGATTGGACCAGTAGGGGAGCATAACCACATTCATCTCTACACGTCGGTTGCACTTGCCCTGAGTTAACGATGGAAGGATCAGGAGGAACGTCAGAAACGCAAAACGAGCACGTCGAACAGCGGTTGGTAAGCCTGCAGGACGAAAACCGCCGTTTGTCCGAGCAGATTAAACGCCTCGTTAAGACCGAGCACGAACTCTATCAGTTCCAAGAGCAGCTTGATGAGCAGGTCCGCATTTACCGCCATCTCTACGAGATTGGCAAGAAGCTCAACGCGACTTTGGATCTGGGCGAGATTCTGCAAATAGCGACTCAATTCCCCTTGTACCAGCTCAACTTCGAGCGGTGCGTGGTGCTCTTGTATCACCCCGAGGAGAACACCTTCTGTGTTGAAGCGCACGACGGATACTACGACGAGGCGAGCCAGGCGAGGGTGACGGGCTTACGCTTCTCGATGGATGATCCTGCGCTCGCTTCAAGCTTGTCTGGTTCGGACCAAATAATCTGCGCAGAAGGGTGCGATCAACGTCCTCTGCTTGCGCTCGGGCAAGCCCTGGAGATGGATGAATATGTCGCGTTCCCACTAGGCGGTGAACCACAGCAGCCGATTGGGCTGCTGATCGCAGGGAACACGCTAGATAGTACGGTGCAGCATACGCGGATTCAGGCGGACAGTGAATTCGTAGTCGGCCTCGCGAATCTCGTTTCGCAGGTTGCGACAACGATTCGCATGAGGCGCGAGATTCAGGCCCGTGAACAACGGCTCAAGGAAGAAGCCCATGCTCGCGAGCGCATCGAGCAGGAGTTGTTAGTGGCGCGGCGCATCCAACACGCCCTGCTCCCAAAGGACGTTCCCGCCCTCTACGGTTGGGAGCTTACAAAACACTACCAGCCGGCCCGCGAGGTCGGCGGTGACTTCTACGACTTCCTCCCTCTGTCGGACGGTCGTTTAGGCCTCGTTATCGGCGACGTCTCCGGCAAAGGGGTACCAGCGGCCGTGCTGATGGCCAGCACGCGAAGTGTCCTCCGCGCCGTTGCTCAGCGAGCTTTAATGCCAGGCCAGGTATTGGCAGACGCCAACGAGGTCCTCTGTGCTGACGTTCCGCCCAGCATGTTCGTGACCTGCTTTTACGGTATTCTTGACCCATCTAGCGGACGCTTCCACTACGCGAACGCTGGCCACAATCTTCCGTATTGGCGGCATGATGATCTGGCCAGCGAAATGCGAGCAACTGGTATGCCGCTGGGCTTATTACCCGGCATGAACTACGAAGAAAAAGAGGCGATCCTTGTGCCGGGAGATGCCATTCTGTTCTATAGCGACGGGCTAGTCGAGGCCCACAATGCTGAAGGTGAGATGTTCGGTGATCGTCGCCTCCAAAGCTTCATAGCCGACCGTTCGGCAGAGAGAACGAGCCTTATTGAGGAGTTGTTAGTCGAAATAGCCAACTTCACCGGTGCAGATGGGGAACAGGAGGACGATATCACCCTTGTGAGACTACAACGTTCGACGATTTAACTACTAACGGGGGAGCAACGCTATACACGCCTGGCCGGAGTAAGCCTTCTCACGATGAAGCGTACTTCATAGTAGTTGACTCGACGGACGGAAGCCACAGCGCTCGAAAAAGCCCCACGCGTCCCGGGCAGTGACCGCAGAGGGCGCCCTGCCGATCGTCTCCACCAGGGACTCGCGAGTGCGGACTTCGGCCTCGCGTAACAACACCTTGAGCTTGGAGAAGGCTTCCTCGATGGGGTTGTAGTCTGGCGAGTAAGGTGGCAGGTAGATTTGCCGGGGTGGCTACCCTTGTAGTTCGCCCTACGTGAGTCGCTCCCCGCGCTCGCGTACCGCCAATGCTACGAGTGCGGCCGCTAGAGCCCCGACCCCGTCGACGATCAAGTCGGTTATCGTGTCTGACAATCCGCCCTCTCCTACGCCGGTGCTCCACTCGAAGATCTCCCAGAGTGCGCCGACGGTAAAGCCCAGCGTGAAGACTGAGGTAGCCAGCGAGATCGCCCGCCGCCGGGGAACGGAGCCTGCATAGAACAGGAAGAAGAACGCTAGGCTTACCGAGAACGTCATAAACATGTGAGTGATTTTGTCGTAGTACACCACCGACTCGATGAATCCGGATGTGTAGCCTATAGCGGCTAGCAGCGCCGCCAGTGCGAACACCAAGTCGAACAGAATAGGCCGACGCTCGTCACGCAGAAGGTAGGCGAATGATAGGCCAAGAAAGACGATAACGATGATAGATTGGGCTACCGCACCTTCCGTAAGCAACCACGCTATAGTAAGGCCCAGCGCGAATTGAAGCGTGAAGACGACGGGAGGGTATAGCGATGAGCGGGTCAATGCCCTTGGGTCCAAAGCATAAGACTTGCCATAAAACCCCCGCTTTTGACTCCGAGAATTCGGGCTAACCGCTACCTATGATACCTTACTGCGACGGCCTCTCCTGACGAAGATCTCCAAGACTACAGGCCTCCTAACAGGTGCTCTTCGCCCACGCGGAGGCGCTCTAGCACGATACCGGCGATGACACGCCGAGGCTCCGGCCGGCCACGGATGCGGTCGGGTCGCTCCGACGCTAAGAGATTGCACGCATGCGAAACACGTGCCGGTGGGGTGGCGGTAAGATCGGCTGGTGTCTTCTTCTCGCGCCCAGGATCGGGGCGTGCGTCCGGCAGCGTGGCCGAACCGGCGACGAGTATAGCGGAGGCTACGGGACCGCCTCGCGCGCCATGGCCGAGGCTCTCTGAGCGTCAGTCTTCGAGGAGGGCCAGGTCGAGTTGGCTAAGGCGCGCGGGGTCGGCGAGTATGTCGATCTCGACGATCTTCCGGTGCCTGACCGTGCAGCCCATGACCGAAAACAGCCGGCCGTCCGGGGACCACGAAACGACTCCCGCGGCTCCGTTCACCAGCGCCGGTCTTGTGCGTGCGGACCGGGCAAACTGCGAGAAGGTCAACGCCTGCTCGGCCACGGCTGTCGCACCGCGGACCTCCCTCGATAAGCCCAGACGCACGACACCGCCATCGGATCGCAGCACGACGTCCGGGTCGAGCACCACAAGCAGCGTGTCGAAGTCACCATCGCGCGAGGCGGCGAGGAAGGCGTCTACGACTTCTCGCTGGCGGGTGAGATCGGCGTCGGGAGAGGTGGCCGCTCCCCTCACCCGGCGGCGCGCGCGGCTGGCGAACTGCCTCGTGGCGGTCGAAGAGCGTCCCACGATGGGGGCGATCTCATCGAAGGGAACGGCGAACATGTCGTGCAGCACGAACGCCAGCTGCTCGGCGGGAGCCAGCATTTCGAGCACCACGAGCAGCGCGAGACCGACCGAGTCGGCAACCAGCACCTCGTGCTCGGGGTCGATGCCATCCACATTGCTGATGATCGGGTCGGGCAAGCGCGCGCCCGGTGGCTCGCCCAGGGGCTCCTCGCGCCGTGAGGAGCGTGAGCGCAGCATGTTTAGGCACACACGGGCGACGACCGTTGTCAGCCATCCCCTTAGGTTTTCGATGCCGCTGGTGTCGGAGCGGCTAAGCCGGAGCCAGGTTTCCTGGACGGCGTCGTCGGCCTCGCTGATCGAGCCGAGCATCCGGTAGGCCACCGCCCTCAAGTGGGTGCGGTTCTCCCCGAATTGCTCAGCCAGAACGTCGTGTTTGTCCATCGGTCACATTCTCCCGTCGCGTTACGTCATTGTAGTAGTGACAGACGAAACCCGGCCGATGTGACAAGGAGACCAAGATCGAAACCTGTATATTCAGCATCCCGGTTCAGCCAAGATACCTCAAGAAGGCCTCTAGTGGAGAGCAACCATGTTAGGAGGAACCATGACATCACCTATCCTGGTTACGGGCGGCACCGGTACGCTCGGACGCCTCGTCGTCCGACGCCTGCGGGGCGCCGGTTGCGATGTACGGGTGCTCAGCCGGCGCAGCCACAACTGATCGGGTGACGTCACAAGTTGCCGCAACACTCGACCCCGACAAGCTCTACGGCCTCTGGTACTACAACCGCAAGCGAGTGAAGTCGTCGCAGGTCTCGGAGGCGGGGCCGGACGGCCGCGTCTACCGCAGGCGACGCAACAACGTGCAAGGACCGAAGCGAGTGGATCGCTGTCCCGGTGCCAGACGCCGGCATACCCCTCGAAGTGGTGGAGGCGGCCCGCAGGACCGTCCGCGACTACAAGATGGACTCGAAGGCCGCTAGGAGATTTTGGGAACTCTCCGGAGCTGTCGCCCGTTGCGCGCTGTGCGAGCGAGCGATGGTCCCCCGACCCGTGAAGTACAAGCTCAAGTCCGGCGGCAAGAGCACCATCAACTACTACCGCTGCTCGAAGGCCTATGGCTACAGTTGTCGGTGCGAGCACACGAAGACCTACCGGGCCGAGGAGTTGGAGGCCCGCGTGTGGGACCTCGTGCTCTCCCTGCTTAGAGACCCCGACCGTCTGCGGGTCGCGCTCGGCAAACTCCTTGAGGAAGAGCGCAGGGCCCACCGCGGAGATCCCGAGCGAGAAGCGAGGGTCTGGCTGAAAAAGTTCGCAGAGCTAGACTACACCCGCGGACGCTTGCAGGACATGGCCGCTGAAGGGCTCATCACTTTCGACGAGCTTAGGGCTAAGCTCGCGGGCCAAGAAGAGAGGCGCAAGGCTGCCCGGCGCGAACTCGACGCCCTCCAAGAGCGTCGCGGGCGCCTGGCCGAACTCGAACAGGATAAGGCGACGCTGCTTGAAGCCTACTCGCAGAAGGCTTCCAAAGGGTTCGACTACTTTACGCATGAAGACCGCCACCAAGCCTACAAGAAGCTACGTCTGTCCGTGCGGGTTCAGCCCGGCGGCGACCTCGAGGTCACCGGCGTGCTCAAGCAGGCCGAAAAGCTTGTCGAAAATAACGCTACATCCAGGAGTACCGCGAGGAGAAGGCGTAAGAGGGTCGGTGGCTCTATGCCCGCAGCTTCGCCTCCGTGGTGGCGAGGTCGTGGGCGAGGCCGAGCTCGGCGCGTCCGACGAGGCGGGCCGAAGTTTTGACCCGCACGGAGAGCAGCCGGTCTATCGGGATGCCGTTCTGGCGCAGGACAGCTCGAGTTGTTCGGCTTCGAGCGCCGCTGAGGGCTCGACACCGCCGATCTCCCGATAGATTGCCGTCGTCAGGGCGACGGAGGCGCCGCTGAACTGCCAGTACTCCGTCCTCATGGGGTGGTTGGTGTCGGAGAGCAGATTGCCGTCCCTGCGATTGCCTCGCTCGGCCTGCCAAGCTAGAAGGCCCTCCGGCACGAACCGTGGTTGGCGACCTCGATGCACCCTCTCTACCTTGCGGGCGTGACGGACCTCCCGACCCGGGCCTTCGAGCATATACAGGCGCAGGCTAGGGTCTTCTTTGGCGACCTCCAGCGCCCGGGACATCGGAACGCGCCGGCGCACCGGCCGAGGATGAGCAGGAGTGTTATAAGCCCTGGCGCTCTGCTATCCCCTCTAGGCCGAGAGGGTAATCGACCTCAGATAGTAGACGGCAGGCTCTCCCGGCTGGAAAGCTCAGGAGCGGAGTAGGGATGCGCCCTCTTCTGCTACGAACTTCCCGAGTGCCGCGTAGAGGTTCTCAGCAGTCTTAAAGTTTGCCCGGCGAGGATCTCCGCAGTAGGCTTCCGGCGCTCCTAGCTCCGGAAAGGTTCGGGCCCCGGCGGCCCGCCGCTCGGAAATGTTCCGAGTCCCCCAGTTCGGAGGGAGGGCGCCGAGGGCTCTCCGGTCTACCAGCTCCGGCGCTCTCAGCAGTATCAAGGCCGTCTCCCACTCTCCGGCATGCACGTCATACTCCGGATGCTCCTCCTCTAGCAAATGCAGCAGCCTCGGAAGAGCATGTCCGTACCATCGGGATACCTCCACGAGCGCTTCCGCCTTCCCTGCCTGCTCGGCTCCAGCCCGTAGCGCCGCCAGGTTCTCTTCCTCGGCGTGACCGCTGACTATAAGCGTTCGCCCAAAGCCCGAACGAGCGAGCCCCCGACATATGTCTGCCACAAGTGCCGCTACGACCTCTGCCCGAACGGTGATAGTACCGGGAAAGGGGCTGGCAACTTCTGCCAAGCAGTAAGAAAGTAGAGGCGCTATGAGACACTCGGTGCCCCGGCCGGCCAACTCCTGAGCCGCGCGTTCGCAGAGTTCGCGGGCCGCGATGAGGTCAGTACCTACCGGAAGGTGTGGACCGTGCGCCTCCGGTGGGCCGACCGGTAGCAGGGCGAAATCCGTACGGGAAGCGAGGCGCTCAACTTGGGGGTAGGTCATCCGTTCCAGGTAGTTGAGAAGTCTCATCTTAAGTATGCTCGCGGTTCGGTGTACCCCTGCTGCCTCTCTTCTTTATCTGGTAGAAGCCGCTTTGGCTGACCAGTGCCGTCTCCCGTAGATCCTCGGTTCAAGTTTAGCCATTCTTGTTAGGTTTGTTAGGTGGGATTTTATCGCCATTCCGACTTCGCAGGTACGCTTGGCGTGACGAGCGAGATAGTCGGAAGCGCTGATAAGGTCGGTGGGCGTGGTATCTTCCACACAGATCGGTCTCCTTCCAAGGAGGGTACATGAAGGTACAGAAGCTGGACCACATAGCGCTCTACATGAGGGACAGGGACACGGCCGCCGAGTTCCTGACTTCGCACATGCGCTTCCACATAGTAGACCGCACGGACCGCTACACCCTCGTCGGTGCCGGAGGCAGGATCGGCAAGCTGACTCTCTTCGACGCCCCGGATGGCACCACGCCTTCTCCGGGGCCGATAGAGCACATCAATGTCCGTGTCGCGGACCCGGAGTCTGCCGCCGCCCGGCTCCCGAAAGGGGCTGGCGCCGAGCCTCGTGACAGCGGATACCTCTTCACCGGCCCGGAGGGATTGCCGCTGGCGCTGGTTACGGGAGAGGGTAATTTCAAGGATTACGATCTTGAAGGCCTAGTCCTGCGCTCTGGCAGCCCGGAAGCGTCCGCCAGCGAGTTTGTGAAGATGGGCTTCGCCTCGGGGGAGGACGCTACGACGGTGAAGGCCGGAGAGTACAGGGTGCGTCTCGTCTCCTACACGCCGGGCGGCGAGACGCAGGGCATGCTCTACCACTTGGGGTGCCTCGTAGATTCCGCGCAGGACCACCGCAAGGAGGCCGAGGAGCAAGGGTTTGAGATCCAGGACTTCGTAGAGGGCCCGAACACGCTGGCGGTTTTCGTCCGTGGCCCGGAGGGCGTGAGCATAGAGTACGTGGAGCACAAGCCCACCTTCTCGCTTACCTAGGGCCTCCGATGAATATCATCGTCGT
>Ga0126308_10000026_pt1 | contig 28160 bp, 21 predicted proteins | sample Plot55_FD_92533 | JGI IMG/M metagenome (GOLD analysis project Ga0126308, IMG submission 92533) | Serpentine soil microbial communities from UC McLaughlin Reserve, CA, USA - Plot55 | ecosystem: Environmental > Terrestrial > Soil > Grasslands | place: USA: UC McLaughlin Reserve, Lake County... | reverse complement strand
CTCCTCGTGCGCCGCGATGCTCTCCGCCCAGAGCCTGGTCAGCTCCACGCTGGCGTCGCGGCCGAAGCCGAAGCGGACGGCGGCGCGCAGGCCGGCCGGCGCCGCCGCGGCCAGGACGAAGATGACGGCCAGCGGGCCCAACGCCCGTCGCGCTCGCCGCCTGGCCGGTGTGCGTCTGCTGATCGTGCCCATGGGACTCCTCCTTCGTGCACCGCGCGCGATCAGGCTCGCACGTCCGCCGGGTGGCCGCCCGGACGACCGGCGCTCGGCCCACCTCCACTCTTGAAGGTTGCGCGCCCGCGCGCGCAAAGCGGACATCGTGCGGGGGGCCACCGTCGTTAGGTGACGGCGGTCACGGGCGCGCGGTGCGGCGGGGCGGAAAGCCGCGTTAGGTACGGGGGCCGCGGCCCGCCGGCAGGACGAGCGGGCCGCCGAGCGTCACGACGCACCAGCGCAGGACCACCGCGCGCCCGCCCGCCGCCATTGACAGCGCCGCTCCCAGGCCCGATACATATATAAGACTCTTATACAACTCTCCCGACCCCATGCCCGGCGCGCTCCCGTTCCTGAAGGGCACCATGGACATCCTCGTGCTCAAGGCGCTCGGCTGGACGCCGATGCACGGCTTCGAGCTCGCCCGCTGGCTGGAGGAGCGGTCGGGGGCGGCGTTCGAGATCGACGAGGCGGCCGTCTACCAGTCGCTCTACCGGCTGGAGGCGAAGGCGCTGGTGGCCGCCGAGTGGGGGCGGAGCGAGAAGGGGTACCGCGCGCGCTACTACCGCCTGACGGCGGCCGGCCGCGAGCACCTGCGCCGCGAGGCCGCGCTCTGGCGGCAGTACGCCGAGGTCGTCGCCAGCATCCTGGACGCCGCGCCGAAGAAGGCGTAGCGGGCGGAGCCACGGCGCCGTGCTGCGACCCGGGATCCCCCGCGCCTTCCGGCTGGCGCTCCGCCGCCGCGACCGGCTGTGGCGCGAGGTGCGCGACGAGATCGACCATCACCTCGCGCTCGCGGTCGAGGAGCTGGTCGAGCGGCGGGGGCTGACCCCCGAGGCCGCGCGCGCCGAGGCGCTGCGCCGGCTGGGCGGCGCGCCCTCGGTCGAGGACGTCCACCAGCGGCTCCTGGCCGCGGCACAACGGAGGGAGGACCGCATGCGCCTGCGCGAGCGGCTCGGGACCATCGCCGACGACCTGCGGTACGCGCTGCGCCAGCTCCGGCGCAGCCCGGGCTTCGCGCTCGCGGTCGCCGCCACCTTCGCGCTCGGCATCGGCGCCAACGCCACGATGTTCGGCGTGGTCGACCGGCTGCTGCTGCGCCCGCCGGCGCACGTGCGCGAGCCCGAGCGACTCGTGGAGCTGGGGGCGCGGTGGCGATGGGAGAACGACACGATGACCCAGAAGTCGTTCCCCTACGTCACGTACAGGGCGCTGCGCCGAGGACTCGTCGGCCCGGACGTGGAGGAGGTGGCGGCGACGACGTACTCGGCGGGGGACTTCCCGGTCGGCCGCGGCGAGCGCGCCCGCAGCGCCCGGGGGATGCTCGTCAGCGCGAGCTACTTCCCGCTGCTGGGCGCGCGCCCCGCGCTCGGCCGCTTCTTCCTGCCTGACGAGGACGTCGAGCCGGTCGGCGCGCCGGTCGCGGTGATCGGCCACGGCTACTGGCAGCGCGCCTTCGGCGGGTCGCCGGCCGCGCTCGGCCGCGGGCTCGAGATCGGCACGCGCCGCTACACGATCGTCGGCGTGGCGCCGCGGGGGTTCACCGGCGTCGAGCTGGGCGCGGTGGACGTCTGGCTCCCGATCTCGTCGGCCGAGGGGCTGCGCTTCGGCGGCGCCGAGTGGGCCACCACGCGCCGGAGCACCTGGATCCGCGTCTTCGCCCGCGTCGCCCCCGGCGTGCCCCGCGAGCGCGTGGAGGCGCGCGCGACGGCGATCAACCTGGAGGCGGGCGAGCCGCGGATGCCGGGGATGGGCGCGACGATCGCCGCGATCCCGCTCGTGGCCTCGATCCGCGCGGTCACGCAGGGGGTCACGGCCAGGGTCGCCGGGCTGCTGGGGCTCGTGTCGGGACTGGTGCTGCTGATCGCCTGCGCGAACGTCGCCAACCTGCTGCTCGCCCGCGCCCTGCGCCGCCGGCAGGAGCTGGCGGTGCGGGTGGCGCTGGGGGCGTCCCGCGCCCGCATCGTCCGGCCGATGCTCGCCGAGAGCCTGCTGCTGGCGCTGCTGGGCGGGGCCGCGGCGCTGCTGATCGCGCAGTGGGGCGGCGCGCTCCTGCGCGTCCTGGTCTTCGGCGACCTGCGCTGGGAGGGCTCGCCGGTGGACGGGCGCGTGCTCGCGTTCACCGCGCTCGCGGCGACGCTGACCGGGGTCGCGGCCGGGCTCATCCCGGCGCTGCAGGCGAGCCGGCTCCCGCCGAGCGCGGCGCTCGCGTCGGGCGCGCGGGAGGCGGGGGAGCGGCACCCCCGGACGCGGGCGGTGCTGGTGGCGGCGCAGGCGGCGCTGGCCGTGGTGCTGCTCGTGGGCACGGGGCTGTTCGTGCGGAGCCTGGACAACCTGCGCGAGCTGCCGCTCGGGATGCAGCCGGACCGGGTGCTGCTGGCGACGATGGACCTCCGCCTGCTCGGCCTAACGATGCGGGAGACCGACGCGATGTTCCGCCGGATGGAGGAGCGGGTGCGGGCGCTGCCCGGCGCCGGGCCCGCCGCGGTCGCGGTCACGGTGCCGGGGCGGGGGTCGTACGGGACGATGGTCCGCGTGCCGGGGCTCGACTCGGTCCCCGTCCCGCCCGGCGGGGGGCCGTTCGTGAACGCGGTGCGCCCCGGCTTCTTCGCGGCGATGGGGACGCGCATCCTGCGCGGGCGCGAGTTCACGGAGGCGGACGAGTCGTCCCGGGCGCGGGTGGTGGTGGTGAACGAGACGATGGCGCGGCTCGCCTGGCCGGGGCAGGACGCGCTGGGCAAGTGCGTCAGGGTCGGCAGCGACACGGCGCCGTGCGCGGAGGTGATCGGCGTGGCGGAGAACTCGCGCCGGCAGGACTGGGTGGAGGGCGAGATCTTCCACGTCCACCTGCCGCTGTCGCAGGCGCCCGACTGGATGGCCGCGCGGCTGCTCGTCGTGCGTCCGGCCGGCGGCGGCGGCCGCTACCCCGAGCGGCTGGCGGCGGACGTGCGGCGGGCGATGCAGACGGCGGCGCCCGACCTCCCGTACGCCGAAGTGCGGCCGCTGGAGACGCTCTACGCGAGCGAGCTGCGCCCCTGGCGGCTCGGCGCGACGATGTTCGGCGCGTTCGGCGCGCTGGCGGTGCTGCTGGCGGCGGTGGGGCTCTACGGCGTGATGGCGCTGAGCGTCGCCCAGCGCACGCGCGAGCTGGGGGTGCGCATCGCGCTCGGCGCGCGCGGGGGCGACGTCGTGCGCCTCGTCGTCAGGCAGGGGGTGCGGCTGGTGGCCGGCGGCACCGTCGTGGGGCTTGCGGCGGCGCTGGGGGCGGGGCGGTGGGTGGAGGCGCTGCTCTTCCGCGTGTCGCCGCGCGACCCGGCGGTGTACGGCGGCGTGGTGCTGCTGCTGCTGGCGGTCGGGGTCGCGGCGTGCCTCGTTCCGTCGTGGCGCGCGGCGCGGGTGGACCCGGCGGTGGCGCTGCGGGCGGAGTAGGGGCGACTTTCAGACCGAGTCTTACTCCGCGGTCCGGCGGCGCCCACTATTGGGCGGTCGCCGGCGGAGGCAGGCGCGCGGCGGCGGGCGTCGCACGACCCACGATCCTGCAACGGGACGGGGACCATGGCACCGCACCCCGACGTGGAGCGCCTCGCCCGGCTGAACGAGCGGGTGTTCGGACTCTACCAGCAGGAGAGCTTCGGGGAGGCGCTCGAGGCCGCGACGGGCGCCTACGCCTTCGCGCGCGACCACCTGGGCGAGGAGGACCCCAAGTCGATCGCCGCCCTCAACAACCTGGCCGAGCTGCACCGCGTCCTCGGCCGCCACGCCGACGCCGAGCCGCTGCTGCGGCGGGCGGTGGAGCTGGCCGGGCGGGTGTTCGGCACCGCGAACCCCGACTACGCGGCGAGCCTCAACAACCTCGCGCTCGTCTACTACGAGACGGGGGACCCCGCGGCCGCGCTGCCGCTGGCCCGGGAGGCGCTGGACGTCCGGCGCCACACGTTAGGCGACGACAGTGCGGAGGTCGCCAGCTCCTGGCGGCTGCTGGCGGCCGTCGCGCGGGACGCCGCGGACGCCGCGCTCGCGGCCGGGGACCACGCGGCGGCCGAGCCCGCGATGCGCGAGCTGCTGGCCGGCGTCCGCGCGACGCGCGGCGCGGACGGCGTGGACGCCGCGACGGCGCTGGAGAAGCTGGCCGAGGTCTCGCGCCGGCTGCAGAAGTACGCCGCGGCGGCGCCGCTGCTGCGCGAGGCGCTCGAGATCCGGCGCGCCGCGCTGGGCGACGAGCACCGGGAGGTCGCCCGGACGATGAACGACCTCGGCGCGCTCTACGCGACGATGGGGCGGTTCGCCGAGGCGGAGCCGCTCTACCGCCAGGCGCTCGAGCTGGCGCGCCGCATCGAGGGCGAGCACAGCCATCAGGTGGCGAGCGGGCTGAGCAACCTGGCTGCCTTCTACCACGCCCTCGGGCAGCACGCCGAGGCGGAGCCGCTCTATCGTCAGGCGCTGGAGGTGATGCGCGCGACGCTGGGGCCCGACCATCCCAACGTGGCGACGGCGCTCTACAACCTGGCCGGGCTCTACCTCGCCACGGACCGGCAGTCCGCGGCCCTGGCGCTGTACGAGGAGTCGCTGGCGATCCGGCGCCGGGCGCTCGGGGAGGACGACCCGGGCGTGGCGAGCGCGCTGCGGGCGATCGCCGCGGTGCGCCGGAAGGGAGGCGAGACGGGCGCCGCCACGCCGCTGCTCGTGCGGGCGCTGGAGATCGATCGCGCCGCGCTCGGCGACGGCCACCCCGCGGTGGCCGAGCGGCGCCGGGAGCTGGCGGCGCACTACCACCAGGCCGGCGACGACGCGGCGGCCGAAGCGCTGTACCGCGCCGCCCTGGAGCGCGCCCGCGCCGCGTCGCCGGCCGACGACGGCGCCGTCGCGGCGGCGCTCGACGACCTGGCGGCGCTCCACGAGGCGGGCGGGCGCTGGGCCGCGGCGCTGCCGTTCCGCGAGGAGGGGCTGGCGGTCCGGCGCCGCCTCGCCGCCGGCGGCGCGCCGCGCCGCGAGCTGGTGGTGGCCCGGGCCCTGGAGGCGCTGGCCGCGCTGCACGAGGCGGCGGGCGACGGCGCCGCCGCGGTCCCGCAGTACGAGGAAGCGTTAGGCATCCGGCGGGCGGAAGCGGGTGGCGCGGGGGCGCCGCTGGCCGCCGCGGCGACGCTGACGCGGCTCGGCGGCCTGTACGCGGGCGCCGGCGACCGCGCCCGCGCCCTGCCGCTGTTCGACGAGGCGGTCGCGCTGTATCGCGCGGCGGGCCACCTCGCGGGAGCCATCGGGCCGGCGCGCGGGGCGCTGGAGATCAAGCGGGCGACGCTCGCCGAGGACGACCCCGCGCTCTCCGTCAGCCTGAACAACGTGGCCGAGCTGTACCGCGCGCTCGGCGACCACGACGCGGCGGAGCCGCTCTACGCGCAGGCGCTGGAGCGCGTGCGGGCCGCGCAGGGCGAGGACGGCGCGGACGGCGCGGACGCCGCCGGGATCCTCAACAACATGGGGCTGCTGCAGAGGGCGCGGGGCGACTTCGCGGCCGCCGCCTCGCTGCTGGAGCAGGCGATCGCGATCGGGCGGCGCGGTGCAGACTCCGAGCCCCGCGCGCGGGCGCTGCTGGCCTTCGGCCTGAACAACCTGGGGGACGTGTACCACTCCGTCGGGCGGTACCGAGACGCCGCGCCGCTGTTCGACGAGTCGCTCGAGCTGCGCCGCGCGCTGTTCGGCGAGCGCTCGCCAGAGGTCGCGGTCGTGCTGCACAACATGGGGCGGCTCCGCGTCGCGACGGGCGAGTACGCGGCGGCGAAGCCGCTGCTCGAGCGCGCCCTGGCCGTCGAGGCCGCGACGATCGGCGACGACCATCCCGATTACGCGCTCACGCTCGTGAACCTCGGGGAGCTGCACCTGCGGCTCGGCAGCGCCAGGAACGCGGAGACGCTGCTGCAGCTGGCGCTGCTCATCCAGCGCAAGGCGCTCGGGCCGGACGATCCGGTGCTGGCGGTGACGCTGGGCGACCTCGGCTCCGTCTACCAGAGCGAGGGCAAGTTCGCGCACGCCGAACAGCTCCTCCGGCAGGCCGGCGGCATCCTTCGCGACGCGCTCGGCGAGCGGCACCCCGAGGTCGCCGCGAACGCCAACCAGCTGGCCCAGCTCTACCTCCTCACCGGGAACTTCGCGGCGGCGGAGGAGCACTTCCTGCGAGCGCTCGCGATCGCGCGCGCGGTGGGAAACCGCGTCGCCGCGGCGACCGTCGGCAACAACCTCGCGCTCCTCTACGACGCGACCGGGCGCAGCGGGGAGGCGATCCGGCTCTTCCAGGAAGCGCTGGAGATCCGCCTGGACGCGCTGGGCGCCGAGCATCCCGACGTCGCCCAGAGCCTGAACAACCTCGCCGCGGCGACGCTCTGGCTCGATCCCGCGGGCGCGAGGACGCTCTACGAGCGGGCGCTGGCGATCCGGCGCCGGAGTCTGGGCGGTGCGCACGACGATGTGGCGCAGAGCCTGAACAACCTGGCGTACCTCCTTCAGGCGGGCGGCGACTTCGCCGCGGCGGAGCCGCTGCTGCGCGAGGCGCTGGAGATCCACCGCGCGGCGGTGGGGGAAGAGCACGCCTCCTACGTGCTCACGCTGCACAACCTCGCGACCGTGCTGGTCGCGCTCGGCCGGATCGCCGAGGGGATGGCGGAGGCCCGGCGCACGGAGGCGATCCACGACCGGCTCATCGCGCAGGTGTTCGGGCTCGGCTCGGAGCGGCAGCGGCTGGCGTTCGTCGACGGATTCCGCGCCACCTTCCACGCGTTCCTGTCGCTGGTGCGGACGCACCTGCCTGACGACCGCGACGCGGTGCGCGCGGCGTTCGACCTCGTGCTGTCGCGCAAGGCGATCGGCGCCGAGGCGGTGGCGGCGCAGCGCGAGGCGGTGCTCGGCGGCCGCTACCCGGAGCTGACGCCGAAGCTGGAGGAGCTGGCCGCGCTGCGCACCGAGATCGCGCGGAAGACGCTCGGCGGGCCGGCCGTCGCCGGCCCGGGCGGGCGGGGGCTGCGCGAGCTGAGCGCACGCCGGGAGGCGCTGGAGGCCGAACTGGCGCGTCAGGTCCCGGAGATGGACCTGGCGCGCCGGCTGCGCGGGGCCGACCGGCCGGCGGTGTCGCGCGCGCTGCCTGACGACTCGGCGCTGGTGGAGTTCGTTAGGTTTCCCGCGTTCGACTTCGCGGCGGCCCCGCTGAAGGGCGAGCCGCCCTGGCGGGCGGAGCGGTACCTGGCGTTCGTCATGCTGGCCGGGGCACCTGACGAGGTGCGGATGGTGGACCTGGGCGAGGCCGGCCCGATCGACGAGATGATCGCCGCCGTGCGGGAGTCGATCACGCGGGAGCGGGAGCGGGAGGGCGCCGGGGCGCCGGCCGCCGGCGACGGCGGCGCGCTGCGGGCGGCCGTCTTCGATCCCCTGCGGAACGCGCTCGCCGGCCGCACGCGGCTCTTCCTGGCGCCCGACGGCGACCTCACGCGGCTGCCCTTCGAGGTGCTGCCGCGGGACGGCGGCGGGTTCCTGATCGACGAGCTCCGCATCAGCTACCTGAGCGTCGCGCGCGACGCGGCGGGCTTCGGCGCCGCGGCGGTCGGGACGCCCACGCCCGCCCTCGTCGCTGCCGACCCGGACTTCGACCTCGCGGAGTCGGCGGCGACCGGGGCGGGCGATCCCGGGGCGCTGTACTTTCCCCCGCTGCTGGAGACGCGCGAGGAAGGGGAGCAGGTCGCGCGGCTGCTCGGCGTGCGGCCGCTGGTGGGCGCGGCGGTGCTCGAGGCGCGCATCAAGTCGCAGCGCTCGCCGCGCGTCCTGCATGTGGCCAGCCACGGCGTGTTCGAGCCCGACGCGGCGGCGGACCCGAACGCCCGGGCGCGGGCGCGGGCCGCGGCGGGCGCACGCGGCGGCGACGTGCTCGCGGCGGCGGCCGGTCCGGAGAACCCGATGCTGCGCTCGGGGCTCGCGCTGGCCGGCGCCAACTGGCGGGCCGGCGGCTTCGCGCCGCCGGCAGAGGCCGAGGATGGCATCCTGACGGCCGAGGACGTGGCGGTGCTGGACCTGACGGCGACCGACCTCGTCGTGCTATCGGCGTGCGAGACGGGGCTGGGCCGGGTGCACGTCGGCGAGGGCGTGTTCGGCCTCCGGCGCGCGTTCGTGCTCGCCGGCGCGCGGACGCTGGTGATGAGCCTGTGGAAGGTCCCCGACCTGGAGACGCGCGAGCTGATGGTGGATCTGTACGGGCGGCTTCTGGCGGGGGACTCGTGCGCCGACGCGCTCCGCGCGGCGCAGCTCGCGATGAAGGCCCGCCGGGCGGACCCGTACTGCTGGGCCGCGTTCGTCTGCCAGGGCGACCCGGGGCCGCTGCGGGGCGAGGGCGATCACTCCCGCAGCACCTGATGCACGAACGCCACCGCGGCCGAGCCCTCGCCGACCGCGGCGGCCACGCGCTTCATGCTGCCGCCGCGGACGTCGCCGACCGCGAAGACGCCGGGGAGGCTCGTCTCGAGGAGGTGCGGCGGGCGGGCGAGCGGCCAGCGCGCGGCGGCGAGGTCGTCGTGCGAGAGGTCCGGCCCGGTCCTGATGAATCCCTTCGCGTCGACGGCGACGCAGCGGGCGAGCCAGCCGGTGCTCGGCGTGGCGCCCGCCATCACGAAGACGTGGCGGATGTCGCGGCGCTCGACCTCGCCCGTTACCCCGCTGCGCCAGGCGATGCGCTCGAGGTGGAAGTCGCCGTCGCACTCCACGAGCTCGGTGCGCGTGCGCAGCTCGATCGCCGGGTGCTCCTCGATGCGGCGGATGAGGTAGCGCGACATGGTCTCCGCCAGCCCGCCCGAGCGGACGAGCACGTGGACGCGCCGCGCGGTCTGCGCGAGGAAGACCGCCGCCTGGCCGGCCGAGTTCCCACCGCCGATGACGATCACTTCCTCGCCGGCGCAGAGCTGGGCCTCCATGAACGTCGCGCCGTAGTACACGCCGACGCCCTCGAACTGCGACAGGCGCGGGACGGCCGGCCGGCGGTACTCGGCGCCGGTGGCGATGATCACCGCCCGCGCCGGCACGCTCGCGCCGTCGCCGAGCTCGAGGGCGTAGGGCTTCCGGTCGCACACGAGGCGCGTGGCGCCTCTCGCGACCAGCAGCTCGGCGCCGAACTTCTGCGCCTGCGCGTACGCGCGGCCGGTGAGCTCCTGGCCGGAGACGCCGGTGGGGAAGCCGAGGTAGTTCTCGATGCGGGAGCTGGAGCCGGCCTGTCCGCCGGGGGCGCTCGTCTCGAGCACCAGCACGTCGAGCCCCTCCGACGCGCCGTAGACCGCGGCCGCGAGCCCCGCCGGTCCGGCGCCGACGACGACCAGGTCGCGGACGCGCGTCCGGTCGACGGCGTCGTTGAAGCCGAGGCAGTCGGCGATCTCGCTGTTGGCCGGGTTCCGCAGCACCACCTCGCCGCGGCAGATCAGCACCGGGATGTCGGCGACCGCGACGTGGAAGCGGTCGAGCAGCTCCTGCACCCCCTCGTCGCGGTCGAGGTCGACGAAGGCGTGGGGGTGGCCGTTGCGGGTCAGGAACTCGCGGGCGCGGAGCGTCCCGGGGGAGTGGTTCGAGCCGACGAGCACCACGTCGCCGACGCCGCGGGCGATCAGCTGCACCCGGCGCAGGACGAAGGCGCGCATCAGGATCTCGCTCAGCTCGCCGTCGGCCTGCACGAGCGCCAGGAGCTGCTCGCGGTCCACCTCGACCACCTCGCCGGGCTCCGTCACCCGCGCCCGGACGAGCGTGGGGCGGCCGGCGAGCAGGTTGATCTCGCCGGTGAACTGGCCGGCCCGCAGCACGGCGACCTGCTCCACGACGCCGCCCGCGCCAGGCCTAACGATCTCGACCGCGCCACGGCGGACGACGAACAGCCGCTTGTTGGCGCCGCCGGGCTCGAGGAGCAGCTCGCCGGTCCCGACCTCGCGCTGGCGACCGTGCGCGGCCGCGCGCGCGAGCTGCGCCGGCGTCAGCGTGGGGAACATCCGCTCCTGCGACTCGGCGGCCGGCGGCTGCTGCGGCGCCGCCGCGAGAGCGGGCCCGGTGCTCGGCGTGGTGGTGGTCATCGTCGTCCCACTGGAGTGTCGCCGCCGCGGGAGCGGGCTACTTCGCCGTCGCGTCGGCCGCCTGGTCGATGAGCTTCACGACCTCGCGCGGGTGCGAGAGGAAGGGCAGGTAGCTCGACCCGATCTCGACGGTCGTGGCGCCCAAGCGTCTGGCGTAGAGGCGCTCCAGATGGCGAAGTCGATGTACAGGAAGTACAGGAAGCCGGCGGCGGCCAGCGCGAGGGTTGTCGCCGGTCCTGCCTCACCGCCGCGCGCCCTCCACGACACTCCGCGCCAGCACGTACTCCCCCACCTGCGGCAGCACGTCCAGCCGGGTGTACGCGTCGAATCCGGGGCGGACGAGCAGCGCCGCGTAGCTGGAGCCGGTGTGCGTCCAGCTGCCCCACGTCTTGCCCTGGCGGATCGCGTGGAACGCGTGGCTGTTCGGCTGGATGTACCAGGCGTCGGCGCGGGCGTAGATCACGACCTGGTAGTCGGGGGAGACGTCGCCGTTCACCGTGCCGCCGATCTCGGCGCGGGTGAAGTCCCCGCCCTCGGGCTCGTACGGCGGGATCTGCGTGATCTCGATCCGGACGTCCGGGCCGGGCTGTGTCATCATGCGGGCCCGCTGCTCGTCGAGCCGTACGTCGATCTCGCTCTGCGCCACGCGCCGGTCGTCGCGCCAGACCTCCACCGACACGCGGTCGCGCGTCGCGCCCTCGGCGAAGCGGAAGCTCGTCGCCGGCAGCGTGGACTCCTGCGGGTCGCACTCCCCCGAGACCGAGAACCACTTGTAGTGCAGCCCGGCCGGCGGCCCGACGATCTGCCCGCTGATGTCGAGCCGGCGGACGTCGCGCCCGGCCGCCGGTGACGCCTGGAGCGCGACGCGCACCGCGTTGGGGTCGCCGCATCCCGCGACGGCGGCGGCGCCGCCCGCGCACGCCGCCAGCATCGCCAGCGCGGCGAGCCTGCGGCGCTTCAGCGTGCGGTGCTTCGCGGAGATGGTGGAACTGGATGTCACGGGGCTAGTCATGGCCGAGCCGGGTGAGGTACGAGAGGGTGTAGCGCCCGACGCGCTCGCCGGGCGCGAAGGCGCGGGTCAGGAAGCGGCGGCGGCGCTCGATCCACACCGTGCCGTCCTCCTCATCGCTGACCGTCTGGAAGTCGAGCCGGTTCAGCCGCAGCTCGGCGCGCACCGAGGCGTTGTCGCCGCCGTACGCCGCCACGGTGGCGCGGCGGTTCGACCAGAAGCGCGACTCCAGCAGGACCTCGAAGTCCTCGGGGTGCTTCGTGTCGAGGCTCACCCAGAGGTGGTACGGCGAGGGCGAGGAGGGCGCCACGGCCGCCGGCGCGGGGGGCGGCCGGAGGATGCCGCGCAGGTCCGGCAGCGCGGCGAGCATGACGGCGCTCACGGCCAGGGCGAGGACGTTGACCGCGACCTGCGGCACGCTCGTCAGGCCGCCGATCGACATCATCGCCTGCGCGAGGTGGCGGCAGCGGTGGCCGCGCAGGCGGGGCAGCTCCGCGGCGAAGCCGAGCCGGGCGCCGCCGACGCGGAGCGCCGCTGCCGTGCGGCCGCCGTGTGTCTCCTTCAGCCCGTCGGCGAGCTGGCGAATGACGCGCCCGCGCGCGCCCCGCTGCCACGGCGTGAGCACGTCGCTGATGTCCTCGTGCCGGAGGCAGGCGCGCAGCTTGGACTCCAGGACGACGGGGCTGATGCGCCCGTCCGCCGCCACGCTCCCGGTCGCGGCCCAGCCGGGGGCGCCGGCGCGCATCCGCCGGAAGAAGCGCTCCCAGAGCCACGACGCGGACGCGGCGGCCGGGTTGGCGCGGTAGACGGCCAGCAGCGCGTTGAGCGAGAACGGCACGCCCGCCGAGCCGCCGATGAGCCGCAGGCCGCCGCTCATGCGCAGGCGGAGCTGGTCCGCCTCCAGCCGCCGGCGCCAGCGCGCGCCAAGGCGCCACGCGCCACCGACGACCGCGGCGGCCGCGCCCGTCGCCGTCATCACCAGCGCGGCCCAGAGCGCCGCGAGCGCCGCGACGAGCGGGAGCAGGCGCTCGCCGGGGTCGGGGCCGACCAAGAGCCAGCCCGCCAGGGCGGCGGCGGCCGCCCAGCCTAACGCCAGCAGCGCGCCGAGCCAGCGCGGGTAGGGGCGGCGCCCGCCGGCCACCCAGAGGGCGAGGAACGCGAGCAGCCCCGTCCCGCCGAGCATGCCGAGCGCGGCCCGGCGCGCGGCGTCGAGCGCCGCGTCGTCGGCCTCGAACCCCTCGGCCACCACGGCGGGCGCGGCGGCGTCGGCGTCGGCGGGGACGACCAGCGCCTCGACCCGCCGCACGTCCGCCGACTCGCCGGCGCTCCCCTCGGCCAGCACGATCGCCCAGACGCCGGCGGGCCCGTAGCTCGCGCGGTACTTCTCGAGCGCCGGCCACCGGTCGAACGGCGCCACGTGCGCGAGCTGCCCCAGCACGAAGCGCGCGGGCGGGCGGCTCCCGCGCCACTCGGCCTCGCGGGCCCAGTGCCGCGCCAGCCAGCCGACGAACGCGCGCTGCGCGGCCTTCGACCGGCCGGCGTCCTCGACGGCGCGGCGGTCCTCGGGGGACGCCTCGTGGCGGTACCACTCGTCCCAGTGGCCGGCGATGCCGTGCAGCGGCCCGCGCAGGAGGGAGCCGGCGCGAAAGCCCTCCCTGCTCCAGTGCCAGAAGGTCCAGAACCAGACGAAGCGCACCGTGCTCTCCCTGCTCTCGCGAGCCAGCGCCCCGCGACTCAGCCGGCGCCGGCTGCCGTGGGGCGAAGAATGAGGCGGAACGGCATGGGGTCCGTCACCTTCAGCCGCTCCCAGCGGCCGGCGATCTCGTCAGGCAGCGCCGCGTCGAGCCGGTACTCGCCGTCGGTCGAGTGCTCCGCGGCCGCGGCGAGGAGGGGGCGCGCGTCGGCGGCGCCAACGGCGGCGCCGTCCGACACGAACGTCACCTCGTAGCCCGGCTCCGCCCGCGCGGACACGCCGTCCAGGTGGAACCGGAGCCGCAGCCGGTCGCCGCGCACGCTGAAGTAGAGCACGCGCACGAACGTCTCCAGCTCCTCGGAGTGAACGACCAGCGCCGGCACGGGGTGCCCGGTGCGCGCCAGGCGCGGGTCGGCCATGGCGTAGCCGAACGCGGCCGTCTGCATCCGCCCCAGGCGCGCGGCCTGCGCCCGGAAGCGCTCCGGCCACAGCTCCCACCACGGCCGCACCGCCTCGAGCAGGCGCGCGGCGCGCGGCGCGGGCGGCGCCTCGGTCTCGGCGAGCGCGAGGCGCCAGCGCAGGAGCTGCTCGATGGAGAGCTGGCGGCTCATCGTCCGGGCTCCGGCGGCTGGACGCGCGGCGACTCGCCCAGGTAGAGCTTCATCTCGCGCACGGCCTGCCGCACCCAGGCGCTGGCGGTCTGCTCGGTGCGCCCGTAGCGCCGGCCGATCTCGGCGCACGACTCGCCGCCGAGGAAGCGCGCGGTCAGCACGTCGCGCGAGCGCGGGCCGAGCCGCTCCAGCGCCCGGTCGACGTCCATCCGGAGCGCCGCCTGCTCGTCGGCGTGGAGGGCGTCGAGGTCGGGGAGCACGTCGGCGAGGATCAGGGTGTCGCCGTCGTCGGCCGGCAGGGCGGCGTCGATCGATGCCACCCGGTCGTCGGCCATCGGTCCGGCGCGCCGCGCCGCGCGGTTCCAGTCGCGCCAGAGGTTCGTGGCGATCGTCATGAGGTAGCCGGGGAAGTTCCCGTTAGGCTCGAGGGCGCGGCGCGCCCGGAGGACGCGGTACCAGGTCTCCTGGGCCAGGTCCCCCGCCCGCTGGCGGTCCAGCGCCAGCAGCTCGCAGCGGCCGACCAGCGGCTTCCAGTACCGCCCGACGAGCGCGTCGAGCGCCGCCTCGTCGGGCGGGTCGCGGCGCGTGGCGGCGATCAGCCAGGCGTCCGGCCACGACGCCACGTCGCGCACCTGCGCCCGCCATGCCGCCGCCGTGCCCTCGCCGCCGCCGAACGCGTCCGCGGCCAGCCGGCGCGCCTCCGCGGCGTCGCCGCGCTCCAGGGCGGCGACCGTGTCCGTCCACCGCGCGTCGGCCGGGGCGGCCGCGTGCGGGGTGAGTGTCGCCGGCGGGGCTGGCGCGTCGACGGGGCGCGCGGGACCTTCCGGATCACCCATGCGAGCGGTGCGAACGAGCACCAGTGACTGGCACGGCCTGCTCCGCGACGGATGAGTGTGCGCGGTCGTCCGGGCAGCGAGGCATGTCATACTACCATTACGCCAACGCGCATTAGGACGAAAGAGCGAATTAAAGGAGGAGTCGGAACTGGTACACGCCCCGCCCGCGTTTTCACTGTGCGGCTGGCCGGCGTACTTCCCTGAAGAAGCCCTTCGCCCACGCCCGCCGAACTCAGCCCGGAGCCGTCCATGCCCGCCGCCACGCCCTCCACGGCCGCGCCCGACACCATCGTCCTGATCCACGGACTCTGGATGACCCCGCGCAGCTGGGAGCACTGGGTCCGCCGCTACACCGAGCGCGGCTTCCGCGTGCTGGCGCCGTCGTGGCCGGGACTGGAAGGGGAGGTGGAGGCGCTGCGGCGCGACCCGTCGCCGCTCGCGCGGCTGAGCGCGCAGGGGATCGTCGAGCACTACGAGCGCATCATCCGCGGGCTCGACCGCCCGCCGATCATCATGGGGCACTCGTTTGGCGGCGCCTTCGTGCAGCTGCTGGTGGACCGCGGGTTGGGCGCGGCGGGCGTCGGCATCGACTCGGCGTCGGTGCGCGGCGTGCTCGGGCTGCCGTTCTCCACCCTGCGCTCGGCGTGGTCGATTCTGCGCAACCCGGCGAACGCGAGCCGCGCGGTCCCGTTCTCGGCGTCCCAGTTCCGCTACGCGTTCGGCAACGCGTCTACCGAGGCGGAGTCGGCGCGGGCGTACGAGCGCTACGCCGTGCCCGGCGCGGGGCGCGTGCTGTGGCAGGGTGCGATGGCGAACCTGAACCCGCGCACGCCGTTCCGCGTCGACTTCGCGCGGAGCGACCGGGCGCCGCTGCTGTTCGTCGGCGGCGGGTCGGACCACGTCGTCCCGGCGTGGATCAACCGCTGGAACGTGCGGCTGTACGGCAAGTCGACGGCGGTCACCGGCTACAAGGAGTTCCCGGGGCGCTCGCACTTCACGGTCGGCCAGCCCGGGTGGGAGGCCGTCGCCGACTACGCGCTCGACTGGGCGCTGGGCGAGCACTCGCGCGCGCGGGCGGGCGGGGTCGCGGCGCCGGCCGGGGCGCTCCCGGCGGCGCGGCGGCCTAACGCCGCGGCGCACTGGTGAGGCGCGCGTGAGCGAGGGCGGGGAGCGGCCGTTCATCGCCCGCGGCTTCCGTGGCCGCCTCCTGCCTGACGACCGGCAGGGGTTCTGGGCGCAGCTCGGCTACCACGACCGCGGGGAGCCGTGGCGTGAGCAGCGCTACCAGGGCGACCCCTGAGGGCGCGCCGCCGCCGCCGCGGCTGGCCTGGCGCGTCGCGACGGTCGTGGAGGTGCGCGGCGAGACGCCGCGCGCGCGCACGCTCGTCCTCGACGTGCCGGGGTGGCCGGGGCACCGCGCCGGCCAGCACGTGGACGTGCGCCTCGTCGCCGAGGACGGCTACCAGGCGCAGCGGTCGTACTCGATCGCGTCGCCGCCCGAGGACGCGGCCATCTCCCTGACGGTCGAGCGGCTGGAGGACGGCGAGGTCTCGCCGTACCTGTGCGACGTGCTCCGCCCGGGGGACGGGCTGGAGGTGCGCGGGCCCATCGGCGGCTACTTCGTGTGGGAGCGCTCGTCGCCCGGCGGGCCGCTGCTGCTCGTGGCCGGCGGCTCGGGGGTGGTGCCGCTGATGGCGATGCTCCGCCACCACGCGCGGGGAGACGCGGCCGAGCGCGCGCGCGTGCCGGTACGCCTGCTCTACTCGGCGCGCGGCTGGGACGACGTGATCTACCGCGAGGAGCTGGAGCGGCTGGCCGCGCGGCCGGAGGTGGGCGTCACGTTCACGCTGACGCGCGCCGCGCCGCCCGGGTGGACTGGCCACCGCCGCCGGATCGACCGCGCGATGCTCGAGGCCGAAGGGTGGCCGCCCGACTCGGCGCCGCGCGCTTACGTGTGCGGGCCGACGCCGCTCGTCGAGTCCGTGGCGACGCTGCTGGTGGGGCTCGGCCACGACCCGGCGCGCGTCCTCACCGAGCGCTTCGGGCCGACGGGGTGAGGCGAATGGGGCCGCGGCGGGGGACCCTTTCGGCTTCGCGCGGCGTTGCGTAGATGCAGGTAGCAAAGACACCGCCGACATCGAGGACCAGATGACACAGCCCGCCGCCGCACCCCCGCGCCCGCCGACCGCCGCGTACGACTCCCGCGAGACGCCGGGCCCCATCATCTCGCGCCGCCATCGCACGAAGAACAGCCTCCCCGCCGCGGCGCGCCGCGAGGTGTGCGCGCTGCTCGCCCAGCGCCTGGCCGACGGCATCGACCTCCAGACGCAGTGCAAGCAGGCGCACTGGAACGTGAAGGGGCCGCAGTTCGCCGCGCTGCACGCGCTGTTCGACCAGGTGGCCGACGCTGCGGGCGAATACACCGACCTGATCGCCGAGCGCATCGTGCAGCTGGGCGGCGTGGCCGAGGGCACCGCGCGCGTGGTCGCCGCGCGGACGACGCTGCTGGACTACCCGCTGGGGCTGGCGACGGGCGAGCAGCACGTCGCCGCGCTCTCCGACGCGCTGGGGCAGTTCGGGCGCACGGTGCGCATGGGCGTCCAGGAGATGGACGCGCTCCAGGACGCCGTCGCCGCCGACATCCTGACCGAGGTCTCGCGCGGGGTCGACAAGTGGCTCTGGATGGTCGAGTCGCACCAGCACGGCGGGGCGGCCGACCCCGACGCCGGCGACGATGATGACGCCGGAGACGAGGCCGGCTCGTGAGCGCGCGCGCCGGCGAGGTGGACCTGTCCGCGCCCGTGGACGCGACCGACCACGCCGACGGACCCGCCGACGCGCCGGTGACGCTCGTCGTCTACGGCGACTTCGAGTGCCCGTACACGCGCGCGGCGCACCTCGCGATCCGCCGCGTGCAGGCGACCGACGGGGCAACGCTGCGCTACGTCTTCCGGCACTTCCCACTGGTCGAGATCCACCCGCACGCGGCGAACGCCGCCCGGGCGGCCGAAGCGGCGGCCGCGGCCGGCCGCTACTGGCCGATGCACGACACGCTGTTCGCGCGCCAGGACGCGCTCGAGGACGACGCGCTGATCGGCTACGCGGAGGCGGAAGGCGTGAGCACCGCGGCCGCGCGCGCGGCGCTCTTCCAGAGCACGCACGACCGGCGCATCGCGCGCGACATCGCGAGCGGCCAGGCCAGCGGCGTCCAGGGCACGCCGACGCTGTTCCTCGGCGGCCAGCGCTACGGGGGCTCGCGCGAGGCCGGCCCTCTGCGCGAGGCGGTGCGCGAGTCGGCGGCATCCGCCCGGTAGTAGAGAGAACGGCGGCTGCTCAGTCGGCCACGAACAGCCAGCTGCCGTCGTCCTGGCGCTGCCAGATCGTGTAGTACTTGCCCGCGATCGCGCCGGACGGCGCGCGGACGAAGCCGACGGTGAAGCCGAGGTCGCCCGACTCGGCGGCGCCGGCGATCTCGGGGGCCCAGGAGAACGAGCCGGCGGCGAGGCCGTCGAACAGGGCGGCGATCTCGTCGGGGCCGAAGGCGAACTCGATGGCGCCGCCGGTGTGCACGCCGTCGGGCGCGGCGAAGGCGGCGAACGCCGCGCTGACCGTCGTCACCTGCGCCAGGTCGCTGAAGGCGACGTCGGCGGCGCGGACCTGCGCGACGGCGTCGGCGGCGGTGGTGTTCGGGAAGTGGCGCCGGTGCTTCTCGTCAGGCGTCTCGAAGCCGGTGGGCGGCGTGAGGCGGACCGCGCCCGGCCCGCGGCCGACGCGCTTGTAGGCCGCGACCTTCCACGAGCCGTCGGCCTGCTTCTCCCAGTACGACTGGTACTTCACGGGGACCACCGCGCCGCTCGGCAGCGTGACGTCGCCGTAGCCGTAGGTGTAGCCGTGCGTGCCGTCGGAGGAGACGTCGCCGCGAATCGGCGTCCAGCTCCACTTCGAGAGCGGGTTGTTCGGGTTCGCCATCAGCACCGCGCGCGCCTGCGCGGGCCCGACCGCGAGCCCCGGGCCGGGCGCGACGAGCACGGCGTTCGGCGCGAGCGTGCCGACGATCGCGTCGACGAGGTTGAGCCCCTGCGAGGCGGCCGAGTAGGCGCGGTCGGCGGCGAGGAGCGCCTCGCGCTCCGCGCGGAGGTCGAGGTGCGCGTTGGCGGACGCCTCGTCGCCCTCGCCCTGCACGGACGAGAGTCGGACGAGGGCGGTGGGGCCGGTCGACGCCCGGTCGGCGCAGGCGCCGGCGAGCATCAACAGGGGGAGTATGAGCAAGCGGTGCTGCCGCATGGACGGACCTCGCGCGAGTAGTTGGCGGCTCGGGCCGACGACCGCCGCCGGCCCGCACCGTGGGGGCGGTGTGCGCGCAATGTGACCGCGGCCCGACCGGCCGACCACGAGTGAGTGACGAGGCGCTGCGGCGCGTGAGCGGTGCCCTCCGAGAGTGACGGAGCCCGAGACGGGGTGGGCTGCAGCGGCGACGGCAAGAACAACTGCTTTGACAGGATGCACAGGATGCACAGGATGGTGAACAGGATGCGGGCCGCCCGGGAAGCATCCGGGGGCCCGCATCCTGTTCACCATCCTGTGCATCCTGTGCGTCCTGTGCATCCTGTCAAAATGCCGTTGCCGTCGCCGTTGCAAATCGCCCTCGCAGCCCTCTCCAGCTCATCACTTTGTCTGCCCTGCCCGTGAGCCCGGATCGACAACGGACACGCGTGGTCCCATATTCGCCCCGCGAGGGGAGTCGCCACCAACCAGGCACCAACCAGGGGGTGCGCGGTGCAAGCCGAGGCGTACGACGCGATCGTGGTGGGGTCCGGGATCTCGGGCGGCTGGGCCGCCAAGGAGCTCACCGAGAAGGGGCTGCGCGTCCTGCTGCTCGAGCGCGGGAAGAACATCGAGCACATCAAGGACTACGTGAACGCTACCAAGGCGCCGTGGGAGTACCCGCACCGCGGCGGGCGCACGCGGGAGATGGAGCGTCGCTATCCGGTGCTCAGGCGCGACTACGCGCTCAACGAGAAGAACCTGGACTGGTGGGCGTCGGACGAGGAGTCGCCGTACACGGAGGTCAAGCGCTTCGACTGGTACCGCGGGTACCACGTCGGCGGGCGGTCGCTGATGTGGGGGCGCTGCAGCTTCCGGTGGAGCGACTTCGACTACGAGGCCAACGCCCGCGAGGGGATCGGCACCGACTGGCCGGTCCGCTACGCGGACATGGCGTCGTGGTACAGCCACGTCGAGCGGTTCGCGGGGATCGCGGGGTCGGTGGAGGGGATGCCGCAGCTCCCGGACGGCGAGTTCCAGCCGGCGATGCCGCTCAACTGCGCCGAGCAGCTGGTGGCCGACCGCCTGACGAGGCTGTTCGACGGGAAGCGGCGGCTGATCTCCAGCCGGACGGCGAACCTGAGCCAGCCGCTCCCGGGGCGGGGCGCGTGCATGTACCGCGACGCCTGCTGGCTGGGGTGCCCCTACGGCGCCTACTTCAGCACCCAGTCGTCCACGCTCCCGGCGGCGGTGGCGACGGGACGCCTGACGCTGAAGGTGTTCGCGATCGCCAGCGAGGTCCTCTACGACCGCGACCGCAAGCGGGCCACGGGCGTGCGGGTGCTGGACGCCGTGACCAACCAGACGACCGACTACACGGCGAAGGTCGTCTTCCTCTGCGCCTCGGCGCTCAACTCCACGTGGCTCCTCCTCCGCTCGGCGACCGACGTCTGGCCGGGCGGGCTGGGGAGCAGCTCGGGGGAGCTTGGGCACAACCTGATGGACCACCACTTCCGCGTCGGCGCGGCGGGGCGGGTCGAGGGGCTCGACGACAAGTACTACTACGGCCGCCGCCCCAACCCGTCGTACATCCCGCGCTACCGGAACCTGTTCGGCGACAAGCGGCCGTACCTGCGCGGCTTCGGCTACGAGGGCGGCGCCGGCCGCGACGGCTGGTCGCGCGCGGTGGCCGAGCTGGGCGTGGGCGGGGACTTCAAGGACCGGATGGCCGAGCCGGGGCAGTGGACGATCGGCGGCACCGCGTTCGGCGAGATGCTCCCGAACCACGACAACAAGATCACGCTCGACCCGGCGAAGAAGGACAAGTGGGGGCTGCCGGTGCTCAAGTTCGACTGCGCGACCGGCGAGAACGAGCGGCTGATGCGCATCGACATGGCGAATGACATGGCCGAGATGCTGACGGCGGCCGGCGTGAAGGACGTCCAGACGTACGACGAGCCGTGCTTCCCGGGGATGGGCATCCACGAGATGGGGACGGCGCGCATGGGGCGCGACCCCAAATCGTCCGTGCTCAACGCGCACAACCAGGTCTGGGACGCCCCGAACGTCTTCGTCACCGACGGCGCCTGCATGGCCTCCTCGGCGTGCCAGAACCCGTCGCTCTCCTACATGGCCTTCACCGCGCGCGCGGCGGATTTCGCGGTCAGCGAGCTGAATCGGCGGAATCTGTGAACGACAGAGGGAAGGGGGACGGGGGATGGGGGATGAATTGCCCCGGGACATCCCGAGCGGCTGTACATCCCCCATCCCCCGTCCCCCTTCCCTCCTCGATTCGCGGAGAGGGCGACCTGAGCGAGGACAGCGAATGTCGACACCGGAGAACGACGAGCAGATGATGATCGACCGCCGGGAGGCGATCCGGCGGGTGAGTGCGTTGTTAGGCGGGGTGGCGATCGTCGGCGGGAACGCGCTGTGGACGGGGTGCCGGGCGCCGCGGAGCGCCGGCGCCGAGCCGTTCGTGCCGTTCGCGCCTGACGAGGTCGCGTTCCTGGACGAGGTGGCGGACACCATGCTTCCCGACACCGCCAGGTCGCCCGGGGCGAAGGCGGCGCGCGTCGGCGCGTTCATGGCGCTGATGGTCACCGACTGCTACGACGAGGACGACCAGCGGGTCTTCCGCCGGGGGATGCGCCGGCTCGACGAGGCGAGTCAGGCCCGCAGCGGCGCCCCCTTCATGTCGGCCACGCCGGCGGCGCGGCTCGCGCTCCTCGAGGCGCTCGACCGCGAGGCGAAGACGTACATGGAGGCCCGCGACGTGGCGCGCGCCTCCGCGGCCAAGAAGGCCGAGGCGCAGATGAAGGACCAGCGGCAGGAGGCCGCGCCGAACTCCAGCGCCGGCGCCGGCGGCGCGACCGCGATCACCGCCGACGCGCCGACGCACTACTTCCGCATGATGAAGGAGCTGGCCCTGCTCGTCTACTTCACCTCGGAGATCGGCTACACGAAGGCGCAGCGCTACGTCGAGGCGCCGGGCGCGTTCGACCCGTGCGCGGAGTACCGGCCCGGGGAGCGGGCGTGGGCGCCGCACGCGTAGGGCGATTGCGAGGAGGGGGCAGACGCCGTCCGCCCCCCGGACCCGGCCTAACGTTTCGGCGCACCCGCGCGGGCGCGCGAGGGTGCGTACTCCTGAGACTTCTTCACGCCGGCCTTCGCCGTCCGCCGGCGTGGGGCCTTCGCGGCCGCCGTCGGACGGCGCTTCACCGGCTCGCGCGGAAGCAGCATGTCGGCCGGGATGCGCAGTAGGTCGCGCAGCTTGTAGATCTGACCGAGTGACAGGTCGCGCTTGCCGTTGAAGAAGTCCGACACGCGGCTCCGGCCGCCCATGAGCTCGGAAAGGTCCGCGCGCGCCATGCCGCGTTGCTCGAGCATGAAGTCCACCATCTCCTGCGGCGTCGCGGGGTCGTCCTCGCCGAAGCGCACGTGGTTGATGTCGTACCAGTGCACGAGTGCCGTCAGAAACTCGAGGCGGTCGTCCTCCGGCGTGCCAGGCTCCGGGGCGCGGTCGAGGAGCGCCAGCATCTCCGCCGCCGCGGCATCGTGCTCCGCCTCGGTGCGGAGGACGTGCGGAGTCGAGAGGTCGAGGGTCGTCACGGTCATCGGGGTCGTCTCGGTCGTGATGTAGACGCGGCCGACGCGTGACCGCTCGTTGACGTACCTGACGTTCGCACTGATCCGGTAGTTGTTGCCGCCGATGTCGAACACCACGATCCCGCCGAGGAGAAAGTCCGTCGCCGGCAGCACGGCGAGAATGTCGTGCGTGTTCGTGAAGTGCGCCGCACGGACCGCCTGCGTCCACGCCTTCAGCGGGATGCGCGATATGGTAAAATACGCCCGGATTCAAGAGTATTCTTCCACACACACCGACTACCCGGCGGCGCCGGCCGCGTGGGACAGAGCCGCCGGTGTCAACACGACCGTGTGCGCCCGGTCACAAAGTGCAGCTGATCTGTTCCCGAATCCCTGTGACGTAAGGCATTCATTAGCGTCTTCTACTTGTGAAGACGCTGCTTGCCGTCCGCCGCACCCTCGCCGCCGGGTTCGTCGCGTCGGTCGCGCTGGCTACGGGCGCCTGGCACATGTTCGCCGCCCCGCCGGCCGCCGCCGCGCGGCCAGTTCCGGCCGTACCCGCCGCCAGGCCCGCCGCCGCCTCGGCGGTCTCGGCCCCTGCGCCGAGCTCCACGGCGAGCCTGGCGGTGGCGCTGAGCCTCGCGTTCGACGCCGGCACCGCCGAGGGGCTCGGGCACAGCGGGAGCGTGTACCTGCGCGTGCTGCCGCAGGAGGACGCGCCAGTTCCGGCGGCGCCCGGCATCTACGAGCTCCCGAGCCCCAGCTCTCCGGCGGCGGTGGCGGTACTGGCTCCGTTCGCCCGGAAGGTCGGGTCGCGGGTGGGTGGCTACGACGTCGGCTACTGGCCCGGCGAGCTGCGGACCATCCGCTCCTCCTCCGCCTACGCGAATCCAAACGGCTTCATCGTCGTCGACGCGGAGGACCGGGACACACCGGTGTCGCGCCACTTCCGGCTCGGCGACTTCGTGACCCATGACCGGCAGCGGAACACGTGGCCCAAGGTCGTGGTGCTGGAGGAGGCGCTGCTGGACAAGCTGGAGCTCGTGCTCGCCGACCTCGAGCGCCACGGGGTGAAGGCCGACCGCGCCGTGATCCTCTCGGGCTTCCGGACCCCGGCCCACAACCTCGCCCTCGGCGACGGCTCGGGTCGGGCGCGGGAGAGCCGCCACCAGTACGGCGACGCCGCGGACCTCATCATCGACGTGAACGGCGACGGGCGCATGGACGACCTGAACCGGGACGGCCGGGTCGACCCTAACGACGTCCGGGTGATCGAGCGGGCGGTGAACCGCGTCGAGCGCGCCTACCCCGACCTGGTGGGCGGCCTCGGGCTCTACCGCGGCGAGGGCCCCGCCGGCCCGTTCGCGCACATCGACGTGCGCGGCGACCTGGCGCGCTGGGACCGCACCCGCGCGCGCCCGGCGGCGAAGCGCGCCGCGCGCGGTGGCAACGCCCGCTTCGGCAGCTGCACGGCGCCGCCGCAGTTCGCGGCGCTCTGCGGTCGCAAGCGCGGGTGAAGGGCGCCGCTCAGACGCCGGCGGTGACTGCCGCGGCGCGCGGGGCCGCGACCGCGGCTTCCCCCCCGCGCCGCTCTCCCACCTGCTGGCGCCACATCGCGTAGTAGAGGCCGCGCTGGTCGAGGAGGTCGGCGTGCGCGCCCGCCTCGACGATGCGGCCGCGCTCCAGGACGTAGATCCGGTCGGCGTGCATCACCGTCGACAGGCGGTGCGCGATGAGGATCGTGATCCCGTCCTCGGCGCGCGAGACGGTGCGCACCGTCTGGGTGATCTCCTCCTCGGTCAGCGAGTCGAGCGCCGACGTCGCCTCGTCGAACACCAGGAGCTGCGGGCGGCGGAGGAGGGCGCGGGCGATCGAGAGCCGCTGCTTCTCCCCGCCCGAGACCTTCACGCCACCCTCGCCGATCACCGTGTCGAGCCCGCGGTCGGCGCGCGCGAGCAGGCTCCCGGCGGCGGCGCGGCGCAGCACCTCCAGGCACTGGGCGTCGGTGGCGTCGGGGCGGACGAAGAGCAGGTTCTCGCGGATCGTCCCCGAGAAGAGCTGCGTGTCCTGCGTCACGAGCCCCATCCGCTCGCGGAAGCGGTCGAGGTCGACGCGCGTGCTGGGGTGGCCGTTGTAGCGGATGAACCCCTCGCGCGGCTGGTAGAGGCCGACGAGCAGCTTCACCAGCGTCGTCTTGCCCGAGCCCGACGGCCCCACGAACGCGACCGTGTCCCCACGCCTGACGCGGAAGGAGATGTCCACCAGCGCCGGCGCGGACGCCGTGCGGTGCGCGAAGGTGACGTCGTCGAACTCGAGCTCCTCCAGCACGTCCACCGCCACCGGGTCGGCCGGCTTCGGGTCGAGCGGCATCGCCAGCACCGCCTCGAAGTTCGCCATCGACGCCTCGGTCTCGCGGTAGATGTTGATGACGTTCCCGAGCTCCTGGAGCGGGCCGAAGATGAAGAACGAGTAGATGAGCAGCGAGAAGAACTGCCCCACCGAGATCGACCGGTTGTAGATCAGGTAGAGCATCAGGAAGAGGATGCAGGTGCGCACGAAGTTCACTGCCGTCCCCTGGACGAAGCTCAGGCTCCGGAGGTAGCGCACCTTCTTCAGCTCCAGCTTCAGGATCTTCTGCGTCGTCCCGTTGAGTCGCTGCACCTCCTGCTCGGCGAGCCCGAGGCTCTTCACCAGCTCGATGTTGCGCAGCGACTCGGTCGTGCTCCCGGCGAGCGCGGTCGTCTCGGCGACGATGACCTTCTGGATCTGCTTGATCCGCTTGCTCAGCACCGAGCTCAGCGTGCCGAGCAACGGCACGGTCAGCAGGAACGCCGGCGCGATGGCCCAGTGCACGTTCCAGGCGTAGATCATCACGAAGATCACGCCGACGAGCGTCGTGAAGACCAGATTGATCGAGGCCTGGACGAAGCGCTCCGAGTCGGAGCGCGCCTTCTGGAGCTTGCCGAGCGTCTCGCCGCTGCGCTGGTCCTCGAACACCGAGTACGGCAGCGCGAGCGAGTGGCGGATGCCGTCCGAGTAGAGCTGCGCCCCCAGCCGCTGCGTGACGAGGTTGACGCAGTAGTCCTGGAAGTTCTTCGCCACCCGCGACACGAACGCGACGCCGACCGCGGCCATCAGCAGCAGCGCCACGCCGCGGAAGAACTCGCGCGTCGTGTACTCCGCGTAGCGCGTGGCGTAGCGGTCGATGATGTGGCGGAAGATGAGCGGGTCGAGCAGGGAGAAGATCTGGTTGATCGCGGCGAGGGCCAGGGCGACCAGCACCAGCTTCCAGTACTGCTTCAGGTAGCCGAAGAGGAGCGGCATGTGCGGGGATGGTGGCAACGCTGGTGAAGAGCGGACACGGATGAACACGGATAGAAGCACGGATGAACGCGGATGTCTCCCGGCAGCGTCAAAGGCCCACTTGCCTGAGCGAGAGGGGCTTTGAATTGCGCAGGGAGAGATCGGTGCTCGTCCGTGCCCCGGTCCGTGTTCATCCGTGTCCGCTCCCGGTTCGAGGTCGATCGACCGAAAGCTCGCTCGCGGCGCCGTGTTCTCCAACTGGCTAATCGGACGGGTGATGCGATAGCGCCAGCCGCGGCCCGCCGCCCGCTAGTCGTCGCGGCGCGGCCGCAGCAGGAGCCGAGCGACCTGCGCCGGCACTTCCTCGTGCGGAAAGTGCCCGACGCCGGCGAGATGCTCGACGTGCAGCAGATGCCCCAGCGCCGCGAGCGCCTCGACCTCGCCCGAATCGGGCTGCGAGGGGTGTGGCACGTCGCCGAGCAGCACGGTGACCGGGACGTGGACGCGCGCCACGACCGCCGGGATCGAGTCCGGCTCCCGCGCCTGCGCGAGGCGCCCGGCCATCGCGACGACCTGCGTCGAATGCGCGAAGACGGGGTCGGTGTAGAGCCGCTGCGTCGTGCTGTCGAGCCACTCCTGGTGCGCGGCGTTCTGCCGCAGCCGCCGCAGGAACTGCGCGCGCACGAACGCCCGCCCGCCGGGGATGCGCACGACGTACGGCAGGAGTCGCAGCGAGGCGGAGAAGACCTTCGTGCGGTTCGCCGCGAGCGCGCCCACGTCGAGGAAGTAGAGCGCCGAGACACGCCGCGGATGGTTCGACGCGAGCCGCAGCGCCACGCCCGCGCCGTGCGCGTGACCCACCACCCGCGCGGAGTCCACGCCGTAGTGCGCGAGCACAGCGTCCACGCGGCGCGCGAGGTCGGCGAACGTGACCGCCGTCGAGTCGACCGAGAGGCGGTACGGGTCGACCACGATCACGCGCTGGCCACTCTCGACGAGCACCGCCCGAAGGCGACGGAAACCGGCGACGCCTCCGACGAGCCCGCTGATCAGCACGTACGTCGCGGGACCGCTCCCCGCCACGCTCACCGCCGCGGAGTCGTACGCAGCGGGCTGTGCGACGGCCGGCGCCCGTGCCGCCGGGACCAGCAGCAGCGAGAGCGCCCACGCGCGAAGCCCGGCAGACCGAGAGGGGATCGTAGCGATCATCGGACGGAGAGTGCGCTGTCGCACGAAGCCTGTAAAGTCGCGCCTGTCATCGATGGAACAGGCCCGCGACCGTCCGGCCCCGGCCTGTACCTGATCGCGAGCGGGGTGTTAAGGTTCGCTTGCCGTACCAACGCCCCCGCGCTTCCGCCCCAGCCCGCAGCCGCTTGTCCGCCCCCGACGTCGCGACCGGCCCCCGGCCGGCCGATCCGCACCGCGAGGAGAGCGAGCTGCTCGCGCGCATCCGCGCGGGCGACGAGTCGGCGTGCGAGACGCTGTACCTGGCCTACCACGAGCCGCTGTGGAAGTTCGCCTACGGCTACGTGCGCTCGCGCGACGTCGCCGAGGAGCTGGTGCAGGACGTGTTTCTCACGCTCTGGCGCGACCGCGCGGGCTGGGACGTGCGCGCCAGCGCCCGCGCGTGGCTCTACGCCGCCGTGCGCAACCACGCGCTCAACCACCTGCGGCACGAGCGCGTGGTCACGCGCCTGACGCCGGAGTGCACGGCCGCCCGCTCGGGCGAGTACCCGGCGGCCGTCGAGCTCACGATGGGCGCCCCGGCACCCGACGCCCACGCCGCGGTCGAGGCGCAGGAGCTGGACGACGCCGTCTCCCGCGCCCTCGGCACGCTCCCCGAGCGCCGCCGCATGGCGATGGTGCTGCGCTGGAAGCACGACCTCTCCCCGGCCGAGATCGCCCGCGCCCTCGGCACCACGCCGGAATCCGTGCGGGTTCTCCTGACTCGCGCGCGGCAGGAGCTGGCGGGGCTGATAGGGAAGAGATAAGCAAGGGGATGCGAGAGGGGCCCCGGGATGTAGACGCTTGATGAATCAAGCGGTCCACAGTCCCGGGGCCCCTCTCGCATCTCGCATCTCGCACCTCGCACCTCGCACCTCGCACCTCGCACCTCCGTGTAACGCTTTCCCCTTTCGCGGTACATAGCATCGCAGCCACCCACGAACCCCGCACCTGTCCTCATGCCCGAACGCCCTCCACCAGACGGAATCGACGGCGAGCTGCTGGGTCGCTATCTCGCCGGCGAAAGCTCCGAGGCCGAGACCGCGGTGGTGCGGCGGTACCTCATGGCGCACCCGGAGGCCGCGCAGACGCTCGCGCGCTACCTCGACGGGCTCGACGGGGCGGCGGGTCGGCCGGCGGCTCCGGACGGTGCCGCGTCGTGGAGCGCGCTGCGGCGGCGGATGCACGAGGGCGATGCGCGGGCTGCGGCGGCGCGGACGTCGGGACCCGTGGGCCGGCGGCGGCACGTGGCGGTGCTGCCGCCGGCGTCGCGCGGGGCGTGGTGGCGGCGGGGCGGGGCGGTGGCGGCGTGCGCCGCCGGCGTGCTGCTGTGGGCGACGT
>Ga0126308_10000025_pt1 | contig 28223 bp, 29 predicted proteins | sample Plot55_FD_92533 | JGI IMG/M metagenome (GOLD analysis project Ga0126308, IMG submission 92533) | Serpentine soil microbial communities from UC McLaughlin Reserve, CA, USA - Plot55 | ecosystem: Environmental > Terrestrial > Soil > Grasslands | place: USA: UC McLaughlin Reserve, Lake County... | reverse complement strand
GACGTCTCCGATAAGCCTTCCCCTATCAACGACGCCGAGCGCATCTCAGAAGAACAGGCCTCCAACATAGACGACTACTACCGCCAACGTCTGGAGTCGATGCTGGCCGTCGACGAGATGGTAGCTTCGCTCGTAGAAGAGCTAGAAGCAGCTGGGGAGCTTGAGAACACCTACATCTTCTTCACCTCAGACAACGGCTGGTTTCAGGGCGAGCACCGTGTGCAGTTTGGGAAGAACCGCCCCTACGAAGAGTCGGCTCGCGTACCCTTGTTCGTCCGAGGGCCTGGGGTGCCTAACGGATTGAAGATAGATAGGCTAGCCCTCAACACGGATTTCGCCCCGACCTTTGCTGATCTAGCGGGCACCTCGTTCCCGGCCGACGGACGCTCTCTGGCACCGCTCTTGGGTGGCGAAGAGCCGGCGTCTTGGCGTTCGTCTGTCCTCTTGGAGAAGTTGCCCCAGGAAGACAGCAGCGAGGAAGCGCAAGGCAAGGCCAAGAAGGGCAAGGGCAAGAAGGGCAAGGGCAAAGACGAGAGAGGTCCTGGCGGTCAGGGAGGGCCGGGCGGCTCCCCCGACTTTCAGGCAATCAGAACCGGGACCCACAAGTACGTCGAGTACGACAACGGCGATATGGAACTCTACGACCTGACAGCCGACCCCTACGAGCTGGAGAACGTCTACGAAACGGCTGACCCCGCCCTTATCGAGGATCTGCAGGCGAGGCTAGATGTACTGAGGAGCTGCAGTGGGGCCGGGTGTCAGGAGGCCGAGGACGCCTCTTATTAAGGCTGAAATCTTACACAAACACAGTGCTTGCGCCTAGAGAGTAAGGGGGCTACCCCGTTGACTCTACGCCCCATAGCTCCGTCCGACAGGGTGAGGAATTTTGGCATAGAATCTTCTACGCAAAAAATCTAACCCGACAAAGGAGAATTTTAGGTTGGCGGAACAAAACCTGAGTCTAAGAGTGACTATCCTTTTTAAGGATGGCGCTAGCCATACGTTTCTTGCCAACGAATTCAGCATAGATGCTCCCCCTGCCACTGGCCAGAAGGCAAACGTACGCTATAGCTATTCATACACGGTCAGAGTCCCAGACCACGAGGTTCCACTCAACCTCAGGCTGAGCGAGGTCGCAGCTATCCAGGTAGAGCCTGTGTAGCCTGCACAGCTTTTGTCCGTAGCTCCGCAAGACCTGAAGGTAAGAGGTTTAGGGAGAGAGGGTAGGGGGATGAGTAAGAAGTACCTAGGAGGGAGTAAGACGATGAGCGAAGAGACACCATCGGGAGTGGGTCCCGCCAAACGCCCCAGACGGTAGAGTGGCTTCTTTCCACGGTCAGGGAAGCCCTAGAGATGGACGTCGCCTTCGTCTCGGAGTTCACCGAGGACCGCCTGGTCTTCCGAGTGCTGGAGGGGGATGCGGAGTCCTTCGGATGGCGAGAAGGCGAAGGCTTCCCGCTCGATGACTCCTACTGCAAGCGGGTGTTAGACGGTCGCATCCCCACTGTAGTCACCGACGCCAGGAGCGAAAATTCGACGAAGGAGCTGTGGGTGACTAACGAGGCGGACATAGGCTCCTACGTCGCGGTGCCAGTCGTGCGCTCTGATGGACGCCCCTACGGCACGCTGTGCTGCGCGAGTCACAAAGCAGATCCCCAGCTCAGGGAGCGCGATCTAAGTCTCATGCAGGGGTAGCCCGCGAGCTGAGCAGGCAGCTAAAGCGCGAAGAGCTCCGGTAGTAATTCTTGGTAGAAGACTGGAGTTCCTCCGGTAGAATGGCCCCAATTACCTTACGCGACGTCGACTTCACTTATTCTATCCTCCTCAAAATTCGCGGGGCTTTCTGCAACTTAGAGCCGAGCGTAGGCGACGAGTCCCAACCGGTTTCGGCACCGATAGAGTTACGAGCTTCGGGCCAGCAAACGCCACACGGACGGCTATGCTGGGTGCGGAGACATTGGTATCGGGCTGGAGTAGAATGGTTTTCGGTGACATCTGCAACAAGGAGGACAACGTGCGCGAGCATATGGCCTACCTGATCGTGATCGGCATGTTTGTGTTGCTCGCCCTCTTCATGTTCGCCGCGCTCGGAAAGGGCAAGTACCAGCCGCCACCGCCCCAGGAGCAAGAGAAGGGAAGCATCTCGCACGTCCTCCTCTGAAAGCGGGCCCGTTATTTCCGAAAGGTTAGCTACGCAGCAGGCATTCCCTACACGTCTTCCTCAGGTACATTACCCTTACACTCGTTAGGGCAGGGAAACCACGAACCGATTCAGGTCAGGATCGTCAAAAGCTCGATGACGAATCGGGCTAGAGGAGGAAACAGGGCCAACCCCGCGCCGAGCAACCCTCAAGGCGTCGGGAGAGGAGGAGAAAAGTGCATCTGGTAACGCTTGTAGACGCCTTCGCCGGTGGCCCCAGAGAGGGGTGGGCAAAGCCGTGATGAGGACTACCGCCGGCGTGTTGGGGCTCGTCGCGCTGCTCGCCGCTATAGTGATCGGTATGTTCGCAACCTTCGGGGCCTTCGGCGAAAAAGCGTCCACACCCTCGGTCCCTCCCGGTCTGGAGGCTGCCAAGGCTACAGAGCAGCAAACCGAACAGGGCGAACAAGCGGCGGCCTCGATCGGAGAGACCGTGACCGCCGGGGACGTATCCTGGACCGTGACCGACGCTAGGCTGGAAGACGAGTTGGTCTCGTATACCTTTCCCATAGAAAGGCCACCCGGCCGCTTCTTGAGCATAGATTTCAACGTCGAGAACGTGTCCGAGAGACCCGCCACGCTTAACAAGGACACGATCACCCTCTTCGACGCGGAGGGAAACAAGTTTCGGGCCCAACCGGATCGCAACGACAGCTTCGTAGTGCCCGAGAGGAACCTACTGTTCACCGAGCATGGCCTTCTCGAACCCGGCCAAACCAAAGAAGGAAAGGTTAACTTCGAGGTTCTGGCGAACTCTTCGGGCTTTACGGCCAGCCTCGGAGACACCAATCCGACCATGTCCGAGGGAGAGAAGGTAGACCTGGGCTTCTAGGCCAAACCTCGGACCCTGTCAGGTACGAAGCGCCTCTGCTATCGCCTCAAGAGCGCTTCGTGGTGCTCCCGACGAGAACCGAAGAAGGCGACGTCAGGTGTATAACCGCGGTGAGAGGGTACGAAGAGGCGTAACCTCGGGTGCTGAGTGGAGGAGACGATTTCGTGAGGGTCAAGCCCGTCGTTCTCTTAACCTGTCTGCTTTTGGTATCCCTGATCGGGGCTAGCTGCGGCGGCTACACCGAGTTGGAGTTTCGTGAGCCACTGGATACCGTCAAGGTAGACCTGACAATCGAGCGCACGCTGGACCCGAGTGAGATCACCCTGGATCAGCCCGGAACGTACCTCTTCGAGGTCGAGAACGTCACCGAGGACGTCGCGCACGCCTTCGAGATCAAGGCCACGGAGGGCGCAAGGGTTAATTACAAGGAGGGGTCGGTGAGGACCATAGACCTACCTCCCGGCCAGAGCACCGAGTTCAAAGCGGAGCTCGAGCCCGGCACCTACGAGATCTACTGCCCGGTAGGCCACCACAGGGAGCAGGGCATGAGAGGCACGCTCACGGTCGAAGAGGGTTAGGAGGGAGCACAAACGGCGCGCACAAGCCCTACTGGCCCTTCTTGGCGCCCGGCTCGCCGATCCCGGGCCGACCGCAGGCTTCTTCTTAGGGCTCTTTAATTCTTTCCTCCACCCTGTCCTTGGCCATCTTTACCTTGTCCATCAGCCCTTCCCCCTCCGGCTGCTCCGCGTGCATGGCTTCCTGGAGCAGCCCTTCGGCGCTCTGCTCGGCTATCTGTGCCGTCTCCTCCTCCTGCTGGAGGTTTGTCTGAAGCAGGTCATCCGCGACCATGGACTGCCCCATCATCAACCGCGCCCCGGAGATCAGGCCCCGGTAGCTGCCTATCTCGAAGTGTTCCACCTTGACCACCGCAGCGTTGATCATGCAGTCGCGTAGAGCGTCGCTCTGGGCCTCCTCGATGCCCTCTTGGGCCTCGCTCACCAACCCCCGGGCCACCTCGTTCGTCTCTCGCCGGGGCTCCTCGCCGAGCTCCCTGAAGAACTGCTCCAGGTTCCGGATGTGCTGCCTGGTCTGGTAGATGTGGTTTTCGATAGAGCTCTGAAGCTCCCCGTCCGCGGCCCTGTGAACCATCTCCACCTGTCCCTCCAGGAACCTGTGCTCGGCATCGTAGAGCTCGCACAGCTCGTGCAGGAGCAACTCCTGCGTATTGGCGACGGGCATCGCTAACCTTCTCCTCCTGATAGCCACCGGAACACTTGATGCTCTTTACCCGCGGTCCCCTAGCCGAAAAACCTACCAAGGGTCAAAACCGTTTTCGGGGCAGATCCCGAGCGTCCTCCTACGTCCCATTACTCACCCGACGAAGGACGTGAATACCCGTTCACTATCTAGCCGTAGGAGCCCGGTATCGCGTCCTGACCGGCCAAGAGCCCGATGAAGAGCGTAACGACAGAGAGAATGATTACCACGGCCCCGAAGACGCGAGCTCCCAAATAGTAACCCACTGCCCCCAGGATCATACCCAAAACGTCGGTCGCTATAGAAACGAAGAACACTCCTACCACGGCGAAGCTCATCCCAACTACGCAGAGCGCCCTCGCCGGGAACAAGCTCCTTCCCAGCCTCCTATCGACACCCTCCGCGGGCGCCGCCCTTCCGCCGAAAACGACCACTAGGAGCAGCCCGCCACCGAGCAGGATGAAGAAAAGGATAACGACGAACGCTCCTCCCAAAGCCCCCTGCAGTAGCGCTATGGCGATCCTCATGTAGACCTCCTCTTACGGGAACGAGGGCTAATCCCTCCCGCCTAACCTATTCGTCCTTGCCGTATAAGGTAGATATCCAGTAGACGAAGAGCGTTTCAACGCCCAGAAGGACCACCACCAAGAGGAGCCCGACAAAGAACCTCGGCACAGGGGGGAGCAGCAGGGCCAGTTCCCACCCCATCAAGGGGTACCTCTCTCGGGTGTACGCCCGGGCGCCTCCGGGCAACCCTCGGCGACTATTTTCTGCTCCAGCGTTATGCAGCCGGCGACCAGGTAGCCCGGTTCGGCACCCCTACGGGCCGTCTCCCTGGTATAGCCCATCGTGGCCAAGGTAACGACCACCGTCACGGCGGTGATGACCAACGCGTACTGGCTCCACCGGCTGGCCCGCCCCCATTGGAAGCCGCCGGCGGTGGCTTTGAGGTACAGCCCCAACGCGAAGACGCCCACTAGCATCATCCCTATGAGCCCGATGTACTTCCAGGGGTACATGCCCCCGAGTGGGATCGTCGTCTCTTCCCCGTCAAAGAACACCCACCCGATCTGGGGCACCAAGTTCATGTCGGCTGGGATCACGTTCAGAAAGCTGAAGAGAGCCATGAACCCCAAAGCTCCCATCGTCATGTTGCGCAAAGTGGGCATGGGCCTCTCCGCGAACTTGATCTTGTGCAGGCAGTAGGTCACGGAGGCGACGCCCATTACCGCCAGCTCGATCGCAAGCCCGTTGAAGAGCCAGGATTTGTCGCCAAGCATGATGTAGTCGAAAGCCGCCTCATTGTGCTCCCGGATGCTCTTCAGGTACCCGAAGCCGATTAGCGGCTGCAGAAGGAGGAACCCGAACCCCCACACAAGGCCCCAGTGGCCCATCCAGTCGAAGTACTCCCGGTTCTCCTGCCGGGTGCTCCTGAGGTAGCGCAGGCCCGCATACCCGGCTACCAGGAAGCCCGCAAAAGATATGTTGCCGACGAAGCGGTGCATGTTGAGCGGCACGAAAGTAGGGTTCAGGTAGACCGCCCCTACGTCGGTGGGCTCGGCCCCCAGTGCCGGGGTCAGCAGGTAGGAGCCCACCACGTTTATCAAGGTGAACTGGAAGATCACCAACATCGCGGCCATAAAGCCGATGACAATGTGCAGCTTCTTGCGGTAGGCCAGTTTCTCCCAAGAGACATACCAGGCGTATATTAGGATTATCTCGCCCACGAACATCCACGCCTCGGCGAAGAGCGGCCAGAACATGATGTTCTGCAGGTGCGACCAGAAGACCGGGTACAGGGTTATCAGTGCCAAGAGACCCGTTATGGCGATGGAGGACCCCGTGGCGAAGAGCAACACCGTGGCTATAGCCGCGCCCTTCGCGAACCGGTCGTACTTGGGCTGCTTGGTGAGCACCCCCATGTACTCGCTGGCGGAGGCTATAAGCAGGATCCCGGCGATGAACGCAGAGTGGTAGATGTGCGTCTGCCAAATCATCGCCATCACGACTTCTTTGCCGATCCCCGGGATGTCGATGTTACCTATTGGCACTATCTACCTCCTACCCTACGGAGACCCGCCGGGGAAGTTCGCGATCCGGATGATGGCAAGGATCATGTTGGTCACCACCACCAGTATCACCAAAAAGGCTACTACGGTCACAAAAGGCCGCCTCAACGGGCTGTGGACCGGCTCCTTGTCCAGCCACGGAATCGCAAAGAAGAGGATGAAGACCAGCGTCGGTATCACGACACCCCCGAAAGGTATCAGCGCGTAACCGGGGAAGAACATCAACATCTGGTCGTAGAACATGAAGAACCACTCGGGCCTGGGCACGTAGCTCGTGGTACTGAGGTCCACTGGCTCCGTGAGGGGCGCGGGTACCAGGTAAGCCAGGGCGACGGTGACCGCCAGAAGGATGGCCGAGCTGGTGAGATCGACCAGAACCTGCGTGGGGAAGAAGCCCATGGGCTCGTCGTACTTGTCGTAGACGTTCTCCTCGGTTATTACCTCTTCCTCTCGTACCGGCTGTAGCGCACCCTCTCTTATTTCCATGCCCTCTACCCGTCCCCTCTCGCGAACGCCCTACGCCACCACACTAGCAGTAGCCCAATACTAGTAGCCCGGGCTCTGCCGGCAGCGAAAGATCCCACGTCCTTATCCTCGCGAAGTACCATCGTCTTCCTCCAAAGAGCCCTCGCCTTCCTCATACAGAGCGTACTCCTCTATCTGCTGGCGCTCCCTGAGCTCCGCCAGGCGCTTGGAGTATTCGAACTCGCTCCCGAACTCCCCGTGCCTGCGCAACAGGTACAGGTGGACGCCGATGAGGGGGGCCAGAAGCGCCGGCAAGAGCCACACGTGGATGACGAACACCCTGGAGAGCGTGGCCGGCCCGGCCGTGTCCCCCCCCAGGAGGAAGGTGGCCGCGTACTCGCCGATGAACGGCGTGTAGGAGCCTATCTTTAGGCCGACCTCCCAGGCCCAGAACCCCTCCTGATCCCAGCGCAGCGCGTACCCGCTGAACGCCAGGACCGTCACCAGCAGTATCAAGACGACGCCCACGACCCAGTTCATCTCCCGGGGGGCTTTGTATGCCCCGGAGAAGAAGGTCCGCATCATGTGCAAGCCGATCACGACCACCAGGATGTTGGCCGACCAGAAGTGGATGCCCCGGATCAGCTGCCCGAAGTACGCCTCGGTCATTATGTAGTAGATAGAGTCCCAGGCCTCGTCCGTAGACGGAACGTAGTAGAAGAGCAAGAGGATACCGGTGAGGAACTGCAGCACTATGAGGAAGAGCGTCGAGCTCCCCAAAGTGTAGAGCCACCTCCCTTTGCTGGGTACTGGCTCGTAGAGGAAGTGCTCTGTCATCGACACGATGCCGGTCCGCTCCTCCATCCAGTCCATGAGAGACTGGATCACCACAAGCGTTCGCGCTTTTATCCTGGCTATCATCTCTCTATAGGCTCCTCGTTCAGACTACCCACGGCGTACCGTTGGTGAATTCGTGCTTCGCGTAAAGGCCCCCGTCCTCGCGAATCTCGTGGGCGAAGCGAAAAAGACCCTGCGGGGGCGGCCCCGCCCTGTAGTCCCCGTTTATGTCGTATTGGCCCCCGTGGCATGGGCATACGATCAAACCCGTCTCCTCTAACCACCTCACCGGGCACCCCAGGTGGGCGCAGTGGTTGCTCAGAACGTTAATCTGCTGCGAAAGCTCCTCGATCTCGGAGGTCGAAAGGCTCCCTCTGCCCCTGTCCTCCAAAATACTCGGGAGCTTGCCGTCTTGCCAGGAGACGTAAATAGCATTTACCAGGGATCCCTTCTCCTCCTTCGGCAGGTGGTAGGTCTGGTGTTGGGGGAACTCCACCCGGTACTCCTTCGGCGCGCCCGGGGGGATCTCCCAGACGGATCCTAACTCTACCCAGTCGCCGGGAATGTCCGATTCTCCCTGGAAGTTCGTCTCAATTATGGGGTTTATTATGAAGACGAAGGGAGGGATGGTCAGCACGGCCCCGACCAGCGTCCCCACTATTCCCATAGCCAGGAACTGGCCCCGGGTTATCGGATCTCTCTGTAGCTCGGCCAAGCCTGTGCGCTCCTTCTAAGAGTCCCCATCTCTAAGGTTCCGGTGTCGCGAAATTTTCCGATTGAACCTCCTCGGGGCCCACGGGCCTTTCGCTCTCTACCTGATAAGTATCATCACCGTATATTGTGTAAGGTACACGAGAGTTGGATTTCATCCAACCCATGCTCAGCGTTAGGACGGCGGCCAAAATGCCCAAGGATAGGAGGGCCGCGCGGTACCAGCCGCTCGGGCTCCCGTACCTGAATCGCCCGCGGCCCCGGACGTAGGCGATGAGGGCGCCCAAAGTAGCCAGGACCATGACGAGCATCATGACATAGCGCATGTGGAAGAACGGGAAGTTCGCGATCGCAGCCGGCGCGATCGAGTACACCCCCGCCAACGCCGCTACCAGCCCAAAGAACTGTATGGGGCGCCGCCCGGCGCGGTCCGGGTGTCTCCCGGCCCCCACGTACATCGCCACGTTCGAGAGCACGAAGAGCCCCACGACCATCAAGAAGTTGACCCAGAGCAGGTTCGAGGTGAAGGTGTCGGCACCGGTCCCCACAAGCCTGTCGTAGGGGCCAGACGCACCCGGAGCGTCTAGATTCTCGGCGCTGTAGCCTAGCTTCGACATGTTGTAGACCGTCAGGAAGCCGAGGAACGGCTGCAAGAGCAGGAAGACCGTCCCCCAGATCACCCCCATCGAACCGGCCCAGTCGTAGAAGGCCTTGTCCTCGGCGCTCTTGGCCCTGGCGTAGGCGAATGCCGCCCACGCGGCGACGGCGTAGGCCGGCCAGGAGAGGTTGCCGAAGGTCCGGTGCAGGATCTGCGTCCACCACATAGGGTTGAAGATGCTGCCGAGCGCCGAACCGACGTCGCTCGCGTCGGTGCCGCTCGGAACGGCCTGGCCGCTGACCCCGCCGCCCGTCACCATGAACGTGTCTATCCCGGTCAGGATCGCCTGCCACAACAAGATAAAGAACGCGGCAGCGAGCCCGGCCGCGATGTTCTTGGGGAGCGCCCTGTTCTTCGCCCTATAGTAGTGGAAGTAGAAGAACCAGATGGTGAGCGTCATGGCGATCATGCTGAGAACCGGGAAGAACCAGAAGAAGTGGATGAACAGCGCCGACGTAACCCTGGGGTAGAAACCCACGAGGACCACCAGGAACATAACCGCCCACGTGGCGCCGACGCTGAAGGTCAGCACGTTGAAGCGCGCTATCGAATGGGCGAGGCGCGCAAACCGGGGGTTTCCTGTACGGTTCGACCAGATCTGCAGCAGCGGGGAGCCCACGGCGTACCCCACGAAAAGCGTCGCAAAGAATATGTGGATGAGCATTATTATGCCCACGGCTCCCCGGGTCCCCACGTAAGGGAACTCGAGGCTCGGGAGCTCGAGCTCCTGGAGAACCAGGGAAAAGAGGCTTATGATGGTCGGAAGTTCCACCTCCAACCCCCCTAGGCTTCCTGCGTGCCCGCCACGCGCGCCTGGGTTTCCTCTTCTTCTCCTGCCCAGTGCAGCACGGCCCCACTCACGGCCTGGGGCTTCAGCCGTCGCTTAACTATGTAAAAGTCGGCCCCCTGCCTTCTCAAGGCCTCCCAGATGGGCCTGAGTGTTCCCCGATCGGATGTGTTGGCGAAGATCAGGACCTTGCCCCCTTCGAACTCGTCGTTCCAGAGCCCCGAGTCCTCCGGGGGCACCTCCATCTCGATGAGGATCGGATCTACCCCCACCCGGCTAAAAGCCCCGGCGGCCAGGATCGCAGCCATGGCGATAAAGAACACGAAGACCAGCGTACCGAAGCCGGGGGTAGTAAACGCGAAGATTAGCGCCGCGATGGTAAAGACCGCGGCGAACCCTATGGGGATCTCAAGACCCCAGGCGTTATCGGGAACTACGATATACCGTGTCCCCTCCGCGAAAGGCTCCGGTTCATCGGGATCACTGCGCTTTAGGATCACCGTGAGGGCCTCGCCGGTTATCCCCAGCTCCCTCAAGTCCGAGACGAGCTCGTTGAGCCCGGCGCCGTCTTCGACCAGCCCGACCACAGTGTACTCTGGGCCCTGCCCTGTCCGCGTATCCCGCGCCTCACTCAAGGCAACGCCTCCATCGAAAGGTACTCCTCCCCCATCAGTCTACGCTAACAGGGACGTGGCGGTCCACCTTCTTCACGTGCTGGCTAGGCATTGCTAAGCATTGCGGGCTCACGTGAGCCCGGCGTCGATCACCGCCACGAAGAGCACCAGTAAGGAGGCTTCGACGATCAGCGAGACGATTCCCATCGGCTCTTCCCACTTCCTGACCGCCTCGCCGTATCTGGGCAAGGAGACAGCGCACCTGATGGTATACGCGGCGAACGCCCCACCGCGGTCAGGACACCCAGCACCCAGCTCCACAAAGCGTCCCGGCTTACGTTGAGCGCCGCCACGAAGGTCGAAGCTGCTCATCTCTCTCCCTTCACTTCTAACCTTCTCTTCTAAAAAGCCCGTCATCCGACGCGCAACCCGTCGCGCGACTCCAACCGTTCGCGCTGGGGCATGACGGTGTACTTGGGGTCGCGCGCCGATTGGAAGCCGGCCTTGAAGACCGACCAACGCTCGCAAGCGGCGCCGGCGAGTATGAGCGCGCCGCCGGCGATCGCGGCCAGGCGGCTCTTGCGGCCGCCGAAAGCGGTCACAGCGGCTCCTAGACTGGAAAGACCCTTGGCGATCTTGTCGTAGCGGTCGGCCTCGTCTTGCTCGTAGGGCTCGGCCAAAAAGTCGCCCAACCGGCGCTTCATAGCCTCCATGGCACCGATCTCGAACAGGGCTCCGCCGACGGCCAGGCGGCGCGCGGGACCCGCGTCCTCGACGGGGGTGAGGATCGCCGCCGCAGCCCCGGCCGAAGCCGCCGAAGACGCGGCGAAGACGAGCGGCAGATCCCGCCGGGCCTCGTGCCATACTGGCACCGAAGTGTCGGCGATGAGCACCGCGGTATAAGTGGCGAGGGGTAGGCCGAGCAGGGCGCTAAACGTCTCGCTTATGCGTCCGAGGCGCGGGAAGCGGTCGAACAGGTCGTGCGCCACCGCGATCCCCGTGGTCGAGCCGAAGACGGTCAGGATCCAAGTGCCCAAATTCATCGGCGAGGTCGGCTTGAAGACCCTGAGCATCTCGTAGAAACGCTCGGGTCGCCCCAGGTCCCAGATCAGCAAGGGCGGGCTGACAGCGGCGCCTGCTAAAGCGCCGAGGTGGGCACGGCGCGCGAGCCGCTCGTTGCCGGTCAGGCGGGCCACTAGGGCGAGGCCCGAGGAGGCTCCAGCGAAGCCGCCGGCCCAGAAGTACCATGGGATCTGCCACTCCCACACAGGCTCCTTGAGGACCGCCCGGCCGTAGTAGTTGCGCACCTCTTCCTCCGGCACCATGCGGACCTCGCCCCGCCCGTCCGAGCTACCGCCCTGCCGGGCGACTGAGGCTTGCGGCTGTGGCTCTCTCCGCTGCTCGCTCATGGGCTACCTACCCCCTATAAACGCTGCGAGTACGCCCGCCGCTAGGGCCCCGGCGGCGACGGCCGCAGGGCCCCACAAGCCCTTGAACTCGCGCGTGACCACTTCCGGGTCCGGGGGCAAACGATAGACCTCCGGGTCGTCTAGCAGCAGGAAGAAGGCACCCATGCCATACTCCTCCTCGTCGGCGCCGTAGAGCCGGGCGTCGGTTACTCCGGCCTCGACGAGCATCTCCAGGCGACCGTTGGCCTTCTCCCTGAGTTCATCCAGTGGACCATACTGGATCGAATCAGTGGGGCAGGCCTGGGCGCAGGCGGGCTCCAGGCCGTCCTTCTGGCGGTCGTAGCAGAGGGTGCACTTCCACACCCTCCCGTCGCCCTCGCGCCGGTCGAGGACGCCGAAGGGGCAGGCCGGGACGCAGTAGCCGCAGCCGTTGCAGACGTCCTCCTGCACCACCACCGTCCCGAACTCGGTGCGGAAAAGGGAGCCCGTGGGGCATACGTCGAGACACGGAGCGTCGGTGCAATGCTTGCAGACATCCGAGCTCATCAGCCACCGGAAATCCTCTTCGCCGTCGGTAGCCGGCGCCATCACCCCGGCCTCCTGCTGCACCTTTATGGGCTTGCGCTGCTCTATAAAGGCCACGTGGCGCCAGGAGTCGGCCCCAAGTTCTCCGGTGTTATCGTAAGAGTCGCCGGTGAACTCGAACAACGTGGCGGGGACGTCGTTCCACTCCTTGCAGGCAACCTCGCAGGCCTTGCAGCCGATGCACACGGTGGTGTCGGTGAAGAAGCCCGTGCGTGGCTGCTGGTCCCCATCGTAGCTCTTCTGGCCCAAGGGGATCACGGGCCGGGTCTCCGGGGTCTTCCTACCCTCGATGTTATAGGGATCGGGGCCTCCAGATCCTGGGGTTATCTGGTGAGAATCGCTCAAGATTCCCCTCCTTCGTCCTGGTCCTCCTCTAAGCGGCGGCTGAAAGCCTCTATACGCTCCGGCCCCTCTGCACGGCGGCGGTAATCTTCGACGAAGTCCACAAGTGCCCTGCCGCGCGGACGGCGACCGGGCCGGATGTCGCAGGTCAAGACCTTGTACTCACCGATGTGCACGTTGGAGTCGAGGGCAAGCCCCACGAGGTCGTTGGCCGAGTCACCGGTCACGAGGCCCTTGCTACCCCAATGATAGGGCGTGCCCACTTGATGGACTGTCCGACCCTGGACCTGAAGCGGCGCTATTCGGTCGGTGACCAGCACGCGCGCCTCTATAGCCGCGCGCATCGTCACGATCGTAGCCCAGCCCCCGTTCTCCAAGCCGCGCTCTTCCGCCAACTCGGGGCTCACCTCACAGAACATCTCGGGCTGTAGCTCGGAGAGGTGCTCTACGGTACGAGACATGCCGCCGGCGGTATGGTGCTCGGTGAGGCGGTAGGTCGAGAGGACGTAAGGGAAGACCCCGGCACCCGGGTGGCCATGAGAGGGATTGTAAGGGTTGTCGGGGCAACGGAATTCCTGGCGGGCCGGGTTGGCCTGCTGACCGTAGAGCGCGTTCTCGAAGGGTGACTCCTGCGGCTCGTAGTGGGTCGGGAAAGGCCCATCCGTCAGCCCTGCCGGCACGTAGAGCCAGCCCCTTGAGTCGGCCTGCATGATGAACGGGCCGTCGCCCCGGATGGCGTTCTCAGCTTTTGCGTCGTCGGACGGCTCGTAATCGGGGCTCTTCGTCGGTTCGAAGTCTGGGACGTCATAGCCGGTCCACTGCCCGTTCTCCTCGTCCCACCAGACGTACTTCTTGCGCTCGCTCCAGGGCCTGCCCTCAGGGTCGGCAGATGCCCGGTTATATATGATGCGGCGGTTCATCGGCCAGGCCCAGGCCCACTCCAGCGCCACCCAGTCGCCCTGCTCGTAATGCGGCTTCCTGCGCGCGGTCTGGTTGACCTCGTCCTTGTAGCAACCGGCGTAGATCCAGCACCCGCAGGCGGTCGAGCCATCCGCGGCAAGCGGGATGTAGCTGGGCAGCGCGTCGTTGTTCTCGTCCCAGCCGTTTATCTCTCGTAAGACGGCCTCCGCGTCGGGCTCCTCTATCTCGCCCTCCGTAGGGTAGTCCCAGGTGAGGTCGAGGATGGGCCGGTCCTTGGGGTCGTCGGAGTTCGCCAGCTTCTCCCTGATCTTGCGCCCCAGGAGGTACATGAACCACAGTTCAGAGCGACAGTCGCCCTGGGGTTCGACGGCCTTGTGGTGCCACTGCAAGAGGCGCTGGGTGTTCGTAAACGAGCCGTCCTTCTCTGTATGCGCAGCCCCCGGCATGAAGAAGATCTCGGTGCCGATCTCCTCCGTCTTGAGCTCTCCGGTCTCTATCTCGGGTGAGTCGTACCAGAACGCTGCGGTCTCGGTCTCCGTGAAGTCACGCACGACGAGCCAGTCGAGGTTGGCCAGAGCGAGTCGCTGCAGCTTGCCGTTGGCCGCACCGACAGCAGGGTTCTGCCCCATGACGAGGAACCCCTTGCACCAGCCGTCGACCATGCCCATGACCGTCGGGTAGATCGAGTGGTCGCCCGTCAGGCGCGGCAGGTAGTCGAAGCAGTAGTCGTTCTCTTCGGTGGCCGCGTCCCCCCACCAGGCTTTGAGGAGGCTCACCGTGTAGGCGCCCATGTTGCCCCAGTAGCCGGTCTTGGCGGAGTTGCGATCGATGTACGTCTCGAGGTCCTGGTGGGCGTGAGCGTGAGGCATCGGAATGTAGCCCGGCAGAATATTGTACAAGGTAGGAATGTCGGTCGAGCCCTGGATGCTCGCGTGCCCCCGCAAGGCCAAGATCCCACCACCCGGACGCCCGATGTTGCCCAGCAGCAGCTGGACGATGGAAGCCGCCTGGATATTCTGTACCCCGTGCGTGCTCTGGGTCCAGCCCACCGCATAAGCGAAAGCCGTGGTGCGCTCGCGGCCCGAGTTCTCGCACAGGGCCTCGGCGACCTCGAGGAACAGCTCCTTGGGACAGCCGCAGACCCTTTCGACCATCTCGGGCGTGTACCGACTGTAGTGCTTCTTCAAGAGTTGGAAGACGCAGCGCGGGTGCTGGAGCGTCTCGTCCATCTCGGGCGGCTCACCACGTTCCATCTCGCCGGACTGCGCGTAGTGCGCCTGCTCGCCGGTTATGCCCCCCTGCTCGCGCCTGCCCGCGGCCCCATGAACGGTTATGCCCGAGTACTGCCAGGTCGAGGTGTCGTAGGAGCCGCTCTCGGGATCGTATCCCGAGAACACCCCGTCGAGATCCTCGGTATCGGCGAACTCCTCGTTGATGATCGTCGGGGCGTTGGTGTAGTGTTTGACGTACTCCTCGAAGTACCGCTCGTTCTCAAGGATGTAGTTGATTACGCCGCCCAGAAAAGCGATGTCGGTCCCGGCCCGGATCGGCACGTGCAAGTTGGACATGGCGCTCGTGCGCGTGAAGCGGGGATCGACGTGTATGACCTTGGCGCCCCTGAGCCTCGCCTCCATCACCCACTGGAAGCCCACGGGGTGGTTCTCGGCCATGTTCGAGCCCATGACGAGGATGCAGTCTGCGTTCTGCAGATCCTGCTGGAAGGTGGTGGCCCCTCCTCTACCGAACGAGGTCCCCAGACCGGGGACCGTGGAGCTGTGTCATATCCGTGCCTGGTTCTCCACCTGCACGACGCCCAACGCGGTGTAGAACTTCTTCATCAGGTAGTTCTCTTCGTTGTCCAGCGTGGCCCCGCCCAGGTGCGCGATGCCGAGCGTGCGATGGTACTTGAGCTCCTCGCCGTCCTCCGTCTCGCCCTTGTCCTGCCAGGTCTCGTTGCGGGTGTCTATGATCCGGTCGGCGATCATGTCCAGCGCCGTATCGAGATCCAGCTTCTCCCAATCTGTACCGTAGGGCCTGCGGTACTTGACCTTGTACTCTCGGGTGGGGCTCTGGACCAGGTTGCGTGACGCAGCGCCCTTAGGACAGAGTCTCCCGCGCGAGACCGGGCTGTCCGGATCGCCTTCTATCTGGGTGATCCGGCCGTCCTTCACGAAGATCCGTTGCCCGCAGCCGACGCCGCAGTAAGGACAGATAGATTTGACTACCTCGTCGGCCTGCGCCGTGCGTGGCGTCAACTCAGCCTGACGCGACGATTGCGCCGCCTTCCCCAAGCCCAGCCGGTCTTTGCCCGTAAGCTGGCGTATTGCCGACCAGGACGTGATGAAGTCACCTATGGCCATCCTCTCCTCCTTCTCGTTCCTCGTGAAAGCTTCCAAGCTACTTTTTCTTTCCCACGATCACCGAGGACTAAATACACAAACTGGTGTTAGCATGCTGCACCACCGCGCCGAACCCTATGGGTATCTGGACGCCCCTTGATCCCAAGAGGTCCGTCTTCACCCTGACATACTCCGGCTCGCCACGCGCGTTCACTTAAAGCTCCTTTACGTTCCTGATGTTTTGACCCTTTCCCAGTTCCTCGAGAAAGAATTTTATACCAGCGGTGACGAATGCATCGAGCTTCCGGGCTAAAGTTGGGGGCGCCTGGCGAAGAGTCCGCGACCTGTGAAGGTCATGACGGTCTCGTCGCGCTGGTTGCGCACCTCCGCTCGGAAGTGGATCGTACCGCGGCTGGGGTTGCGCTCCGAAGGGGCAACGCCGAGGATGTTGAGGCGGGCGTCGAGGGTATCACCGGGCCGGACGGGCACGAGCCAGCGGAGCTCCTCGACACCGGGCGATCCCATGCTAGCGGCGCGGGAGAGTAGGGCGTCCGCGTAGAGGCGCATAAAGATCGCCGCCGTGTACCACCCGCTGGCGATCAGGCCGCCGAACGCCGAGTCGGCCGCAGCCTCCTCGTCCACGTGAAACGGCTGTGGATCGTACTCGCGAGCGAAAGAGATCATCTCCTCTTTTGAGAGGGTGCGGCTGCCGAGCTCGAAGACGACGCCGGGCTCGAAGTCCTCGAAGAAGAGAGTCACCGGGGCTTGCGGGGTAGAAGGTTCTGGATCGCTCACCGCCACCTGCCCAAAAGGAGCTCCTTGTCCGGCAACTAAAACCCCTGCTTCCCGCGACGGAGGCTCTCCCAGCTCCCATCGCCGTACCAGCCCCCGTCCACGGAGAGGGCGTGGCCGTTGACGTAGCCGCTCAGGTCCGGGTCGGCAAGGAAGGCGACAGCTTGGGCTATGTCCTCTGGCTTTGCGAAGCGGTCCATGGGGGTGCGGCCCTTTATATCCTCGTCAGTGTAGCCGCCTGACGCTTGATCTTCCTGGTCCATCTCGGTCTTGACCCAGCCGGGACAGACGGCGTTGACGCGCACGCCACGCCTGCCCCACTCGGCGGCCAGGGTCCTCGTCAAACCGACTAGGCCGTGCTTGCTCGCGTTGTACGCCGCCCGGTCCGCGATGCCGAGCAGCCCCGCCACCGAGCTGATGTTCACGATGCTCCCCGCGCCCAGCCGCAGCATCTCCCTACCGAACTCCCGGCACGTCAAAAAAGGCCCGGTGAGGTTCACCTCCAGGACCCGCCGCCAGTCGGCGAGCGTAGTGTCTTCGGCGGGAACTATGAGGCTCACCCCAGCGTTGTTGACGAGCACGTCTATCCGACCGAACTCCCCTATCACAGCTTCGACCATCTCGTGCACCGATGCTTCGTCCGAGACGTCTCCCGGAACGAGCAGGGCTTCGACCCCGGTTCGTTTCATCTCCTCTAAAGTGCTCTCGGGGACTTCGAGGTCGTTGGCGGCGACCGCGTAACCCTTCTCGGCGAGGGTGAGGGCAACCCGGCGCCCGATGCCCCGGGCGCTCCCGGTGACGAGCGCAACGCGGTTCTCCGCAGCCATAAACGCCTCCCCTATAGGCCGATGGGGTTCTTGGGCTGTTCGTCGCGTAGCACGGCCCGAAGATCCTCGCCCGCCGTAGCAGCCATCTTGTCGCGGGTCTCGATAGAGGCGCTGCCAATGTGCGGCGCTAGCACCACGTTCTCCAGCTCGAGGAGCTTCGGGTGAACCTTCGGCTCCTCCTCGTACACGTCGAGCCCAGCGGCGAAGATGCGATTGTTCGCGAGGGCCTCGGCCAGAGCACCCTCGTCTATTACGGGGCCACGCGAGGTGTTGACGAGTACGGCCCGCTGTTTCATCTTCTCCAGCTCCGAAGCGCTTATCAGGTGCGTGGTTTCCTCCGTCAGGGGGGCGTGGATGGTGACGAAGTCGCTCTCCCTCAGCAGCTCGTCGAGCTCCACGTACCGCGCCCCTAGCCTCTTCTCTGCGTCCTCTTTGCGGGAACGGGCAGTGTAGAAGATCTCCATGTCGAAGCCTTTCGCGCGATGGGCGACGGCCTGCCCGATCCTGCCGAAGCCGATCACCCCGAGCCTCTTGCCCCAGACGTCGGGGCCGGTGAGCATCTTCGGTCCCCAGGCCTCCCACTTGCCGGCCCGCACGATGCGCTCTCCCTCACCCAAGCGGCGCGCCGCCGCGAGCAGAAGCATGAAGGCCGTGTCGGCGGTGGTCTCGTCGAGGACGCCGGGGGTGTTGGTGACTACTATGCCCCGCTCTTTGGCGGCGGCGACGTCTATGTTGTCGTAGCCGACAGCCATGTTGGCCACGACCTTGAGGCCGTCGCCGGAGGCGTCCATGAAAGTGGCGTCTATCGTCTCCGTGAGGGTCGAGAGGACGCCGTCCACGCCGCGGGCGGCCTCGAGGAGCTCGTCGCGTTCGGGAGGAAGCTCGGAGAGGACGGTAACGTCGAAGCCTTCAAGGGGACGGAGCCCGGCCTCGGGGATTTCACGGGTGACGAGGACCTTCACCGGCACGGGCTCCTCCCTCGACTCTTAGGCGCTCTCTTTGAGGAGTTGCCTGAGGACGGTCTGCAAGATCCCACCGTTCCTCAGGTACTCGACCTCCACGGGCGAGTCCACGCGCGCTTTGGCCTTGAACTCCTTCTTCCCGCCGTCGTCGCCCGTGGCCCTGACCGTGAGCTCCGCGCCGGGCGAGAGCTCAGAGAGACCCTCGATATCGTAGGTCTCGGTACCGGTGAGGCCCAAGGAGTCGGTATTATCGCCGTTTGTGAACTGCAAGGGCAGCACGCCCATCCCGATCAGGTTGGAGCGGTGTATGCGCTCGAAGCTCTCGGCGATTACGCCCCTGACGCCCAGAAGGAAAGAACCCTTCGCCGCCCAGTCGCGCGAGGAGCCGGTGCCGTACTCCTTGCCCGCCAGCACGAGGAGCGGCACGCCCTCCTCCTGGTACCTCACGGACGCCTCGTAGATCGTGGTCTCCTCCCCGTCGGGGAAGTGCACCGTGACGCCGCCCTCGGTGCCGGGGCGAAGCTGGTTTCTAAGACGGATGTTCCCGAACGTGCCGCGCACCATGACCTCGTGGTTGCCACGCCTGGAGCCATAGGAGTTGAAGTTCCTGGGGTCGACGCCCTTGGAGATCAGGTACTGCCCGGCGGGCATCTTAGAGGGGATCGCACCGGCCGGCGAGATGTGGTCGGTCGTCACCGAGTCGCCGACCTTGACGAGGACGCGGGCGCCCCTTATGTCCGTAAGCTCCCCGGGCGCTGGGCTAAGGTTCTTGAAGAACGTGGGCTCCTGGATGTAGGTCGAGTCCGGATCCCACTCGTAGAGGTCGCCGGAGGGCACCTCCACCTCGTTCCACTGCTCGTTGCCGGTGTAGACGTTGGCGTACTGCTTCCTGTAGAGGTTCGGGTCGAGGGCGGTCTCGATCTGACTCCTCACCTCCTCCTGCGACGGCCAGATGTCCTGGAGGTAGACGGGGTTGCCAGCTTCGTCTTTCCCTAGGGGATCGTTCGCGAGGTCTATATCCACCGTCCCCGCGAGGGCGTAGGCGACGACCAGCGGCGGGGAGGCCAGGTAGTTCGCTCGCACGTCCGGGTTGATGCGCCCTTCGAAGTTACGGTTGCCGGAGAGGACCGCGGCGACGACGAGGTCGTTCTCCTCGACGGCCTTCGAGATCTCCTCCGGCAAGGGACCCGAGTTCCCGATGCACGTAGTGCATCCGTACCCTACGACGTCGAACTTTAGCTCCTCCAGGTACGGCAAGAGGTCCGAGGTCTCGAGGTACTCCGTCACCACCTTCGAGCCCGGCGCCAGGCTCGTCTTCACGCGCGGTGCCACTTCGAGGCCCTTCTCTACGGCTTTTTTGGCGAGGAGCCCGGCCCCGATCATGACCGAAGGGTTCGAGGTGTTCGTGCAACTCGTGATCGCGGCGATAACGGCCGATCCATGCCTAAGGGTCGCCTCCTCACCGTCGAGGGTGACCCTAACGTTCCCGTCGGGATCTGCCTCGGGAGCGTCAGGCCGAGGTTCGCCACCGGCCGTGGTATCCGGCTCACCATCGCCGGTAACGCCTGCGACCTCCGCCGGGGTGTCGCTCGCCGGGTAAGACTCGACGTCGTTCGCCGTGTAGTTAGACCCATCGGAGACCGCACCGCCATACGTGCCCTCGGCCTGGTTGGGGCCGCCGCTCGCCGGGGGGCTGTCGTTCTCCGAGCCGGTCATCTCCGCCAGCGCCTGACGGAAGGCGTGCTGCACGTCGGCGAGGGCGACCCTGTCCTGCGGACGGCGAGGCCCGGCGAGGCTCGACTCGACCGTCTCCATATCGAGCTCTAAAGACTGGGTGAAACGCGGGTCCGGAGTCTCGTCGGTGCGGTAGAGGCCCTGCTCCTTCGTGTACGCCTCCACCAGCTCAGCCAGCTCCTCGTCGCGCCCCGTGCCGAGGAGGTACTTCGTCGTCTCGGCGTCCACCGGGAAGAAGCTGCAGGTCGCCCCGTATTCGGGGGCCATGTTCGCTATCGTCGCCCGGTCAGGCAGCGAGAGCTTTGACAACCCCTCGCCGTAGAACTCGACGAACTTGCCGACGACGCCGTGCCCGCGGAGCATCTCCGTCACAGTGAGGACGAGATCGGTCGCGGTGACGCCCTCGCGCAGAGCGCCGGCCAGCTTGAAGCCGATGACCTCGGGGACGAGCATGTAGTAGGGCTGTCCCAGGGTTACGGCTTCGGCCTCGATGCCCCCCACTCCCCAGCCGAGGACGCCGAGGCCGTTGATCATGGTGGTGTGGCTGTCGGTGCCCACGAGCGTGTCCGGCATGGCGACGTCATCCTTCACCTCGACGACCCGGGCCAGGTACTCAAGGTTGACTTGGTGGATGATCCCGGTCGCAGGCGGCACCACGGTGAAGTTATCGAAGGCCTGCTGGCCCCACTTCAAGAACTCGTAGCGCTCGCGGTTGCGCTCGAACTCGCGCTCGGCGTTGAACTGCAGGGCGGCCGGAGAGCCGAAGGCGTCCACCTGGACGGAGTGGTCTATAACGAGGTCGGTCGGAACGAGCGGGTTGATCTTCTTCGGGTCCCCCCCGACGCTCTGTATCGCGCTGCGCATCGCCGCCAGATCCACGATTGCCGGAACCCCGGTGAAGTCCTGCATCACCACGCGCGCCGGGAGATAAGCGAGCTCCCCTCCGACCGACTCGGGCCAATCTGCTAAAGCCTCTACGTCCTCCTCGGAGACGAAGCTGCCACCGCAGTTCCTCAAGAGAGACTCCAGCATCACCCGGATCGAGAACGGTAAGGAGAACACGTCTCCGCTTACCTCCTCATCCAATGTTTTGAGGCTATAGAGCTCTACGTCACCGGAACCGGTAGTTAGTGTCTTACGCGCGCCGAAAGGATCGTTCGCCATGCTCGCAACCTCTTCTCTGAAACTCGTATGCGTGGCCTGAGTCGATTATAGATGATCCAGGATGCTTTACGGGACAGGCGCCCGGACTCCGCCGCGCTTCGGGACACTTACGCCCTCTCGTACAACGCCCTCTCGTACACCGGTACCAAAGATCCGCGCGTTGCCGCGACGAGCCTGGCGTCGAAAGCCAGGAACTGCAGGTCGACGAATTCTTCCCGGAGCCGCGCGGCGCTCGCCAGATGGCTGGCGTCGAAGCCTCGCAAGGAGTACCGTTCGGCCATCTTCCCGCCCGGTAGGCAAAGAGGTTGGAGACGATCAAACGAACGAAACCCCGCCAGCGCTGTGTGCCCAGGTACTCCGACACCCGATCAAACTCCCCCTGCGAGGACACGCCCCGCAATACTCTAAGACATTCACAAGCTGGCAGCTTTATACTTTTGCCGTGGCGAAGCGAGGGTACAACCGGGACACGATCCGTGGCGGGGCGAGCGACTGGGACGTCTCGCGGCCTTTTTCGAGCTATCTCAGGCTTCTCGGTAGGCTGCTGGTGCACCCGATCCGCTTCTTCGAGCTTCTGCCCAAGATCCCGGACCCTCGTGCTCCGAGCCTCTTCCTGATCTTCTCGAGCCTTCTGGCGGCCATCGCATGGTTCTTTGCCGAGGGGGTGGTAGCGGCGCTGACGGCCCTCGTCTTGTCTCTGCCGCTCTCCCTGATCCTTGCCGGACTGTACCACCTCATCGCCTACGGGGGCCGGTACGGCTACGCCGTCACCTGGCGCGTACTCGCCTACCCCTTCGGCTACCTGTTGCCGCTCACGGCGGTACCTGGTTTGCGGTGGTTCGCGGCGGCCTACGCCGGGATTTTGTTGCTCGCGGTCGGGCTCGCGATCGTCAAGGAGATCAGCTTCGGCCGGGCCTTTCTCTCGTGCCTAGTCGTGACCAGCCTCCTCCTCTTGGCCGTCTCCCCGACCTTGTCAGGTTAACGGGGCTCGACCTACCCTTCGAGGTCCGGCGGGTCCCGCATTTCGCCGACGAACTCGAGGGCCACGTGGTCGGTCTCGACGAAGCCCAAGGATCGGTAGAAGGCGTGGGCGGGCTTATTCTGCCGGGTGGCGACGAGCTCTATGAGGGCGGCGTCCTCGGCGGCGCCGATTGCCTGTATCTCCTCGACGAGGAGCTTGCCTACGCCTTGACGGCGGGCACTTTCGAAGACGACGAGCATCGGCACCTCGATCACGGTGTCGCCATGGGCTAAATCTGGTTTGATCCAGAGGCTCGCCGCCCCCAAGATCCCGCCCTCGCCCTCTGCCACCAGCACCCGCGCCCGCGGCTCCTCCAGGAGATCCCGCAGCCGTGCCCGAACCGCTTCGGGCCGAGGCCTCTGATCTCCCAGGGCGTAGGCGAGCTCCACGCTAAGAGCGTGCAGGGTCTCGGCGTCTTTAGGGGTAGCCTCACGCACGGTCGCCGAGGCCTCGTGTCTCTTCTCCGGGTCGGTCATATCCTACTGAGTCTTACCCTGAACGGGGAGCCGCAATTCTCTGGCGGCGCCTTTACCAGGATTCGGGCGTAGATGTAATATGACGTCGTAGGTAGGGGTGGGGCCGCAGTCACCCAGATGCTCGTCCAAAAACGGAAGGAGAGAGGTGGGACGCAGGACCGCGATCATCGTCCTCGACGGCGTCGGCGCCGGCGACGCTCCGGACGCTGCAGAGTTCGGCGACGAAGGTGCAAACACCCTCTCCAACACCGCTCGACGGGTAGGCGGTCTCGAGCTGCCACACCTGCGCTCTCTGGGACTCGGCAACGCCGTAAAGATCGAAGGAACCCCGCCCGTCGCCTCCCCGAACGCCTCTTACGGTCTCATGGAAGAGCGTTCGGCGGCAAAGGCGACTCTGGCCGGGCATTGGGAGATGATGGGCATCGTGCTCGAAGAACCGTTGCCGACCTACCCGGACGGTTTCCCAGAGGAGATCATAGGGCGCTTCGAGAAGGAGACGGGGCGGAAGGTCATCGGGAACAGGCCTGCTTCGGGGACCCAGATCATCGAGGAGCTTGGGCCAGAGCAGGAAGCCTCTGGTGCCTGGATCGTCTACACCTCTGCCGACTCGGTCTTCCAGGTCGCCGCCCACACAGAGGTAATCCAGCTCGAAGAGCTCTACGCCGCGTGCGAGAAAGCCCACGAGATGCTCATCGGCGAGGGGCAAATACTGGTAGAGCGGGTCATCGCCCGACCCTACCACGGCGAGCGTGGCGCCTACGAGCGGGAGAACGACAACCGCCACGACTACGGCATCGCCCCGACTTCGGGTACGTACCTGGACCGCGTCAAGAACGCCGGCCACGAAGTCGTCGCGGTCGCCAAGATTCAGGACATCTTCGACGGCAGGGGCATAACGGAGCACCTCCCCGGCAAGCCCGACGACGCGGCGAAGGTCGACGCCGCTCTCGAAGCCCTCACCCACACCAAATCCGGCCTGATCTTCGCCAACCTCGTAGACTTCGACGCGAAGTACGGCCACCGCCGCGACCCGGACGGTATGGCCGAGAACCTCAAACGCTTCGACGAGCGGGTCCCGGAGCTCCTGCAAGCCCTCACGGCCAACGATCTGCTGATCATCACCGCCGACCACGGCAACGACCCGACGTATTCTGGTACAGACCACACCCGAGAACGCGTCCCGCTCCTCGTCGCCGGCGGCGGAAAACCCCACGACCTCGGCATACAGGAGGGCTTCGCGAACCTCGGAGCAACGGTTGCTGCCTGGCTCGGGGTGCACAAAAACGGGCTACCAGGGGAGGACTTCTTGCGATGAGCGCCGTTTCCCGCCGCGCTCCAAAACCACAAAGCAGTCCGAACTCTGGTTCCGAGCCCAGAAGGTAATGAGACGCCAGCTGTGCGCTTTGAGCTAGTGGCTGCGGGAGAGTGTAGAGCCGTTCTCCTCTACAAGAGAAAGTCGGTCACGCCGCCGACCAACGACCATGCCGCTCTTCAAACTCTACCCGCCCGCTCCATCAGGATCTCGTCCAGGATAAGACCGTAGCGGGTGTAGGCTCGGTCGGCCACGGTGTGCTCGACGGTCCCGGACGGCGCCTCCGCCATCTTGCGCCCCCAGTACATCTGCCGCCAGCCGACGTACTCAGCGTTCACCGCCCCCGGCGGCAGCCGCTTTTCGACCTCGCCGCCGTACAGGCCCAGCAGGGGCCGCAGCTCGGCCAGTTCGGCCGCGGAGAATTCGCCGTTGGAGCCTTCGAGTTTATGCAATACGTCGAAGTCCTCGTTGTACTCCAAAAGCCGGAGAAACACGCTCCCGAGCTCGGCGTCCAACTCCCCGTGTAGTGTCTCCAGCTCGTTCACTTGGCGGTTTACGTCCAGGTGGGTCCGCACGAAGTCTTCGATCTCCTTGGCGGTTACCGGGTCTCCACCCGCTCCTTGTAAAAAGCGGAGGAACCGGTCCAGGCGGTCTTTTTCCTGCCGGGTACCCTTCCGGAGCTCCGGCAGGTGGGTATAACGGATCTCGTTCAGCACCTCCCGAGCGTCGCCCGCGATCCTGTAACACCGCAAGATATAGCCCCGCTCGATAAAGTGCTTGTTCAGAATCTCCCACAGCGGCTTGAAGCCGGTGGCTTCCTCCAGCCGCTCTACGACCCCGTCGAGATTTAACTTAGGGTCCGCTGCGACGCGGGCTATGGTGGTGAACACTCCCCACTTCATGTCGCCCAATAGCTCCCTGCGCTCGGCGGGGGCGACCGGAGAATCGGGAAAGTCGAAGTCGCCAAAGAATTCCTCCGCGTCGAGGAGCATCTGGAGCGTGTCGGGCGGGATGCGCCGCAGCGTGGTCATCACTCGCCTCAGGCCCGCCCGGTCGTCCTCTAGCAGCCCATCCAGTGCCCGGCGGGCCCCGGCAGCGACGGGGATCACGGTGTTCAGGCTATCTGTCAGTTGGGAGGCGATCTTTGAGGACAGCTCGTAGCGGCGGGCCAGGACCTCCGGTTGCAGCTCGATCTTCGACAAAATACCGATGGCGTTGAGTGCGCTCGACCGTCCCCCGGTCGTCTGAGCGAACTCTTGAAGGAACGCTTGATCCGTAACCTTCGCCACCTGGCCTACGAGGTAGATCACCGCGTCCGCCGTGTCGCCGAGCTGCCGGGTGTCCTCGTCGTGGCGGTTGCGCAACTGGTTGTTCAGCTGCATGAACTCCGCCGTCCGGTCCTGATGCTCCTCCACCACGGCGCCGGTGCCCGGCGTGTCTACCAGCGTGATCTGCTTTAATAGAGGGTTGGGCAAGAAGTATTCCAGATGGTCAATGCCGTCCGTCCGACGCAGGGTCTCCAGGTCGTTCCCCTGCAAACCGTCGAGAAACGCCCGGCTCTCGTCGGTAACCTTACCACTCCGCCAGTGACAGCGAACGGGAAGGTTGGGGTCGGGGTTGCCGTAAGTAAAGTAGTTTATGGTCGCGGTCGTCTCGGTGGTCCCAACCTTGGCCAGGTCCTCGCCAAGTAAGGCGTTGACGAACGTGCTCTTCCCCACCTTGACCCGCCCCACCACGGCCACCACGCAGGGCTGGTGCACCTGCCTTGCCAGCCTCTCCATCCGCTCCGCCAGCTCAACCGGCAGCCCCACCCCTCGCAGCCGCTGCGCAGCCCGGCGCAAAATCGTGACCAAGTTCTCCTGCACGTCGCTCACGTCAAAATACTACCGCACTACTGTGCAAGGTCCATAGCAGTGTCTGTTCGCTGTTTGTAAGTTCAAGGGTCGGTGCTTGGCGTCATGCTTCCATGTTTATATCCGGCAACCAGACTCAGGGCCCTCTTCGAAGCCCACGACCTGAGTTCGTAGCGCTATACGGCTTCGAGGACCCCGAAGATACCAGGCTGTTGGAGGTCGACCACTTCATTGCCGTCTTGCAGGAGAGCCCACAGGACTAGCGACGCGCACGCCGATCGGGTCGATGTTCTAGAGGGGCTCCGATCCTTTCTTGCTGCGGATTAGTCATGCTTTGATCCGTCGGGCATGGTAGCGCCTGCAAGTGACTTGACGCTACCTAACTGCTCATCGGTGATCTTGGCATCGGATAGGTCGGCACCGGACAGATCGGCTCCGTCCAAGATGGAAGTGGTCAGATCGTTCCCAGCTAGGTTGGCACCGGACAGGTCGGCCAGGTACAGCACGGTTCTACTCATATCGGCACCGGAGAGGTCGGCAGCGGACAGGTCCGCGTCGATCAGGCTGGCATCGAGCATGGAGGCACCGGACAGGTCGGCACCGGACAGGTTGGCTTGGAATAAGTCCGTACGATACAGATTGCCGTAAGTCAGGTCGGCTTCTGACAGATCGGCTCGGTCGAGTTGAATGATGGGATAGTCGTCAGGCCTATCGTGAAATTTGCCTTGCTCGATCAGCTCTGCCTCTTTTAAGAACCGCATGACGCTTCCTTTGCGCTGACCGTGCAACCTATTTAGTATTGTCAACGTCCGCGCCCGTGCTAATGTGCGTACCTCGTCGTCCGGGTTCGAATTGCGCAAGTCCCCATCGATTAGAAGTTCTGACATTTGATCGAGGTAGCTTTGTAGCGCGGTGTCCTGTGCACGTTGCTCTTCGGCATTTTGTTGGCTTTCGCTTTGTGCCCTTGTGAAGATGGCTCCCATTACAACGACTACGATCGGGATACTTATTGCGGCCACGGCCTGGAGCAAATCCAAGCCTGTTTTCTCGCCGGTCTCGCCGAGTCCAAACCACTCCCACAATCGACGCCAATGGCTCGTTTGTTCTTCTTTGGGAGTCGGCGGAGGTGTAGACTCGCTCATACACTTCCCTCCTTTACTTTCAAGGAGCATTATCAAGCAGTGAGCAAGCTCGCGCTAGATGATGCGACTCGGCCTTTCTCTTTGACACATTCTCGTAACGCCTTGGCCGGGGTCCTACAGCGGCATTCATACTTATTGAAACGGTTGAGACGATGGGAGGCTTTAGTTGTCTTCCCTTAGAAGCGTCCCGCCCGATCAGGGCGTTAACGAAGGTGCTCTTGCCCCTTTTGGCCTCCCCTACCACCAGCACCTTGTAGGCGTTTTCCCGCAGCTTACCTCGGTACCGCTCAAGAGCCGGCGGGGGATCCGCCAGCTCGAATTCGTCGGATCTCGCGATCAGCCTCATCGAGGACGGTCTGCTAGCGGACCTCCTCTATCTGCCCGGTTGCATTGCCCGAATACGTCACGGGTTCAGCGTATCGTCAAAGTCCTGATCCGGCGCGTCCGACTCCGGAACAACACCCGGCTCTGGAGGGCCCGGATCGAGCGTGCTCGGATCAACGGTCGGCCCCGGCGCGTTCGGGTCGAGCGCGTTCGGGTCGATGGTCGGCCCTGGCGCGGCTGGGTCGAGCAGGGCCGGGTCGATGGTCGGTCCTGGCGCAGCCGGGTCGAGCAGATCTGGATCAACGGTCGCCATCGCCGCGCCCTCCTGGCCACTTTGGAGGATGTTGGTATTGACGATGTTGTTGTTTACCACCGCGTATTGAGCCACCAAGGCCGGATTGTCGGCTAGCTTATTCACGGCTACCGGGTCGTTTTTCATCGTGTGGATGATCCTTGGGTTGTCTATCATGGCGGGGACCAGGGGCGGGTTGTTGTTCACGGCGGTGGTGAAGGCCGGATTATTCGCCATTACGTCGATAACCACCGGAGTGTTGTTCACGACGTCGACCAGGTCCGGGTTCTGTTGGAAG
>Ga0126308_10000021_pt1 | contig 29575 bp, 27 predicted proteins | sample Plot55_FD_92533 | JGI IMG/M metagenome (GOLD analysis project Ga0126308, IMG submission 92533) | Serpentine soil microbial communities from UC McLaughlin Reserve, CA, USA - Plot55 | ecosystem: Environmental > Terrestrial > Soil > Grasslands | place: USA: UC McLaughlin Reserve, Lake County... | reverse complement strand
ATCAGAAGGCGCCGGCTGGTCATGCCGCTATGTGAGTCCGCTGTGCGTCACAAGTATCCCGTCGCCTGAGGAGTTTGCCTGCTTCGGGTATCGAGCAGGGGGCCGCTTCCTGAACGAACGTCCGCTTTTGGGGCGCAGCATCAAGCAAACGGAACGGCGAGGATGGGCGCTAAGCAGCCGGGCGGCGGGAAGTGGCCGTAACCGGACCGGCTGCTTTCGGGCTGCTACGCGGCAAAGCGGACGTGACTTTGGGCACACGGTTCGGCAAGGTCTCAATCCGGGTGAGAGCGCTCAACGCACCCTCACGACTGTTGTTGTGCCGTGAGAGGCCGTGTCGGTCAGCGAGGTCGCCGAAACGGCCTGATGCTCATCTCCGACGTGATGCTTGTCTCAACCACTCCAGAGCCGCAGAGACGGGCTGTGGCTGAGCCAGAAAGCGCTTCCGAACGATGCGGCCGAGGCTCTCCACCGCCATCCATCGCGTGTCGCCGTCGGTGCTTTCGTCTTGAATGAGGGCGGCAAGGGCGGGAATAGCAGCAGGGCTCTTCATCCTCCCGACGGCTTGAATAATGCTGTCGCGCGCTTCTGAATCGACCTCGGACGCCAGCGCGCTGAGTAGGTGCTCGACGACACCGCTGTCTTTGCCTACCTCGGCTAGCACGGCGGCTCCATCTTCCCTGGCATCCGATTCCTTGCTCGCCAGCATCGCCAACGCATACGGGACGCTTTCTGCACCTCTAGCGATGAGTCCCCAGGTGCCGTGAACGCGCCGGGCAAACTCAAGGCGTGCGTCATACCCTGCCACCCGCGCGGCCTTAAGTGCCTGATCGTGCATGGCGGCGTAATAGGCGGCGGTGTCGACGTAACCGGATAAATCCGGCTTCCCGGTCGCGTCTACCGGGATGTTGTTTTCCTTGAGAGTCAAACGAGTCCTCCGGCTGTGTACAGGCTCACGCCAGAACCGAAGCAAGCGGGCCATTTTTGGTCGCGAGCTTGCACCAACCAGGCTTGCTTCCTGGTGCCAGCATGGCATGGCACTCGCCACGAATGAAAACTTGAAGAGCCGTCTGTCCCTGGTCGTTCCTCGACCACGAGAACTCAACCTCGGACTCGTCCGCTGCGGGCGGGAAGGGCTCGTCCGAAGTGAAGCCACGAGGGTTCAAAGAACGGCGCTTTCGACCGGTCGCGCCACTCAGGTGCCTCCGGTGCGACGGCTCGATTGTAGAGCCAAACATCGGCAACGATCTTGCCGTTGTCCAGGAGGTACGCATAGGCGACCTTCCCGTCGTCCTCGAAGATGGCAGAATAGCCGGTTCCACTGTTGTTTCGTTCGATGAGCATCAGTGCCTGCTTGCCGCGAACGGCTATGAGTTACGGAGGGTAGTCTGCGCAGCTAAGCCCTAAGATCCAGTTCTCCACAGCAGCCTTGCCCCTGCTCGCATCTCGGCCAGAGTGTCCGACGCTTCGTATACTTGAGCAGTGGCGAACAAACTGCTTCGAGCATGAGAAAGGAGAGAAGGCTTCTGTTAGCTGTACGCCTTCAGCGTTCCTGCAAGATTCGCTGCAAGACTGCCGCGGATTGTCTCGGTCTGCGGAGGCTCGGGTGCGCATCAAAGATCCGACAGCATGGATAGACGACTTCAACGTCTTCCTTGATGACGAGGAGGTCACCGAGACGGCGGCGCTCCACGAGCCAAACCTCGTCTACAGCGGATCCAAGGTAGTCGGAGCCGTCTGGCTGACCCTCGTCGGAACGGCCGCCGGCGCACTCGCGGCCCTGACGCTGAGCCCTGCCGTGCGCGGGTCGGTGACGAGCTTCGCGCTGTATCTCGCTGCTGCGCTCGTGTTCTTTGCCGCGCTTCGCCCCGCGACGGAGCGGCTTGCCGGTCGCGCGCTTGTGTTCCCTGCACGGACGACGGTCTTCTGGGCGGCGTTCCTGGCCATTGTCACGGTGTTGAGCGCTGGGGTCGAGACGACCTGGCTCTCGTATGGACTGAGCGTGCTCGGCGGGTTCTTCGTCGGCATGATGTACGGGTCGCTCAGCCCCAACACGATCAAGAACGAAGACGCCTGGATGGGGGCCGCCTTGCCGGCCGGCATCGCGGCCGCCCTGCTCGCGACGTCCATGCACCGGAATGTACTTCAAGACCCGACCGGCGGTGTCGGCGGTGCTCGTCGGCGGGGTTGCGGGCCTCGTGTTCTTCGGGCCGATGTCGGTGCTTTTCGTCCGCCTCTGGGACGAGGCCCAAGGGTTCCGGTCGATGGCGATGCTGTTCCTGCACAACGACAACTTCGCCCCGAAGGCCGTGCCGTATCTCGACAAAGCCATCGCGCTCAGGCCCAAGGACGCTGACCTCTTCAATCTTCGTGGCATTGCATGGTCGAAGATGGACAGGAGTGACCTCGCGGCCAAGGATTGGAAGCGTGCATCCGAACTCAGTCCGAACGACGCGCAGCCGCTGATGAACCGCGGCGTCGACCACCTGCGCAGGAACGAGTTCGACGCTGCGATCGAGGCCCTCATGGCCGCTCGGGCGCTCGAGCCCAAGAACGCCACGGTCTGCAGCAACCTCGGCACTGCATACGAACGTCGAGGAGATTTGAAGACAGCAATCGAGCAATACGACACTGCGATCGCGCTCAGATCCGACTACGCAAACGCATTTGCGAACCGGGCCCATGCCCGTTACCTGCAGGGCGACTACTCCAGCGCGGTCGGCGACTGCAACCAAGCTCTTGATCTCGAGCCCGGGCTCGCCATGGCACTCGTGAACCGTGGGCACGCCCTTGCCGCCGCGGGCGAACACCGTGCCGCGGCGGCAAGCTACGAGGAGGCTCTGGAGCTGCAGCTCGCTCCTGAAACGCGACTGGAAGTCCTGCGTGGCTTGGAGACCCTTGGGGCGACTGTTGATAGCGCTGCAGCCTGAACTGACGGCATCGACGCATGTCCGCGCCACCGGGCAAAGGCTTCGGTTGGTGTTGCTCGTCCTCGAAGGCTATGCCTACTTGGTCGGCACGATTGCAGTGTTCGCTGCAGTGCTTGCGCTTCTTGCCTGGGGCGTGCTCGCCCGTGAGCCGGTGGCGGGTCTTGTCGCGTTGTTCCTGGGTTTGCCGACGGTTTTGCTGAACGGCGCAGCGATACGTAGTCTCGTGTTCTCCGCACCGTCGCCAAAAGGTGTGCCACTGACTGCAAGTACGGCTCCCAAGCTGATCACGATGATTGAAGAGGTCCAGCAGACGATAGGATGCCGCGCTCTCAAAGGCGTCCTGGTGGTCCCTGCCTGCAACGCCAGCGCCTACCAGGCAGGCAGCATTTGGCGCCCGCGCAACTTTCTGCTTATCGGCTACCCACTGCTTCTCGTGTTATCGCCGGAGCAGCTGAAGGCCGTCGTCGCGCATGAGCTCGCGCATTTTGCGAACGGCGACAGCCGTCTCGCTGGGCTCGTATACAGGATCAGAGTCTCCTGGTTGCGGCTGGCCGGCGTTCTGAACGAGCGCGGGACGGTTCCGATCTTCGTCCGCTGCGTCTTCACAAGATATCTGCCACGCCTCGAGGCAGGTTCGGCGGAGGTTGCCCGAGCACATGAGTTCTTTGCCGATCAAGCCGCCGCTGCGGTGTCGAGCCCGACGACCGCCGCCGAAGCCCTCATCGCGAATGATATCGCCGCTGAGCACTTTGGAGCCAAGTTCTGGCCATCCATTGCGGCAACCCCGGGCAACGAGCATGAGCCACCCCGTCCCTTCACGCGCCTTTACTGTACGCAACTTCTTCTTGCCAGTGCCGCTGCAAACGCTGACGTACTCAATGGCCGCATCGGAGCAGTCGTTCACCCTCACGACACTCATCCGACATTGATGGAGCGGTTGAACGCGCTGGGCGAGAGATTGCAGGCGCCTAAGCCTCCCGAGCAATCCGCGGGCGACGCATTTCTTGGCCCAGAGCTCACCGGCATTGCGCGCCGTCTCGACGCCGAATGGCTAGAAGAGCATGGTGCGGCGTGGAGTGAGCGCGATGCCATTGTCCGTGGCGCGGTGCGCCGGCTCAAGGAGCTGGACGCGGAACAAAGGATCTCCGGCGAGCAGCTCGTCGAGCGCGGACGCCTGCTCGAGGAGCTTGGACGAGAGAGTGACGCCCTCGACGCGTACCGGGCAGGCGTTGAACGCGAACCGAACAACGCTGAGGCGACGCTGAGCGCAGGTCGCCTCCTTCTCACCCGTGACGCCGTGTCGGGAGTGGACCTCGTCTCGCGGTCGATGGACCTGGACGACCGCCTCGTCCCAGCCGCTTGCGAGGTCCTCATCGACTACTACACCTCGCATCGGCGCTTAGCAGAGGCTGAACGGTACCGCGCACGGTGGGCTCGTCAGAGTGTCCGTCGTAGCATCGCTCAGGTGCAAGCCAGCGTGGGAGCTGGCAGCGAGCAGGCCTTCGGCTCGCAACGCCTTTGCGGCTCGGTCTGAGTAGCGCGGCACCCAATTCGACAGCCGATGCAAGGAACGAGAGACAGCACGCTCAAGGGCAAAGGTCAGGTGGTAGCACATATGCGAATGAGCGCTTACCCACCTAGCGCTTGAGAGCGACTCATTCGCTGAACGGTTGAGGGCTGCACCTGACGGCAACCGGACACTCTCAACAGCGGACCGGCTAACGTCCTGAGGAGAAACGACTAGGTCCTCAGCACGCTGTCGCGAGGCGCTCGTCTGCCTAGCGCCGCGATAGCCTGGGGCAGGTCGGCGAAGCTTTGGAGGATGCAGTCGACCCCGAGCTTTTCAGAGCAGCCGCGGAGATAACCCCACGTCACGATCATTACACGCATAGCGGCAGCCCGCGCGGCGGCCACGTCGTGGTAGTTGTCGCCGACCATGATCGTCTCGGCTGGCGCGATTTCGAGGCGAGCGGCGGCGACCAGCAGCGGAGCTGGGTCTGGCTTTCTTTTCGGCAGCGTGTCGCCGCAGACCACGGCGTCGAAGAAGCGAGCGAGGGCGAACGCCTTCAGAATCTCCAGCGTCGGCCCGGTCGGCTTGTTGGTGACGACGCCCAGGCGAAGCCCCCGATGCCTGAGCTGCTCCAGCGCTTCCGCCACGCCGGGATACGGGCGCGTGTGGCGGGCTGCGTGTTCTTCGTAGAGCTGAAGGAAGCGGGGCGTGAGTGCCGGAGCCCGGCTCGGGTCGGCGCCGACGGCGCTAAGGCCACGCTCGACGAGCTTGCCGACGCCGTCGCCGATCATGTCCTTCACTGCCTCGAGGGAGAGAGCGGCGACGCCCTCCTCGGCGAGGAGGCGGTTGAGCGTCTCGGCGAGGTCCCGGGCGCTGTCGACTAGGGTGCCGTCAAGATCGAACAGGACCGCCTTGATCGGCATCGGCGCCGTCATGCGGAGAGCCACAACACCGAGCGCACCGGTACGCCGAGGGTCACCCGCGCCTCGATCTCGTGCATGGCGTCCCCAGTGTGGAAGGGCGTGTCGACGATCACCTCGGCCTCGCCGATGCGGACCACATAGCGCATGGTGGCGCCGAGGAACTCACGGCTTGCCACGGTCCCAGATACGGCCGCCATGTCGGGGCCGCTCGCGCCGATGCGGGCGTCCTGCGGCCGGAACACCATGCGCGCGCCGGACGGCACCGAGGCGGAGGACGGGATCGGCAGGCGAAGCTTGCCCACGCAATAGGCCCGCTCGGCGCCGGATCCGATGATCTCGCCCTGCAGGATGTTGGCGGTGCCGAGGAAGCTCGCGACGAAGAGGTTCGCCGGCCGCTCGTAGAGCTCGACCGGCGTACCGACCTGCTGCACCACGCCCTCGTTCATCACGGCGATGCGGTCGCACACGGCGTTCGCCTCCTCCTGGTCGTGGGTGACGAAGATCGCCGTCAGGCCAAGCCGGCGCTGCAGGTCGCGCAGCTCGCGGCGAACCTGTAGGCGCAGCTTCGCGTCGAGATTCGACAGCGGCTCGTCGATGCGCTCGGCAAGATCGGCGAGGCCGACCAGATCGAGGGCCGCCGCGACCCGGCGCTCGATCTCGCGGCGAGGCAGCTTGCGCTCCTCAAGCCCGAAGGCGACGTTGCGCTGAACCGTCATGTGCGGCCACAGCGCATAGGATTGGAAAACCATGCCGACGTCGCGCATCCAGGGCGGCAAGGCGGACACGTCGGGTCCGCCGATCAGCACGCGGCCGCTGTCGGCCTGGTTGAAGCCGGCGATGAGGCGCAGGAGTGTGGTCTTGCCGCAGCCGGATGGGCCGAGGAAGGCGAAGAACTCGCCCGGGCGCACCTCGACGTCCACGTGCTTGAGGACCCGGTGCGCGCCGTAGGAGAGGTCGACGCCCTCGATCCGAACGCCGGCAGCGCGGGACGCGTGTGGGGGCGCGCTCACGCCACGCCCGCCCGCTGGTTGCGCTCGATCAGGAGATGCGATGCGAGACTCCCGAGCGCCACCATCGCAACGGCGATCACGCCGAGCGCCGCGCCCGGGCCGCGGCCGGCCGCCGACTGCATGAAGACGTAGAGGCCGTAGGCGAGCGGCGCGTCGGCGTCCGACTGCACCAGCATCAGCGTCGCCGAAAGCTCTACGGCGGCGGTCGCGAAGCTCGAGACGAAGCCGGCGAGGATGCCGCCCATCATCAGTGGCACGACCACGCGGCGGATGGTGCGCCGCTTCGTGGCGCCGAGGTTCTCGGCCGCCTCCTCGAGCGACACCGAGATCTGCTGGAGCGCCGCGTAGCAGGCGCGCAGCGCATAGGGCAGGCGGCGAACCGCGAGCGCCAGCACGATCGTCAACCACAACGTCGCGAGCGGCTGCCCGCCGGGCAGCGTCACGCCGTAGAAGGTTCGAAGATAGCCGATGCCGAGCACGACGCCCGGACCGCGAGGGCCGCCGTCGCCGCCCAGTCGAGCCACTCGCGGCCGAGAAGGCTGGTACGCAGCACGAGATAGGCGATCACGACGCCGAGCACCACGTCGATGAGGCCGGCGAGGGAGGCGTAGATCAGCGTGTTCTTGATGTAGACCGAGCTGTCGCCGAACACGCGCGCGTAGTGGGCCAGGGTGAACGCGTCGGGCAGTGGGCTGAAGGACCACACCGTCGCAAACGAGAGGAGCAGGAGTCCGAGATGCGGCGCCAGCACGAGAGCCAGGATCAGGAACACCACCGTATAGGCAAACACGGCTTCCCCCGGTCTCATGCGGCGGCGCGCGAGCCCGCCGCCGCCGCGCTGCAGCGTGGCGTAGTCCTTGGCGCGCGTCGCGAGCCCCGAGATCCACATCGCCAGGATCGAGCCGGCGACGAGCACCAGGGCGATCACGTAGCCCATCGGGTCGGCAATACCGATCGAGGTGACGCGCAGATACGTGAGGCGCCAGCATGTCCTTCACGTTGAGGAGCAGCGGGGTCGCGAGGTCGTCGAACACCTTCACGAAGACGAGCGAGGCGCCCGCGACGTAGCCCGGCATCGCGAGCGGCAGGACGATGCGGCGGAAGAGCCGGAAGCCGGACGAGCCGAGGTTCTGCGCCGCCTCCTCCATCGCGCGATCGATATTGGCGAGCGCTGCCGAGAGGTTGATGAGGATGAAGGGAAAGTAGTGCACGGCCTCGACGAAGATCACGCCGTTGAGCCCTTCCATGAAGGGAATCTTGATGCCGAAGGCGTCGTCGAGGAGAAGGTTTACGGTGCCGTTGCGGCCGAACAAGAGCTGCATTGCCACGGCGCCGACGAAGGGCGGCATGATCAGCGGGATGAAGCCGAGCGTCTGGACGAGCGCCGCGCCGCGAAAGACGAAGCGCGAGGTAAAATAGGCGAGCGGCAGCGCGAAAGTCGAGGCCAGCACGACCGACATTGCCGAAACGTAGAGCGAGTTCCAGAAGGAGCGGACGAACAGGTCGGTGCGGGCGAAGTCGGCGAAATTGACGAGCGTGAACGCACCCGTGCCCTTCTCGGTGAAGGCGACGTAGACCACCGTCGCGACCGGCAGGACGAGGAAGAGCAGCAGGAAGAGCGCGACGGCGGCCGCGGCCAAGGCTTGGCCGGCCGGCGGGGCGACTCGCCGCGCGCGGCGAGAGAGCGCCGATCGCCATGTTCCCGAGCCCGCGCGAGTGTCAGCGCGCGAGCTTCTGCGCTTCCTCGGCCTTGGCTTTCGCCTGCGCGTAGCGCTCGCTCGCGAAAGCCGCCCATTGCTGCTCGAGCTCGGCCTGGCGCGCTCCCTTCTCCTTGCCACCGGTAAAGGCCGCGGCCATCTGCGGGGAGGCAGCTTCGCCCTCCGTGAGCGGCATCGCGGCGATGAGGTCGCGCGCCTCCTTGACGAGCGCACGCCCTTGCGAATTGTCCTTCTTCGCGAGCCCCGCCTCGGCATCGTGGACGCCACGAGTCGCGGCTTTAAGCGCATCGAGCTGGAAGGTGACGAGCTGGTCGAAGAGCGTGTCGACCACGGCCGTGCGCTTCTCCGAGACCTCGACGTCGAACTTCACGCGCGCGCCGAGGGAGGGATCCTTGAAGGGGTTCGGGTAGTCCGGCGGCGCCTTGGCGTAGACGGCCGGGTTCACCGGCAGGCGCCGGATCGAGGGCTCGAGCAGCACCTCCTGCCCTTCCGGTGAGAGCAGGAAATCGACGAAGGCCTGCGCGCCGGCGCGGTTCGGCGCGTTCGCGACAATGCCGATATTGGCGGGCACGATCGTGGTCACGCTTGGATAGACGAACTTCACCGGGAACCCCGAGGCCTGCGAGGAGAAGGCGAAGAAGTCGATCACGATCCCGAAGCCGACCTGGCCCGAGTTCACCGCATCCGGCACGCCGAAGGAGCGCTCCATCACCTGGCGGAAGTTGCCGGCCATCTCCTTGATGGTGCGCCAGCCCTGCTCCCAGCCCTCGCCCTGGAGGATGGTCTCGATCGTCAGATGCGTGGTGCCGGAGCGCGACGGCGCGGCGATCGCGACGTGGTCGAAATAGACGGGCTTGCCGAGATCGGTCCATTCCTTCGCCTCGGGCAGGCGGTTCGCGCGCGCATAGCGCTCGTTCCACATGATGCCGTAGCCGGAAGCGGCGAAGCCGAAATAGAATCCCTCGGGGTTGTTGATCGGGAACGCTCCGATCTTTTCGGGAATGCCCGTCGCCTTCGGTCGGTACTGCTGAAGGAGGTGCTTTGACTTCAGCACCTCGAAGGCGTCCGGGGCGGAGGCCCAGAATAGGTCGGTCTGGTTGTTCGAGCGCGTCTCCTCCAGAAATTTGACGCCGGCATTGGTGTTGCGGTTCTGGACGTCGAGCAAGACGCCCGGATGCGCCTTCTCAAACGCCTTCTTCATCGGATCGGTCACTTCCTTTGAGAATGACGTCACGACGGCCACCTTGCCGGAGGGAGCCTGCGCCGCGGTGGCACCCGCCATCGCGATCACCAGCGTCGCCGCAAGAGCCCCGATCCGAACCATTCTTTCCTCCGTCCTTCTCGTTGGTTGCGGCGAAACCGCTGGTACGAGAATAGGCATGAGGATCTGGAACGTCACCCGCGAAGATGCCGGCCGCTTAACCTAAAGGGCTGCAGCGGCGGGGCTGGCAACGATCAAAGTGCCGGCGCCGGGCGCGGGAGCCATCCACCCCATCTGCTTTGGGGAGCCGAGACGCCCGCTTTTGCGACCAGGATGGGCGCATACCGGCCGACGCGTGCGATCAATTCAGTAGGTCGCCGCTTTCGACCTCAATCCTGGACATTCGGTTATCCAGCGGTCAGACTCGGAACCCGCCGTTCTGTACGGGCTGGTGACCTCGGCTTTCGGATGGCGTTGGTGCGAGGTCTCGTGGTGATCGCTTTTCCCCAAGGCACTGTCCACGAAGCACGTGAGGACCTTCAAGCAGCAGTGCGATCGAATCCGAAAGTCTTGATGCTGTGGGAAAGCTTGACGCCGCTCGGTCGGAATGGGTTCATTTGCTGGGTCGATGACGCGAAACAGCCAACGACGCGACAACGTCGCATTGAGCGAACCTGCGCCGAACTATTGGAAGGGAAAAAGCGGCCCTGCTGCTGGGCGGGCTGCATTCACCGGACCGATAAGGCACCAAGCCGATGGCAAAAGGCGGTCCTGATCGATCAGAAGGGAAAGAAAGGCTCATAAGTCCCCTGTCCCTATATCGCTTCTAGGAAGCTGCCGAACCGGTATCACCGCTAACGGATGTTCGTCTGGCGAATGAGCAATCATGAACGAATGGCGACTTCGGGGATAAGGGGCGGCGGTGCTGAACGGCCGAGTTGGGGCACGAAGCGGAATGGGCGATCCTGGCCGTAAGCGGACCGGCTGCTTTCGGGCCGCTACGCAGCAAAGCGGACGTAATTTTGGGCATACAGTTCGGCCCGGTCTGACCCAAGGTGGACATTGATGCGCCGAACCCCGGGCGTGAGCTAGCTTCTCCACTTAACGCCGAGCAGTCGCCCGGCGAGGGCTGTTTTCACGCGCCGCGGAGGAGAGCTCGAGATATCGGGTAAACAGTCGCTCATAGGCGTCCGTCAATGCGGGCTCCGGCGCGACCGTCTCGATAATGGGCGGAGCACGGCACACAGCGTCTGGGCTCTCCCCAGTCGCCGCAAGTCGTGCGAGCCGCGCAGCGCCGAGCGCCGCGCCGTGTTCGGCCTCGGCGAGTCGGTTCAGGGGAATGGCGAGCACCGAGCTTAGGATCGCGATCCAGGTCCGGGAGCGGGCGCCTCCGCCAATCACGCCCGCGACGGTGATCTCCGTGCCCGATTCGGCAAGCGCCCGCACGCAGTCGCGCATCGAGAAGGCGACACCCTCGATCACCGCCTGCGTCAAGCTTGCGCGGCTCGCATCATGGGACAAACCGGCGAGCACCCCGCGCATCGTCACGTCATTGTGTGGCGTCCGCTCGCCGGACAGATAGGGCAAGAACGTCGCCTCGCTCGGGCCGATGATCCTGCCGTCGAGCTCGGACAGGAGCTCGGCCTCGCCTAACCCATTGATCCTCGCCCACCAGGCGAGCGAGGCGGCGGCCGAGAGCGTCACGCCCATCTGATGCCAGACGTCGGGCAACGCGTGGCAGAACGCGTGGACCGCGCCCCTCGGATAGGGGCGGAAGCCATCCGTCGTCGCCCAGACCACGCCTGACGTTCCTAGCGACAGGAAGGCGCTTCCCGGGCGAATGGCGCCGAGAGCCACGGCTCCGGCGGCGTTGTCGCCGGCGCCGCCCGCGAGCACCGGTGGGACCCTCATCCGCCAACGCGCGGCGAGTTCCCGGCGAAGACGCCCGGCAGGCTCGCTGCCGGCGACGAGCCGCGGCACGGAGGCGAGCGAAAGGCCTGTCGCCGCGAGCGCCGCTTCGGACCAAGTGCGTGCCCCGACGTCGAGCCAGAGCGTCCCGGACGCGTCCGACATGTCTTCAATCGCTTCCCCCGTCAGCCGGAGACGAAGCCATGCCTTGGGAAGCAGCACGGTTGCGGTCCGGGCGAAGATATCCGGTTCGTTCCGACGAACCCAAAGCACCTTCGGAGCGGTGAAACCCGGCATGGCGCGGTTGCCAGCGATGGCGCCAAGGTCGGGCAGCGCTCGCTCGAGTAGGCCGCATTCGTCGTCCGCCCGGCTGTCGTTCCAGAGAATGCACGGCCGCAGGACCTTTGCGTCCCGGTCGAGCAGCACGGCGCCATGCATCTGGCCCGAAAGCCCAATCCCGGCGACGGCCGAGACCTGAACGGGGTGGCGGGACGCGAGCGTGTCGACCGCTTCGAGGGTCGCGTCCCACCAATCCTGGGGGTTCTGTTCGCTCCAACTCGGCCGCGGGCGCTCCACCGTGAGAGCGACGGCGGCGCTGCCGACGATCCGTTCCCGGTCGTCGACAAGGATCGCCTTCACGGCGGAGGTGCCGAGATCAATCCCGAGGAACATCAGCTTGACGCCCGCCGCGCGGCTTCGTCGAGCGTGCGCTCGATGCCCGAGTCGTAGAGGCGGGTGAGCCAATGACGGACCGGCTCGATGAGGCGCGCATCGGCGCCGAGATCCCCGAACAGCGACCGTATGCCAAGCAGCGGTCTCGGATCGGTTCGCCCCTCGATCGCCTGGGTGCGAAGAAGCACCGCCTGCGGGTGGCGTATCGCGATCGGCGCGCCGCGCTCGTCTTCGCCGCGAACCCGCCGCAGCCATGCGGCGAGCGCCAAGGCGAGGAAGTCGAGATCCTGCCCCGCCGCCAAACGGCTTCGGATGGGGTCGAGGAGGACGTTGAGTGGCGCATCGCCATTGACCCGATCCACGGTGTCCCGGATCGCCGGATTGGCGAATCGCTCGAGGAGGGTGCGCTTGTAGGCTGCAAGATCGATCCCGGGCACCGGCGGCAAGGTCGGACCCGTTTCGCGTTCCATCAGGGCTCGCATGGCGGCGGCGATCCGCCGGTCCGCCATCGTTTCGGCGATCGTGACATAGCCGGCAAGACGGCCGAGGCCCGACACGGCGAGATGGCTCGCGTTGAGAAGCCGCAGCTTCATGAACTCGTAAGGCTCGACGTCGTCGACGAACTGCGCGCCGACCCTCTCCCAGGCCGGCCGCCCGGCCGGGAAGCGATCCTCGATCACCCATTGCGTGAAGGTCTCGCACACGACCGGCCAACGGTCCGCAAGCCCGTGCCGGTCGGCAAGGCCCTCGATGTCGGCTGCCGTCGTGACCGGCGTGATGCGGTCCACCATGGTGCTCGGGAAGCTCACCGTTTCGGTAAGCCAATCGGCAAGCCCGGTCTTGTCGTCCTGGAACGCGGCAAGGTCGAGAACGGCGCGACGGAGCACGGCGCCATTGCTCTGGATGTTGTCGCAGCTCAGCACGGTGAACGGCTCCGTCCCGGTAAGCCGCCGGCGCCTCAACGCCTCGGCGATCACGCCGATGGCGCTGCGCGGTCGCTCGGGCGTCGCGCAATCGGCTCTCACGAGCTCGTTGTATGGGTTCAGGCGCTTCGTGGCCGGGTCCAGACAGTAGCCGTTCTCGGTCACCGTCAGGCTCAAGATCCGCACCGCCGGATCGTCGAGCGTAGCGAGGAGCTCGGTCGTCGCCTCTCCCGCGAAGATGAGACGGGCGAGCGACCCGATCACGCGCACCGTCTCGTCTGCCCCTTCACGTTCGATCAGCGTATAGAGCCCATCCTGCGGGGCGAGGCTGTCGATCATGCGTCGATCCGCCGGCAGCAGCCCGACGCCGACTATTCCCCAGCGCAGCGCCGCGGGATCGAGCTCCATGAGCTCATGCGTGTAACGCGCCATGTGGGCGCGATGGAAGCCGCCGAGGCCGAGATGCACGATGCCGGCGCCGACCGCCGCCGGGTCGTAACCCGGCGCCGAGACGCCCGGCGGCAAGGCCGATAGCGCTCGCCGGGACAGCGCCACGGGCCGTTCGCTCGGCGGTGAGCTCATCCGGCTCTCGGCGGTTCGATCTGCGCGGCGCCAGCTTAACATGAGGTCACCATTGAGTCGCGCGAGCCCGGCGGCTACATCCGCCAGACAGACGACATGACAGGCTCGGCGCCAGCTTGGAAACACCACAACGCCGTCTCGTGATCTTCGACTGCGACGGCGTTCTCGTCGACAGCGAAATCCTCGCCTGCAACGTCCAGGCCCGCGCCGTCACGGATTACGGTCTGCCCCTGTCGTGGGCCGAGGTCGCAGGACGGTTCCTCGGGATGTCGGCGCGGGACATGCGGGCGTCGCTCGAGGCCGATCTCGGCCGGCCGCTGCCGAGCGATCACGAGGTCCGCTGCGCCGCGGAGCTGTTCGCCCTTTTCCGTCGCGAGTTGAGGCCGGTGAAAGGGACGACCGATTTGGTCGCCGCGCTCACCGCCGCCGATCATCCGCGTTGCGTGGCTTCGAGCTCGTCGCCGGAGCGGATCACGCTCGCTCTCGAGGTGGTTGGCCTACATGAGGCTTTCCGGCCGCACGTGTTCAGCGCGAGCATGGTCGCCCGCGGAAAACCCGCGCCCGATCTGTTTCTGCACGCCGCGAACCTCATGGGGTTTGCGGCGAAAGACTGTGTCGTGATCGAGGACAGCGCCAATGGCGTGAGGGCCGCCCGCAGCGCCGGAATGCTTGTCATCGGATTCCTGGGCGGAACCCATTGCCCGCCGGCTCACGGCGAAAGCCTCACAGAGGCGGGAGCGCAGCGCATTTGTCGCGACGCGGACGAACTCGCCGAAGCCCTGTTCGGGCTCGCAGGCGTCGAGGCCGCATTACCGGCCGACGTCCGGAGCGGCTCGTCCTAAGGTCGGGGCTGCCGAGCGAGGGCCGAGCGGGCCGCAAGCGCGATATCGGGCCGATCCGAGGTGAGCTGCCCGATCGGCTTGCGGAGCCAATAATCAAGCTCGCTCGGAGTGTTCGGCACCCAAACGCCAAGACGATCGGTGCCGATCATGCGATGGCAGCGATCGAACGCCAGGTCGAGAAGCGTGCGCTCGATCGCGATGGTGCAATCGAGCGCGACGAAGCGCTCGATCGCCCGTTCCACTCCCCCGAGCATCTCGGCCGATCGCCGGTCGAGGGAGGCCAGGCGCCGGAACTGGCCGGCTTGGCGGCGCAGGTCTTCGATGACCTCGGGAACGAAACAGGTCAGCCGCACGCGCTCAGTCAAGCCGCGCGCGACGACGAGCGTCACCGTCTTCTCGATGAGACCGGGGTAGGGCAGCCCCCAGGCGTCGGTCTTCATCTCCAGCTCGAGCTCGAGCCGCGTCGGCGCGAAGAGGTCGAGCACCTCGGCGAGGGTCGGGATGGTTTCGTCGACCGTGTCACGAAGCCGGAGCCGCCTCAGAGCCTCCAGGCTGTGAAGCGAGACGGGGCCGTGACCGTTCGTCGTCCGGTCCAGCAATGGGTCGTGGATGACGACGACCTCGCCGTCCTGGCTGAGGTGAAGGTCAAGCTCCACCGCGTCGACGCCGAGTTGCGCGGTCCGGCGAAAGCCGTCGAGGCTGTTTTCGGTCCAAAGATTGCGGGCTCCCCGGTGCGCAATGATTCGCGTCATATCGGCTGTCCGTTCGCCCGGCTACTTGCCGCTGTCGATTAGGCCCTTGATGAACCAGCGCTGCGCGACGACGACGACCACAACCGGCGGCGCCAGGGTGAGCAGCGTCGCGCTCATCAAGACGTGCCAGGAAGGCGCCGCGTCGGCGCTCGGCATGAGATGCCGGAGCCCGATCACCGCCGTCGACATGCTCTTTTCCGTCGTGACGAGGAGCGGCCAGAGATACTGGTTCCAGGACCACAAGAAGAGGATGATCGCCATCGCGACGATGTTCGATCGCGACAGCGGCAGCAGGATCAGCCAGAAGAACTGCATCGGGCGCGCGCCGTCGACGCGGGCGGCGTCGGAGAGCTCGTCCGGCACGGTGAGGAAGAACTGCCGGAACAGGAAGGTCGCGGTGGCCGAGGCGATCAGCGGCAGGATCAAGCCCGAATACGTGTTCACGAGCGACCAATCCAGCGTCAGCGTGAGTTCCCGCCCGGTGATCGTCCGGGCGAGCCCCTGCAAGTCGAGGGCGTCGACGATCGCGTTCCAGGGCAATGCCGCGTTCGCCGCAGCCTCGTAGGTCGGCACGATACGGACCTCGATCGGCAGCATCAGCGACACGAAGATGAGCCAGAACGCGGTCATCCGGAACGGGAAGCGGAAATAGGTCACGGCGAACGCCGCCAATAGCGACAGCGCGATCTTGCCGACGACGATGCCGGCCGAGACGACGAGCGAATTGAGGAAGAGCCGACCGAAGTCCGCCTTCTGCCACGCCGTCGCAACATTCGCCATGAATTGGTCGCCCGGAACCCACGGCATCGGCACCTGCAGGACCTGCTGCTGGGTCAGCGTCCCGGTGACGAACACGAAGTAGATCGGAATGCAGACGAGCGCCGCACCGGCGATCAGGATCAGGTGCGCGAAGGCATCGAGGACGGGCGTTCTCTCAACCATGCCTCAGACCGCGTAGCGGACGCGCGCTTCGAGAAACCGGAACTGCACGAAGGTCAGCGCCAGGGCGAGCACCATCAGGACGATCGACTGCGCGGCGGAGGAGCCGAGGTCGAGCGAGACGAAGCCATCCTGATAGACCTTGTAGACCATGGTCGTGGTGGCGCCCGCCGGCCCGCCACGGGTCGTCGCATCGATGACGGCGAAGGTGTCGAAGAAGCCGTAGACGAAATTGATCACCACGAGGAAGAACAGCGTCGGCGTGAGCATCGAGAGGGAGATCGAGACGAAGCGACGGATGGGACCGGCACCGTCGACCGCCGCAGCTTCGAGGATTGATCGCGGCACGGCCAGGAGCCCGGCGAGCAGAAACAGGAAATTGTAGGAAACCTGCTTCCAGGCGCTCGCCAGCACGACGAGCGTCATGGCATGGCCGGGAAATCGGTTCGGATCCCATGCGATCCCGGCCGAATGGAGGAGGTGAGCGATCGGCCCCACCGCCGGGTTGAAGAGGAAGGCCCAGACGATGCCGGCAATCGCCGGGGCGACCGCGTAGGGCACCAGGATGAAAGTCTTGTAGAGGGTTTGCCCGCGCAGCACGTGATGAGCCGCAAAGGCGAGGAGCAGCGCCACGCCGAGCGTCGCGACGCTCAAGGCCAGCGTGAAAACGATCGTGGCCCGCACCGCGGCCCAGTAGGGCGCGCTGCGCCAGAGTGCGGCGAGATTGTCGAGGCCGACCCATTGCGTCGATCCGCCGAACGGGTCGGAAAGTTGAAAGGCCTGTATGAGAGCCCGGAACGAGGGGATGAAGAAGAAGAACAGAAGAACGATCATCTGCGGCGCGAGCAACAGATAAGCCAGCGCCCGGTTCTCGAAGGTCGATCGCTTCAGCCCCCGCTGTTCCGACTCCGCACTGCTTGCCGGCAACGCACGAGGAGGGCCTGTGGGACGGAGACGGCCCGCGCCGCCGTCCCACGCGGACGCGTCAGTACTTGCCTGCATTCACCTTCTCGAACTGGCGCAGCACCTCGTTTCCGCGCCCGACGGCGTCGTCCATCGCCTTCTGCATTGGCTTCTGCCCGAGCAGGCCGGCCTGGATCTCCTCCTTGATGGCGATGTTCGCCTGGGCGCTGTTGCCGAGGCGGAATCCCTTCGAGTTGTCGCTTGGCGTGCCACGAGCCAGCTGGACGACCGCGATCTCCCGCGTGGGCTTGTCCTTGTAGTAGCCCTGCGCCTTCGCCGCCTCGTAGGCCGCCTGGGTTACCGGCACATAGCCTGTCGCCTTGTGCCACCAGACCTGCGTCTCGACGTTGCCGAGGAAGTTGTAGAAAGCGGCGACGCCCTTGTACACCTCGTCCTTGTGGCCCTTGAGCGTCCACAGCGCAGCGCCGCCGATCGTGCTGTTCTTCGCCGGGCTGTCTTTTTCGGTCGGCAGGAAAGTCGCGTTCCAATTGAACTTGGCCCCTGCCTCGACCGCCGCATGCGCGGCCGTCGAGTTGACCACCGTCGAGCACCGCCCGGCGATGAAAAGCTGACCGGGATTGATGCCCTGGCCGGCAAGCTCGAGGATGCCGTCGTCGAGAAACCGCTTGACCCGCTCCATGTGGCCGACGAGGCGTCCCTTGTTGAAGACGTACTCGGCGCCGACGCCATCGAAGCCGTTTCGCTTTGTGGCGTAGGGGACGTCTTCGATGGCGCTGTAGTTCTCGAGGAAGCTCCACTCCCAATCGGCCGGGAACACCATGGCGCATTTGGAGACGCCTTTCTTGCTGATGGCGTAGAGTTGCGCTTCGAGCTCGGGCCAGGTCGAGGCGGGCTTGTCGAAACCCGCCGCTTTGAAGTGATCGGCGTTGTAGAACAGGATCGGCGTCGACGAATTGAACGGCATCGCCATCATCATCCCATCCTTGGTGAAGTAGGTTGCGACGGGCGCGATGAAATCGGACCAGTTGATCTTGTGGCCGGCCTTTTCCATCAGCTCGGTCGCAGGAAGGATCGCACCCGACGAAAGCATCGTCAGAAACCCACGCTCGTTCACCTGCACGATGGGGGGATGCTGCCTCGCACGGTAAGCCGCTATCATGCTGTTGACGACGTCGTCGTAGCCGCCCTTGAGGACGGGTTTGAGGACATACTCGCTCTGCGACTTGTTGAACTTGTCAGCGAGCTCGTCGACGCGCTCGTTGAGTGCGCCGCTCATGGCGTGCCAGAGCTCGATGGTGGTGGCTGCCTGAGCCGGCTGGATCAGCAGCAGCGCGAGAGCTGCGAAAAAGCATGATCTGAATAGGTTCAACATCGGCGTTTCCCTCTTTGCGTCCTCGCCGCGTTAGCGGCCCGTTTCCTGTCAGCATAGGAGCCGGCTCGCCGCCCAGCAAGTCGACGCGCGCCTCATAACAGCCCCGTCTTTGGGGATCGCTTTGCTCCACGTTACATTTGTGTCGTTCGCTAATCATCTGTATCATCAGAGCGAGAATGCGCGCATGCGAACGCGGCTGTTCGCAGGACAGCGCCGGGAGGGAAATCGGGCGATGGTTCGTGTCATCCAGATCTCGGACACCCATCTCAGCCCTCGCAAGCGTCATTTCGAGCCGAATTGGCCGCCGCTTGGCGCTTGGATTTCGGCACAAAGGCCGCATCTCGTCATTCACGGCGGCGACGTCACCGTCGATGGCGCCGACGACGAAGACGATTTCCGCTACTGCGCCGCGTTGTTCGCGACCCTCCCCGCGCCGGTGTTTGCGGTGCCGGGAAACCACGACGTCGGCGAACCCCGGCATCCGCATCAACCCGTGAATGCAGGTCGGCTCGACCGATGGCGTCGCCATCTCGGCCCCGATTATTGGTCGCACGATGTCGAAGGGTGGCGGCTGATCGGGCTCAACTCACAGCTCCTCGGCAGTGGCGAGGCGGAGGAGAAACGCCAGCTCGATTGGCTGGACACGACGATGGCGGAAGCCCGCGGGCGGCGCCTCGCCTGGTTCCTGCACATGCCGCTCTTCATCGACGATCCCGCCGAGGGCGACATGGGCTACTGGACCGTGAAGCCCGAGCCGCGGGCGCCTTTGCTCGACCTCATCGCGGCGCATGGCGTCGCTCTCGTCGCAACCGGCCATGTCCATCGCTCGCACGACCGGCGCCTCGGGAAGACGCGGTTCGTGTGGGCGCCGTCCTCGGGCTTTGTCGTCGGGCCGGCGCTGCAGCCGGCGATGGCCGGCGAAAGCCGCCTCGGCGCCGTCGTCTACCGTTTCGAAGGGAGTGGGGTCGAGGTCGAGATCAACGACGTGGAAGGTTTGATCCCCTACCGCATCGACGACGTCGTTAACGAAGTCTATCCGCCGCGCGAGGCGGCCTGAGATCGCGGCGGCAGGCGCGAACCGTGGCGGCCGTCGAGCTTCAGTCTATCGTAAAGTCGTTCGGCGCGACGCCAGTGCTCCGTGGCATCGACCTTGCCGTCGCGGACGGCGAGTTCATGACACTCGTCGGCCCGTCCGGCTGCGGGAAGACAACCCTGATCCGCATCATCGCCGGCATCGAGAGCCAGGATTCCGGCTCGGTTCTGATCGGCGGATCGGCGATCGACCATCTGCGTCCGCACGAGCGGCGGGTCGCGATGGTGTTCCAGAGCTACGCGCTCTATCCGCACATGTCGGTGCGGGCCAATCTCAGCCTGCCGCTCGTCATGTCGCGTCTGCGCCTGCATGAGCGCCTGCCCCTGGTAAGGCTGCTGTCGGGGCGGCGCCGGGCGGTCATGCGCGGTATCGAGCGCGAGGTCGAAGCGGTGGCGCAGCAGCTCCAGCTCGGCGCGCTGCTCGATCGCCGGCCGGCTCAGCTCTCCGGCGGCCAGCGCCAACGCGTCGCCCTCGGCCGGGCCATGGTCCGGCATCCGGACGTCTTCCTCATGGACGAGCCGCTGTCGAACCTCGACGCGAAGCTGCGCGTCCACATGCGCACCGAACTCGCCGAGCTGCACCAGCGCCTCGGCGCAACCTTCATCTACGTCACCCACGACCAGGTCGAGGCGATGACCATGTCGAACCGGGTCGCCATGATGGACAGCGGCGACATCATCCAGCTCGGAACCCCAACCGAGCTCTACGCCAGGCCCGCGAACGTGAAGGTGGCACAGTTCATCGGCAGCCCGGCGATCAACCTCCTTCCCGGCACCGTCGGCGCGGGCGGCCGGGTCGAGCTGCTCGGCCGCCAGCTGGCGCTCGAGGTCGCGCTTCCGGCGGGCGCCGCCCTCACCATCGGCATCCGCCCCGAGGCGATCGCGGCGCGACCCGCGACGGCGGCTCAGGACGGAGAGGCCTGGCTGCTCGCGCGTCTGCGCCGGCGCGAAAACCTCGGTCCCGAGCACATCCTCCACTTCGACTTGCCGGGCGCCGATCTCGCGCCTATCGTCTGCCGCGCACCGGCACAGCTGCACTTGCCGGCGGACGGCCAGGTTGCGCTCACCTTCGACACCATGGCCTGCCACCTCTTCGATGCGTCGGGCGCTCGCGTCGCGGCACGGGGCGCGAACGCAGGCGAAGCCGGAGGGCGCGAGCCGGTCGTCGTGCCTTTCAGGTCCTGACCCGTGAGGACGTCGGCAACGCTCCCCCCGCCGCCTCGCCGCTCGCGGCAGCTCTGGATCGAGCGCCTGACCGGGGCCGGCTTCGCGATGCCGGCCTTCGTCCTTCTCCTCCTCACCAATCTGCTGCCGCTGATCGCCGTCTTCTATCTCAGCCTGACGGACTACGAGTTCGGAGCGCTCGACGCCGCCTTCGTCGGGCTCGCCAATGTCAAGAAGGCGTTCGCCGACCCGGTCATCCGCCGCTCGATCTCAAACACGCTCATCTACGTCGCGATCGTGCTGCCCGGGGCCGTGGTACTGGCGCTCGTCATCGCCGTGCTGGTGCATGGGCGCAAGCGCATGCGGAGCTTCTACGAGGTCGCCTACTTTCTGCCCGTCACCTCGACGCTGATCGCCATGGCGACGGTGTGGCAGTTCCTCCTCCACCCGCGACTGGGGCCGGTCAACGGCGCCCTGCGCTGGCTTGGTCTTCCCGAGGTGCCTTTCCTCAGCGATCCGGCCTGGGCTCTGCCGACATTGGCCGTGATCGGCATCTGGCAGCTCCTCGGCTTCAACATGGTACTCTTCCTCGCCGGCCTTTCGGCGATTCCGAAGGACCTCTATGAGGCCGCCGAGATCGACGGCGCGGCGAGCGGCATCGACCGCTTCCTGACGATCACATGGCCGCTCCTCGGCCCGACGACGATGTTCGTGATCGTCACGACCTCGATCACCGCCTTCAAGGTGTTCGACACAGTCGCGGTGATGACGCGCGGCGGCCCGATGGGCTCCTCCGAGGTGCTGCTCTACAACATCTACCTCGAAGGATTCCAGTATTTCCACACCGGCTACGCCGCGGCGCTGACCGTGATCTTCCTTGTCTTCATCCTGGCGTTCTCGGCCTTCCAGACCTTCGCCCTCGACCGAAGGGTGCACTACTGATGGGCACCGCCGCCGCCCTCGCGCAGCCGCTCCCGGCGCAGGCGACCCCGGCGCGGATCCGGATCGGCCGCCTCACGTCGCTTGCCGCCACCCACGCGGTGCTGCTCGCCGGCGCTGCCTTCATGCTCCTGCCGTTCATCTGGATGCTGACTACCTCGCTCAAGTCGCCGGGCGAGATCTTCAGCGCCGATTTCACGCTGTGGCCGCGCAAGTTCAGCGCCGTGGAGAACTATGATCGGGCGCTCACCAGCGCGCCGCTGCTGCGTTTCGCGCTGAACGGCTTCATCATTTGCTTCGGCATCCTTGTCGTGCAGCTTCTCGTCGCGATCCCTTGCGCCTATGCGCTCGCGAAGCTGAAGTTCCCCGGCCGCAACCTGCTCTTCGTGCTGGTGCTCCTCGGCCTGTGCATCCCAGTGCAGGTGCCGGCGCTGCCGCTCTACATCGCGCTCGCGAAGCTCGAGCTCCTGAACACCTATTTCGCCATCATGTTCCCGTTCTTCCTGTCGGTGTTCGCCATCTTCCTGTTCCGGCAGTTCTTCAAGGGCTTCCCGGACGACATCATCCACGCCGCCCGCCTCGACGGGATGAGCGAGTTCGAGATCGTCTGGCGCATCGTCGTGCCGAGCGCCTGGCCGGCCATCGCCGCCTTCTCGGTCTTCTCGACGGTCGCTCATTGGAACGACCTCTATTGGCCGCTGATCGTCGTCTCGGATACGCGGCTCGCGCCGCCGCCGCTCGGTATGATGTTCTTCGCCGACGCCGAGACCGGATCGAATTACGGTGCTCTCACCGCCGCGGCGACGATCCTGACCGCGCCGCTTGTCATCGCCTTCCTGGTCGCGAGAAGGCGGTTCATCGAGGGAATCACCATGACGGGGGTAAAGTGAGCCGGAGCCCCGCTGTCGATCAACCGAAGGAGGATTGAGACGATGAGAACGACACGCAGAGTCTTGGGCGCAGCCGCCTTCGTGCTGCTCGGCCTCGCCCCGGCGCAGGCCCAGCAGGTCGTGCTCGATGTGCTGTACGCCTTCCCGGCGTTCGCCAAGTTCCATGAGCCGATCGCCGCCGAGTTCATGAAGCGGCAACCGAACATCAAGATCCAGTTCCGGGCGCCGGCCGCGAGCTACGACGAAGGCCACCAGACGATGCTCCGGCAAGCGGTCACGAACCAGCTGCCGGACCTCTACTACTCCGGCTACCACCTCCTCGCCGAGCTCGTGCGGACGCTAGTCAAGCGCCAGCAGGTCCTCGATCTCGACCCGCTGCTCGCCGCCGAGCCGGCGGAGTGGCGCAAGGCCAACTACTCCGATGCGATCATTTCGCTCGGCCGCGTCGACGGCAAGCTCTACGGGATGGCGTTCAACGCCTCCTCGCCGATGATGTATTTCAACGCCGACCTCGTGAAGAAGGCGGGCGGCGATCCGGCCAAGATGCCCGACACCTGGGCCGACGTGCTGGCGCTTGCGACCAAGATCCGGGCCGGCGGCTCGGATGTCGCCGGTGTCGGCTACAACGTCCACGACTGGCCGGACGACTGGCTCTGGCGCGCCATGATCCTGCAGGGCGGCGGCAGGATGCTCGACGAGAGCGAGTCGAAGGTCGCCTTCGGCGGCCCGGTCGGGCTCAAGGCGCTCGAGACCCTCCGCAAGATGGTCACCGATGGCGGCATGCCGCTGATCGACTGGGACCAGTCGCGCCAGCAGTTCATTGCCGGCAAGATCGGCATCTTCTTCGACACGCCGGCCCGGATGCGCCAGGTGACCGACCTCATCGGTGACAAATTCGTGCTCGGCACCTCCACCTTCCCGATCGACGACAAGGAAAGAGGCACGCTGCCGACCGGCGGCAACGCCGCCATCGTCACCTCGCGCGACCCGGCAAAGCAGAAGGCGGCCTGGGAGTTCATCAAGTTCGTCACCGGCCCCGAGGCGCAGAAGATCGTCGTCGAGACGACCGGCTACCTGCCAACCAACCTGCGCACGCCCGGACCGGAGTTCGCCGGCCCCTTCTACGAGGCAAACCCGAACTTCCGGACCGTGACCCGGCAGGCCGAGCGCTCGGCGCCGTGGCAGGGTTACCCCGGCGGCAACTCGGTCCGCATCTGGCGCACGCAACGCGAGATCATCAACGCGGTGATGCGCGGCACGACGCCGCCGCAGGAAGGCCTCGACAAGCTCGTCGCCGAGACCAGCGTGCTGATGAAGTAGCAGCCACGGCGGAGCGCGGGCGACCGCGCTCCCTTCCGCCATGATCCTCGCCCACATCACCGATCCGCATGTCAGGCCGCGTGGCCGCTTGGCCTACGGCGCCGTCGATACCGAGGCGGCGCTCCGGCGCGCCGTTGCCGCCGTCGTGGCCCTAGTACCGCAGCCCGACTGCGTCGTCGTCACCGGCGACCTCGCCGATTGCGGCCTTGCCGAGGAGTACGAGATCGTCCGCGACTGCCTCGCGGCGCTGACGGTGCCGGTGTTCGTGATCCCCGGAAATCATGACCGGCGCGAGAACCTCGCGGCAGTCCTGCGCGCAGGCCATCCCTACCTGCCGGCGGTCGGATTCCAGCACTACGGCGTCGACGACTTCCCGGTTCGGCTTATTGCGCTCGACACGGTGATGCCGGGCGAAGGCGGCGGCGCGCTCTGCGCCGAGCGCGAGGCCTGGCTTGCCGACCGCCTCGCCGAGGGCCGCGGACGCCCGACCATCCTCCTGATGCACCACCCGCCCTTCCTGACCGGCGTCGCCGGCATGGACGAGCTGATCTGCCGGACCTCGCCCGGCTTTCCGGCGCTGATCCGGAACCATCCCGAGATCGAGCGGATCCTCTGCGGGCATTATCACCGGCCGATCCAGGTGCGTTTTGCCGGCACGATGGGCTTCGTCGCGCCGGGCACGGCGCACCAGGTCGCGCTCGATCTGCGGCCCGGGGAGCCGAACCGCTTCGTTCTCGAGCCGCCCGGCTTTGCGGTGCACGCCTGGGTCCCGGGCGTGGGGATCGTCAGCCATACTCAGCCGATCGGCGATTTCGGCCCGCGCCGGGAGTTCGTGCTGGACGCCGATTACCCCGGCCAGATCCGCCCGTGACCGAGCTGCAGCGCCTTCTTTCGGGTGCGGACGCCCTTGCCAGTCGCGCGGCTGCGCTCCTCGTCGCCATGCAGCGGCAGGATATCGGCGTCACCCGCAAGGAGCATCGCGACGTCGTGACCGCAGCGGATCTCGCCTCCGAGAAGCTTGTCATCGAGGGCCTGCGGAGGTTGACGCCCGGAGCCGCGATCCTCTCCGAGGAGGCGGGCGCGAGCGGCTCGGGCGCGGGCGCGCGCTGGATTGTCGACCCGCTCGACGGGACCGTGAACTACGCCGCCGGGCTGCCCTGGTTCTCCGTGACGCTCGCCTTTCAGGAGGGCGGGCGCACCCGGCTCGGCATCACCCGCGCCCCGGCCGCGCCGATCGTTGCACATTACCTGGAAGAAGGCGTCGCCGCGATCGACGGCCGGTCGGCCGCCGTGTCGGGGACGGCGCGAGTCGCCGATGCCGTCGTTTCGGTGGTGCTGACCTCGCACTTCTCCGCCGAGGAGGTCGGGCGAACGAGCGATGTCATCCGCTGCCTGGGCGACCGCACGCGAGGTGTGCGCATCATCGTCTCGGGAGCGCTCGAGATGTCCCTTGTGGCGGCCGGACGCCTCGACGCCTTCGTGTCGCTCAAGGCCGACATCGTCTCGCATGCGGCGGCGATGCCGCTCGTCCGCGCCGCCGGAGGACGCGTCACCACCCTTTCCGGCGCCGATTCGGCCGACGAGTCGTGGGACAAGATCGCCTCCAACGGCGCGATCCACGCCGAGCTCCTCGAAGCGCTTGCCGGCGTGTAGGCCCTCAGAGGGCGCCGGCGCCCGCGACGGCACGGTGCGCGTCATAGCGCGCCCGCTTCGCCGCAAGCCCCTCCGACAGCGCCGGCGAAGGTTCGACCAGGTTCGAGGCGGCATCGGAGCCGTCGGCCAGGAGCGGCAGGCCGAGGGCATTCCGCGCAAGGCGCGCCGCGCCGAGGGCCGGACCGACCGCCGCGTTCGCAGGCACCGTCAGCGGCAAGCCGATGGCGCTGGCGATCAGCCTGGCCCACAGCCGGCTGCGTGCCCCCCCGCCGATCAGGACCACCTTGTCGGTCGTGGCGCCCGTCGACGCCAGAGCCCGATGGCAGTCGGCGAAGGCAAGGGCGACGCCCTCGAGCACCGCGTGAACGAGATCGAGCCTCGTCGTCGACAAGGTCAGTCCCGAGAAGGCCGCGGTGAGATGCGGATCGTCATGCGGCGTGCGCTCACCGGACAGGTAGGGGGTGAAGACCGGCGTCGTCGCGACGTTGCAGGCCGCGCTCTCGGCCGCGGCCATCAGCCCGGCGATATCCCCCTCGCCGAGGACTCTGGCGATCCATGCGAGCGCCCCCGCGGCGCTCAAGACGCAGCCTTGCTGGCAGTAGAGGCCCGGAAGGGCGTGCCGATGCGTGTGCATGCCGGCGTGGCGCGACGGGATGAAGCGGTCGTTGGCCAGGAAATAGACGCCCGACGTCCCGAGGCTGATGAAGGCCTGGCGCGATCGAACGACGCCGGCGCCGATGCCGCCGCACATGTTGTCGCCGGCCCCGGCGATCACCGGCGTCCCGGGCCGCAGGCGCCAGCGATCGGCGTGCTCGCGGCGCAGCGCGCCGACCACCTCGGCGCTTCCGGCGAGGCGCGGCAGGCAGTGGCGGTCGATGCCGACGGCCTCGAGGATGGGCCGGCTCCATCCGCCCGCCACGGTGTCCATCAGCAGCGTCGCGCTCCCGTCGGCTTCGTCGGTGACGATCTCGCCGGTCAGGCGCAGCCGCACGAAATCCTTGGGCAGCAGAATGGATCGGGCCCGCGCGAGCAGCTGCGGCTCGTGCTTTGAAAGCCAGCGCAGCTTCGGGGCCGGGAAGCCCGCCATCGGGCGTGCGCCGGTAAGCCCGGCGAAATCCGGGATCGACGCCTCAATCTCGGGACCCTCCGAGCCGGCCCGGCCGTCGTTCCAGAGCAGCGCCGGCCGCAGCGCCCGGCCGGCAGCGTCGAGCAGCGTCACGCCAAGCATCTGCCCCGAGAGGCCGATCGCGCGAACGTTCCCCATCGGCTGCGGATGCCCCTGCGCCAGCGCGTCGAGCGTCGCCGCGGTGACGCGCCACCAGTCCTCCGGCGCCTGCTCTGACCATAACGGCTGCGGCCGCGAGACGACGAGCGGGGCGCTTGCCTCGGCGGCGACTTGGTCGCGCTCGTCGATGAGCACGGCCTTGATGCCGGAGGTTCCGATGTCGATGCCGAGGAAGAACGCCATCGCGTGATCGACTCAGCCCGATTCCCCCAGGTGCTGGAGCACCGCCGTCGCGGTCCGCGCGTCGCAGATCAGCACCGACACCAGCTTCGCTTCCACGACCGCGGCGATGACGCGGCTCTTGTTCATGCCGCCCGAGGCGAGGATCACGGTCGGTATCCTGCGGAGCGCCTCGAACGACAAGGCGATGGCGCGACGGTTGATCGAGTGGTCGATCGCGCGACCATCGGCGTCGACGAACTGTCCGAGGATGTCGCCGACCGCGCCGGCGGCGCGCAAATGCTCCGGCGTTACGTCGCGGGGCAGCCCGTTCTGGATGAGAAGGGAGCGGCGGCTGAGATCGCCGACGCTGAGGATCGCGGCATCGGTCGCGGCGATCCGCTCGAACGCCTCCCGAAACACGTCCTGTGCCAGGATGGTGTCGCGCGACTGCGGCGACCCGGCGTAAATCGGGGCGGCAAGGTAGTGGCACTGCGCGCCGACGCGGCTGGCGAGGTCGCTCGCCGTCTCGAAGGTGTTGAGCTCGATTCCGTAAGTCAGGCCTCCCATCATCGAGGCGATGTCGAGCTTTGGGTATCGGCCCGGGCGGACGTGGCGGATCGTCTCGCGCAAGGTCGCGCCCCAGCCGACCCCGAACCCGCGCAGCTTCCGGGTCTCGAGAAGACGCGAAAGGTGCTCGCCCGCCGCCCGCCCGATCACCGGCGCAACGAGATCTCGATGCTGCGGCGTCGGCACGATTACCGCATCCTTCAGCCCGCATTCCTTGACGAGCGCCTGCTCCAGGCGGATGCAGTCCGAAAGGGCTGAGTTGAGCGAGATGTTGACGAGCCCCTTGGCACGCGCCTCGACGAGGAGCCGGTTGACGCGCAAGCGGGTGATCGTGAGGCGCCCGGCGACCTCGGCCTGAGTCAGGCCTTCCATGTAATAGAGCCACGCCACCCGGACCTGCGTCTGGTCGTCTTCGTCCGGCATCGGGCCTCGTTCGCGCGAGCGGCGGCGCCGCTTTGCAACAGATGTTTCGCTGCCTATACATTAGATCGGCGACCCAAGACAGAGCGCCGAAGCAACAGATGGCCGACGACCAGGGGATCCTCGCGGATGCGGTGCGGCAGGCGACGGTGACGCGGGAGGTGGCGATCGCGCCCGGCTCGCTGTCCGGCGTCGTCGCGATTGCGGGCCGCCACGCGCCCGGCGAGCCGATCGTGGTCGTCGCCGACCGTAACACCTATCGGGCCGCGGGCGAGCGCGTGCTTGCGGCCTTCGCGACGGGGCGCCCGCCCGCCGAGCTGTTTCTGTTCGACGAGCCGACGCGGCTGAAGCCACTGGTGGACCATTCGCGCCGGCTGGCCGAGCGGCTCCGATCCGGCGGCACCGCGGTCGCGGTCGGATCCGGCGTCATCAACGACGTCGTCAAATACGCCGTTGCGCTCGCGGGCGGGCGCTATGTCTGCGTGCCGACCGCCGCGTCGATGGACGGCTACGCCGCCTCCGGTGCAGCGCTGCTCGACCGCGGCTTCAAGCGAACGCTGCTCTGCGCGCCACCTGTCGCGATCGTGGTCGATACCGACGTGCTCGCGGCCGCCCCGCGGGAGATGGCCTCGTGGGGTTACGGCGACCTCGCCGGAAAATTGGTCGCCGGCGCCGATTGGCTGCTGGCCGATGCCCTCGGCGAGGAGGCGATCGCGCCGCGACCTTACGCCCTGGTGCAGGATCACCTGGCGGGATGGCTGGCCCAGCCGGCCCGCGTGGCGGCGGGCGACGCCGCGGCGATCCGGGCGCTCGCCGAAGGCCTGCTGATCTCGGGCTTCGCCATGCAGGCACACGGCAATTCGCGGCCGGCGAGCGGCAGCGAGCACCAGTTTTCGCATCTCTGGGAGATGGAAGGCCTCACGGTGGCCGGCGCGCCGGCGGCACACGGAGCATGCGTCGGCCTTGGTACCCTCGCCATGCTGGCCCTCTACGAGCAGCTCCTCTCGCCGGAAATGCCGCCGACGGTCGGCGCGGCCTCTTCTCCTCGACCATCGTTTGCTGAACGACTCGGGGAAGTCGAGGCTGCGTTCCCGCCCGGGCCGGTGCGGGACAGCGCTCTGGACGAGATGCGGGCCAAATGGTGCGATTCCGATCGGCTCGCTCGACGACTTTCGGTGTTCGCCGACGTATGGCCCGAGCTGCGCCGGCGGCTCAGGCGCAAACTGCCTTCCGCCTCGACGGTGCACCGCTGGCTCGACGCCGCCGGCGCGCCGACCTCGCCCGAAGCGATCGGCGTCAGCCGGTCGAAGCTCCGATCGGATTACGTGCGGGCCCGCTTGATCCGTCGCCGATTCACGGCGCTCGATCTCCTGGACGACATCGGCTGTCTGAGCAGCCGGGTTGACTTGCTTTTTGAGCCTCGGGGCTTCTGGCGCGCCACCTTGACTGCCGCCTAAGCCATTCGCGAACCTCTGGGCGCAGGCTTTTAATGTTGACAGTCGATCTACTCCCCTGTGGGCCACTTGCGTCTGGTGGTACGAGGCGGACGTATCGACCTACTTCTGCAATGTCCGTTTTCAGGCCCTCAGATGCTCGCCCTTTGCGACCGCGATGGGCGCTAAGCGGACCAATGGCCTGGGTCTGCTTTGGAAGCCAAAGCGGCCCCCTTTTGCCGTGCCGCTGACCCGCTTTAGATCAGCGCCTCGACGATCTCTGCGAACCTCTGTGCTGCCCCGAACGATGATGCGAGGTTGTAGTTTTCCGTCACGTTGCGATCGCGATGATGGAGGAGCCCGCTGGCGAGGTCCGGCTGATCGCCAGCGCGGAAGCGGGCGGTGGTCGCGCCACTTCGCCGGAAGTCGTGTGGGCTCAGTGTGCGT
>Ga0126308_10000020_pt1 | contig 30234 bp, 31 predicted proteins | sample Plot55_FD_92533 | JGI IMG/M metagenome (GOLD analysis project Ga0126308, IMG submission 92533) | Serpentine soil microbial communities from UC McLaughlin Reserve, CA, USA - Plot55 | ecosystem: Environmental > Terrestrial > Soil > Grasslands | place: USA: UC McLaughlin Reserve, Lake County... | reverse complement strand
TCCGCTTTCAGCACGCTTCGGGCCTACGGCCCTCGCTTGTCAGCATTTCAGCTTTTCCACTCCGGGCTCGCCCTGTCGCGCCCGAGGTACTGCTATCAACGGCGGACGGATTCTACGCGCATGGCGAGGCTATGGGACGACTGGCTGACAAGGCGCGAAGCGCCGTGCTGACTAGCTTTCTTCTTCGGTCATGAGCTCGCTCAGGGCTTCGAGCCTGGCATTGAGGCCATCTAGGGACGCGTTGAGGTCGTTCGCCCTGGCGGGATTCTCGCTGTCGATGGAGATTCTGACGACCTTCGCCCTCAGGTCCAGTAGTTCCTGGAATGTATCGGAGATCTCGGCATCAGCGGCGTCCATCCTGTTCTCGAGCTCGCGAAGGTTCTCCTGTCTTGCTGTGCCCGGTGCTGCTGAGCCTGTATCCCCGCCGAGGTCCCTCACGACGTCGGCGGCTCTCTCCCTGCCCTGGGCCACGTCCACGAGCCGGTCTGCCGTAGCGTGCAGCCTTGGGATCACATCTTCGAGTACCGCCCTGGTTACGTCGTCAGAGGTCTCGATGGCGGCGACGACCTTGCGGTAGACATCGAGGGCTGCCTCCACCTTCTGACGGGTCTCTCCGCGCGGGAGCCAGCGGGCGCGGCGCTCGGGAGAGACGTCGGTGCTCTCGACAGAGGCAGGCGATGCCCCTGGAACCGCGCCGCCCCCGAGGATTTTGCGTTGGAAGATGGGATCTCTCGCGGCCAGGAAGACCAGGGAGACATAGGTTACCAGGGTCAGCGGCAGCAACCACCACGCGAGGGTGGTCACGAAGATGCCGGCCCCGACGACCAGGATCATGAGGTTGACCGGACGCAGCGCGGCCGCCCGAAGCATCCGATCCCGGTCCCCGGAACTGGGGGGAGCGGGGGGGGCCGACCTCTGGTTGCGGCGTTCAGTCACCGTGATCCCTCGGTGGTAGCAGACGCACCTTCCCTCCGATCTCGAGCGCTAGCGCCTGGGCGGCACTTCCTTTGTTTATGGCGAGGCTCAGGCGCCAGTGGGAATCAGGGACGAGCACCAGCTCGCCTGCCTTGGCCGACCCGAACGTTTCTACATACCGGACCGACATCTCGCCGTCTCCAGTGTCTACTCTCAAAGGGGCGCCGTACTCCAATCCCGACTCATCCTGCATGACGGATAGCCTCGCGTTGCCGAAGCGGTCGATGGAGATAATGTGGGCGACGACACCTTCTCCCTCGTCTACGAGCGCGCCCGCCGGGCTCAGACGTATCAACGAAGAGGGGTCCACAGGCTTTCCGAGGTCCGAGAGCCCAACCCCGGCGGCAAGGTGCGCCGCCACGGGCGCGAAGACGTCGCGGCCGTGGAAGGTGTTGGAGACGGGATGTAGGTGAAAGCGCTCCTCGGTGAGCGCACAGGCCCCAGAGATACCCCCCAGAGACTCCGCCGCGTCGATGAGCAACCCGTTGTCCGGACCGACCAACAAGGCGCCGCCCTGCGTCTCTAGAGCGAGCTCCCTTCGCTCCGTGCCGACTCCCGGATCTACTACCGCCAGATATACCGCGTCTGAGGGCATGTAGCGGGTGGCGTGCTGCAGGATCTCAGCCCCCGCCTCCACCCCGAAACCAGGTACTTCGTGCGTCAGGTCGACAATAGAAACCCCGGGCGAGATTCTCAACATTACACCCTTGCACGTACCGGCGAAGTCATCGACTGAGCCAAAGTCGGAAAGAAAGCATATCGGCCGCATGCCGTTAGTATAAAGCTCGCCGACACGGCCCGCGGAGACGGTTCCCGAGGCCACCCCCGTCCCGTAGTCGTGGCCAGCCAGAGACCCCACCTGCCTCCGCAGACACCTGTGGATACATCTCGACCTTAAACTTATCTGACCCTCTACTAACGGTTGATACACGTTTTGCAGCAGATTAAGATTTTGGTCGAGGCTCAACATGTTGTGTCGACCTGTAATGAGTTGCGAACATATTGTGCCTGATGATATGTAGCATACAATTTCGGCTTAGGTAAAGGGATTACAGGAGGTTGCGGGATAATTGGGGGGATGCTAATTTCAGGTCAGGCGATTCTTGCCTGCCCGGGGCTCGGTTTAAAGCTTGGGTCCAGGCGTGAATCGCGCGGGCTTCATCGGCTGGGAGGGGTGATGGAGTCCGTCTACAGGCTCCTGATGGGGAGGGGCCGATTTCGCGGATGGGGGAAGATTTTAACCTTCCCCCATCCGCGCATCTCAGCAAGACAGCATTTATTTTGCTGAGATGATGACCAGAGTGAAACGAGGAGGGCTCAGCCTTCTTCGTTACGCTACTCGAAGATCCTTGCTGCGCTGGAGGTGTATGCCGTCAGCCAGTGGAGGTCTTCTTCGGTAAAAGGTTCTGTGGATGTTCTGGTTGCGTATACCACACCGAGGGTGTGGTCCTCGTGGAGGATCGGGACGGCGAGGGAGTTGGTCCAGCGGGCGTTAGTACGGGCCTGGGGCAGGCGTCGTGGGCCGGTCACGGTCAGGGTGGGGTGGGTAGTTTTGACGACCAGATCTATCACGCTCCTGTCAGAGGCGGTGAGATCCTGGGGCGAGAGTTCTCCCAGGGGTGTGAGATCCGGGACCCTGATCAAACCCACCCTGTCGGCCTTGAGCTCGCGCCGTATGGTCTCGGCCACCTGCTCCCGCGGAGCATCGGGGTCGAGGTTCTGGGGTATCGAGGGGCGGAACACGAGCCGCGAGGAGAGGATGAAGTTCACGCTCGTCCCCGCCACTATGCCGAGTAGGTTGAACAACGCGTAGTAGGGGAAGTCGTCAGAGACGTACTTAACGAGCGGATACCAGACGGCGAAGTTCGCCCCTATGCCCATAACGGCCACGGGGTAGGCCAGCACGCCACGAAGAAAGAAGTGGATCCTGCTCGAGTGCCTGATATCTCGCCAGGTGAACGCGTTGTTGAGTAGGAAGTTGCTGAGGATGGAGACGCCGACCGCGAACATCCAGGCTATTACCTTGTTGGCGTCGAAGAACTCGGCTAGCACGATCAGGGTGGCCATGTTGACCAGCACGCCGGAGGCTCCGACGAGGAGGAACTTCCAGAGGCGCCCCGCCGAGGGCACGTACCAGAACAGGCTCAGTATGTGGGAAAGGTACTCGAAGCCCTGGCGCAAGGTCGCCTTGGAGACCCCGGCGTTGCGGGCCTGGAAGTCGAAAGGCACTTCTATGACCTCGAGCTCGGGCGCGCACACCAGGATCTCGAGCAACACTTTGAACCCCGTTGGCCTGAACTGGATGCCCGAGATCGCATGGTTCTTCAGCAGGAAGAAGCCGGCCATCGGGTCGCTCGTCTTGCGCGCTTCCTTGAAGGTGATCCTGGCAAGGAATTTGCTCCCTACGGAGACGCCCCGCCGCATTCTACCGTCGAGGCCAGCGTAACTACCGCCGGTCGCGTAACGGCTCGCCACGACTACGTCGGCGTCGGAGCGGCGTGCGACCTCCAGCATCTCGCGCACCTTCCCCGGAGGGTGCTGCAGATCCGCGTCCATCACGCAGGTGTACTCGCTCGCGGCCGAGAACAGTTCCATCCCCGTCGTCACGGCCGTCGAAAGACCACCGTACCGCTCCGCCCCCACCCGGCGTACCAGGTGCACACGCCCATCCTCTTCTGCGAGGCCCTGGATCACCTCAGGCGTCTCGTCCGTCGAGTCGTCCACGAAGACCACCCGGTAATACAGGTCGGAAAGACTCTCACGCAACTCGTGCACGAGCTTCGGTACGTTGTCGGCCTCGTTGCGCGTAGGCACCACCAGGGTAAGGAGCACCCTGTTCAGGCTCCCCCCACCTCCAGGCCCGCCTACAATCGTTTGCTTCTCTGCTTTCATGCCCGCTGTAGGCTAGCATATCGGGTTAACCTGCCCAATAGAACGGCCGATAATGCACTAGACGGAGGTACGAACAGTGCAAAATAGCGATATGGAACGCGCACACATCATGGTCTCAGGCCAGGTGCAGGGGGTCTTCTTCCGGGATTCGACCCGCCAGAAGGCCGAAGAACTGGACCTCACGGGATGGGTGAAGAACACGCCGGACGGACGGGTCGAAGCCCTGTTCGAAGGGCCCCCTGACAGGGTCAGGGAGATGGTCCGCTGGTGCGAAGAAGGGCCCCAGCAAGCGTCGGTCGAGAACGTGGATATGGACTTCGAGGCCGCCGGCGGAGACCTCAGAGGCTTCGAGGTCCTTTGAAGCCAGCCCCATCCACACGTTTCCCCGAAGAACTGCGCCTGTTCCTCGATAGGGAGGGCGTAGAGATAACAGGGTCGAGGACCATAGATTACGGTATCCAGTACGACCTGGCCCGCGACGGCGAGTCCGCCAAGCTGAACGTCTATCGTACGGGAAAGATCTCTACCGGAGGTAGAGCTTCGGTGTTGCGTGACTTGATCGAAGCCTGGCGTACTTCGTCACCCGGGGGTGGGGGTAAGCGGGATTCGGCGGCCCGTACGGGAGGGAGGCCCGTTTTCGACTCCACGCCGAGGCTTGGCATCGACGAGTCCGGGAAGGGTGACTACTTCGGGCCTCTGGTGGTGGCCGGGGTACGCATAACACGGGACGAGATGGCGCAAAGGCTGCAGGAGATAGGGGTAAGGGACTCGAAGGAAATCTTGGTCTCCGGCATCCGCCGGATCTCAGGGCGCATTCTGGAAGCCGTGGGCCGGAACAACGTCCACGTCATATCGCTTGCGCCAGGGGAGTACGAGTCCCGACGGAGTGCCGCCGGGAACGTCAACAGGTTGCTTGGTGAGCTCGACGCCAGGATCATGGGTGAACTTGTGGGTGAGGTCGAGGTAGTCGTGGTAGACGAGTTCGCCCGTGCCGCCCGCTCCTATCTGGAGCCTTACGTGCCTGAGGGAGTGCGGCTGGAGGTACGTACCCGAGCCGAAGACGACGCGGCCGTGGCCGCAGCGTCCATAGTAGCGCGGGCGCGGCAGCTCGAGGAGATCGACCGCCTTTCTGAGCGGGTCGGGTTCCGATTGCCGCTCGGCGCGACGCACGTAGTCGAGGCAGGCAGGCGCGTCTTCAGGGAACTCGGGGAGGAAGGCCTGGCGGAGGTGGCCAAGCTACACTTCGCCACCACGCGTCGGGTGTTAGAAAGGGCAGAACACATTGATGGAGGCAATCCTTGATAGACCTTCGTAGCGACACCGTGACACGGCCGACGGAAGCCATGCGGCGGGCGATGCTAGAGGCGCCGGTCGGGGACGACGTATTCGGTGAAGACCCTACGGTAGACCGGCTCGAGAGGTACGTGGCGGATCTACTTGGCAAGGAGGCTGCCCTGTACGCGCCTTCGGGGACGATGACCAATCAGATCGGGGTCTACGTAAGTACGAACCGGGGTGGGGAGGTGCTCCTGCACGAAGGTTCGCACATCTTCGTCTACGAGGCGGGCGCCCCGGCGCTGCTCTCAGGAGTCCAACTCCGCACCCTCCCTGGCGAGAACGGCGTCCTCGACCCTGATACCGTCCGCGCCGCCATCAGGCCAGAAGACGTCCACTTCCCGAGATCCAGGCTTCTCTGCCTGGAGAACACCCACAACACCTCGGGCGGCAAGGTCTTCCCGCTCGAGGACTTCGCCGCGGTCGCCGCTACGGCGAAGGAGCACGGCCTGAAGGTCCACCTCGACGGTGCCAGGCTGTTCAACGCCCAGGCTGCGACAGGCAAACCGGCCCGGGAATGGTGCGCGCACGCCGATACGGTCTCGGTGTGCTCTTCCAAGGGGCTCGGGGCGCCGGTCGGGTCCCTGCTCGCCGGAGACGAGGAGACCATAGGGGAGGCACGCCGCGCCCGCAAGGCCTTCGGCGGTGGAATGCGGCAGGCCGGCATCATCGCCGCCGCCGCTCTCTACGCCTTCGAGAACCACGTAGAGAGGCTCGCCGAAGATCATGCACGGGCCAGCACCCTCGCCGCAGGACTCAGGGATGCCGGCTATGAGGCCCAGAGACCGGAGACCAACCTCGTCCTGGTCGCCGTCGAAGACCCTTCCGCGTTCCTGCAGAATCTCGCCAGCGAAGGCGTGCTCGCCACTCCCGGCAAACCCGGCTACGTCCGCCTCTGCACGCATCTCGACGCCGGTGACGAGGAGATAGAGGCCGCCATCCAGGCGGCGGCCAGGATCACCGCAGGCGCGATCCGACGTTGAGATCCTTCGAGGTCGCCCCCGTCCCCCCAACACGCCTGTCCGCACCCCTGGCGTTCCTGGAAGGAGCCCTCAGGGAAGGCGAGCCCGTGCCCGAGGACTTCGCCGACCGCCTGCGCAGGACCGTCGAAGCCGGAGACCTGGAGATACTCGCCGCCTGGTCAGAAAGACGAACCCTCGGCGTAGCCGTCCTAGCCTACCGTCTCAACGTCTCTTCGGGCGGACAGTTCGCCAGCATCGAAGACCTCTACGTGAGCGAGCAAGCCAGACGCCAGGGCATCGGCCGCGCCCTGCTCAGGGCGGCGGATGAGAGATGTGCAGAACGCGGCATCTCTTACGTTGAACTACAGGTCGAAGAATCAGAAGCAGAGACGTTCTACGCCGCCCTGGGCTACGAGCCGGAGGAAGGCGTGCGGGTCCTCTCTCGCTCCCGGCCCATCAGTGACAGAAAAGCCATGAGCTGAAGGCTGATGGAGGAACCGGAAGATCACATCCAGCTAAAGCAGCGCAACGCGTGGTGCAGTGGATTCCCGCTTTCGCAGGAATGACGGGTATGGGTGGGCCTCCCACGCGTGCTCGTCCGAAGTCCGAGATCGCGGTCCTCTTCGAACAGGATCGATACAAGACCTGAAGCCTGAAACCTGTAGCCTCTAATCAAATTCGAGTACCTGATACACCGAGATCTCCCGAAACCCTAGGTCTTCGTAGAATTTGCGGCCTCTTGCGTTGGCCGCTGCGACCTGCAGGGAGATGCCATCCGCGCCCCTCTCCTGCGCCCAGTCACTGACGCTCTGCAGCAGGGCGCGGCCCATACCGCGGTTACGATAGTCGGGTTCGACGAAGACGTCATCCACGGAAGCCCACGTTCTCGGGAGGAACGTCGGAGAGCCCTGACGCAGTTCGCCGGAGATAAAGCCGACCGTCCGGTCTCCTGCCGCGGCCACGAAGAGGAAAGAGTAGCCACTGTTTGCCACGTCTGCCAGAAAGCGCCGCATCGTCTTCTCGGCGCCAGAGGCGGTCTCGTAGATCCGGTCGTGGGCCGTATGCTCCTCGGCGCTCCTCATCCACAGTCGCGCCGCCTCCGCCGCGTCATCCTTGCGCCCCGCCCTGATGGTGAAGTCAGTGTCCATAGCAGAGCAATCCTATACCATGCGCCGTGGCCTGCATGAAGCCAGGGTGGGGTATGATCCAGATTCAACGCTGTGCAGCAGGCCCGCGAGCCCTCTGCACGGCGAGCAATTCAGCAAAAAAGGCTTAATGCTGACAAGTGAAGGCGAAGCCTGAGCGTGCGGACATGCTGACCCACCGAGAGGAGCCGGGTACGGAGTGCAAGGTGGACAGATTCTGGGAGGTGGACGCGGGCCGCGGTGTCGCCATCATCATGATGATCGTCTACCACTCCACCTACGACCTGGATGTCCTAGGAGGGTACGATATCCAGTCCACTTCGGGGTACTGGGCGCTCTTCGCCGACCTTACAGCAGGGCTTTTTCTATTCCTCGTCGGCGTCTCGTTGGCCATAAGCCGGGCGAGGACCACTCTGACCGGGTGGAAGCTCTTTCTCAAGTATCTGGCCAGGGGGGTGAGGATTCTTGCGTACGGGGTGGTGTTGACCCTGGTCTTTTTGGCCCTCGGGATGGGCGTTGTCGCGTTCGGCATACTGCACCTGATCGGGGTCTCCATAATACTGGCCTACCCTTTTCTGAGGCTCCGGTTCACCAACCTCGTGCTCGGCATACTCATCTTCGCCGCCGGCCAGTACGTGCTGGCCCAGGACTTCTACTCGCAGAGCTTCTGGCTCTTACCCTTCGGCGTCGTACCAGAGGGTATGATCATGCCGGATTACAGGCCCCTGTTACCCTGGTTCGGCGTCGTCCTGATCGGGCTGTTCTTCGGTAACGTGGTCTACGGTGACGGCCGGCGGCCCACAGTTCCCGAGGACAAGGCACCGTCGCTGGTGCGGCCGCTGCTTCCCCTGGGTAGAAACTCGCTGTTCATCTACCTGATCCACCAGCCTATCATCATCGCCGTTCTGGTCGCGCTTGGCATCGTGGATCTGAACTTCCTGTAGAGCTTTACGTTCCCGGCTTTCTTTTTCGCGGCCCAGCCGTTACAGTTAGCGGGTCGTTCCTGAGGAGGCAGGGAGGTGGATTGGAGTAGATTCATTCGTAGTAGATGACCAGCGAGCACGGTGGGATCGTCGGAGCTTGCGGGTAGGGAGATAGCAAAAGCGCCAGGACTCTCGCAGAAGGGGGCGGGAGTCGACGAGGAAGACGTTCATCGAAGCATTCGGCGGGTACGTCTCGGCTTCGGGCGGTCGTCAGGGCGGTGACAAATCCCGGCGGTGACGCCGGGGACAAAGCACCGTTCGAGCCCGGGGACAGAACGAGCAGGTCTGTCTCCCCTCTCTGCCTTCCCTGATCCCATCCCGGATAGACAGGGAGGTAAGCCTGTGTGCGGCATAGTGGGTTACGCCGGTAAGGAGCGGTGTGTCGAGGTGCTTATGGAGGGCCTCGGACACCTGGAGTATCGTGGTTACGATTCGGCGGGGTTGGCCCTGCAAAGGGAGGGCCGGATCGAGCAAATAAGAGAGGTCGGGCAACTCGAAAATCTTACCCGCGCCCTTGCCGGTCGCAATGGGGATCTCTCCCGCGTTCGTACCGGCGTGGGACACACCCGCTGGGCGACGCACGGGCGTCCCAGCGAAGAGAACGCCCATCCCCATCTCGGCGGAGCCGGGAGCGTCGCCGTCGTGCACAACGGCATCATAGAGAACTTCTCAGAACTAAAAGAGGAGCTGGAGGCGCGGGGCGTGTCATTCCATTCCGAGACTGACACAGAAGTCATGGCGCACCTGATCGCTGAGAGGGTCGAGGCCGGGGAGACTCTACGGACGGCGTTCGCAGGGGTGCTGAAGAAGCTCGAGGGTTCCTTCGCCGTCGCCGCTGTCAGCGTGGATGAGCCCGGAAAGATCGTTGCGGCCCGCCACCAGAGCCCGCTCGTCGTCGGCCTGGGGGAAGGCGAGAACTTCCTGGCGAGCGCGGTGCAGGCGCTGCTGGGGGAGACGCACAGGTTCGTTGTCGTCGAGAACGGCGAGATCGTCGAGATAGACGACACGGGTGTAGGGGTGTTCGCCCCTTCGGGCGAGCGAGTCGAATGTGAGACCTTCGAAGTGGACTGGGACGCCGAGGCTGTCGAGCTAGGTGGCTACGATGACTACATGCTCAAGGAGATCCACGAGCAGCCTGCCGCCCTCGGCGCGACCCTGCTCGGCCGCATCGACACGGGCGGCGGCGTCGACCTCTCCGAGCTGGGGCTCGACCTCTCGGAGATAGACCGGGTAGTGGTCGTCGCCTGTGGTACGGCCTATCATGCTGGCCTACTCGGCAAACACGCCATAGAGAAGCTCGCCAGAACACCCGTCGAGGTCGTTATCGCCAGCGAGTATCGCTACGCCGACCCCATAGGGGACAGGCGCACGCTGGTCGTTGCCATAAGCCAGAGCGGGGAGACCACAGATACCCTGGCGGCCGTTCAGGCGGCGCAGAGGTTCGGGGCCAGAGTGCTTGCGATAACAAACACCAAGGGTTCCCTCATCACCCGCGAGGCCGATGCCGTCTTGCTCACCAAAGCGGGACCCGAGATCTGCGTAGCCTCGACCAAGGCCTTCGCCTGCCAGGTCGCCGCCCTCGACCTGCTCGCGCTCGCGCTCGCCGACATTCGCGGAGTCATCGCGGTGGGAGAGCTGCGGGAGATAGGACGCGGCCTCAGGCTGGCGCCAGAGAAGGTCGAGGAGACACTCGGGTTGCTCGGAAGTCGGGTAGAAGAGGCCACCGAGGTCTTCCAGGATGCGCGATGCTCGCTCTTCCTCGGGCGCGGTATCTCCTATCCTGTGGCCCTGGAAGGAGCCCTGAAACTCAAGGAGATCTCCTACCTGCCCTCCGAGGGCTATCCGGCAGGCGAGATGAAGCATGGTCCCATAGCCCTCGTCGACGAACACTGTCCTGTGGTAGCCGTTCTCGGTGGAGGTGTTGTCCGCGAGAAAACCCTCTCCAACGTCGAGGAGACCGTGGCCCGCGGCGCCAGCGTGATCGCCGTGGCCAGCCAGGGAGACAGGGCCGCAGAAAGGATGGCACGCCTGATTCTCCCTATCCCCGAAGCACCTGAGATTCTGGCCCCCTTTATTTGCAGCGTGCCGTTGCAGCTCCTGGCCTACCACGTCGCCAAGGACCGGGGTCTGGACGTAGACAAGCCACGCAACCTCGCCAAGAGCGTCACCGTCGAGTAGCGTCTTCCATGCGCGCGATGATCCTGGAAACATCCGGCGAGCCACTGAGGGCCGCAGAGGAGGCCGTGCCCGAACCAGGGGCCGGACAGGTCCTCCTGCGCGTACACTGCTGCGCCGTTTGCAGGACCGATTTGCACGTCGTGGACGGGGAGTTACCCGATCCTAAGTTGCCCTTGATCCCTGGCCACCAGATAGTCGGCACCGTGGAGCGGACCGGCGAGCAAGCCGGCGACTTCACGGCTGGGGACAGGGTCGGGGTGCCGTGGCTCGGTTGGACCGATGGCGAGTGCCGCTACTGTCTCTCCGGGCGTGAGAACCTTTGCGAGAACGCCCGGTTTACGGGGTACCAGATCGACGGCGGCTACGCCGAGTACGCCGTTGCCGACGCCCGCTTCTGCTTCCCTATCCCCGAAGGTTTCACAGATCTGCAGGCCGCTCCCCTGTTGTGCGCTGGCCTGATCGGTCACCGCTCGTTGCGTTTCGCTGGAGATGCCCAGAAGCTCGGTCTCTACGGGTTCGGGGCCTCTGCCCACATCGTGGCCCAGGTAGCAGTACACGAAGGCCGGCGCATCTTCGCCTTTACCAGCCCTAGCGACGAAGAGGCGCAGGAGTTTGCCAGAGAGCTTGGCGCCGAGTGGGCCGGGAGTTCCGAAGAAGTACCGCCCGAGGAGCTGGACGCGGCGATCATCTTCGCGCCGGTCGGGACTCTCGTCCCCGCGGCCCTAAGAGCCGTCGCCAGGGGCGGGACAGTAGTCTGCGCCGGCATACACATGAGCGACATCCCGTCATTCCCCTACGAGATCCTCTGGGGCGAGCGCTCCGTACGCTCGGTGGCCAACCTCACTCGCCACGACGGCCGGGAGTTCCTCACCCTCGCCCCGGAAGTCCCCGTCCGCACCGAAGTCGTACCCTTCCCCCTCGAAGAAGCCAACGAGGCCCTGGAAACCCTACGCAGCGGCAGAATACGGGGCGCCGCCGTGCTGGTCGTCAATTAGCACTTCAGCACGCTGCGGCCTCCGCTTTCAGCATTTCAGCAAAAACAAAGAGCTGAAATGCTGACAAGGCGCCAAAGGCGACGTGCTGACGAGCGATGGCGTTAGCCTGAGCGTGCTGACAAGCTGGCGAAGCCAGCGTGCTGAAATGCTACCTGACCACGTCCAGAGCGCCTGGTTCGATACGGAAGGACATGGGCAGTCCACCCCAGAGCTCGCCGTCGAGTTGTACGGGCACCTCTGCGCCGGGGGCCCTGGCGTGGAGCTCCTTCGAGGTAAATGACCTCATGGCACGGTTGAGGGGCCTTCTCGCCATGATCCCGGCGAAGACATCTGGCCTCAGGAGGACGCTCACGCGCCCGACCAGGATGGTCTCGAGCTCGCCGCTCGTAAGCAGCCCTGGACCCGATACCCTGTAGTCGCCCCCGTAGAACTGGCCGTTGGCGACTATGGCGAACCTGGGAGTATGGACCTCGTCGCCGTGAATTATCTCCAGCGGGGGGAAGCTGTTTCCGAAGAGCACCTTGAAAGCCGTTACCTGAAAGGCCAGCCTCCGCAGGTAGCGTTTCAGGCGCGGTGTCACTTCACTTATAACCTTCGCGTCGAAGCCGATCCCGGCCATACAGGCAAAGCGGCGCTCGACTCCCTCGTCGTTGGTGGCGACCCCGTAATCCACCTGGGAGCGTTCGCCTTCCAGTATGCGCCGGCAGGCCTCGGCGGGGTCGAGCGGCAACCCGAACTCCCGCGCCAGCACGTTCGCTGTACCCAGAGGTAGTACTCCCAGAGTGGCCCCCGGCGAGAGCCCGTTCAATACCTCGTTGACCGTACCGTCGCCCCCAGCGGCCACGATCAGACGGTCTCCCGCGTGCGAAGCGAGCTCGGTGGCATGATTGGGGTGCTCGGTGTTGAGTACCTCTACCGTTTGGCCTCCGGAGCGTAGGATGTCCGCGAAATTCTCCAGATAACCAGCATCACCAGCACGTCCCGAGTGCGGGTTGCCGATGATGACGGTGTCCGTGGCCGCGTCCATCCTCATACTATAGCCCTTTTGCCTGGGGTGAAGTTGCCGTAACATACGCCCCGTGGAAGGTTTCGTCGTACCAGGGATCGGGGTCGATGTCGTCGACGTGGAGAGGATGCAGTTCGCCCTGGAGCGCACCCCGAAGATACGCCGGCGCCTGTTTACGGAGGCGGAGATCTCCTACTGCGAGAAGTACCGCTTCGCCGAGCGCCACTACGCCGGGCGCTGGGCCGCCAAAGAAGCCGTAACCAAGGCTTTGGGGTGCGGCCTGATCCAATGGAACGGCGTCGAGGTCGTGCGGAGACCCCGTAGCGCCCCGACGGTTCGTATCTCCGGCAAGATCAGGCAGTTCGCCGATGCGGTGGGGGTGCGCGAGGAGGATCTCTACATCTCCATAACCCACTCCGAACTCTCCGCCGTCGCCGTCTGCGTGGTGCGCAGGGAGCAGATCTCCGGGTGAAACTCTACACCGCAGAAGAAATGTCCCGCGCCGACGCCGGGGCGCAGGAACTAGGCATCCCCGGCGGTGTCCTGATGGAACGCGCCGGCGTCGCCATGGCCCGTATCGCCATGGAGCGTTATTCCCTCGAGCGGTCGCTCGTCATCTGTGGCGGCGGTAACAACGGCGGCGACGGTTTCGTCATCGCCCGCGAGCTACACCGCTTCGGCGTCGAGGTCATGGTCCTCGCGACGAAGGACGAGTACGAGGGAGACCCCGCGACCAACCTGGAAGTACTGCGGAACCTGGATGTGCGGTTTATCTCCCCGGAAGACCTCGACACAGAACTCGAGGCGGCCGACCTCATCGTCGACGCCCTGCTCGGGACCGGGTTCTCGGGGGAGGTGCGGGAGAAGGAGGCAGGGATCATCGATAAGATGAACTCCGCCCGAGCCCCCATACTCGCCGTTGATGTCCCATCAGGGGTCGACGGATCGACGGGCGAGGTACAGGGAGCCGCCGTCGTCGCCGACCTCACGGTCTGCGCGCACGCGGTGAAGGTGGGGTGTGTGATCTCTCCCGGCCGCGAACACGCCGGTGAGGTCGTCGCCGTGGACATAGGCATCCCACCCGAGGCAGACGTCGACCCCTCTCTTGTCTGGACCGATGCGTTCTCTCTGCTGGGGAAGATACCGCGCACCGCCGAGCCGGCCCACAAGTACTCGGCCGGCGCCCTGCTCGTGGTCGCCGGCTCCCGCGGCACGACCGGCGCTCCCCTTATGGTCGTACACGGCGCGCAGAAAACGGGGTGCGGCATAGTTTTCCTGGCCACCTCCGAGGGTGCCGCGCCAGCCGTCGATCTCGCCCTTACCGAAGCGCTCGTCTACGGCGTTGCCGAGGACGGGGAAGGCTACATGGTCGCGGGGGCGCTGGAGGAGATCCTGGCGCACGCGGAGAGAGCATCCGCGCTCGTGGTCGGACCCGGTATAGGAACGGAGGATGAGGGCGGGCGCCTTGTCGAGAGCATTCTGCGCGAGGTCGAGGTACCCGTGTTACTCGACGCCGACGCCATCACGAACCTCGCCGGCACAAATGTACTCGCCCGGCGGGAGAGTCCGACCGTGGTGACGCCCCACGCCGGAGAGTTGGGGAGGATGCTGGGATCCGGGGCCAAGGAGGTGTCGGCCCGCAGGCTGGATTCCGCCCGCGACGCGGCAGCCCAGCACCGTTGCTGCGTGTTGCTCAAGGGCTCAGATACGCTCGTCGTCGAGGGAGAAAAGGTCGCCGTCAACTCCACGGGGGCTGTCGCGCTGGCCACGGCGGGGACGGGGGACGTATTGTCTGGAGTGATCGGGGCCCTCCTCTCGCGTGGGATGGACACCTACGAGGCGGCCAGGGCCGGCGCCTGGGTCCACGGACGCGCTGCGGAGATCTGGGTCGAGGAGACCGGCTGGCCGGCGGAAAGCTTCATCGCGACCGACCTGCTCGACTATCTGCCGGCGGCCGTGGGAGAGTTGCTCTGACTTTCAGGCTGCTCTTCGTCGGGGACATAGTCGGGCCTGCGGGATGCTCGGCGATCCTGGATCTCCTGCCGCGCCTGCGCGAAGAGTTGGAACCCGACGCCGTCGTCGCCAACGCCGAGAACTCGGCCCCGACGGGGCGTGGGATCACCCGCGAAAGCGGTGCCGCCCTGCTCTCCGTGGCCGACTTTCTAACGCTCGGAAACCACGCCTTCGACGCCGGAGGATACAGAGAGTTCCTCGGAGATGAGGGCAGGGTGGTGCGTCCCGCCAACTTCGACGTAAAAGACCCGGGACAGGGCTGGGGACTCTTCGAGGCGGCCGGAGTAACAGTGGGTGTAACCAACGTGCTGGGGCGTGTTTTCGTCGAGAGGACGAAGGTATCGCCCTTCGAAGCCGCCGACAGGGCCATCGCAGAGTTGAAGGAGCGCGGCGCCGACATCGTGCTCGTCGACTCCCATGCCGAGGCCACGAGTGAGAAACAGGCGCTCGGCTATCATCTCGACGGAAGGGCGCATGCCGTGCTCGGGACCCATACCCATGTGCCCACCGCGGATCATGCGATCCTGCCTGGCGGGACTGCGTACGTTACCGACGTCGGTATGACCGGCTGCAGGGAGAGCGTTATCGGCTTCGACCGGGATGATTTCCTCGCTTTGTTTATGGGTGAATGGCGGGGGATTTCGGTCGCCACCCGTGGCCCCGTCGTCCTCAACGGCGCGCTCGTCGAGTTCGACCGCGAGACCTTTCGGGCCGAAGAGATACGCGCCATAAGCAGGGAGTGGAAGCCTTGAGTGAAGGCTAGCCGGGCCGTTTACAATAGCGCCGAAGCGGCGGGAAACGACGATCATAGGGGTGGAATATGGAGCACCAGGACATTCGGGAGTTGAGGGTAGCCGAGATCGTGCACGAGGAGTGGCCCATCTTGGGACCCGACGACACGGTGGAGAGCGCGATCAAGCTCTTCGCTGAGGCTGGCACCTCCGGTGCTCCCGTCGTCGACGGCGGTAAGCTCGTTGGCATAATCACGGAGGGGGATCTTATCTTTCAGGACGCCGACGTGAAGGCTCCTGGCTTCCTCGACATCCTGGGTGGCCTCATCCCGCTGGGGAATTGGGACGAGTACCGCAAAGAAGCGCTCAAGAGCGCCGGCGTCACCGTCGACGAGCTGATGACGACGGACCTGATCACCATCTCCCCCGACGCCTCGCTGGCCGAGGCCTCGACGATCATGGCCGAGAAGAGGGTCAAAATCCTCCCCGTTGCCGAAGACGGCGTCCTCCGCGGCGTTATCACCCGCATGGACATCTTGACTCTACACGTCCTTAATCCTCGTAGGTAAGGGGATCTCGAGCACCGTCCCCTACGCTATCTCGCCTCTGCGGGCGTTGACCACACGGCGCAGGTTACTGAGATGGTCCCTGACGATATGGTAAGGATCGGCATCGTGGATCAAGTAGCGGCATGCACCGCCGACACACCTACCACCTACATCACGTGCAGATCTTCGATGGAGACGCGGATCCCTTCGGGCGCAGCTTATGCGGTCGCCTTCAGGATTGTCCGATGCGCCGAACCAGACCAGGAATGGGCTATCCTCTAGGCGAGGGGAAGTTGTACGCCAGTCTCGAGATCGAGGAGTATGTTGATGAAGCAGGACAGTGGGTAGCACGGCCGCTAGCGTCGAAGCCCCGAGCCGTACCTGGGCGGAGGTGGATCTTGCCGCCGTGCGCCATAACGTAGGCACCCTCAAACGCAGGGCCAGAGACTCGCGCCTGATGGCCGTCGTGAAGGCGGACGCTTACGGGCACGGTGCCGTCGAGGTGGCCCGCGCCTGTGTGGAGGCCGGTGCAGATTCGCTCGCTGTCGTTACCGTCGAGGAAGGGGCGGAGCTGCGGCATGCTGGGCTCGAAGTTCCGATACTGGTCTTCACCGACCTCCTGCCGGACAGGCTACCGCTCGCCAGAGGGCATCACCTTACCGTTACAGCCCACTCCATCTCGAGTGCGAGGCGCATCGCGGCCCACCAGGGGCTCGAGGCGCACCTGAAGGTGAACACGGGGATGAACCGCTGGGGCGTGGAGCCGACGGAGGTGGGGGAGGCACACAAGATCCTGGACTCACAGCTCTCCGGCGTCTACACACACTTCGCCTCGGCCGATTCAGACGAGGGGGCGACAAGGCGTCAGATCGAACGCTTCGACTCCGTCCTCGCTGCGCAACCCTTCGGCGGTACTCTGGTGCACGCGGCGAACTCCGCGGCCACCCTCTGGCACCCCACGGCGCACTACGACTGCGTCCGTCCCGGCGTGGCGCTCTACGGTCTGCACCCTGCCGGTGACCAGGGAGACGCGGCGTCGGAAGGCCTGCGGCCCGCTATGGCCCTGAAGAGCTACGTTGCCGGTGTGCGCAAGCTCTCCAGCGGGGACGGGGTATCTTACGGGCTGACTTTCAGGGCCGAGGAGCCGATGTTAGCCGCGACGGTGCCCGTCGGGTACGCGGAGGGGTATCGGCGGGCACTGTCGGGGAAGGCTGAGGCCCTGATCCGGGGCCTCAGGCGCCCTCTCCTCGGGCGGGTTACGATGGACGCCTGCGTCTTCGGGGGCGACGAGGGTGTCGAGGTCGGGGACGAGGTCGTGCTGCTCGGCGCGCAAGGCGAAGAGCGTGTTACGGCCGAAGAACTCGGCCTGCGTGCAGGCACGATAAACTATGAGATCACCACGGGAATAAACCCCCGCCGTGTCGAGAGGAGCTACGAGGATGTTCGAGGGTCTCAAGTGGAAGCCAGCCGCCAGGAGGTCGGCGGTAGTCATCGTGATCTACCTCGGCCTGCTCTACCTCCTTAGCGCGCTGTTCCCCGGCAGCAACTTCAACCTGGATACCAGGGCCCAGGTCATCAGCCTGCTCGTGAACGCGGCCATATTCTTCTTCATATTCACGTTCATCTACGCCCTCATCGAACGCAGCAGGGAGAGGCGCATGGCCCAAACCGGTAAGCAGCAGAAATCCGGTAAGCAGGGCGGTAAGGAAGGCGAAGAGGGTGCCGAGGCCTCCTCGCTCAAAGGGCGCCCCAACCCCAATACGAGCCGCAAGAAGACCCGCCGCCGACGCTAGAGTTCTTGGACCTCCGCCCGGCCCTCGAACCCCCGCTGGATCCCGCGGGGCTCCTCGATCTCGTCCCCGAGCTCGCCCTCGCCCGTGAGCTGGAAGGAAGCCCTTACCACCACCTGGACACCCTGGATCACGTCCTCGAAGTCGTCCGCGGCGTCGAGTGCGAGCTACAGGAAGGCAGGGTGGGCGCCCGCGTAGAAGAAGATCGCGTACAGAGCCTCCGCCTCGCCGCCCTGCTGCACGACGTGGCCAAGCCCGTTACCCGCGGCGAGCTCGAAGGGAGGGTCCTCTTCGTGTCACACGATTCCCTCGGCGCGATTATGGTCCGTCGTATCGGACGCAGGCTCGGTCTGTCGGCCGGGGAGATAGACCTGACGGCGACCCTGACCGCACTGCACCTGAAGATAGGCTTTATGGGCCATCCCCGTACCGAATACCCGCCCGAACGGCTCGCCCGCGCCGCCGGACCCTTCGGGGAGGAGCTAGCCGTCCTGAGTTGGGCCGACCGCCTCGCCGCCCAGGGTCCGCGCCTCAAGCCCGAACACCTGCAGCGCCACGAGGAGCTCTGCACCTGGTTCCTCCGCATCAGCCGCGAACTCGGCCCCTACCCCAACCCCGACTACGCGACACTGGAAAAGAACCTCCCCTCAGGCGCCGACGTCGGCTACGCTGCCAGCCATCTCCGGCTCCTCGCAGCCCGCAGTACGAAACATAACGAGCCAACAAGCTGACATGCTGACAAGCGAGGCCCGCAGGGCCGAGCGTGCTGACAAGGCGCGAAGCGCCGTGCTGAAAGCGGAGCCCGAAGGGCGTAGCGTGCTGATTCGCTCATTGCTCTAATGTAGAATCGCGTCGAGGGCGTGGCGTGTGGTCCGGAGGAGGTAGGAGTCATGAACATCGAGAGGGCGAAGAGGGACCGTTGGCTTCTGGGCGTCTGCGGCGGCGTGGCCCACAACTACGGTTGGAACTCCAATGTGGTGCGGCTCGTTACCGTAGTCCTTGCGGTGATCATTCCGGGTCCGAGTTCGCTTTTGGCGTTGGTGATCTACCTGGTGTTGGGTTTCACCCTCCCCGAGAGTGAGGAGTTCTAGGCGCCTTGGACTTCGCGGAGGCCCAGAAGGAGGCCCTTGGCTGCACGAAGTGCGGGCTGTGCCACTCCAGGACACAGGTAGTTTTCGGCGAGGGTCCGCTGAACGCCGGACTATTCATCGTCGGTGAGGCGCCCGGCTTCAACGAGGACGAGGGGGGCAAACCCTTCCTGGGGGCCTCGGGGATACTCCTCGACCGGCTGCTCGAGTCTCTCGACCTCGGGCGCGAGAAGGTCTACCTGACCACGCTGGTCAAGTGCCGTCCGCCGGGATCCCCACCCCGGCCTCCGAAACCCTCCGAGATGAGCTCCTGCCGGCCCTACCTCGTCTCCCAGCTCGCGGCCGCCGATCCCAGGGTCGTCGTGGCGCTCGGGGATCTGCCCAGCCGGGTGCTCACGGGGAGGAAAGAATCCGCCTCGCGCATCAGGGGGCGGGCGATCCCACTCGACGGCCGCTACGTCTTCCCGACGCTCTCGCTCCAGCGGGCCCTATACACCCCCGCAGACAGGGCGCTCCTCGTCTCGGACTTCTCCCGCCTGCCCGAACTCCTCGCGGCTGAACGTCCCTCCACCTACGAGACGCTGAACGTTACCCGCTCCCCCGACGCCGAGCGGGGACCGGTCCAGCCGGGACTCTGGTAGAGAACCAGAGATCCTCGGTGGAGCTCGAAGGCGTCGAGGAGACACTGCTCGAGGAACTGGCATCCAGGGTGGCGCAGGTGCTCGGGCCCGGCGACGTGGTCGTGCTCTCCGGCGAGGTCGGCGCCGGCAAGACGACCTTCGTGCGGGCCGCGGCCCGTTCTCTCGGCGTCACTGACAGGGTGACGAGCCCGACCTACCAGCTCGCCCGCGGCTACGAGGGGCGCAAGGAGGGGCAGAGCATGACCGTGAACCACATGGACCTCTACCGCCTGGAGGGAATCGAAGACCGCGACGTGCTCGAGCTGGACGACTACATTGAACCCGACGCCGTGACGTTTATAGAGTGGGCGGATCCCGCGCTCGGCGCTATCGATAACCCCTCGCTCGTCCACATCTACCACGAGACCCCGACCACGCGGCGCGTCATCCTCAGTGGACCTGCCGCAGAGCGTCTGAGCACGTGCTGATCCTGGCCTTCGACGCCTCGACGCCCGTGACCACGGTCGCCCTCGCGAACGACCGCGAGGTGCTCGCCGAAGTCTCCGCGACTACCCGTGGGGCTTCGGAAACATTGCTCCCCGCCGTGCACGCTGCCCTCGACCTCGCGGGGGAGGATCTCGGCTCCGTCGAACGCGTGCTCGCCGGGGTGGGACCGGGAACCTTTACGGGCATCCGCATAGCGTCGGCGACGGCCCGCGCGCTCTCCGCCGGAACCGGCATCTCCCTGGCGAAGAACTCGACCCTCGATGCCCTCGCCGCCCCCGCGCTCTCGTGTTCGGGTGACGTCTTCGCCGTACTCGACGCCAGGAGGGGGCAGGTCTTCGCCCGCAGGTTCTCTGAGGCCGGGCCCACGACGGGCCTCTACTGCGTCAGGCCCGAGGAGCTGTCGGTAGAGGGAGGTCCGTTCGTGGTCGGCGACGGTGCCGTACGCTACCGTGAGTCGCTCTCCGGTCTCGGGCGCATACCGCCTGATGGGTCACCGCTCCACAGGGTAACGGCGGTGGGACACGTGATCTCCGCCGACCTCACTCCCGTCGACCCCGAAGAGCTCGTCCCTATCTACGTCCGCGAACCCGACGCCGAGGTTCGTCGCGACCTCAATCCGTGGAGCCGTCCTTGAGCGAGGCTGGTTCGCACCTGCGCCGGATGGAGGCCAGGGATCTCCCCGCCGTTATGGAGATAGACGCAATGTCGCTTCCCCGGCCCTGGAGCGCGGGGATCTGGCGCGGAGAACTAGAGAGTCCCTACGGCCTCTATTTGGTTATCGAGGACCAGGGTGAGATCTCCGGCCACATCGGGGTCCGCCACGTTCTCGGCGAATTGCACATCACCACCATCGCCGTAAGGCCGGAGTACCGCCGGCGCGGGCACGCCCGCGCCCTGATCGGCGCCGCGCTCGCCGCCTATCCCCATGCCAGCCACATGCACCTCGAGGTGCGCCCGACCAACGCGGCGGCGATTACGCTCTACGAGTCGCTGGGATTTTCGCAGACGGGACGCCGGCGCCGCTACTACGGGGACGAGGACGCGTTGCTCATGACCCTGGACCTCGACGAGATCCATCGCTAGAACGTCTCCGCTCTTCACGCTCCTTGCGGGCCTCCTCCCGGCGGCGCCGGAGCTCTTCGGGAGGCTCGAAAGGCTTCAATAGCAACAACGCGGGTACCAGGCAAGCCAGAAAAGAGACGAAGATGCCGCCAGCGATCAGGGGGTCTGCAGGCCCCCTGATCACGTAGATCAAGAACATCGCCAGCATCACCAGCGCTATAAAGGCGAAGAGTAGCGAGAACGTCCTCATAGCATCGAGTATATCCGGTCTCTTTACTTCGCCGGAATGCTATAAACAAACCATGATCCTGGCCATAGAGACCTCCTGCGACGACACGTGCGCCGCTGTCGTGGAACCCGACGGGCGTCGCGCCCTCTCGAACGTCGTCCACACTCAGACCGAGCACGCTCGCTACGGCGGCGTCGTCCCCGAGGTCGCCTCCCGGGCCCACCTCGAACGCCTGGACGGGGTCGTGGCGAGATCGCTCTCCGACGCCGATGTCTCCCTCGATGAAGTGGAACGTGTCGCGGTCACGACGCGGCCTGGTCTCATCGGGGCCCTCCTCGTGGGGGTAGCGGCGGCAAAAGGACTCGCCTACGCCCGCGGGCTCCCACTGGTCCCCGTGAACCACCTGGAGGGTCACGTCGCCGCCGCCTACCTCACTGATCCCGCACTCGAGCCGCCGTTCGTAGCCCTGATCGCCTCCGGCGGGCATACGGCCCTCTACTCCGTGGAACAAGACCGCAAGATGCGCCTCCTCGGCGAGACGCTCGACGACGCCGCAGGCGAAGCCCTCGACAAGGGCGCCAGGATGCTAGGCCTCGGTTTCCCTGGGGGACCAGAGATCTCCAGAGCCGCACGAGGGGGAGACCCCGACCGCTACGATTTCCCCATAGGCCTGAAGGGCAAGGACAACCTCGACTTCAGTTTCTCCGGCCTCAAGACCAGCCTGCTCTACAAGCTAAAAGCTACGGACAGAGAACGACTACCAGAGGAGCTGCCACACCTGGCCGCCGGCTACGAGGCCGCCGTCATCAAAGCCCTCTCCCGCAAGCTTCTTCGGGTCGTGGATCTCCAGGACGCGCCCACGGCCGTCGTAGCAGGCGGGGTCGCCGCCAACACGCTCTTGCGCCGAACCCTCGAACAACAATGCGCGAAGATAGGAACCGGCCTTATCGTCCCACCGCCGGATCTGTGCACGGACAACGCGGCTATGATCGGGGCGGCCGCCGCAACCGTCCCCGCCGTCCCCTACCCCGAATACCTCTCCCTCAACGCCAGCAGCGGATGAAAAAGGCTACAGGGTTTCAGGCATCAGGTTTTCATCGTGGGCGAGCCTTTGTCAGCGGATGATATGAACCTCTTGGAGAGTTATGCCGCGTGCGGGAAGTACGAGCCTGGGCACTCATGGGGGGTTACGTTCTCAGCCTACGGGTTGCGCCTCCAATTCCTGTAGCCTACCGCTCTAATCGCGAAGTGAGGCGAACACTCTTTCGCGTTCTTCGCCGGTGAGGATCGTACTCTTCGCGCACACCACGCAGGTCGCGTGCAAATTCTCTGCATGCTCTTTGACGTAGAGCAGCACCACCTTCTTCGGAACCTTGTAGAGGATGTGCTCGGTATGCTCGCCGCAGCGTTCGCACCGGCGTTCTTCACGGCCCAACTCCTTGGGCAGACGGCTCAGGCTGGGTATCCTGTCGGTACGGAAGATGCTTAGGATGAACATGTTTGAATTGTAACCCCGCCAGGCATATACTCTCTGAGTCGGCACTCTAATCTACAGAGTGCCAGGAAGTTGAAATCGCGTCCTAGTTTATCAGAGGAGGCAGACAGTGGCGCACAAAGAGCTAAGGTTCAATACCGAGGCGCGCAGGGCATTGGAGGCGGGCGTAAACAAGCTCGCTGACGCGGTCAAGATCACGCTAGGTCCCAAGGGCCAGTACGTGGTGCTCGACAAGAAGTTCGGTTCGCCGACGATCACGAATGATGGCGTGACGATCGCGCGGGAGATCGAGCTCGAGGACATCTTCGAGAACCAGGGTGCCCAGCTCGTCAAAGAGGTCGCGACCAAGACCAATGACGTAGCCGGCGACGGGACCACTACGGCGACCGTTCTGGCCCAGATCATCGTCCGCGAGGGCCTCAAGAACGTTGCTGCCGGGGCCAACCCCGTCATTTTGCGTAGCGGCGTCGACAAGGCCGTCGAAGCGGCGGTCGAGGCCATAAAGGGCCAGTCCACCGAGATCAGTGGCAAGGAAGAGATCTCGCGCGTCGGTGCCATCTCGGCCCGTTCGCAGGAGGTCGGCGACGTTATCGCCGACGCCATCGACAAGGTCGGCAAGGACGGCGTGGTCAACGTCGAGGAGTCGCAGACCTTCGGGATGGACCTGGAGTTCACCGAGGGGATGCAGTTCGACAAGGGCTATCTGAGTCCTTACTTCGTGACGGACCAGGAGCGTATGGAGGCCGTTCTCGACGACCCCTACATCCTGATCGCCAACCAGAAGATCGGCAACGTCCAGGACGTGCTGCCGCTTCTGAACCAGGTCATGCAGTCCAACAAGCCGTTGCTCATCCTCTCCGAGGACGTCGAGGGCGAGGCTCTTGCGACCCTGATCGTCAACAAGCTCCGTGGCACGTTCAACGCGGCCGCGGTCAAGGCTCCCGGCTTCGGTGACCGGCGCAAGAGGATGCTCGAGGACATCGCTATCCTTACGGGTGGCGAGGTTATAACCGAGGAGCTCGGCCTCAAGCTGGAGAACACCCAGCTCAACCAGCTCGGGCGTGCCCGCAAGGTGGTTATCACCAAGGACGAGACCACCATCGTCGACGGTGCCGGCGAGACCGAGAGGATCACCGGCCGCATCAACCAGATCCGCTCCGAGATCGAGACCACCGACTCGGACTTCGACCGCGAGAAGCTCCAGGAGCGGCTCGCCAAGCTCGCCGGCGGCGTGGCCGTCATCAAGGTGGGCGCCGCGACCGAGACGGAGCTCAAGGAGAAGAAGCACCGCGTCGAGGACGCGCTCTCTGCGACCCGCGCGGCCCTGGAGGAGGGCATCGTCCCCGGTGGTGGCGTGGCATTCCTGCACGCCCAGCAGCCGGTGGCCGATCTGCTCGACTCCCTCGACGGTGACGAGCGGACGGGCACCAGGATCATCCACCGTGCCCTCGAGGAGCCTATCCGCCAGATCGCCCGCAACGCGGGGGCCGACGGCTCCATCGTGGTCGACAAGGTGCGTACCGAGGGCGGCAACGTCGGCTTCAACGCCCTCGTTGGCGAGTACCAGGACCTCGTCTCGGCCGGTGTAACCGACCCGACGATGGTCTCGCGCTCCGCACTGCAGAACGCCGCTTCCATCGGAAGCCTCATCGTGACCACGGACGTCATCGTGGCCGAGCCCGAGGAAGATATGCCTGCTATGCCCGCAGGCGGTGGCATGGGCGGAATGATGTAAGGAGCTCTTCTGCAGAGCTTCTACAGGCGGCGTCCCGCAAGGGGCGCCGCTTTTTCGTAACCCCATCCGTTTCGCCGGGGTCTCAAAGGGTATATATTGCGGCTAGCCGGCCACCGAGAGATAGGGAGCGAGGTGAGGGAGGATAGATAGGGGACTCGCCATAGTGGCTGTCGTCCTGATGGTGATCCTTCTGGTCGTGCTCGTGTTGCCGTTCGTTACCTAGGTAAAGATCTCTTGGGAGGGAGGTGAGAACGTGCGGGGTGGACTCATACCTATACTTGTAGTGATAGTTTTGATTCTCGTGATCTTGATCTTGCTCTCGCGGCTACTCTAGAAAGGCTGCTCTTTCTGGTGCGGTAGGGGCCTCCAGGGAGGTAGAGAAGTGAGTAACAACAACCTGGTTACTATCATCGTGGTGGTTATCGTCGTGGTAGTAGTATTGGCCCTTCTGGGGATTATTCCGGGACTCTAGAGCGGACCTGCTGCTTGACCCCGGCGGCGGTCGCGGTGTAGCATAAGCTGGATTTGCAACGTCCGGCAGAAAAGTGTATCGGGGCCCACGGAGGCGATTCTCCGTGGGCCCCGTTTCGTCGGCCCAGAGAGACAGGAAAGGAACCCCGGAACTCACATGGATATTGAGATAGGTAGAGGGAAGACTGCGCGCCGGGCCTACGGACTCGACGAGATCGCCATAGTACCGAGCCGCAGGACCCGCGACCCCGAAGACGTTGACATCTCCTGGGCTCTGGGCAACCTGACCCTCGATCTGCCCTGCCTGGCCAGCGCCCTTGATGCGGCCGTCGACCCGACGACGGCGGGCATGATCGGGTCTCTCGGAGGGTTGGCCGTACTTAACCTCGAGGGATTGCAGACCAGGTACGAGGACCCTGGCCCCGTCTTCGAGGAGATAGCAAGCCTGCCCGAGCACAAGGCCACCAGGATCATGCAGGACATCTACACCGAGCCGATCAAAGAAGAGCTCATCTTCCGCCGCGTGCAGGAGATAAAGGACAAGGGCGTCATAGCGGCGGCCTCGCTCACACCCCAGCGGGTCGAGCGTTACCACAGGGCGGCCATAGAGGCGGGACTCGACGTCCTCGTCGTTCAGGGGACCGTGGTCTCCGCCGAGCACGTCTCTCGGTCCGTCGAGCCGTTGAACCTGATGGAGTTCGTGCCCTCCCTGAACGTACCCGTGATAGTCGGCGGCTGCGCGAGCTACTCCACGGCGCTCCACCTCATGCGCACGGGGGCCGTCGGCGTGCTCGTCGGTGTAGGACCAGGGCGCATCTGCACCACGCGCGGGGTGATTGGGGTCGGCGTGCCGCAGGCCACGGCCGTGGCCGACGCCGCCGCCGCCCGCATGCGCCACTACCTGGAGACCGGCGAGTACGTGAACGTCATCGCCGACGGCGGGATGCGCACGGGCGGTGAGATCGCCAAAGCTATAACCTGCGGGGCCGACGCCGTGATGCTCGGCAGCGCCTTCGCCAGGGCGGAAGAGGCCCCCGGCCGCGGCTACTCATGGGGGATGGCCACGTTCCACCCCACCCTCCCGCGCGGAACCCGCATCAGCACGCGGACCACAGGGAGCCTCGAAGAGATACTCGTCGGACCAGCCCGCGAAAACGACGGCACCCTCAACCTCATGGGGGCCCTGAGGACGAGCATGGCGACGACCGGCTACCAGAACATAAAAGAGTTCCAGAAAGCCGAGGTCATGTTCGCGCCCTCGCTCGCGACCGAGGGCAAGACCGAGCAGGCCGCCCAGGGCGTCGGGATGGGCAAGTAGTTTGATCCTGGTCCTCGACTTTGGCGGTCAGTACGCCCAACTGATCGCCAGGCGGGTGCGCGAGGCCCGCGTCTACTCCGAGCTCATCCCCTACGACACGTCCGTAGAAGAGATCCGGGCGAAAGACCCCGAGGGGATCATCCTCTCCGGCGGTCCGAACAGCGTCTACCAGGACGACGCTCCGCGGGTGGAGGAGGGGTTTTTCGAGCTCGACACGCCGATGCTCGGCATCTGCTACGGGATGCAGCTCATGGCGCTCGCGGAGGGGGCCGAGGTCGGGGCCGTCCAGATCCGGGAGTACGGCCGCTCCGACCTGGTCGTCAAGGGCCACGAAGGCCTCTTCGCCAGCACACCCGACGAACAGAAAGCCTGGACCAGCCACGGCGACGCCGTCCTCTCCGTCCCCGATGGTTTCGAGATAACGGCCGAGACGCCTTCGGTCCCTATTATCGCGTTCGAAGACGGGGAGCAAGGGCGTTATGGGGTCCAGTTCCATCCCGAAGTCAGGCACACGGAGTACGGGATGGAGATCCTCAAGAACTTCCTGTACGAGGCCTGCGGCTGCAAGCCCGAGTGGACGCCGGTCAACATTATCACCGACGCTGTAGAGAGGATAAGGGAGCAGGTCGGCGATGCCAGGGCCATCTGCGGGCTCTCGGGTGGGGTCGACTCGGCCACGGCCGCGATGCTCGTGCACAGGGCCATCGGTGACAACCTGACGTGCGTCTTCGTCGACCACGGCCTCCTGAGGCACAACGAGGCCGAGCAGGTCGTCCAGGCGTTCGGGGAGAACTCGGATGTGCCGCTGGTGCATGTGGATGCGGCGGGACGTTTTCTGGACAAACTCGCGGGCGTCACCGACCCTGAGGCGAAGCGCAAGATCATCGGTGAGGAGTTTATTCGCACCTTCGAAGAGGAGGCCCTAAAGCTCGAGGACGCCACTTTCCTGGTGCAGGGCACGCTCTACTCCGACGTCATAGAGAGCGGCACCCGCGACGCCGCCAGAATAAAGAGCCACCACAACGTGGGCGGTCTCCCCGAGGTAATGGACCTCGACCTCGTCGAGCCATTGAGGAACCTCTTCAAGGACGAAGTGCGCGTCGTCGCGGCGGAGCTCGGGATGCCCGAGAGGCTCGTCTGGAGGCAGCCGTTCCCGGGACCGGGGCTCGCGATCAGGGTGATAGGAGACGTCACCGCAGAGCGGCTCGAGATACTCCGCAAGGCCGACGCCGTGTTGCAGGATGAGATCCGGTCCGCAGGCCTCTACCGCGAGCTGTGGCAGAGCTTCGCCGTACTGCCAGCCATCCACTCCGTCGGTGTCATGGGCGACGCGAGAACCTATGCGTACCCCGTAGTGATCCGGGCCGTCACCTCCGACGACGCCATGACTGCAGACTGGGCCCGCCTGCCCTACGGTCTGCTAGAGAAGATCTCCAACCGCATCATCAACGAGGTGCCTGGCGTGAACAGGGTCGCGCTTGATATCACGAGCAAGCCGCCAGGCACTATAGAATGGGAATAAGCTAGTCAGCACGGCGCTTCGCGCCTTTTCAGCACGCTCAGCCCTTCGGGCTTCGCTCGTCAGCATTTCAGCTTTCGTGTGCCTAAATGGTCCTTGCTGACTGGCTGACAAGGCGGCGCAGCCGCCGTGCTGACCAGCGAGGGCCGTAGGCCCGCAGCGTGCTGAAGTGCTATTTAACCTCGATTTAACGTGGAGTTTACAGAGGAGAAACTTAAGGGCGAAGCCTGTGCACTAAGATTCGCTTTGGCGAGGTAAATCCCAGCGGGATTGGAGAACAGAGATGCCCGATCCATCACGAACGCCACCTTCCCCTCCTCACCGTCCACGGTTTCGCGAGAGGGTGGGAAACAACCTCAGGACTCTATCTCTCGTCCCTAGGGAGCAGCGCTTCTACGACCTTTTCGAGCAGCAGGCCACGATACTCGTCAGCGCGAGCGTCCTCCTCAAGGAGGCTTTCGACGACATGGGGAACCTCCCGGCGCGCCAGCGGGAGATCAAGGATCTCGAGCGCCTGGGAGACAAGAACACCTACGACACCATGCGCACCCTCAACGAGACCTTCGTCACCCCCTTCGACCACGAGGACATCTCCGCCCTTGCGGCCGGTCTCGACGACATCCTCGACTACATCGAAGAGATCTCTGACACGGTGAACCTTTACGGGATGACGACCATACCCCGACCGGCGAGCGAGTTGGCCGATCTACTGGCGCAGGCGGTGACGCAGCTCGAGCAGGCGGTAGGCAAGCTCAGATCGGGCAAGAAGGATGGCGAGTACGCCATCGAAGTTCACCGGCTCGAGGATGTCGGAGACTCGACGTCGCGCCACGCGATCGCCGAGCTCTTCCAGGGCCAGCCAGACCCGCTGGAGGTCATCAAGTTGAAGGACTTGTACGGTCTCCTCGAGGATGCGCTCGACCGCTGCGAAGACGTGGCGAACGTGATCGAGAACATCGCGATCAAGAATGCCTGACGCGCAGACCCTCCTGCTCGTCCTCACGATCGCTGTAGCGCTCCTGTTCGACTTTACGAACGGCTTTCACGATACGGCGAATGCCATCGGGACGGCGGTAGGGACGCGGGCGATGTCGCCCCGCGTCGCCGTCGCCTTCTCGGCCGTTCTCAACCTCGTCGGCGCGGTGGTGACGACGCAGTTCTTGCATGCGGAGGTGGCGAACACGGTCGGCAGCCTCGTGGCACCTGCGGACGGCGTCGCGCTCTCGATGCTCGTTGCCGTGCTGTTCGGTGCCATCACCTGGAACCTCATCACCTGGCGTGCCGGACTCCCCTCCAGCTCCTCGCACGCGCTGATCGGAGCCCTCATCGGCATGGGGCTCGTGGTGTACGGCGTCGGGGCCATACAATGGGCCGAAGTCTACCCGGTCTTCATCGCCCTCCTCACTTCACCCATCGTGGGGCTCGTGATCGCTTACATCGTTGCCGTCGTGCTCCTCAACCTCTTCCGTCGGGCACGCCCGAGCACGGCCAATGGCACCTTCCGCAAGCTTCAGCTCTTCTCTAGTGGTTTCGTTGCGTTCAGCCACGGGGCCAACGACGCACAGAAGACGATGGCCATCATAACCCTCGCCCTGTTTAGCTCAGGACACCTCGCGGAGTTCGAAGTTCCGACGTGGGTCGCTCTCGCCGCCGCGCTCGCGATCGGCCTCGGGACGTGGGCGGGCGGCTGGCGCATCATACGTACGATGGGTACCAGGATCATCCGGATGGAGCCGGTCCATGGGTTCGCGGCCCAGACGGTCGCGGCGTCGGTCATCCAGCTCGCCACGGCATGGGGGCTGCCCGTGAGCACGACGCAAGTCGTGTCCGGTTCCGTGATGGGCGCCGGCGCGACGCGCCGGTTTAGCGCTGTGCGGTGGGGCGTGGCCCGCCGCATCGCGTGGGCGTGGATCTTTACCATACCGGTCTCGGCCATCCTCGCCGCCCTCGCCGCGCTTCTGGTCGAAACCGGACCGATTGCGATAGCGCTCGCGGTTCTCGTCGTGGGGGCTGTAGGCTCCGTACTGCTCGTGCGCCAGAGGCGGCGCAAGCCGCCGGGTGCCGACTTCGAAATGGAATGGATAGAAGACCCTGGTACCCTCGAAGAGAGCGCGAGCCAGGACGGAGCTTCCGAGAAAGTGTCCGTAGTGAGGGCCGGCAAGTCGCGCTAGGCGTGGTAACTTCTGGGTAGACGCGCCGGGACGGCTGGTGAGAAGGCCGGGGACCGCGTGGCTGGTTGGTTAGGAGACATAGGATGCCTCGAGGGACGACCTTACAACAGGGATTAGAAGATCTGGTCGCCGAAGTGATCGATCTCGGCAGAGAGGTCGAAAGTTCTATAGAGACCACGGTAGAGATCATGGGGACACACGACGCTGGCCTGGCGCGCGGGGAGCTCGGGGTGGACGCCCACTACAAGACCCGAGGTGCTGAGGCGGAGAGGGCTTGTGTGGTCCTTCAAGCCGAGCGAGCCCTGGCCGCCCAACACCTCAGGCAGCTCTACACCGTGCAGTCGGTGACGAACCACCTGGTGCGGTCGGGGACTCTCTGCGAGCATATCTGCCGGGCGATCGTGGAAACCGAAGGTCATGAGCGGGATCGGGACCTCGAGGCAGTCCTCCTGGAGATGGCCCGCAC
>Ga0126308_10000018_pt1 | contig 31374 bp, 24 predicted proteins | sample Plot55_FD_92533 | JGI IMG/M metagenome (GOLD analysis project Ga0126308, IMG submission 92533) | Serpentine soil microbial communities from UC McLaughlin Reserve, CA, USA - Plot55 | ecosystem: Environmental > Terrestrial > Soil > Grasslands | place: USA: UC McLaughlin Reserve, Lake County... | reverse complement strand
ACGAACAGACGCTCGGCCTCGTCGAGCACCTGTGTGAAAGCCGGCTGGATCTCGTCCATGAAGGCGCGCTCGCGGGCAGAAAAGCTCGCGTCTTCAAGCCGGTTGCGGAGCATGTGCGTGCCAAGCTGGACGCCTGCAACGCGCTCGTTCAAGTATTCGCGCGCCCAGGCAGCGATTCCCGGGTCGACCGGCTCGTCGAACGCGAAGATGCGTTTGGTCACTCCGCCGGTCGACGTGATCACGACGACCATCACGACCTCCGGCTGCAGCAGCAGGACCTCAACGTGCCTGACCGTCGTCGTCTCGAGTGGCGGCGCCGAGACGAGCGCGAGCAACCGCGTCGCCCGCGACAGCTTCTCCGTCGTCTCCTGCAGCGCGACGTCGACCTCCCCCTGCGGAGAAACCTCGAGCGCGAACTCGCGCGGACGCGGCTCGGGTCGTTCCAGCAGGCCGAGTGCGAAGAAGCGATACCCGCGCTCCGTCGGTATCCGACCCGCCGACGTATGCGGGTGCGTCAGGAGGCCCTTCGCCTCGAGCTCGGCGAGCTCCCCGCGCACCGTCGAGGAAGAGACGTCCAGGCCCGAGCGCTGGACGAGCGTCTTCGAGCCGATCGGCTGGCCCGTTGCGACGTATTCCTGGACGACCCAGCGCAGGATCTCCTGCTGGCGCTGTGTCAGCTCAACTTCAGGCGGTTGCATTTGCAGGAATTTTATTCCCGCGCACCGGTCGGCGAGGAGCCGGCGCTATGCGAGGAGCTCGGCAGTGACGGCTCCCCCGACGAACCGGCCGCGCGTCGTCAATACCAGCTCGTCGCGGCCGTCGACTGTCGACCGGCGCAGCAGGCCGAGCTCCTCGAGCCTGGCTGACGCGCCGCGATCGATTGCTCCGGCCACAGACTCGAACGGAAGCGGGTCGTCGAGCCGCAGGCCAAGCATGAGCCGCTCGCGCTCGCGCACGTCCTCGTCGATCTCCTCCACCTCTCGCGGTGGCGCCTCGCCCGCGCGAAGACGCTCGATGTAGACGCCGAGCCGGGGCGTGTTACGGCGGCGGGCCTGTTGGATTGTCGAGACCGCGCCGACACCGACGCCGAGATAGTCCCGGCCGAGCCAGTACGCGAGGTTGTGCCGAGCCCGCAGGTCGCGTCCCGCACGACGGTCCGGGTTCAAGCAGAAGTTCGCAGTCTCGTACCAGCGGTAGCCGGCAGCGGTCAGCGTCTCGACGACCCGCTCGAAGTAGGTCTCCATGGCGCCGGCCTGGCGCGACAGCTCACCGCCGTGGCGGTGCGTGAAGCGCGTACCGGGCTTTGCTTCGAGCTCGTAGCACGACAGGTGCTCCGGACCCAGGGCGAGGGCGTCGTCGAGATCGCGCGCGAGGTCGGTGGGGCTCTGGCCTGGAATGCCGTAGAGAAGGTCGAGCGATATGTTGTCAAAACTGGCATCACGGAGATGGTAGAACGCGCGTCGGATGGAGGTCGGCCCCGCGCGGCGCTCGAGCACCTCGAGCAGCTTTGGTTGGAAGCTCTGGGCGCCGAGCGAGATGCGGTTGACGCCACGCGTCCGCAGCAGCCGTGCGAGCCCCGGAGTAACGGTCTCGGGATTCGCCTCGACGGTCACCTCGGCTGCGGGCGGCAGCGCTTCGAGCAGGCGCGCGAGCTGGTCGGGCGCGAGCATCGTCGGCGTCCCTCCTCCGAGGAACACCGTCTCGAGCTCCGGCGCAAGGAGATCGCGCTCGAGCGCCAGCTCGCGCAGGAGCGAGTCGACGTACGGCTCGTGCTGACGGCCGTGACCGACGACCGTCACGAAGTCGCAATAGCCGCACCGGTGCGCGCAGAACGGAAGGTGAACGTACAGGTGCCGAATCCCGGCGCTCATCGCTTTGCGTCGTCCAGGTTGAGGACGGCCAGGAACGCTTCCTGCGGCACGTCGACACCGCCGACCTGCTTCATCCTCTTCTTCCCCGCCTTTTGCCGCTCGAGCAGCTTTCGCTTACGACTGATATCGCCGCCGTAGCACTTCGCCAGCACGTCCTTTCGCTTTGCCTTGATCGTCTCGCGCGCGATGACCCTCGAGCCGATCGCCGCCTGAACCGGCACGTCGAACATCTGCCGTGGGATCTCCTTCTGCAGGCGCTCGACCAGCAGCTTCCCGCGCGGGTAGGCGCTTCGGCGATGGGCGATCAACGACAGCGCATCGACCGGCTCGCCGCCGATCAAGACGTCGACGCGGACCAGTTCGCCCTCGCGGAACCCGACGAGGTCGTAGTCGAAGCTGGCATAGCCGCGGGTGCGCGACTTGAGCTGGTCGTAGAACTCGATCACGACCTCCGCCAGCGGAAGCTCGTACGAGAGCAGCACGCGCTGCTCCGACAGGTACTCCATGTGATCGAAGCTGCCGCGGCGCTCGGTGCAAAGCTCCATCACTGCCCCCACATGGTCCTTCGGAACGATGATCGCGGCCTTGATGTACGGCTCCTCGACGCGCTCGACCTCCGCGGGCATCTCGGCCGGGTTGTGAACCTCGAGCACCTCGCCCGTCTTCGTCGTCACCCGGTAAGCGACGTTCGGTGCGGTCACGAGCAGGTCGAGGTCGAACTCGCGTTCCAGACGCTCGCGAACGATCTCCATGTGCAGAAGTCCCAGGAACCCGCACCGAAACCCGAAGCCGAGGGCGTGTGACGTCTCAGGCTCGTAGACGAGCGCCGCGTCGTTGAGCTTCAGCTTCTCGAGCGCATCGCGGAGCTCCGGGTAATCGTCCGAGTCGGTCGGGAAGAGTCCCGCGAACACCATCGGCTTGACGTCCTTGTAGCCCGGCAGCGGCTCGACGGCAGGCTCTTCCTCGGAGGTCAAGGTGTCGCCCACGCGGAGCTTGCTCACATCTTTGAGTCCGGTGATCACGTAGCCGACCTCGCCGGCCTCGAGCGTCGACGACGCGCGCATCGTCGGGGAGAAGAAGCCGAGCTCCTCGGCCTCGAACCTCGTCCCCTGCGCCATCGCGCGAAGGCGTCGGCCCGTGCTGAACGTGCCGTCGACGACCCGGACGAACGCGACCACGCCGCGGTACTGGTCGTACGAAGAGTCGAAGATCAGCGCGCGCGGCGGTGCGGCGGCGTCTCCGGAAGGCGGTGGGATTCGCTCGACGATCGCATCGAGCACCTCCTCGACGCCCTGTCCGGTCTTGGCCGAGATCCGCACCACATCGCCGGACGTGCCCCCGATCAACTCGGCCAAGGCGCCGGCGGCGCCGTCGGGATCCGCCTGTGGCAGATCGATCTTGTTGACGACCGGCACGATCTCGAGGTCGTTCTCGATCGCCAGGTATGCGTTAGCGAGAGTCTGGGCCTCCAGACCCTGGGCGGCGTCGACGAGCAGCAGCGCCCCTTCGCAAGCCTGCAGTGATCGGGAGACCTCGTAGGTGAAGTCGACGTGTCCCGGAGTGTCGATCAGGTTGAGCTGGTGGCCCTTCCAGAGGACTCTGACCGCCTGCGCCTTGATCGTGATCCCCCGCTCGCGTTCGAGCTCCATCGAATCGAGCACCTGCTCGCGCATATCCCGCCCCGAGACGGTGTCGGTGAGCTCGAGCACGCGATCGGCAACCGTCGACTTGCCGTGATCGATGTGCGCGACGATCGAGAAGTTGCGAATGAGGTCTTGAGGCACGCCAACTCAGCTCCGCCCAAGGCGGGTTCGCAACGATAGCAACGCGTCCAGTTCGCGAACTCCCAGCAAACGGCACGAAAAGAGATAGGCGGCAGTGCCCGCGACGAGCGCCGCGGCGAGCGACACGATCTGCGCTCCGAAGGATCGACCGAGCAGGTGGTCGAGGCCGTCCCATGCGCCGAACGCAACGGCTGCAAGCGCGGCGGCCGCAACCATGATCGAGACGGTTGCGCGACCGACGCTGCCGAGCTCGAGCCGATGCTCCCGGCGCTGCAGCAAGACGAGGAGCGCCGCCGTACCGGCAATGTTCACCAGTGAGGTCGAAAGAGGGATGCCCCAGATCCCGAGGCGATAGAAGGCGAAGTCGAGAGCGGCATTCAGCCCCAGGTTGCCGAGGGCGACCAGCGTTGGGACCCAGTTTGATTGGAGGCTGAAGAAGGCACGGTTCAGCATCAGCATCGCACCGTTGAACACGAGCCCGGCGGAGAACGCGGCAAGCGCGCCAGCGACGACCGTCGTCTGGTGCGCCGTGAATTGCCCGCGCTGGTACAGAAGTCGAATGATGGGCTCGGCGAGAACGGCCGAGACGACACTCGCGGGAACGAGCGTGAACGCGATCTGACGTAGGCCTAGCCCGACGGTCTGTCTGAACCCTTCGCGATCGCCGCGCGCCGCGAGCCGCGCCAGCGACGGAAACAGCACGGTCGCGATCGCAACGGAGAAGATCCCTTGGGGCAGCATGTACACGCGGAAGGCGTAGTCGATCGCCTTCGGAGCGAGCTCCGGATCGATCAGGCGCGATGCGAACAGGGTGTCGACGAGGGCGTTGAAGTTGATCAGGCCGAGACTCAGCGTCACGGGAACCATCAGGACGAGCACCTGCTTCACCGCCGGATCACGCCAGTCGATGACGGCGCGCAGTCGCCCGTCCTTGCCGCGCAGCCACGGCACCGGGAGGATGACCTGCACGAGCGTTGCCGCGAGGACGGCCGCCGCAAGCACGTAGAGCTTCGCGTCCTGTGAGGTCACCTGCGGGACGCCGATCGCGAGGCCGAGGATGATCACGAGATTCCAGAAGACCGGAGTCAGCGCCGGAACCGAGAACTCCTCGTAGCTGTTCAGGATCCCGACGATGATTCCGGATACGCCGAGCAGTGCGACCGTCGGAAAGAGGATGCGTGAGAGATCGACCGTCAGCGAGCGGCTGCCACCCGGGACTCCGAACGGCTCGAGCATCCAGGGGGCCAGAAGGATGAACAGCGCCGTCAGCGCGCCGAGCCCGAGCAGGAGGAGCCAGAAGAGGGTCGAGGCGACCCGCCACGCGCGCTTGCGTTCGCCCTTCTCGAGCAACTCGCTGAAGACGGGGACAAAGGCGGACGAGACAGCTGCGTCCGCGACGAGAGCCCTGATCAGGTTCGGGATTTGGAACGCCACCGTGAACGCGTTGATGCGCCCGGCGGCTCCGAAGAAGTACGCGGTGACGACTTCACGGATGAGCCCAAGGATCCGGGAGAGCCCCGTCGCCAGAGAGAAGATCGCGGTCGACCATGCGAGCCGGCGGCCGCGGGCGGGCTGCTCCACGCGGCCGAGTATAGGAACCGCCCTGGCCGTTCCCTTCCGCGGCAGGGTGAGCCGAGCAGCCGGTTGTTGCTCAGCTTTTGGCACGAAGTTGCCACGTTCGGGTGCGCCGTACGCCGGTAGGATCGGCCGTGGGAGGTGGGTGGAGAGCCCGAATCCCCACCCTTGGGTGGGGTGTCGAGCAAAGTGGCGTCCGCGACCGGCTTTTCGAATTCGCTTTGCTACGATCATCCCGCCCGCACAGCGGGCGTTTTCACGCTATGCCGAACATCAAGCAACAGAAAAAGCGGATGCGCACGGCCGCACGTGAGCGGCTCCAGAACCTGCGCTACCGCTCAACCGTCAAAACGGTGACTCGGCGGCTCGAACGCGCGATCGCCGATGGCGACGAGCAGTCGGTTTCGGCCGAGCACCGCGAGCTCGTGCGCTGGATCGACAAGGCGGTCGCCCGTGGCGCGTTGCACCGGAACGCAGGCGCGCGCAAGAAGTCGCAGGCGTCCCGGCTCGTCGGCGACCGCTCTTAGCGCCCGCCGGAGTCGCCCTGGCCCCGCGCGCGCGTCGTCGCCACGAGCGTCCGTGTCAGCTCGAGCTCCGGTGCGAGCCGTGAGCCACCCTTCACCGCCAGCTCGAGCGCAGCCAGCTGCACGAGCGCGTCCTCGAGCTCGCCGGTGCTGAAGTTCGCGGCCTGCGCGAACAGCTTCTGGACGTAGTACGGGCTCTTCTTCATCTGCGCCGCGGCCTGTCGGGCCGACAGCGACTCGGCGGCGAAAGCTTGCACTTCGCGAACTCGCTGGACGTGGCTCGCGAGCCGTGCGACGATTCGCGTGACATCAGCGGAGCGCGATCCGCCGCTCCGCTCCAGGATCGCTTCCGACGCGCCGAGCGCGGCGCCGGCGTCCCTTGCTCCCCACGCATCCGTGAGGTCGAAGACGGCGATCTCGGCGCGTCCTGCAGCAAGCGCTTCCACTGCCGCGGCGTCGATGGTTTCGCCTCCGGCCCAGGTCGCGAGCTTCGTGATTTCGGTATCGAGCTCCGTCACGTTCTCGCCGACGATGTCGACGAGCAGCCGACAGGCGTCTCGGTCGACGTTCGCGCCCAGCTCGGCAAAGCGCTGCGCGACCCATCCCGGAAGCTTCGACTTCGCGACGTCGAACAGCAGGAGCTCTCCTGTTTTCGCGCATGCCTTTCCAAGGACGGAGTCTCGCTTGATCCCCTCGCCCACGAGCGCGAGCACGGTCGCCGGGGCCGGATCGGCGAGATACTCGGCGACCGCCTTCACATCCGCCGCCTTCCACCGCTCCGCCTCGAGCACGACGACTGCCCTCACATCAACGACGAAGAGTCCGGCGGCGTTGCACGCGGCGACGACGTCCTCCCCGCTCGACTCGGTCGCCGAGAGCACCTCGACGGCGCTCTCCCCTACGCGTGCGCGTAGGCGCCGGAGAGCCTCCTCGATCTTCGGTCGGTCATTTCCGGACAGCAGATAGACCGGCTTGAGCTCGGCGGCCACGGGCTGAGGATAGTGGGTTGCTCAGCCGGAGAGCTGCCAGGCGGCGGCAAGCGCCAATCCCGCCCCGCAGAGCTCGGCGGCCCGTGTGAGGCGAGGGCGGTGGAGCCTCGCTGTGGCCCACGCAAGCACAGCCGCAGCGACCAGCATGACCAGCGCGCGCAGCGACGAAACCTGCGCATGCGGGATTCCGCCGACCAGTCGCGCACATCCAGCAAGGTAGGCAGCCAACCAGCCGTTGACCCAAGCGATCGAGGCCGCTACGCCCGGCAGGAGCGGGTGGACCACCGCCGAGATCAGTCCGAGGCCCAGCAGCGGCGGCATAGCCGGCTCGGCGAGGACGTTCGCCAGCACCGACAAGAGCGGAACGCGCCCGAAATCGAGCCAGAGGATCGGTGCCGTGACAGCCCCGCACGCCGCTGAGACCGCGAGCATGCTGGAAAGCCACCGCGGCAGCGGGTAGCCCTCCAGCCGCTGCTCGATCAGCGGGACGAGCACAAAAATCGACGCGACGGCAGCAAACGAGAGCTGGAAGCCTGGTTCGAGGACGCTATAGGGGTTCCACGCCAGCAGCGCCGCCGCACCGACGAGCAGGAAGTACCAGCGGTCGCGCGGGCGCGACGCCAGCCAGGCGAGCGATGCCAGCGCGCCGGCGATTCCCGCGCGGACGACAGACGGCTGCAACCCGACCGCAAACACGTACGCGGCGATGGCGGCGAGCACTCCGAGCTCGCCCGCCCACCGGGGAATGGCGAGCAGCCATGCGAGGAGCAGCATCCCGCCGGCGATGATCGCGACGTTCTGGCCCGAAACCGCCAGGAGGTGGTAGAGCCCCGAGTTCCGGAAGCGATCGCGGAGCCCCTGTGACAGGCCCTCGTCGCTGCCCAGCACGATTCCGGCGATCACCGCCGCGCGTTCGCCGTGCAACCCGGGTGCGACGCCGGCAGAGAGCCACGCACGAAGGTGGTCTGCAATTCCGGCGATGCCGCCGCGTTTGCCGAGCGCGCGCCACTCCCGACCGTGCAGCACGACGTGGATGCCCTGGCGGCGCAACCAGCCGCGCTCGTCGAACCCGTCCTTCTCGGGCCGTGGCGGCTTCGCTTCGGCGACGGTCGACATGATGGTTCCCTGGGGCGGCGACCTACCGAGGGGTAGGTGGAGCAGTGCCGGTTCGCTAACAACGAGGCTCCCGAAGCTCCGGACACGAACCGGCACCCGAAGATCGAACTGGCCGCGGCGCGCAGGTCCGGTTACCTCGGCGATCGTCTCGTCGACGTGACCGATTCGGGTCGCAAGGACGCTTCGGTCGAGCGCTCGCAGCCGCACGCTCCCCCACCAGCACCCGAGTCCCATCAACACGATCGCGAGAACGACGAGTCGCGCCTGGCCGTCGAACGTCCATCCGATCACGACGAGCGGGGTCAGGAGAACCACCACCTCGGCGGCGTGTGGGCGGATGAGGTTCGCCGCTGCGAGGCCGAGGCAAACCGAGCCCGCCAACAGGTGCGGGCGCCAGCGAACGAAGGGCGCAACACTCACGGCGCCACCAGATCTCGAAGCTGCTCGAGTCGTGCTGGGCCGATGCCGGGGATCGCGTCGAGGTCGTCGACCGATGTGAACGCCCCATGCTCCTCTCGCCAGTCGACGATCTTCTGCGCTGTCACGGGACCTACTCCGGGCAACGTGTCCAGTTGCTCGAGCGTCGCGGTGTTCAAGTGGATCGGACCCCCTGTCGCGGCGGGATCCTCGGCTGCTGCGCCACCGGCGGGCGCCGGAACTACGCGAGGAACGACAACTTGCAAGCCGTCCTCGACCGGCGCAGCCAGGTTGATCGCTTCGAGGTTCGCCTTGCGCGTGGTCCCACCGGCGCGACGGACTGCGTCAGCGATGCGGGCGCCGCTGTGGAGCTGGTAGAGGCCCGGGCGCCGGACCGCACCGACGACGTGGACGACGAGTTTGCCGCGGCCGCCGCTGCCGGCGGCGGCGTCGGCAGCCAGGAGCGGTGCGCGGTGAGCAGGAGCAGCGCCGCTCTCATGGGTCAGGTGCCGCCCCACCAAAAGCATCGCGACCGCCACGGCCGCAACCAACGCGAGAAACCGACGTCGCGAGCTGCCGACTCCGTTCATGTAGCCTATTTTGACAACAAAGCGTGCCGCCGGTGCGTCTAATTCGTGACGAGTTCGTGAAAACAGGCGCTAAGACGGCGGGCGAAAACACCCCCCGCGTCTGCAGCCGCTCCTGCCTAACGCACCACCAGGTTGACGAGCTTCTTCGGAACGACCACGGCCTGGTCGATCTCCTTCCCGTTGAGATGCGCCTGGACCCGTGGCGATGCCTTAGCCCGTTCGACGAGCTCTGCGTCCGATAGGTGAGTGGAAACCTCGAGTCGGTCGCGCACGCGCCCGTTGACCTGGACGACCAGCTGGAACGTGTCGCGCTCGAGCTGAACCGGATCGACCTCCGGCCACGGCTGCTCCCACAGTCGCGAATGGCCCAACTGCTCCCACAACTCTTCGGCGACGTGGGGCGCGTACGGCTGGATCAGCGAGACTGCGGTCTCGGCGGCGAAGCGAGCGTCCGGTGCAGCGACGTTGCGCCCGAGCGCGTTGGCGAGCTCCATCACCGCCGCGATCGCAGTGTTGAACGACTCGCGCCGGCCGATGTCGTCGCTCACCTTCGCGATCGTCTCGTGCGCCTTGCGCGTCAGCTCTCCCGGCTCTCCGTCCGGGGCATCGGCTTCCACGACCTCCCCGACAATCCGCCACAGACGGCGGAGGAACCGGGCCATACCCTCGAACGCCTCCTCGGTGAACTCCATGTCCTGGTCGGCCGGGGCGATGAAGAGCATCGCGAGGCGGACCGGGTCGGCGCCGTAGTTGTCGACGAACGTGTCCGGTCCGATCACGTTGCCCTGCGACTTCGACATCTTCCGGCCGCCGTACTGCACCCATCCGTTTCCGTGGAACGCCGCGAACGGCTCGCGGAACCCGACCAGGCCGAGGTCGTTCAGCGCCTTCTGGAAGAAGCGCGCGTAGATCATGTGCATGGTCGCGTGGTCGACGCCACCCTGGTAGAAGTCGACCGGCCCCCAATAGTCGACGATCTCGCGCTCGAAGGGCGCTCTGTCGTTCTGCGGGTCGCAGTAACGCAGGAAGTACCACGATGAATCCACGAACGTGTCCATCGTCTCCGGCTCGCGCCGCCCTTCGCCGCCGCACGATGGGCATGGGGCGCGCATCCACTCCTCATTTGCCGCAAGCGGGGCGATCCCGCGAGGCCGATAGTCCTCGATTTCGGGCAGCAGCACCGGCAGCTCATCCTCCGGAACCGGGAGGACCCCGCAGCGATCGCAGTAGATGATCGGGATCGGGCAGCCCCAGTAGCGCTGGCGCGAGAACCCCCAGTCACGCAGGCGAAAGCTCGTTGCAGGCGCCCCGCGGCCGCGCTCGCGCAGCCACTCGACGATCGCCGTCTTCGCCTCCGGCTTCGCCAGCCCGGAAAAATGTGCGGAATCGATCAGCACCTCGTTCTCCGAATGACCGACGAACGCCTCGCCCTCAGGCGGCTCACCTTCGCTCGGGACTACCACCGGTTTCACTGCCAAGCCGAACTGCCGTGCGAACTCGAAGTCGCGTTCGTCGTGGGCCGGCACGGCCATGATCGCGCCCGTTCCGTAGTCGGAGAGGACGTAGTCGGCAACCCAGACGGGAATCTCCTCGCCGGTACCGGGATTGACCGCGTACCAACCCGTGAAGACGCCCGTCTTCTGCGTGGCCTCGAGGCGCTCCTCCGCCGTCTTCGCCGCGGTCAACCGCGCGTAATCGCGGATCTCTTCCTCCTCCGGCGATCCCGCTGCGAGCTTCTCCACCAGCTCGTGTTCGGGCGCGACGACGAAGAAGGTCGCGCCGAAGAGCGTGTCAGGTCGGGTCGTGAAGACGGGGATGTCAATGTCCAGCTGCTCGACCCGGAACAGGATCTCCGCGCCCTCCGACCGGCCGACCCAGTGACGCTGCATCGCAACGATCCGCGCCGGCCAGCGCAGCTCGTCGAACTCGAGCAGTTCGTCGGCGTAGGCCGTCGTCCTGAAGAACCACTGCTCCAGCTTGCGCGACTCGACCAGCGCGCCGCAGCGGTCGCAATGGCCATCGTGGACCTGCTCGTTCGCGAGCACGGTCTGGTCGTTCGGGCACCATTTGACCGGTGCAGACTTGCGGTACGCGAGGCCGGCCTGGTACAGCTTCAGGAACAGCCACTGCGTCCACCGGTAGTAAGCCGGGTCGTGCGTCGCGAGCTCCCGCGTCCAGTCGAACGACCAGCCAACGCGCTTCATGAAGCTGCGGATCGCCGGGATGTTGCGGGCGACGGTCTCGCCCGGATGGTCTCCGCCGCGAATCGCCGCGTTCTCCGCCGGCAGCCCAAACGAGTCCCAGCCCATTGCGCGCAGCACGTCGTGCCCGGTGCGCCGATAGAAGTGCGCGCGGACGTCGCCGAGCGTGTAGACGAGCATGTGACCCACGTGCAGCGTCCCCGACGGGTACGGGAGCTGCTCGATGATGTAGCGCTTGTTCGGGTTGGGCGGCGTGCCGGGCGGTGGATTCGGGACCTCGAAAGCCCGCTCGGATTCCCAGACCCGCTGCCACTTCGCTTCGATCTCGTGTGGGTTGTACTCGTTCAAATTCGACCTCCGGATACAAAAAAGCCTCTCGAATGAGAGGCCGTGGGAAGCTGTCGCGGCGCGCGCCGCGTTCGCTTCCTGCTCTACTCGAGAAGCTGTTGCATCAGCCAAGATCCTAGCACCCGTCGAAGGAGGAGGTAATGGCCGATTACACGCTCGTTAACCTGAAAGAGGACGTCGAGGACCAGGCGCCGAACTTCGGTCTCGCGCCGAATCTCGAGTCGCGGATGGCCCGCGTGCCGCTCGAGCTCGAGGGGTTCGGAGTCAGCTATCAGCGAATGGCGCCGAACTTTCGGCTCCCCTTCGGGCACAAGCACAAGCAGCAGGAAGAGGTCTACGTCGTTTTGAGCGGCGGCGGACGAGTCAAGCTCCACGACGAGGTGGTCGAGCTGAAGCGATGGGATGCAGTTCGGGTCCCGCGGGACACGATGCGTTCCTTCGAGGCGGGGCCAGAAGGAATGGAGCTGATCGCAATCGGAGCTCCGAACACTGGCCCCGGGGACGCTGACATGGCGCAGGACTGGTGGACGGACTGAGCTAGCTGCTCGAGCTCTTTCCAGACACGGCGGCCACCCGCGACGGCGAGCTCGTGCTCGGCGGCGTTCGCGCGTCCGCGCTCGCCGACGAGTTCGGCACTCCCGTCGTCGTCTATTGCGAGGAGACGATCCGAGCCCGTGCCCGCGCCTACCGGGAGGCGGCGCCGGACGCACTCATCGTCTACGGCGCGAAGGCGTTTCCGAACGTCGCCGTGATGCGGCTGCTGGCGGAGGAGGGGATCGGCGCGGACGTTTCCACACTCGGTGAGCTTCGGTTCGCGCAGGCAGCGGGCGTTCCGCCGGAGCGAATCGTCGTCCACGGCAACAACAAAGCGGACGACGAGCTGCGCGCTGCGGCTGGCGCGTCCGTCGGTTACCTGGTGCTCGACTCCGTCGACGAGCTCGAGCGTGCGCGTGCGGCCGGGATAGAACGGATGCTCGCGCGCGTGACCCCCGGGATCGAGGCTGAGACGCACGAATCGATCCGCACCGGACACGTCGGCTCCAAGTTCGGCATGTCGCCGGAGGAGGTGCTGGAGATCCGCGACTCGATCTCGGGCATCCACGTCCACATCGGGTCGCAACTGCTCTCCCTCGCCGGGGCGGAGCAGACGCTCGCGTGGTTGAACCGGTTCGTCGCCGACTCCGGCTGGACGCCGGAGGTGGTCGATCTGGGCGGAGGACTCGGAGTGCCGACTCATCCCGGCGAGTCGGCGCCGAGCGTGGCTGAGCTCGTCGCGGCGCTGACCGAAGATCTCGAGGTCGTGGCGCAGCTGATCTTCGAGCCGGGCCGGTCGCTCGTAGGCCAAGCGGGAGTGACGCTCTACCGCGTCGGCGCCGTCAAGCGCTCGGGCGATCGGACCTGGGTCGCGGTCGACGGCGGCGTGTCCGACAACCCGCGGCCGCAGCTCTACGGCGCGCGTTACACGGCACTTCTCGTGAATCGGACGACCGACGCGACGGGCGGGACGTTCGGTGTCGCAGGCAAGCACTGCGAATCGGGCGACGTCCTCATCGACGCGGTCGAGCTGCCGGAGCCGCGACGTGACGACCTGCTCGCCGTGCCCGCGACCGGCGCATACACGCTCGGCATGGGGTCGAACTACAACGCAGTCCCGCGACCTGCCGCCGTGCTGGTCGCTGACGGGAACGCGCGGCTGATCCGCCGCCGCGAGACGGTGGACGACCTACTCGCCGTCGAGGTCTCGTAGCCGCTCGCGCACGATCTCCGCCCGCACGACGTTCCCCTTCTGCTCGTACAGCCGCAGCGCTTCCGCGTGCCACTTCTTGGCTTGCTCCGCGTGCGAGCCAAGCTCGAGGACCGCGGCAAGCGATTCGATCACGTCTGCCGTCTCGTCGATGTAATCCGTTCGCGTGACGATCTCGACCGCGTCGTGCGCGAGTTGCTCGGCTTCGCCGAACGATCCTGCGCGTGCGAGCGTCTTCGCTCGAAGCGCTCTCCACTTCGATTGCGTCATCACATCGTCCCGCGCGCCCAGACGCTCGGCCTCCTCGCTCAGCTCCAACGCCTCCTCGTAGCGTCCTTGCGCGTACACCGACTCGCCGAGGTAGCACGCGGTGGTCGACCGGTAGCCGATCTCGCCGAGCTCCCGCGACAGCTCGTAGCCCTGCCGGAACTTTCGCTCTGCCGCGGCCTCGTCGCCGTTGAGGCTTTCGATGGACCCGTACGTCTGCGCCGCCCCGGCAAGCTGGAGACGCATCCCCAGCTGTTCGTACATGTCCTCGGAGTCCCTCCCTAGACGGCGCGCTCGATCCGCTGCGCCCGCCATCGCTGCGAGCCGGGCCCGCACCGCGAGCGCGAACGCGCGGAAGTGCAGTCCAGCGCCCGGCTCCTCCGCCAGTTCCGCACTCCTCTGCTCGGCCTCTGGAGCGGGTGTGGGCCCGAACAGGAGCGCTCCGATCCGCCACCAAGGCGTCGCGCGGCGTTCGCGGCCGCATGCGCCTACGAGGTGATTGATCGCTTTCTGCGTCGCCTCCAGAGACCGGACGCAGTGGCCACTCCAGAGCTCGAACAGGGCTATGTAGTCCCACGCGTCGGCCATCCCTTCGTCCTCGCCGAGCTCCTCGAAGACCGACGCCGCCCATCGCGTCTCAGCGAGCGCGTCTGCGTGCCGCCAGTCCGTGTCGAACGTGAGCTTCGCGTACGCCCGATGAAGCCTCGCGTACGCCTCGCTCCGACGGTCCCCCGCGCGCTGCGCTTCGGTGATCACCGTCCCCAAGATCTCATCGGCGCGAGCGAGCTCACCGACCTCCGTCAACGACGATCCCAGCCGATGGAGCACGTCGAGCCGCCTCCCATCGGTCTCCGGCAAGAGCGCAACGGCGCGCTCGAAGAGGTTGGCCGCTGCGGGGGCGTCACCGCGAGCGCGCGCTCGTCGTCCGGCCGACTCGATGTGCTCCGCCGCGCGTTTCGCGACCTCGTCCTCGCGTCTGCCGATCTCGACGCCGTACCGGTAGGCCTGTTCGAGGTGGTACCCGATGATCTCCTCGTATTCACCGGCCGCTGGGCCCACCTTCTGCGCGAGCCAGTCCGCAAACCGCTGGTGCAGCTCGGCGCGGACGGTCTTCGGAAGCGACTCGTAAGCGGCATCGCGCACCAGCAGGTGGCGGAAACGGAACGCGTCGTCATCTTCGAAGTCGCTGCGCTCCGGGCGGACGAGCTCCTTCTTGACGAGTGCCAGCAGGTGCGCACTCACGTCTCGTCCGGCGGCATTTGCCGCCAGCTCGACGACGGCGCCCCGGTGGAAGACCTTGCCCTCGACGGCGGCGCGCTCCATCACCGCCCGCTCATCCCCGGACAATCGATCGATGCGCGCCGCGAGCAGCGCCTGGATCGTCGGGGGGACCGCAACCTCGCGCAGGTCGGCCGCCGCGACCCACGAGCCGTTCCGACGCTCGAGCAGCCCGTCGTCGATCAGCATCTCGAGCATCTCCTCGACGAACAGCGGGTTGCCGTCGGCGGCTTCGAGGATCCGCCGGCGCACGTCGGCGGCGAGATTGCCTTCGCCGAGCAGGTTCCGGATCAGGAGCTCGCAGTCGGCGGCGGGCAGCGGCTCGAGCAGGACCGACGTCGCGTTGAGCTTGCCGCCGCCCCAGCCCGGGCGCTCGTCGAGGAGCTCGGGTCGAGCGAGGCAGATCAGGAGGATCGGCGCGTCCCTTGACCACTCCGAGAGGTGGTCGAGGAAGTCGAAGAACGTCGGCTCCGCCCAATGGACGTCGTCGAGGACGAGGACGAGGGGACGCTTACGGGCGAGCTCCTCGAACACTTTTCGCACCGCGAAAAACAGCTCTTCGGGCGCTCCCGCGCCGCGTTCCAGCAACTCGCGGACCGCGCGGCACTCCTCGCCACCGATCTGGTCGAGGATCTCGTAGAGCGGCCAGAACGTGATCCCCTCGCCGTACGGCAGACATCGGCCGCCGACGACGGTCGCATGCGCGACCACGTTCGCGGCGAACTCGCTCACCAACCGCGACTTCCCAACGCCGGCTGGCCCGAGGATCGTGAACAGATGGCACGAGCGCTCACCCACGGCGCGCTCGAACGCCTGCAGAAGCACCGTACGCTCTCGCTCGCGGCCGACCATCTGGGAGTCCAGACGGCGTGCAACCGCCTCGGCGCCTGGTTCGACCCCGAGCAGCCGCCACGCGCGCAGCGGTTCTGCCTTACCCTTCGCCTCTACAGGGCCGGCGAGCTCGGACGTGACTGCACCCGACAGGAGGCGTTGCGTCGACTCGCCTATGAGGATCACGCCGGGCTCGGCGGCCTGTTCGAGCCTTGCTGCGACGTTGACGGCGTCGCCCGTGACGAGCGCATCTCCCGAGCCCGCGACGACCTCGCCGGTGTTGATGCCGATTCGCGCCCGCAGGCCGAGCGCCGAGACCGCCTCACGCAGCTCGAGGGCGGCGCGAGCTGTCCGGAGCGCGTCGTCCTCGTGTACCTGCGGGATGCCGAAGACGGCCATGACGGCATCGCCGATGAACTTCTCGACCTTCCCGCCGTGCCGTTCGAGCGCGGCGCGGGCCTCGTCGAAGTAGCGCGACTGCAGCTTCCGCAGCGCCTCGGGGTCGAGCCGCTCGCCGGTCTCGGTGTAGCCGGCGATGTCGCAGAACAAAACCGTGACGGTCTTCCTGACCTCGCGCGGAGCGGTCACGGTGAGATCCGCGCCGCAGGTGTCGCAGAAGCGGGCGCCCTCGCGGTTCTCGGCTCCGCACTTTGGACACGTCATCTGTGCGAGTCTACGACGCTGACGCGGCGACGAGCCCGGGCCGCACGAGGCGGCGTGGGGCGCGCAGGTGGGCGTCGTTCACCCCCGGGTTGACCGGCTCCGCGAGCGGGGGAGCGCCGAACGAGCGTCGGGTCGATTCCCGATCGGGTGCGGCGTAGAGCGTCGTTCGCTGCCGTGGAGATCGGCCGATCGCACGGATTACCTCCTCCATTCGTTCGGGCGGCATCTCCTGGCCGTGGGTCGCTCCTGCGGCGCGCGAGATCGACTCGTTCATCAGCGTGCCCCCGAGGTCGTTCGCTCCGGCGCGCAAAGCGGCCTGAGCGCCTTCGACGCCCAACTTGACCCACGACGCCTGCACGTTCGTGATCCAGGGGTGGAGCGCGAGCCGGCCGACGGCATGGACCAGGAGCGTCTCTCGAAACGTCGGACCGGGTCGCGCGAGACCCTTCAGGAAGATCGGCGCCTCCATGTGCACGAACGGGAGCGGCACGAATTCAGTGAAGCCGCCGGTCAGCTTCTGCTGCTCGCGCAGCCGGATCAGGTGGCGCGCCCAGCTGCGGGGCGTATCGACGTGGCCGAACATGATCGTCGTCGTCGAACGGAGGCCGGCGCGGTGAGCGGCGGCGTGGACCTGGAGCCACTGGTCGGTCGTCACCTTGTCCGGGCAGATCACGAGGCGGACGTCGTCGTCGAGGATCTCCGCCGCCGTGCCCGGCAACGAGGCCAGCCCCGCTCCACGAAGCCGCTCGAGGTAGTCGCTGAGAGGCACACTGAGCGTCGCCGCGCCCTGCCAGACCTCGAGCGCGGAGAAGGCGTGGACGTGGATGTCGGGAAGCGCCTCCTTCACGGCCCGGCAGACCTCGAGGTAGAAGTCTCCGTCGAACGCGGGATGGATGCCGCCCTGCAGGCAGACCTCGACAGCGCCGCGCTCCGTCGCTTCGCGGCTGCGGCGCACGATCTCCTCGATCGGCACGAGGTACGGGCGTCCCCGCAGGTTCTCCGCGAGCTTCCCTTTCGAGAACGCGCAGAAGCCGCAGCGGAAGTAGCAGACGTTCGTGTAGTTGATGTTGCGAGTGACGACGTAGGTGACGGGGTCGCCGTTCACCTCGCGCCGGAGCGCGTCGGCGGCACGGACGACGGCGGCGAGATCCGGGCCGCGCGCTCTGAGGAGGACGGTTACCTCGTCTTCATCCAGCTCGATTTCCTCCGCTGCTTTGGCCAGCGCCTCTCTCACAACTTGTGACGCTTTCGGCACAGAGCCGTTTCCCACCCGTGACTGCTTCGGCGTTACGCTCGCAGTGGGGAGGAGGATGGTGGCCCCGGTGTCGCGGGCGCTGGAAGAAGACTCTGCGCCCGCGGCCCAATCGTCCTCACGGGCCAGGCCGTCGGCGTCCGCATGACGGCGAGTCGCGCGCGCGACCACGGGATCCGCCCAGCGTTCCAAGTCCGCGACGTACTCGGGGTACAGCGCGAGCCGCGGAGCAAGTCGAAGGCCGTGCTCCTCCGTCGCCTCGCGCAGCCGCTCGAGCGCGGGCCAGGGCGCCTCGGGATTGACGTGGTCGATCGTGACTGGCGAGATCCCGCCCCAATCGTTGATGCCGGCATCGAGCAAGCGCGGAAAGTCTCCGTAGCTCAGGTTGGGCGGCGCCTGGATGTTCCAGGTCGGCCCGAGCAAAACACGCGCTGCCGCGGCCGTCCACAGCAGCTCCTCGAGCGAGGGCTCGGGGCGCGCGGCCATCCTTGTCCCCGGCTTCGCGCGGAAGTTCTGGACGATCACCTCCTGGACGTGTCCGTGCCGCTCGCCAAGGCGTCGGATCGCGAGCAGCGCTTCGACGCGCTCGCGACGCGTCTCCCCGATCCCGATCAGGACGCCGCTCGTGAAAGGCACCTGGAGCTCGCCCGCGAGCCGGATCGTCTCGAGGCGCTGGGCCGGCGCCTTGTCGGGAGAGCCGAAATGCGGGCCGGCGCGCTCCGACAGCCGGTCCGCGGACGTCTCGAGCATCAGCCCTTGCGAGACGCTCACCTTCCGCAACTCTGCGAGGTCGGACGTCCCCATCACGCCCGCGTTGACGTGCGGAAGCAGACCGACCTCCTCGAGCACAGCTCGTGCCGCGACCGCCAGGTATTCGAGCGTGGTCTCGCAGGCGAGCTCCGCCAGCTCCTCGCGCGCGACCCGGTAGCGCAGCTCCGGCTTGTCGCCGAGGGTGAAGAGCGCCTCGCGGCAGCCGGCCACCGCGCCCGCGCGCGCCACGCCCAGGACTTCGTCGATCGACATGTACGCGCGCTCGCCTCTGCGCGGGGGCCGCGCGAACGTGCAGTAGTGGCAGACGTCGCGGCAGAGCTTCGTCAGCGGGATGAAGACCTTCGGCGAGTAGGTGACGAGGGTGCCCGTTCCACGCCCGCGAAGGATCCGTGCCTCTGCGCAGAGATCGGCCGTCGGCACGTCCACGAGCGCGAACGGCTCCATCTGTTGGAGCTTACGGAAGACGCCGCACGGCGCGCGCGGCGCGCGAGCGTCTGGCCTAACGACGCGGAGCGGGAGCGAGCTTGCCGAACGCGCGCCAGCGCGTGCCCTTCCAGCGCTGGAGCTGGGCCTGCTCGATCGGGTAGCGGTCGGTAGGCGAGGTCTTGATGCGCACCTTCGGCAGGACGAAGGGGTTGTCGCGGATGTCGAGATGCGTGACCGCCCGCATCAGGCTCTTGCGCGTGAGGTTCTTGCCCGCCTTCTTGAGCGCCGCCGTCATCGCATAGGCCGACGCCATCCCCGCCAGGTAGTAGCCGCTGCACCAGGCCGGCGCGCCGCCGCGCGAGCAAACTGCAGCGCGTCCGGGCTGGCCGCCGCCGCCGTACTTCCTCATGATGCTCTTGTAGAGCTTCATCCCCTTGTCACGGTCGAAGCGCGGGTCGGCGGGGTCTTTGAAGAAGCCGATCGAGATCGCGTTCTGCGTCTGTCCGCTCGCGCTCGCGAGCTTCATGACGCTGGTCGCCGCTGCGACCGCGTTGACGAAGATCTGGGGCTTCCAGCCGAGCTTCTTCACATGGACGAACGTCAGGATGGCGAACTTGCCAAAGGCGAAGTTCATCAGGACGTTCGCCCCCGACGCCTTGAGCGCAATGACCTGCTGCGACACGTCCGTCGATGTCGGGTCGTAGCTTTTCTGCGAGACGATCTGGCGCGCCTTCGAGCCAAGCCCCTTCTTCAGAGCGGCGACCAGCTCCCGCCCGTATTCGTCGTCCTGGTAGAGGACGCCGATCTTGGCCTTCGGCAGCTTCTTCTTGATGTAGCGGCCGTAGATGATGCCCTCGCCCGTGTAGGTGGGAATGAAGCCGATCGTGCCGGGATAACGCTTGTACTCGCGCGCCCAGCCGCCCCAGCCGCTCGCGACGAACAGCTGTGGCACGCCGACCGAGTTCAGGAACGGGCGGATCGCGATGTTTTGCGTCGTCCCGAGCGAGTTGAAGATCGCGAAGACGTGGTCCTGCTGGACGAGCTCGCGCGTCGCCTGGATCGTCTTCGCGGGGTCGTATGCGTCGTCGACGTACCTGTAGTTGATCTTCCGCTTGAAGACCCCGCCTTTGGCGTTGACGTAGGCGAAGTACGCGGCGGCGCCCTTCGCGGTGACGCCGCCCGAGGCCGCCTCACCGCTGAGCGGAACCGTGCCGCCGATCAAGATCGACGTGCTCGTGACGCCTGGGTCGGCGGCCGTGGAGGCCTGCACGCCGAGCGGAAAGACGAGGGCGAGCGCGCAGGCGAATAGGAGGCGGCGGACGTTCAAGGGAATCGATCATTATGACTTTCGGAAGATCGAGTTCGTTAGCGGCCGACCGATTCTCTGAAGCAGGCCGCCGGCGCCGAAAGGCAGAACCAGGACGACGAGGATCAGCAGGACTCCGTACGCGACCGACGGCGCGCCCGCGCTTTTCGAGACGTGGCCGGCAAGCGACGGCAGGTACTGGATGAAGAGCGCGCCTGCTGCGACTCCCCAAAGCGACCCGAGCCCCGCGACGACCGCGCCGATCAACAGATAGAGCGACAGGACGATCGGGAAGGTTTCAGGGTTCACGTACGTGCTCGCGATCGCGAACAGCGAGCCGGCAACGCCCGCGTAGAATGCGGAGACACCGAAGGCGAGCGTCTTGTACAGCGGGAGGTTGACCCCCGACGACGTCGCCGCCACCTCGCTGTCGCGGATCGCGCGAAACGTCCGGCCGAGGCGGCCGCCGAGAAGCGCCCACGCGAGCGCGAACAGGACGACCGCGATCGTCCAGGCGAGGTAGTAGAGCCAGTTGTTGAAGGTGAGCGTCTGACCCGCCACGTGGACGTTCTCGAAGCCTTTGCCCGTGTAGTCGGGGTCGCCGAAGAGCTGGATGCCTTGTGAGCCGCCGGTGAAATGGTCAAATTTCTTCAGCACCGGCGGGAGCGCGACCGCGATCGCGAACGTGGCCAACGCGAGGTAGAGGCCCGAGAGGCGCAGCGCCGGCAGGCCGAACAGCAGTCCCGCCGCGCCGGCGACAAGCCCCGCGAGCGGGATCGTCCAGAGGTCCCTGACGGCGTGGTGGCCGACGAGGATCGCGGTCGTGTAGCCGCCGATAGCCATGAAGGCGCCGTGTCCGAGCGAGATCTGACCCGTGTAGCCGGTCAGGATGTTCAGCCCGAGGATCGCGACGAAGTAGATCCCGACGTATGACACCTCGGAGGCGCGGAAGTCGCTCAGCCAGTGCGGGAGAAGCGCCAGCACTGCGACGGCGGCGACGAAGGCGGAGACCTGAAGGCCAACGCCGAAGGCCCGGTGGCGCGTCATGCGCGCCTCAAGGTCGTGCGTCCGAGCAGCCCGGCTGGGCGGACGAGCAGCACTCCGAGGATGACGGCGAAGGCGACGGGGAGCTTGAGCGTGTCGCCCACGAAGTCGACGTAGGTGCTGATCAGGTTGAGGCCCACACCCAGGGCTAGCCCGCCGATGACGGCGCCGAGTGGGCTGTCGAGCCCGCCGAGGATCGCGGCCGCCAACGCGTACAGGAGAACGCCGCGCATCATGTTCGGGTCGAGGAAGACGAGCGGCGCGACCATCATTCCGGACAGCGCCCCGAGCACCGACGCGAAGCCCCAGCCGAGCGCGAGCATCCAGCCCACGCGGACGCCGACGAGCCGGCTCGCTTCCGGGTTGAGCGCCGCGGCGCGCAGCGCCAGGCCGGCTTTCGTGAACCGGAAGAAGAGGTAGAGGAGGAAGACGGCAACGAGCGAGACGCCGATGATCCCGAAGTCCTGGATCGAGAACGCGACTCCGCCGATCCGGATCGGCCGCGTGGAGAACGCGCTCGGGAACGAGCGGGTCTCACCTCCCCAGATCCAGAATGCAGCGCCGTTCAGCGCGATCAGCAGTCCGACGGTGACGATCACCACCGTGACCGGCGGCGCGCTCTCGATGGGGCGGATCACGATTCGCTCGAGCAGCACGCCACCCACGAACGCCATCGCGAGCGTCGCGAAGAACGCGGCCCAGTACGGCCAGCCGCCGTCGATCAGCCACAGGGCGACGAACGTCATGAACATCCCCATCTCGCCCTGGGCGAAGTTGATCACGCGTGTCGACCGATAGATGAGGACGATCGCGACGGCGAGGCTCGCGTAGATCCCGCCCGAGGCGAGCCCGCTTACGACCTGTTGGAGGAACTGGGCCATCTGCGGCTAGTAGCCGAGGTAGGAGCGCCTGACGGATTCGTCACGGCGCAGCTCCTCGCTCGTTCCGGTCAAGGCGATGCGGCCGACCTCCAGCACGTACGCGCGTGCGGCGGTTTCGAGCGCGATGACCGCGTTCTGCTCGACGAGCAGCACCGACAAGCCTTCCTCTTCGTTCAGCCGGCGCACGATCCGGAAGATCTCGCCGACGATGGTAGGTGCGAGACCGAGCGAGGGCTCGTCCAGCAGCAAGAGCCGCGGCTGCTGCATCAGCGCCCGCGCGAGCGCGAGCATCTGCTGCTCGCCGCCGCTCAGCGTGCCGGCCTGTTGCCGCTCGCGCTTCGCCATCCAGGGGAAGAGCTCGAGCATCCGGTCGTAATCGCGTTGAGGGAGACGGCCCCTCCGCGTGTATGCGCCGAGCCGGAGATTCTCGCGCACGGTCAGCTCGGCAAAGGTGCCGCGGCCCTCCGGAACGTGAGCGATCCCGAGGCGCGCGACGGCCTCGGGCCCCGTGTGGTTGAGGGTGGCGCCGGCGAACAGGATCTCGCCACCGCGCCTCACCGTTCCGGAAATCGCGCGAAGCGTCGTCGTCTTGCCGGCGCCGTTGGCGCCGAGCACCGCCACGATCTCGCCGTCACCGACGTCGAGCGAGATTCCGTGCAGCGCGCGGGTCGCGCCGTAGCGCGCCTCGACTCCCTCGAGCCGCAGGAGCGGCACGCCTAGTCCTCGACTCCTAAGTAGGCCTCGATCACGGCGGGATTCCGCTGAACCTCAGGCGGCGTTCCGCTCGCGATCAGGCGCCCGAAGCTGAGCACGAACACTCGGTCCGAGACGCCCATGACGAGGTTCATGTGGTGCTCGACGAGGACGATCGTGAGGTCGAAGTCGTGCCGGACCCGCCGGATGAAGCCGTCGAGCTCCTCGACCTCGTCGTGGCTGAGTCCGCCCGCCGGCTCGTCGAGTAGGAGCAGCTTCGGCTGCGACGCGAGTGCCCGGGCGAGCTCGACTCGCTTCTGCAGCCCGTGCGGGAGCTTGAGCGCATCCGTCTCCGCCAGGTGCCGCAGTCCGACGTAGTCGAGCGTCTCCAGCGCGCGACGCCGGCCACCCCGCCCGAGGAACCGGCTGTGCGTGCCGAGCTGGACGTTCTCGAGCACCGTCATCGACGAGAACAGCTCCACGTTCTGGAACGTGCGCGCGATTCCGCGCCGGACGATCCGGTGGGGAGGCGTGCGCAGCAACGAGCGATCGTGGAAGTTGATCTCGCCGCCCTGAGGACGGTAGAGGCGCGTGACCAGGTTGAAGACGGTCGTCTTGCCGGCGCCGTTCGGTCCGATCAGGCCCACGATCTCGCCCCGTGCTGCGTCGAGTGAGACGTCGTCGAGCGCAACGATGCCGCCGAAGCGCCGCGTGACGTGCTCGACGGAGAGCAGGGTCATGCGGCCGAAACCCTAGTGCTTCCGCCACGCTGTACCCTTGACGCGAGTGCGTCGGGTCATCTTCGCTGCGGCCGTCTTCGTCCTCGCCGGCCTGGGCGCGGCCGGCGCCACCGCCAAGGAGATCAACGGCACCGCGCGCGCGGAGGTCCTGCGCGGGACGAAGGTCGGCGACCGCATCAGCGCCGAGGGTGGTGCGGCCGATCGCGTCAGGTGCGGCCGCGGACGCGACATCGTGACGGCGGATCAGCGCGACACCGTCGGGACCGACTGCGAGGTCCTGAGCCTGAGGGTGTCGGTCGATCCATATCGAAACTCGAGCAGCCACCATCAGACCCAGGTCGAGCCAGACAGCTTCTCGTTCGGCTCGACGATCGTGACCGCGTTCCAGAGCGGCCGGTTCTTCAACGGCGGCGCGTCGAACATCGGCTGGGCCACGTCGACGAACGGGGGCCGGACGTGGAAGCGCGGATTCCTCCCTCGCACGACGCAGCTCTCGACTCCGACGGGCCTGTACCCGCGTGTCAGCGATCCCGCTGTCGCCTACGACGCCGCCCACGGCGTCTGGCTGATCTCGAGCCTTGGGTTCTCGTCGAGCACGAACGCGATGCTCATCAGTCGTTCCGTGGACGGAACCTCCTGGAACGCGCCGGTGACGGCCGTCCGCTCCGACACCGACCTCGAGTTCGACAAGGAGTGGATCGTCTGCGACAACTGGATCTCGAGCCCGTTTCGAGGCAGTTGTTATCTCACCTACGCCGATTTCGGAACCGGGCACCTCGTGGTGGCCACGTCGAGGGACGGCGGCCTGACTTGGTCGGCCCCCGTCCCGTTCACACCCGAGTTCCGCGGCGAAGCGCTCAACGGGACGCAGCCGGTCGTCCTCGCCGACGGCACGCTCGTGATCGTCTTCGCGAGCCTCACCGATCTCGAGGCGAGCTTGTCGGTCGACGGGGGTGCGACGTTCGCGGCGCCTGCGAGCGTCGCGGACATCAGATTCACCGACATCGGGTCAATGCGAGTGTCTCCGTTTCCATCGGTGGAAGTGGACGGCGCAGGAACGATCTTCGTCGCCTGGACGGATTGCGGACTGCGGCCGACGTGCTCGGGCGACGACATCCTCGTGGTCTCGTCCCCGGACGCACGCACATGGTCGACGCCTGTGCGCGCTCCGACCGGCCAGCGCCAGGCGGGCCACAGCTATTTCCTGCCCGGCGTCGGCGCAGATTCTGCTGCGCCGGGGCACATCGGGATCGTCTACTACGAGATGGCTGCCTGTGGCTGCAGGGTCGACGTCGGGTTCATCGGCTCCCCGGACGGCGGCGCGACCTGGGCTGCCGCTCAGCGCCTCAATGCGCGCTCGATGAAGACGAGGTGGATCGTCCCGACGACCCTCGGGCTGATGCTCGGCGACTACCTCTCCACGTCGTTCTCGGGAGGTAAGCCTTTCCCCGTGTTCGCGCTGTCGTCGCCGCCGACGCGGACCAGCCTGCAGGAGGCGATGTTCGTCGCCACCCGCGGCATCTCGTAGTCGCCTCGCTCGTTCAAGCGAGGATCGCCGGATCGGTGACCGGCGCTTCGCAGGCGAAGTTTCGGCAGACGTAGACGGCCGGTCGACCGTCGACGTAGCCCTTGCCCGAGAGGAGCGGCACGCCTTCAGCAGGTCCGAAGGCGACCACGGCGTTCGGCTCGTACGGCTCGAGCGCCGCACGGGCGACCTCGTCGCGCGGAACGCCGATGATCGCGATCTCCTTGCGCGGCGAGAAATGGAGGTCGAGCGCGCACAGCGCATGGCCGATGGCCGTTGGCGCGCGGCTGAAGACGCGGTGGACGAGCCGGAAGACCGAAACGGCGCGCCGCTCGAGCTCCTCGTCTCCGTAGATCCTGCCGAGCCGCAGCAGCACGTAGGCCAGCATCGAGTTTCCGGACGGGCTCGGGTGGTCGTCGAGGTTCTTCTTGCGGGCGACCAGCTGCTCGGCGTCGGCGGGGGAGAGGAAGAAGCCGCCGCGCTCGTCGTCGGCGAACAGCTCCACCGCGAGCAGAGCAAGCCGGCGCGCCTCCTCCAGCCAGCGCAGCTCGCCGGTCGCGATGTGGAGCTCGTAGAGCCCGTTGGCGACGTCCGCGTAATCGTCGAGGTACCCGCTCGTCTTCGCCTGTCCGGCGCGGAACGAGCGGTAGATGCGCCCGTCGTCGGAGGAGAGCGAGCCGAGTAAGAACTCGCCGAGTGCGCGCGCCGCATCGGTGAAATCGTCGCGTTCGAGTCGCCGGCCCGCCTCGGCAAGCGCCGCCAGCGCAAGGCCGTTCCACGAGGCGATCGCCTTGTCGTCGCGCGCGGGCTTCGGGCGCCGCTTGCGCACCTCGAACAGCGTCCGCTGCTCCTCTTCGCTCAGGTCGCCTCGGACGATGAACCGGTCGTGCTCGAAGGGCTGCAGCAGCTCGGGGCGATCGGAACCGAGCGCCTCCGCAAGCTCTTCGTGCGTCCACGTGAACGTCAGCCCCTCGACGCCCTCGGTGTCAGCGTCCTGCGCGGACGCGAAGCCGCCCTCGGGGAGGCGAAGCTCGCGCAGCATGTACTCGAGCGTCTCCTCCGCGATCTTCCGGTAGCGCTCGGTGCCCGTCACGACCCACGCGTGGAGGTATACGGGCACGAGGAGCGCGTTGTCGTAAAGCATCTTCTCGAAGTGGGGTACGAGCCACTGCTCGTCGACCGAGTAGCGATGGAAGCCGCCGCCGACGAGGTCGTACACCCCTCCCGCGGCCATCCCGTCGAGCGTCCGCGTGACCACGTCCAGCTCGTCGCGGCGAAGCAGGAACTCGAGGACCGATGCGGGCGGGAACTTCGGCGCGCGACCGAAGCCGCCGAACTGGGGATCGAACTGCGGCCGCATCGCGCGCACCGCCTCGTGCAGGAGCGCGTCCGTCAGGGGCTCACGCGAAGGCTCCAGCTCGCTCGAGCGTCGGATCGCCTCGACGAGCTCGCCGGCGGAGCGCGCTACGTCGGCACGCCGCTCGCGGTACGCCTCCACGACCGCGAGCAGCACCTGCCTGAAGCTCGGCAGCCCGTGCCGTGGCTCCGGCGGGTAGTACGTGCCGCCGAAGAACGGTTCTCCGCCGGGGGTGAGGAAGACGGTCATCGGCCAGCCGCCGTGACCGGTCAGCGTGACGACGGCGTCCATGTACACCGAGTCGAGGTCGGGGCGCTCCTCGCGGTCGACCTTGACGTTCACGAAGTGCTCGTTCATCAGCGTTGCCGTCGCATCGTCCTCGAACGACTCGTGCTCCATCACGTGGCACCAATGGCAGGCGGCGTACCCGATGGAAAGGAGAATCGGCTTGTCCTCTTCGCGCGCCCGGGAGAGCGCCTCCTCGCTCCACGGATACCAGTCGACCGGGTTGTCGGCGTGCTGGAGGAGGTACGGGCTCGTCTCGTTCGCGAGGCGGTTCATCGGACGCGGCCGAGGATCGATTCGACTAGTTCGCCCTTTGCGTCCGCGTAGTGCTGAACGTACTCCCACGTCTGCTTCGCGAGCTCACGCTTCTCTCGCTCGTACAGCTCACGATCGACGTCGTTCCGTCGGAGGTGGTCGCGGAACGCGATCATCCGGTCGATCTCGCTGCAGCCGGCGGAGAAGACGTGGAGGTTCACTTCGGGATCGCTGCCCCTGAGCAAGCGGTGCTCGTACCACCCCGGCTCGCGGATGCGGTGGACGTACCCGGCTTCCTCGAGTGCGGGCACGTAGGCGCCCTCGTCCGTGGAGTCGGGGACGGCGAGAACGACGTCGAGGATCGGCTTCGCCGCCAGTCCCGGAACCGACGTCGACCCGACGTGTTCGACGGCGAGCGCACGTTCACCCAGCGCGCGCCTGATCTTGTGTTCTTCCTTCGCGAAGCGCTGCGGCCACGCCGGGTCGTAATCGACGAGCTCGATCGGTCGGCGGTGCGGCGTGCGCTCTCCGATGGTGACGGCCTCGAGGTACTCAGCGGACGTGAGCGGCTGCTCGGCCATCGGCCCGACGCTATCGAACCGGCCGTCGCTACCGCTTCGGCGCGAAGAGCGACGTCCAGGCAGCGTTGCCGGTCAGCAGCCATGCGGCATCCGCGAAGTCCCTTGTCACGATCGTCCGAAAACCGCGTATCGTCCCGCCGCCCATGGCTGGCGACCCGCTCCGACCGCTTCGCGAGACGCGCGTCCTCGACCTGACGAGCTCCCTCGCCGGTCCCTATTGCACGCAGACGCTCGCGTCTCTCGGAGCGGACGTCGTCAAGGTCGAGCATCCGCAGCGCGGCGACGAGACGAGGCAGTGGGGCCCGCCCTTCTGGGACGGCGAGGGCGCGATCTTCCTGGCCGCGAATGCGGGGAAGCGCTCGCTCGCGCTCGACTTCCACGCAGACGAGGGCATGCAGGCGCTTCTTCGGCTGGCGGATCGAGCAGACGTCGTCGTCCAGAGCTTGCGGCCGGGGCACGCGGAGCGAATCGGCCTCGGGCCTGACGACCTGCGCGCGCGCAACCCGCGGCTCGTCTATTGCTCGATCGGCGCCTTCGGCCGCGTCGGGCCGCGCAGCGAGCAGGCGGGCTACGACCCGCTGATGCAGGCGGCCGGGGGGATCATCAGCGTCACCGGTGAGCGGGGGCGGCCGGGCGTCCGCGTCGGCGTCTCGATGATCGATCAGAGCACCGGGATATGGGCGGCGCTCGGGATCGTTGCGGCTCTGTGGGAGCGCGAACGGACCGGGAAGGGGAGGACCGTCGACGTCTCGCTGTACGAGACCGTGATCGGCCTGATCGGCTACCACCTGGTCGGCTACCTCGGGTCCGGTGAGGTGCCCGGGCGCCACGGAACCGCCTTCCCGCTGATCGCGCCGTACGAGGTGTTCGCCGCGCGTGACGGCGAGGTCATGATCGCGGCCGCGAACGACCGGCTGTTCGTGGGCCTCTGCGACGTGATCGGCGCGCCGGAGCTCGTCGGCGATCCTCGCTTTGCGACGAATCCGGACCGCGTGGCGAACCGGGACGAGCTCATCTCCCTCCTCGCGGCGCGATTCGCGACCGAGGCTGCTGAGACGTGGCTGGAGCGGTTGGATGCGGCGGGCGTGCCCGCCGCGCCGGTGCACGACGTCGCCGACGTCGCGGCCGACGAGCAGACGCGGGCGCTCCAGGTCCTGCAGCCGCTGGAGCATCCGACGGTTCGCGAGCTGACGACGGTCGCCCTCCCGCTCTCCGCCGACGGCGAGCGCGTCCGTCACCCGAGTGCGCCTCCTCTGCTCGGCGAGCACACGGACGACGTGCTGGCCGAGCTCGGCTATTCGGCCGAGGAGATCGAGGCGCTCGCGGCGGCGGGGGTGGTGCGGCTCGGAGATCCTCCGCGGCCCGACAGCGGCAACTAACGCGTCCTCCCACAGCAAGCTGTCCAGGCGAGCCGCTGTCTCGACATCGGTTGTCCACAGACAGGGTTGCCGTGAGCACAGGTTTCAACGTCCAATAGGCCGGTTCGAGACATGCCCCGGGGACTGACCCCGTTTCCCCCGAGTAGCGGCCGTAGCGGACGCGTCTAACGGGGAGGAAACGGCCCCGCGCGATACACCTGGCCTTCGAGACGCCGTCCCAGCACGCCTTCGAGCCACTCTGACGTCGCCGTGAGCGCGTCGAGGTCGACGCCCGTCTGGATTCCTTCGCCCTCGAACAGGTACAGGAGATCCTCCGTCGCGATGTTGCCCGTCGCCCGCGGCGCGTACGGACAGCCGCCGAGGCCTCCGATCGACGCGTCGAAGACGGTCGCGCCCGCCTCGACTGCGGCAACCGCATTCGCGTAGCCGGTGTTTCGCGTGTTGTGGAGGTGGACGCCGACGGTTCGCCCAGCTCGTCCCACGCGCTCGACCAGGCCCTTCACCTGACCGGGAGTGGCAACGCCGATCGTGTCTGCGAGGACGAGCTCGGCCGTTTCGAGCTGCTCGCCAAGCTCAGCAACGCGCCCCGGGTCGACGCGCCCCTCGAACGGGCACCCGAAGGCGACGCTGATCGTGGTCGTCGTCGGCAGCTCCGACACGCCGAGGATCGCCTGCGCCTGTGTCACCGCCTGGTCGAGCGACATGTTCCCATTCCGCGCGTTGAACGATTCCGTCGCGGCGAGCGTGCAGTTGACGCGGTCGAGGCCGGTGGCCAGCAGGCGCTCGTAGCCCTTCAGGTTGAGGACGAGCCCCGCGTACTCGACACCGTTACGTCGCTCGATCGCGGCGACGACATCCTCCGCGCCAGCCATCTGCGGGACCCGGTCGTCGCGTACGAAGCTCACCGCCTCGATCCGCGGCAGGCCCGCCGCGGCGAGGCGGTTGACCAGCTCGGCGCGCCTCTCCGGTGGCACCGTCCCCGGTTCGTTCTGGAGTCCATCGCGCGGTCCGACGTCGCAGACTGTTACGGCTCGACTCACGGCTCTCCAAACGATACGGTTCGCGCCGATGACGCCGATGATCCTCGCCGGGACCCGCAAGGGCCTGTTCCTGCTCAGAGGTGACGCCGATCGCCGTTCCTGGACGGTCGACGAGCCGACACTCGAGGGTTGGGAGATCTACCACGCGATGCAGGACCCGCGGGACGGGTCGCTCTACGCCGCCGGGAACAACTTCGTCTACGGCGCGACCGTGCACCGGTCGACTGACAACGGAAAGACGTGGACGCGCTCGGAAGGGCTCGGCCTCCCGGAGGAGGGCGAGCTGAAGCTGGAGAAGACCTGGCACGTCGAGCCCGGCCGGGACTCCGAGTCGGGCCGGCTCTGGCTGGGTGCGGCGCCCGGCGTGCTGTTCCGCACCGACGATTGCGGCGAGAGCTGGGACGTCGTCGAGGGTGTCCTCAACCACCCGACGCGCGAGCAGTGGAACCCCGGCGCCGGCGGGATGTGCACCCACTCGATCCAGCTCGATCCGGCCGACGACGACCGCATGTACATCGGTATTTCGGCGGCGGGCGTCTTCCGCTCGGAAGACGGCGGCGAGACTTGGGCGCCGGCCAACAAGGGAACGTCGGCCGACTTCATGCCGGACGACCCGTACCCCGAGGTCGGCCAGTGCGTCCACAAGGTGCTGCTTCACCCCGGGAAGGACGGACGGCTCTGGCAGCAGAACCACTGCGGCGTCTACCGCAGCGATGACCGCGGCGATAGCTGGGAGCGCCTGGAGGACAACGGGTTGCCGAGCTCCTTCGGCTTCCCGATCGCGCTTGACTACTCGCGACCGGATGTTGCTCTCGTCGTTCCTGAGGACACCGTGCGCCACCCCGAGGTCGGAGGCGGGAACCGGGTCACGACCGGCGGCCGGCTCGGCGTCTACCGCACCGAAGACGGCGGCCAGAGCTGGGACTTGGTCGTGAACGGGCTGCCGGAGCAGGCCTGGGTCGAGGTTTTGCGCGAGGGCATGGCCTCGGACCGCGAGGATCCGGCCGGTATCTACTTCGGCACGAAGAGCGGCTCCGTCTTCGTCTCGCCGAACACCGGCGACGAGTGGATCGAGGTCGCGCGTCACCTGCCGGCGATCCTGTCGGTCGAAGTCGGCGAGTGGCAGTAAGAGTCCTTCTTCCGGGACTGCTCGCGACCCAGGCCGGCGGTAAGGACAGCTTCGACGTCGACGCGGCGACGATCGGAGAAGCACTGCGCGCCCTCCCGATTGCCGACCTGATCTTCGACGAGGGCGGCGAGCTGCGCGGGCTCGTGAACGTCTACGTCGATCGAAGCGACATGCGCATCCGCGATGGGCTCGAGACCGCCCTTGACGGCCAGGAGGAGATCCAGATCGTCGCCGCGATCGCGGGCGGCTAACCGAGCGCGGCAGGGCGAGCGCGGAACGGCGGGAATCGAGAAATCCTCCTGGCTATACTGACCGGCCCTCCAAATGGCCAACGAAACGATTCAGCAAGAGGAAGAGCAAGTCTCGAACGGGCAACTCGCCGACGACGGCGTCTGGATCACGACGCCGGAAGGCGACCGCATCCCCAATTACGAGGCGACGTTCCCCGACATCACCGAGGGACAGGTCGTCAGCGGACAGGTAGTCCGGGTCGACAAGGACGAGGTGCTGGT
>Ga0126308_10000015_pt1 | contig 32183 bp, 31 predicted proteins | sample Plot55_FD_92533 | JGI IMG/M metagenome (GOLD analysis project Ga0126308, IMG submission 92533) | Serpentine soil microbial communities from UC McLaughlin Reserve, CA, USA - Plot55 | ecosystem: Environmental > Terrestrial > Soil > Grasslands | place: USA: UC McLaughlin Reserve, Lake County... | reverse complement strand
TGGCGAGGGAGTTGGCCCAGCACGGGATCCGGGTAATGGCCATAGCCCCGGGCATCTTCGACACGCCGATGCTTGCTGCCCTCCCCGAAGAAGCCCGCGAATCCTTGAGCAAGCAGGTCCCCTTCCCGCCGCGCCTGGGACGGCCGGGGGAGTACGCAGCACTCGTCAAGCACATCATCGAGAACGAGATGCTCAACGGCGAGATAATCCGGCTGGACGGCTCGATTCGCATGGCCGCCAGATAGAGGAAGCTACAGGGGGCGCGACGCAACGCCCACGGCGTCCGCGACGAGCAAGTGCCGGTCGGGGACCTGCCGCCAGCTGGCGTCACCGTCGAAGCGCTCGGAAGCGGCCACTACCGCGTTAGGGAAGGCTTCGCCACCCTCGACGAGGTAAAGGGAATTGCCCGGTCCCTCCGTGGAGTACCGAGCGAACACCATCGCTCTGCTATCCGTCACCCCGATATTCAAGGCGGCGTGGACCCCAAGGTTCGTGCAGACAACCGAGACGTACAGGATGGTCTCGGCGGTCGCCTCAGCCAGAGCGCCGGAATCGCCGGGACTGCCCTTAGTCTCTCGCAGGCGGTCGAGGAAGAGAGCGAAGATCGTCTCGGAGTCCGTCACGCCGAGGAGGCCAGAGTACGAAGCGTCGCTCAAAGAGTCGCGCAGGGGACGCATGGCCGTGGTGCGGAAGTCCTGGATCGCGCCGTTGTGGGCGAAGAGGTAGGGACCGGAGGCGAACGGGGGGACGCCGCTTTCTTCTACGGGGAGGCCCGGGGTAGCGCTCCGAACCGCGGCGAAGACGGTCGAGGAGCGCACTTTGGGCGCTATGCTGGCGAAGCTCCTGTCGGCCCAGATCGGGGCTACGGAGCGGTAGACGGCGGGCTCTTCGTCTACCTCCGGGGCATACCAGCCGGTACCGAAGCCGTCTGCGTTCACCACCCCGCTCATCATCTCCTTCGGCGCGTAGCTCTGGACGAGCAACGAATGCTCCGGCTCTAAGACGAGTGAAGAGAGTTGTATCTCCGTCTCGCCAAGGTACGCGGTCATGCGGCACATTGCTAATCCTCAGCTTTCACTTTTTGTTTTGCTGATGGCTAATAACTACTTCGCACAGCGAAAGCCGCAGAAGAGCTGGCGCCTTACGGGGAAATCCCAGTTGCGGAAGGTGTTGCGCACTGCGGACGGACGGGTGGCCCAGGAGCCACCGCGCAAGACCTTGTAGTCGGGGCCGAAGAAGATCTCGGAATACTCTCTGTACGGGAAGGACTCGAAGCTCGGGTAGGCGTAGAAGTCAGAGGCAGTCCACTCCCAGACGTCCCCGATCATGCCTAAGACCCCGTACGCGCTCGCCCCCGCAGGGTATGCCCCGACCTCCGCCGCTCGAAACGCTAGTTGGTCGAGGTTTGCCCTCTCGGGCGTGGGCGGTTCGTCGCCCCACGGATAAAGCCTCTTGGTGCCCGTCTCTGGGTCCCAAGAGGCCGCTTTCTCCCACTCTTCTTCTGTCGGGGGACGTTTACCGGCCCACCGGGCGTACGCGTCGGCCTCGTACCACGAGACGTGCACGACCGGGGCCGCGGGATTCAAAGGCTCGTCGAAACCGAAGCGCTGCGTCCACCAGCTGTGCAGTTCGGGCTGGTACCAGTGCTTTGGCGCGGCTATGCCCTCCTCTTTGATGTATTCCCAACCCCTTTCTTCCCAGAGCTCCTTTTTCTCGTACCCTCCGGCCTCGACGAACTCCACGAAGGCCTCGTTGGTGACGGGGGTTTTGTCTATAAAGAAGTCGGGGAGGTTCACGACGTGCGCTTCGCGTTCGTTGTCCAGGGCCCACGCGCGGTCTTCGGTGCCCATAACAAACTCACCGGCCGGGACGGGGACCATCTCCCCTTCGACCGAGTTGCTCGCCGGCAATTCGATTTGTGGCTCGGGTTTGTAGCCTTCGCCTTTTTTGAGCTGGAGGGTTTGGAGCATGGTCTCGTTGTGCTGAGCTTCGTGTTGGATGATCATGTTGTAGACGAAGCCGTCTTTGAGGAGTTCGTCGTCGCCGTCGAGGTCTGCGTCTTCAAGGGTTTCGAGGACCGCTTTGCGCGCAGCGTCCAGGTAGAGGTCCGCGTCTTTGCGGTCGAGCAGCTTCAGGGACGGGCGTTCTTCGCGTGGGTGCAGCGAGGCGTCGTACATGTCGTAGAGCTCCCGCTTGGAGAGAATCTTGCCGTGCGCCTTTTGCAGGAGCCACAGCTCCTCGTAGTTCCCGACGTGGCCGTAGTCCCAGATCAGGGGGCTCATTACGGGATCGTGCTGCCTCACGAGCTCCGCTTTGGAGACCTCTTTGAGCAAGAAGTGCGTCCTCTTCCTCCCTTCCTTCAACCTCTCGACGATGGTGTCCTTGATCGCTTCGCGCTTTGTATCCATAGCGTAGATGGTAACGCATTCCCCACGACAGGGGCCGCCGGGGAAAGGGGCTCCCGATGATCTCCGTGTTGGTGTTACGCTGCCGGTGGTGGGTGAGGAGCCGGAAAGGTTTTGAACGATCGCGGAGGAGGTTGCGGTTCATGTATGGGGTTAGGGAGAAGAGCCTGGAGCCAAGAACCTCATAGGGGCACGCTGGGAGGATGGAGATGGGCGAGAGACCGAGCCGGTCTACGATCCGGCGACGGGCAAGGTTGTCACCGAGACCCCTTTGAGTACGGCTGAGGACTAAAGTGAACTTACAAGTGCCACTCTACACTCGAGCGGGGACACATGTATCCCGCAATGGATCAGTTAGGATTCACTAGGCTGAGTAAAATAATAGAAGCAGAAATATTGTTGGGGATGTCAAGAGGAGTATAAGAGATTCGTCTGCGTGGGCAAGCTTTTGGGCACCGACGGTGAGGTAGAGTGGAGGAGGCCGGGGTGAGCCAGAATAATGCAACGAGCCTGTTGGAGAAGCTCGGATTTCCTGCGTCTCGCTACGTTCGAGGACGCGCCTCCGTTGCCGATATGTTCCGACAGGGCAAGCGTTGCGGAATCTACCTTCTTCACTGCTCCAACGCTGAATATTACGCTGGACAGGCAACAGACGTAACTCGTCGTTACGTACAACACCGCAAAACTCACGCTGATATCGAGCGAATTAGCTTCAAGCGAGTAAGAAGGGACAGGCTGGATATCGAAGAACGGCGAGTCATCTGGGCTTTAGAAGAGGCTGGCATCTACTTGCGCAACATCGCTCTGACAAGCATTCCGCACGGTGCATCCGACTTTGACTTAATAATGGCACCTGAAGAACAAGAGAGATGGCTTGTTGATCCCCAACATAGAGACGTGGGCGGAGAGCGTGTGGAGGACTGCGACCTTCGTAGGAGATATAGGAGCAAGTACCAACGCTTTAAGCGAATGCCCTACGCGGCGGAGGTCATCAAGGTACTGCGGGAGTACGTTCGTACCGGGATACCCGCCGTTCGGCGAGGAGAGGTGTCTTTCTGGAGCTGCTCATGTCTACCGGCATACTCAAACCCTGTGAGTACTGTTTACTCAAGGGTGAACGTAAACTGGCAAGAAGTTTTTACAGCTCATACCTCTGGAGAGGAGCTTTTCTTCTCCTGGCATCTCGCTCGCTCCTCGCTTGAAAAGGGCTTTAATCATGGTCTATCGGGGCTTGTCAGGTAGTATCCTGCAGTGAAGTTATCAGATCACCATTATGAGCCAGGGGGACAAGACCAAGTCAACTTATCAGTTCGAGGGATAGGTCCTGTACTCGATCTAATTCGCGACAAGAGCATTCTTTCCGCTGTGCGTTTGTTCAACTGCCGATTGATGAGAAAAGGACCTTGTGCATACAGCAGGTACCATTCTTTAGATCTTGCGGATAATCTCGTCTCAATCTAGTCAGTATCGAAGAAGAATCACCAAACTCGTGAAAGGAGAAAGATGACCAACCCCGACGAGCGAGGGAGTTTGCCCGTCCCCCGGACAGAAGAAGGCAAGGAGGTGGCACGTTGGAACGCCACCCGCCACGACATCAACTCTCCGGCGCCGGTGATCCCAGGCTTGGAGAAGGCCGAAGACTGGGAAGAGCACCGCTCAGGCGTGCTCGATAGCCTCACACCAAAGGGTCACCTGGAGTGCGTGCTCACCGAGCGTGTGGCCCTACTCTTCTGGAGGTTGCACCGCGTAACCCGCTACGAGACCGAGAGCATCTCCCTGGCCCGAGAGAAGATGGCAGAGGACTTAGCCCGAGCCCGGAGGTTCGACTCCGACTTCGGCCCTGGCGATCCGGAAGTCGCGCAAGCCAGCCTGAAGAGAGCCCAAGCCTACTACCGGCTCCTAAAACGCTTTCCCAAGCTCAATGACGACAAGAAGCTCTCCGCCTCCGACGCCCAAAACATACTCTGGGACGTGGCGGAGCACACGGATGCTGCCTCCGAGGGTGAGGTAGAGGTGGAGGACCTCCTGGAAAACCTCTCCTTACCCGGCCTTCCGGGGGTTTTTCCTCTTGGGAGGAGGACGACGACTGGAGTGTCGGGATGGTCCGGGCGGGGATCGAGGCTATCGCCTCATCGGCCGATAGAGATGGTCCTGAGGCCGTGCTGGAGGCTGCTACGAAAAACGCCCAGTGGAAGGCGAAGACAGCGAAGCAAGAAGCCGATAAGGCAGAGCGGGATCTCGAAAGGATGAGCCGGGAGCGTCTGTTGCCCGACGAGAAGACCCTGGAGAAAGTCGCCCTCTACGAGGCTCACCTCTCTCGCCTTTTGCACAAGACCCTACACGAACTGGAAGCCTTACAGACCAGGCGCTTAGGCGGCTCAGCTCCTCTGGCTCGTTTGGATATAGAGGGCTTGCCGGAAAGCTAAAACTGCGAAACGAACTCCTCCATGTTGTGTCTGATGAATTAGGCCGGTTTCCCACTCTGCCAAACCCTGCAGGCGCAGGCAGAGCCTCCGAAGGTGTAGGTGGATTGGGGGAAACGCCTTGGTTACAGTAGAGTCTCTGTTGCGAGGGCACCTACAGAGTGAAGAAACGATCTCGATACACTTTCGTACTACTTTCGTGATGCCCTGGAGGGTCACCTACGCGCGAGCTTTTCGGAAGTGGTGCCCTTTTGCCGCCCGCTTGACGCCTCCTGCCGGGTCACTTACGCGTGATCTTCTCGGAAGCGGTGCCCTTTTGGTGCCCCCTTGGTACCTACCACCTGGTCACTTAGCTTGCATTTTAACTACGCGGACCCCGTCCTCTGTCTCGCTGTTGCGTTGTTGGCCTGGCAGGGGCGAATATCGAGGCGAGAAGCGTTAGCCTTGGCGGCGTGAATACCGAGTGGTTGGGTCAGGTCAGGAGGCTTCAGGCTATCGCCCAATGTGGCCTCACTTATGCTAAGGACCCATACGACTTGCAGCGCCACGAGCAGGTCCGCATGATCGCTGCCGAGATAGCTGCCTCCCGCTCCGAAGCGCCGGCCAGCCGCATCGACGACCTCTTCGGAGGCGAACTTGGATACGCCACGCCCAAGCTCGACATAAGAGCGTTGGTATTGGACGAGAAGGGAGATGTTCTCCTAGTCAAGGAGAAGGAGGACGGGCGTTGGACACTGCCCGGAGGTTGGGTAGACGTGGGAGAGTCCCCGAGCGAGGCGGTGGAGAGGGAGGTCGAGGAGGAGTCCGGCAACCGGGTACGCGCGGTCAGGTGGTTGGCGCTGTGGGATAGGGACAAGCACCCGCACCCGCCCATGCCCTTCCATGTCTACAAGATCGTCTTTCAGAGGGAACTCTTGGGCGGCGACCCTTTGGCGGCGAGCACGGAGACTGAGGGCGTGGGGTTCTTCCCCAAGGAGGCGCTGCCGGAGCTTTCCTTGGGGCGCATCACCTCGGGGCAGATCGAGAGGCTCATCGGGCGTGCCACCGATCGCAGCGGGACGGCGGATTTCGACTAGCCCCGCTTCGGGCGCAACAACCGACATCATTTCCCGGCCGCCGAGAACACTAACAATTCGGGTCGGGTGCAGCGAAAAATCAAGGGCCTCATCAAAGCCGCCGGGTAGCGCCCGTGTGGGACACAGGGACTCCGATCCATCCACCACGGCGCATGACAAGTCGCCGAATGGCGCAGCATCCTAGGGTTCTTCACCCATCCAGGAGCAGCCATTACTTAAAAGCCAAAATCAGAATGCGTTTCAAAATTCCTCTTTACATGTCGCAAGAAACAAAAGCATACGCCAGACCTCCCTACGTTACCCTGCACGCTCGCGCTAACACACGGTTGCATATTAATCAGATTCCAAGATAATCAGTTTTAGTTCGAGCGCCATCTATCTCTACCAGTGCAGACGCACGTCCCTTACGATGGGAAAGGCAGGTGGCACCGTTGCTCCATACTAGACCACTTTCCGAGCAGACTTTCGCGGACGTCGAGGCCTTCTTGCAGCAGGGGGCGGCTGAAAACCTGGCTCTGGACTACAAGCGCGATCTTGGCGACTCGTCCGGCGCTCGTGCCGAGATGTGCAAAGACGTCTCCGCCTTCGCCAACTCGCAGGGCGGAGAGATCGTCTACGGTGTAGAGGAGAACCAGGACCGCACGCCGAGGCTGCCGGTGTTCGGCACGCCCCGCACCTTCGGGCGGCAAAACGTCGAGGAGTGGGCGGTGCAGGTCCTACAGAGCGGCGTGCAATCCCGGATGGCTTTCGAGGTCGAGGCGTTTGAACTGCCGAACGACCCAGATCGGTGCGTACTCGTCGTGAGGACGTAGACCAGCCCCGCCGCCCCGCACATGGTCACGTTCAAGGAGGACAACCGCTACTACGGCAGGTTCTACAGGCGGAGTAACTTCGGGAACAGGATTGCTGAGGAGTACGAGGTGAGAGAAATGATGGAGAGAGCCGGGAGGCTGTACCTGGGCTTGGAGGACGAGCTGGGACGCAGGGGGTACTCTGACCCCCTCTCGGCGGGCTTCGGGAAGAGCCCCTACAACCTCCGCCTCGCGTTCCGCTCGCCGAATGGGGAGTATTTGGGAACGTCCAGGTGGGTGTCTTTTCTTCTGTTGCCAACCTTGCCCCCGGGGACGGCCTCGGCCGATCGCGAGGACTGGCTGCGCTGGCTCGATCCCAACGAACGGAAGTACGAGCCGGAGCCGAACGAACTGTACGTGCCCAGCGCCTTGCGGAGGCCCGTACTTGGCGGGATAGCGAGCCTCAAACCTGGCTTAGAGGACGGGGAGACGAGCGCGAACCTCCTGGAGGCGTACCTGCGGGTAGGATTCGACGGCTCCGTGGAGTACGGGTTCGCGCCGGTAGGCGCGACAGAATCACCGGAAGGGCCAGTGTCCTACTTCATGGGGAGAAAGATTCTGGTGAGGCTCTGGCAGACTCTAGGCTTCGCCGCCGAGGTGAGGGCGCGCCTCTCAATAGCGACGCCACACCTCCTAAGTGTCAACCTCAAAAGTATGGGAGGAGCGATCCTGACGGACTTCGCGAAGGGCTGGGAGAATCCCACGAGCGACCCCAGGGAGCTGCAAAGGGCGCTGAGGTGCCTCGAACCCAACGTCCAAATCCGGCGGGAGTTACGAGCTGAAGACTTTGAAGAGATTTCGGCCGGAACCGCCTCCGAGCCACCGCGACAGGTAAGGCAGCTCGGCAGCGACGTCTGCTTCGCCTTCGGCATAGCGGAGCCGGTGATGTTCGCCCGGAGGTGAAGGCGACGTGGGACCGGCCGAGTGCCTACTGACCGTACCTCCCTCTCCTGTTGCGCAGGGCCGCCAACCCGCTCTATCTACATCCTGCTCGTCAGCAGGACCTGAGTAACCATTCCGCCGTCGAGGATGTGCGCGAGCCAACAACCTAACCACAATAAGCTTCGCCGCGTGCCGTGCACTTTACGCAAGATAGCGCTTTGCGGGGTATGGCGAAGAGGTGGTGATCGAGCGAGAGTCAGACGGCAACCCTGACGGCAACCTCATCCGGAAAAGACTGGAAAAGAGAGGAGTAGGAGCCGAACACAGCACGCGAAAAGCTGCATATTTGCAGCTTAAACAGGAAAAGGCCGGACAAGGCCGGAAGTGGCGGGACCCGGATTCGAACCGGGGACACCATGATTTTCAGTCATGTGCTCTACTACGTTGAGCTATCCCACCACCTCAGAAAGGCTTGCCATAAGAAGAGAGCAGGGTACAAGAAGACCCAGCTCTCTTGATTCTGTGCTTCTTGGATTGTAGTGGGGAAGCCATCTTCTTTTGTACTCCCGTAAGCACCTCCACACTACACATCCTAAGGTCTAAACTAGCTTGTATTTTGGAAACGGTATAAAGAAATCCTTCTACAGCGACTTGCACGCCACCGGCAAGGACGGGGCCAGGTTCTTCACCGAGAACAAGGTCGAGATCACGCGCTGGCTCTCGGAGCCCGGACCGTCCCCTGCGGTTCACCGTCCTATGGAGACCACAGGGTAAGTAGCTGTCGGCTATCACCTCTAGCTTCCTCGTTCCCGCTAATCGCTGACGGTTCTTGTTGACCCGCGTTCGCGTCTGCACTAATCTTCGCGTATAGGAAAAAGAACTAGAAAGGGGGAGGTGCGGCTTTATGGAGCGTGCGTTATGGTCGGCAGGTGGTGGGCGTAATGGATAGGGTCGGCGGGCAGCAAGAGGGGGAGGGACAGTCGATCCGGCAAGTGATCGCGGCGAGCTTTATCGGCACCGCCATAGAGTGGTACGACTTCTTCCTCTACGGGACGGCGGCCGCTCTGGTCTTCGGTCAACTGTTTTTCCCGGTATCCAGCCCACTCATCAATACCTTGTCGGCCATGGGTACCTTCGCGGTCGGCTTCTTCGCTCGCCCCGTGGGTGGTTTGATCTTCGGCCACTACGGTGACAGGATCGGCCGTAAGACGATGCTGGTCATCTCGCTGCTGATGATGGGGACCGCGACGTTCTTGATTGGTTTGCTACCCACGTACGAGTCGATCGGGATCTGGGCCCCGATACTGCTCGTGGTGTTTCGCATATTCCAGGGCCTCGGGGTAGGCGGAGAGTGGGGAGGCGCGGTGCTATTGGCGGTGGAGCACTCCCCCGAGGGACGGCGAGGCTTCTACGGGAGCTGGCCCCAGATGGGAGTCCCAGCCGGGCTCCTGCTCGGAAACCTGGCGCTCTTGCCACTCTCCCTATATCTCTCCCAGGAAGCGTTCCTGTCCTGGGGCTGGCGGATCCCGTTCCTGCTGAGCATCGTCCTGGTGGGGGTGGGCCTCTTCATCCGGCTGAGGATAATGGAATCACCGGCTTTCAGGCAGGTCCAGGAGTCTCATACCGAGGCTAACATGCCGATAATGGACGTTGTGCGCGTATACCCCAAGAACGTCTTCTTGGCCATGGGTATGCGCATCGCCGAGAATGGGATCTTCTACATCCTCACCGTCTTCGTGCTCAGCTACATTACCCAAGTGCTGGGGCTGTCGAGGAACGTGGGCCTGATCGGTGTGATAATCGGCGCCGCAATAGGACTCTTTACTATCCCGTTATTCGGAGCCCTCTCAGATCGCTACGGCCGACGACCAGTGTATATGTTCGGTGCGGTGTTCTCGCTGGTGTTCTCCTTCCCCTTCTTCTGGCTCCTGGACACCGGTTCGACGGCCGTGGTCTGGCTGGCCATCGTGCTGGGCCTCATACTCGGCCACGACCCGATGTACGGTCCCCAGGCGGCCTACTTCTCCGAGCTTTTCGGCACCCGGGTACGTTATTCTGGGGCCTCGATCGGCTACCAGCTAGCGTCGGTGGTGGGGGGCGGTATCTCGCCGCTCATCGCCACTTCGCTGCTCGCGCTGGCTGGCGGACATTGGTGGCTGATCGCCGTATACACGGCTGTGCTGGCCCTCATAACCATCGTGTCCACCTACCTGGCCTCTGAGACGTTTCAGGAGGACATCACCGCCGAGCGGCCTGAAGAGCGTCGAGCCGTCGCCGGGAGCACGTAGAGCGGCGCGGGAGCGCCCCAAGATTTGCGCCTAAGATAACGGCTGCTACAATCACCCTCGTAACTGGGGAAAAGGGATAGGAGGATTCTATGCGGCCGGAGGATATCGAGGGCCTGACCGTCGGGAGGCTCCTGGACTTAGTAACGGAGCGTCGTCCTCGGGACGACGCTCTGGTCTACGTGGACCGAGGTTTGCGCTACTCTTACGCGGAGTTCAACGAGGTCGTCGAGCGGTGCGCCCGGGCGTTGATGGCCCTAGGTCTCGAAAAGGGCGACCACGTCGCGGTGTGGGGGCAGAACGTGCCGGAGTGGGTGACGCTCCAGTTCGCTACCGGCAAGATGGGGGCCGTCCTGGTCACGATCAACCCGGCGTACAAAGCGAACGAGTTGAAGTATGTTCTGGAGCAATCGGACGCAGCGGCCCTCTTTCTCACGAGGGGTGTCAAAGGGGCTGACTTCGTGGAGATCCTGCAGGAAGCCGTCCCAGACCTCGCCGAGGTGGAAGAAGGCGAGCTCTCGGTCGAGGGACTGCCGCACCTAAAGCACGTCGTGCTCATCGGGGAAGGCGCCGAAGACTCGCCGGGCATTATGGGCTACGAGGAGTTTATCGAGAGGGCCGAGGAAGTCTCGGCGGAGGAGTTGGGCGAGCGGCAGGATTCGCTAGAGGCGGACGAGGTAATAAACATGCAGTACACCTCGGGGACGACGGGCTTCCCCAAGGGCGTGCAGCTCACCCACGCGAACATCGTCAAGAACGCCTTCTATATCGGCGGGTGCATGGAGCTAGGACCGGAGGATAGGGTCTGCATCCCCGTGCCGTTCTTCCACTGCTTCGGGTGCGTCCTGGGGACGCTGAACACCGTAACTCACGAGGGGACGATGGTGCCGGTCGAGCAGTTCGACGCTGAGGAGGTGTTGCAGGCCGTCCACAAGGAGCGGTGTACGGCGCTGCTGGGGGTGCCGACCATGTTTATCGCGGAGCTGGAGCACGAGAACTACGGTGAGTACGACACCTCCAGCTTGCGCACCGGGATCATGGCTGGGAGTCCCTGTCCCGAAGAGGTGATGAAGCAGGTCGTGAACGACATGGGGGCGGACGAGATCACCATCGCCTACGGCCAGACCGAATCCAGCCCCGTCATAACCCAGACGCGCACCGACGATCCCATAGAACGCAGGGTCTCCACCGTGGGCCGCAAGCTCCCGGACGTGGAGGTTAAGCTCGTGGATGTGGATACCGGCGAGGAGATCGGGATGGGAGAGCAGGGCGACCTCTGCACCCGCGGCTACCACGTCATGAAGGGCTACTACAAGATGCCCGATAAAACCGCCGAGGTTATAGACGAAGTTGGATGGCTGCATACTGGGGACCTGGCCGTCATGGACGAGGACGGTTACTTCAAGATAACCGGCAGGGCGGACGACATGATCATCCGCGGCGGCGAGAACATCTATCCGCGCGAGATCGAGGAGTTCCTCTACACACATCCCGAGATCTCCGACGTCCAGGTCTACGGCGTCCCCGACGAGAAGTACGGCGAGAGAGTCGCCGCCGCCATCATAAAGAAAAAGGATGCCTCCCTGACCGAAGAGGACGTCAAGGAGTACTGCCGCGAGAACATATCTCACTACAAGGTCCCCGAGTACGTGGATTTCGTCGAGGAGTACCCGATGACGGCGAGCGGCAAGATCCAGAAATACAAACTGCGCGAGGCCGCCGTCGAACGCTACGAGCTCGAACCGGCCGGAGTAGACACGGCATAGGAGTAGTCCCAGCCGGTTGAATGCCGAACCCTGGCTCTAGGCGATAAGGTCGAGCTCTTCGGCTCGGTTGCCGAGGAGGTCGCTGCGGTAGGTCTCTAAGAGCAAGAGCACGGAGACGAAGCTGGAATGCTCCACTTGCCGCTCGGCTTCGGACCCTCGAACTGCTACCATAATCGCTACTTATTTCGAAGTCGGGGTGTTTGGTGGAAGGGGAGCCGGGGTGAACAGAGTCTTCGTGGGTGTTGGCCTGAGCGCGGTGATGCCATGTTCGGGGTCGCCTTGCTGTTCTTCGGTTACGTAGCGCCTGGGATAGTCATCCTCGTGATCTCTGCCGTCGTCGCGCTGGGATTCATCGCTTCGCGTCCGAGAGACCCACGTCCGAGTGGCGCTGGCCGGGGAAGCTCCTACGGGGGAGCCGCGGGCTCGGCCGGAGGGTACGGCGACGGCGATAACGGCGGCGGAGGAGACGACAGCTTCGACGCAGGTGGTGGCGGGGACGGCGGCGGTGGCGGGGGAGGTTAGGGGCGAACTCCGCGGGGTGACGGCGCGGGGGTAGACTGATTGTTATCATGCTTGCGGGCCACTCGAAGAGGGAGAGGGAGGGCAATGAACTTCGATCCGACGAGCGAGCAGCGGCGGTGGCGCGACCTCGCCCGCGACTTCGCGCGGGAGGAGGTGCGTCCACGCGCCGCTGAACTGGACCGCGAGCAGAAGTTCCCCTACGAAGTCGTCTCCGAGATGGCGCGTCTGGGCCTGATGGGCCTAAGCCTGCCGCAGGAGTACGGCGGCTCCGGCGGCGACTTCGTCGCCTACAACATGGCGCTCGAGGAGATCAGCCGCGCGGACGCATCAGTTGGCATCACTATGGAGGCCCATATCTCTCTGGGCTGCGCCCCCCTGGCCAACTACGGCACGCGGGAGCAAAAAGAAAAGTTTCTCAGTAGATGCGCCACTGGCGAGCGCCTCTGGGCTTTCGGGCTAACCGAAGAGGAGGCTGGCACCGATGCCGGGGGCACCAGGACGACGGCTGAGCTCATGGATGGCGAGTGGGTCATAAACGGCTCTAAGAAGTGGATCACCAACTCTGGAACGGACATCACCGCCGGCGTTACGGCCATCGCCCGGACCGGCACACGTGAGAACGGCGGACCAGAGCTCACTGCCCTCATCGTCCCGCAGCAGACGCCCGGCTACACTAGAGGACCCGGCTACGAGAAGACTGGCTGGCGTGCCTCCGATCAACGCCCCTTATACTTCGAAGATTGCCGGGTGCCGGAGGAGAACCTGCTCGGCGAGCGTGGACGTGGCCTCGCGCAATTTCTCCAGATCCTCGACGCGGGAAGGGTCGCGGTCGCTTCACTCTCGGTCGGACTGGCACAGGCTTGTCTCGACGAGGCGCTTCAACGAGCCAAGGAGCGGCACCAATTCGGCAAGGCCATAGCCGAGTTCCAGGCCATACAGTTCAAGCTCGCGGACATGGCGATGGAGATAGAGCTAGCGCGCAACACGGTCATGAAGGCGGCGTGGTTGAAGGATCTCGGGCGTCCCTTCGGGCGCGAGGGCAGCATGGCGAAGGTCTTTGCCTCGGAGACGGCTAAAAGAGCGGCGGATCAGGCGGTCCAGATCTACGGTGGCGAGGGGTTTATGGAGACGAGCGCAGTGGCGCGCTACTGGCGGCAGGTGAAGATAAATGAGATCGGTGAGGGGACCAGCGAGATCAACCGCCAGATCATCGCCCGCAGCCTTCTCGCCGAGAGCACCCAAGAAGCGAAGGAAAAGATGGCGGCTCAGTAAGCCCGGTGGCGCCTTCCGCTCCCCGGCGTGTGGAGTGTCTGCCGCCGGTAGGTTCGCGCTGACGGTGCGTTTTGTCCACCTCTCCGGTTTTGATGGTTTAGCGCAAGGAGACCTAGAGTGGCTGAAGGAGAGAAGAGTTTTCGCGAGAGCATCGACCGACAACGGGCAGAGAAGCCGCCGCAAACCTGTATACAGGCCGATCTACTTCCGGGTTCTGGTCGGGGCTGTGCTGGGCACCTTGGACGAGCTGGAGATCCTCTCCGAACAGGAAGAGACGGTAGCGGCATGGGCTTTGGCCCCGTGCCGACCGGAGCGGGGCCGGCCGAAGGAGCGTCCCGCCGGGTCTGGTAGGCGTGGGCACGATGCGGAGAGCGAACGGGTTCCGTAGGTTCCGCATCACCGCGGGGGCCGACCGTCTGCGGACCAACGCCTGGCCGGTGCTCCAGACGGCGCTGGCCGCGAGCGTCGCGTACTTCCTGGCGGCGATCGTGCTAGGCCAGGAGCAGCCGTTCTTCGCCCCGATCGCGGCCGTGATCTCCTTGGGCCTGACGCTCGGGCAGCGTGGGAGGCGTACGGTCGAGTTGGTTTTCGGGGTTGCCATCGGGCTGCTGGTGGCCGACCTGCTGGTGCTCGCCATCGGCGTGGGGGCGGTTCAGGTCGCGATCGTGGTGGCCCTGGCGATGGCGGCGGCCTTGCTCTTCGCGGAGAGGAGCCTGTTCGTCAACCAGGCGGCGATCTCGGCGATCCTGGTGATCGTGCTGCAGCCCCCGAACGCCGTGTTCTCCCCCGACCGCTTCTTGAGCGCGCTCATTGGGGGAGGGGTTGCGCTGGCGATCAACTACGCGTTCCCGATAAACCCCCGCCGGTTGGTGGAACGAGCCGCGCGCCCGATCTTCAACGAGCTGGTCGCGGTGCTCGAAGAGATAGCCGCCGCTTCGAAGGAAGCGACCTTGCACGGGCCGAGCGCGCACTGCTCAAGTCCCGGGAGATCGATGAGAGAGTGGAGGTGCTCAACGAGGCCCTCGTCGCCAGCCGCGAGACCGCTCGGCTCTCCCCGACTCGCCGCAGGGCCCTGGAGCATCTCGATCTCTACTCTAGCGCGGGCCTCAGGGTGGAACTCGCCGTCATCAACGTGCGCGTCCTGGCTCGGGGCACCGCCAACGCGGTCAGGCGCGGCGATACTGCGCCACTGCCGGAGGCTGTGCGCAACCTTGCCCGAGCGGTGGGGGCTTTGGCGACGTTCCTCGAAGTACCCGGCCCGCCCGATGAGGCCCGCCGATATGCCTCTCGAAGCCGCCTGGCGTGCCACCGAGATACTCAGAGAGAGGCACGACCTGGCGATAAGCGTGCTTATCGGCCAGATCCGCTCGGCGGCGGTGGACCTGCTTCGGAGCACCGGCATGGACCAGGCCTCGGCCTTGCGGGCGCTCGAGGAAGTCGCGGGACGGGCGTCGGAGATCGGCTGGGACAGGCCCGGCAAGCCACCCGGCTCGGTGGCATTCGTGGCGCGTGGCGGATAACATGCTTTCGAGGAAAGCGAGGACCTCGTCGAAGAGCAGACACCCACGGGAAGAGCGAACGTAACGTTCTCTGCGAGAAAGAAGGGGGAGCATGACCAAGCTCCGCACCCTCGTGGACAGGGAGAGCGGGGAGTTCAAAGAGAACGCCGAGGCCTACGAGGCACTCTTAGAAGAGTTGCGCGACCGGACGCAAGAAGCCCGGCGCGGGGTGGCGAGAAGGCGAGGAAGCGATACGAGGAGCGCGGCAAGCTGCTGGTCCGGGATCGCATAGATCGCCTCCTAGATCCGGACACGGCCTTTCTGGAGCTCTCGCCTCTGGCGGCCTTAGGGATGTACGATGGGGAGGTGCCGGCGGTGGGGAAGGTGAAAGTAAACGAGATCAGCGAGGGGACCAGCGAGATCAGCCGCCAGACCATCGCCCGCATCCTCCTGCGTGAAGTGGACACCGAGAAGGCGAGGGAGGAGGTGGCGGTGCAATGAGCAACCTTCCCGCTAGTGTCAAGGTAAAAGAGGTCGGCCCGCGCGACGGCCTGCAGGCCGAGGAGGCTATACTCTCTACCGAAGAAAAGCTCCGCCTCATAGACTGCCTAGCCGACGCGGGCCTGCGTGAGATCGAAACGACCTCCTTCGTACACCCCAAAGCCATCCCGCCCCTGGCCGATGCGGAGGACGTGTTCGCTGACCTGAAGCGACGGCCGGGAATCGTCTACTCGGCGATAGTTCCGAACGAGAAGGGTGCGCACCGGGCCTTGGAGGCCGGGGCCGACGAGATACAGGTCTTCCTCGCGGCCACCGAAAGCTATAACCAGAACAACGTGAAGATGAGCGTGGAGGATTCTCTCCAGCAATCCGTCCAGATAGCGGAGATCGTGCGGAGGGCCGACACGCCGTTTGTCGCGGTCCTTTCGGTGGCGTTCGGTTGCCCGTACGAGGGGCCGGTGGCACATGAGAGGGTTCTAGAGCTCTCCGGGCGCTTAATTGAACTTGGCGCCGAGGAGATCACGTACGGGGATACTACCGGGATGGCCTATCCCACCCAGGTACGCGAACTCTCTGAAGCCTACCGGAAGCGCTTCCCAGAGGTCCCTCTGCGGATGCACTTCCACAACACTCGTGGGATGGGGCTAGCCAACGTCCTGGCCGCCCTCGAAGCCGGGGTGGATCGCATCGACGCCAGCGTGGGTGGCCTCGGAGGGAGCCCCTACGCGACGGGGGCCACGGGGAATATATCGACTGAGGATCTCGTACACATGCTGCACGAGATGGGGATAGAGACCGGAGTAGACCTGGAAGCTCTCATCGGCTGCGCACAGCTGCTCGAGGAGCAGCTGGATCACGAGTTGCCAGGGCAGGTCATGAAGGCCGGCATCTGTGGCCACCTGATGGAGGGTCCATGAGCACCATAAAGAGCCTGGTCTCGTCGGAAAGCCCAGATTTCGAGGCTAACGCCAAGGCCTACAAAGGGCTACTGGAAGAGCTGCGCGACCGGGTGAACGAGGCCCAGCGCGGGGGCGGCAAGAGGGCCCAAGAACGGCACAAGGAGCGCGGCAAGCTGCCGGTCCGGGACCGCATAGACTTACTTCTCGATCCAGGTACGGCGTTCTTGGAGCTCTCGCCTCTGGCGGCCTTCGGGATGTACGACGGCGAGGTGCCGGCGGCGGGTATCATCACCGGCATCGGGTGCGTCTCGGGCCGAGAGGTCATGATCGTGGCGAACGACGCCACCGTCAAGGGGGGCACCTACTACCCGGTGACGGTCAAAAAGCACCTCCGGGCGCAGGAGATCGCCGAGCAGAACCACTTGCCGTGCGTGTACCTGGTCGACTCGGGCGGGGCTTTCTTGCCCTTGCAGGATGAGGTCTTTCCGGACAAGAACCACTTCGGGCGCATCTTCTACAACCAGGCGCGGATGTCGGCCAAGGGCATACCCCAGATCGCCGCCGTCATGGGGAGTTGCACGGCGGGCGGGGCGTACGTGCCAGCGATGAGCGACGAGGTGGTGATCGTCAAGGAGGAGGGCACGATCTTCCTCGGCGGCCCGCCCCTGGTGAAGGCCGCGACCGGCGAGGAGGTTTCGGCCGAGGAGCTGGGTGGGGCCGACGTCCATACCCGCGCTTCGGGCGTCGCCGATCACTTCGCCGAGAACGACGAGCACGCCGCGGCGATCGTCCGCCAGATCGTGGCGAACCTGAACGCGGAGAAAAGGACGCCGTGGACTTTAACCGAGCCCGAGGAGCCCCTCTACGACCCGGAGGAGCTCTACGGTATCGTCCCGCAGGATCCTCGCCAGAGCTACGACGTGCGCGAGGTCATCACCCGCATCGTGGACGCAAGCCGGATGCATGAGTTCAAACCACTCTACGGCGAGACGTTGGTGTGCGGCTTCGCTCGCATCATGGGCCAGCCGGTCGGCATCCTCGCCAACAACGGCATCCTTTTTTCCGAGAGCGCTTTGAAGGGGACGCACTTCATCGAGCTGTGTTGCTCTAGGGGCATCCCGCTCGTCTTCTTGCAGAACATTATGGGCTTTATGGTCGGCAAGGAGTACGAGAACGAGGGAATTGCCAAAAACGGGGCCAAGATGGTGATGGCCGTAGCGAACGCGAACGTCCCGAAGTTCACCGTGATCATCGGCGGCTCCTTCGGGGCCGGAAACTACGGGATGGCCGGACGGGCTTACTCGCCGCGCCTCCTCTTCATGTGGCCGAACGCGAGGATAAGCGTCATGGGTGGGGAGCAGGCGGCGAACGTCTTGCTCACCGTGCGGGAGGAGGGCCTCGCGCGCGAGCGCAAGGAGATGACCGACGAGGAGCGCGAGGAGTTCAAGGTGCCCATCTTCGAGAAGTACGAACGGGAGGGCAACCCCTACCACTCGACCGCCAGGCTCTGGGACGACGGCGTGATCGACCCGATAGACACCCGTATGGTCCTGGCTCTCGGCCTCTCGGCTGCGGCCAACGCGCCGCTCGAAGAAACCAAGTACAGCGTATTCAGGATGTAGGAGAAGAGGCTTGGCTAACTACGAACACCTGAGCGTAGGGCACGGGGACGCGGTTGCTACGGTGGCGCTCGCGCGCCCCGACGCCCGCAACGCCTTGAACGCTGGGCTCATCGGGGAGCTCCGGCGCTGCGCGGAGGAGTTGGCGGAAGACGATAAGGTGCGGGTAGTCGTCCTCTCGGGCGAGGGGGACTTCTTCTGCGCCGGGGCGGATATAGGGTACATGAGGGACACGGCCAACTTCTCTTACGAAGAGAACCTGGAGGACGCCCGGAACCTAGCGGCGATGTTCGAGGCGGTGGATAGATGCCCAAAGCCGGTCGTGGCGCGCGTCAAGGGGGCGGCGATCGGCGGCGGGGTCGGGCTCGTGGCGGCGGCGGACGTGGCGGTGGCAGAGGAAGGGACGGTGTTCGCTTTCTCGGAGGTACGCTTGGGGATCTCGCCGGCAGCGATCGCCCCGTTCGTGGTGCGCAAGATCGGCCATTCCCAGGTCCGGGCGCTGTTTTTGACCGGCGAACGCTTCGACGGGGTGCGGGCGCGCGAGATCGGGCTCGTCCATGAGGTGATTTCCGAGGAGGACCTCGACGCAGCGGTGCAGGAGAAGGTCGAAGGGCTCCTCATGGGCGGCCCCGAGGCTTTGGCCGCGACGAAGGCCCTCTTGCGGGAGCTCAGGGATGCGGCGCCCGACGAAGTTACGAAAATCACGGCGCGACGCATCGCGCAGCTTCGCACAGGGGAGGAGGGACAGGAAGGCTTGGGGACCTTTCTGGAGAAGCGCAAGCCCGCTTGGAGGGAGGAGTTGTGAGCTTCGGCAAGCTGCTGATCGCGAACCGCGGCGAGGTAGCCGTGCGCATCATCCAGGCGTGCAAGGAGCTCGACATAAAGACCGTCGCCGTCTACTCCGAGATCGACGAGGGAGCGATGCATGTCCGGCTCGCCGACGAGGCGTATCTTATAGGGACGGCCCCTGCCACGGAGAGTTACTTGAACGTCGAGAAAATCGTCGAAGCGATCGAGAAGTCCGGGGCCGAGGCTGTACATCCCGGCTACGGCTTCCTCTCGGAGAGCGCTGACTTCGCGCGGGCGGTCGAAGGGGCTGGTGCCATCTGGGTCGGACCGCCGCCCGAGGCGATGGAGGCGATGGGCCTTAAGGTGAGGGCCAAAGAGATCGCACGCAGGGCCGACGTGCCCACGGTCCCAGGCTACGATGGCGAAGACGAGTCCGAAGAGAGGCTGGCGGAAGAGGCCGAAAGGATCGGCTACCCCGTTCTCGTCAAGGCGAGCGCGGGAGGCGGAGGACGCGGGATGCGGGCCGTCGCCAGGCCGCGGGATTTCCTCGAAGCCCTCCGGGGCGCGAGGCGGGAAGCTGCCTCGGCGTTCGGAGACGACTCGGTGCTCCTGGAGAAGTACGTCGAGAGCCCCCGGCACGTAGAGGTCCAAGTAATCGGCGACAACTATGGCAACGTCATCCACCTCTATGAGAGGGATTGCTCGATCCAGCGTAGGCACCAGAAGGTGATCGAGGAGGCCCCCTCGCCGGCCTTGGATCCGGAGCTGCGGGAGGAGATGTGCGACGCGGCGGTGCGCCTGGCGCAAGAGGCGGGCTACCGCAACGCCGGGACCGTCGAGTTCCTCCTCGAAGGCGACGAGTACTACTTTCTCGAGATGAACACCCGCCTCCAGGTGGAGCACCCGGTGACGGAGCGCGTCACGGACCTCGATCTCGTGCAGCTCCAACTCACCGTCGCCGACGGAGAGCCGTTGGCGGTCTCGCAGGAGGACGTCGCGCTGCGCGGCAGCGCGATCGAGGTCCGCGTCTACGCGGAAGGGGAGGGAGGGCTGCCCGCCGGAGGCAGGCTGCTCGCCTTCGCGCCTCCGGGGGGGCCAGGCATCCGCAACGACAACGGGGTCGAGAGCGGGGACGAGGTCTCAGTGCATTACGACCCCATGATCGCCAAGCTCGTCGTCTTCGCCCCCGATCGGGAGATGGCCGTCCGGAGGCTCCGCCGGGCGCTGGAGGACTACACCATCCTCGGCCTCCCGACGAACCTGCCGCTTTTGAAGCGTATCGCGGAGCATCCCGCCTTCGCCGCCGGGGAGACCGCCACCGACTTCCTGGAGAAGCACCGGCTGGAGGAGCCACCCGTCGAGCTTCCCGTGCCGGAGGAGGCGATACTCCTCGCTGCCGCGGGCGAGCTGGTCTCGGGGCGCACAACCGCCGAGCCTTTCGCGGTCGGCCCGTGGCGTCACCTGGGCTCGGTCCGGCTGTGCTACCGTACGGGCGAAGCGGAACACCGGGTCGAAGCCGAACGTTTGGGAAGCAACACCTTCAAGTTACAGCTGGAGGAGGGCGAGTCCGTCGTCGAGGTGCTGAACTTCCGGGACGGCGAGATGCACGCCACAATGGACAGCAACCCCATCAGGGCCGGGTTCGTTTTGGATGAGCTCGAGGTGCGCCTCTCACTCCGCGGGGTGGTCTACGAGCTCTTTAAACCTCGTCCACCCGACGTGGACGAGGTGGGACCGGGCGGGGCGGATGCGGGCGGCGCGAGCCTGACGGCACCTATGCCGGGCACGGTGGTGAAGGTGCTGGTGAGCGAGGGCGACGAGGTCGAGGAGGGGCAGCTTCTCCTGGTGCTGGAGGCGATGAAGACGGAGCAATCGGTGGCGGCCCCCCATGCCGGGGTGGTGAGATCGCTCCCCTACGCCGAGGGTGCCGGTGTCCCCGGCGGGGCGGTGCTGGCGGAGCTGGAGGAGAGGGAAGAAGAGGAGGAGTAAGTTTTTCTCTACGCAGTCGTGTTACGAGCCGCCCGCGCCCTGCTGTCCGAAGAGCTCGGTGTATTCGTCCTTGAGTTGGTCTCGGACGTGATCCATCTCACCTGTGGTCACGGCTTCTTCCATAACCGTCGCAACCGCCCGAGCGTGGCGGATGGCCTCGGGCTCTTCGACACCTTCCTTATCTGCGACGCGCCGGTAGAACTCCGCAAGCGAGAAGCCGTCTCTGCCGCCTTCACCTCTCAACGGATCTGCGATCTCCGGTGGAAGCTGGTCGGCGAGGTTGTTCGGCTCATTGCCTGCGAGCCGTTCTCTCAAGGTTTCGAGGGTTGCCCGGATGCCACGCTCGGCCTCTTCGTTCGTCTGAGCCTCTGCAAGGTCTTTCACCCGAGCGATAAACTCGTCTTGTTTCATGAAGATCCTTTCTCTAACTTACGGGTTGCAAATACCCGCGTCGGCGGGCGGACAAACGAGGGTTCGACGAGTGGCGACCTTAGCTGTTTCACAGGAACGATTTACTGCAACCTACCAGGGGAGCACGCTCTCATAGCCGTTGCGGCGTATACTGGATGTGATTGATGGTTGCCCAGAAGATAAGTTTAGAATCAGCACATCTGCTGGCGACTATGGATAATAGGAATGAACGTCGCGGGCAAAAAACGGGGGAGAGGCCGCCGGTAAGGCTTGGAGCTTCATGCTCGTAGACTTCGCGGCGAGTCGCCTCTGTGAGCTTGATCTCGTGAGCACCTCCTATTGCTGGCCTCCACCGTAAGTAACCGGAACCTCGACTCCTTCGAACGAACCGTCGCGCGGGCTCTCGCTGCCAACACGGAGGGACGCTTGTCCCTCGAAGGCAGGTAACTCTAGCGACGCTTCGAAGTAACCCCAGGTCTCGGTCCAGTCGTTGGACAAAACGGTGCTCTGGGCGAGAATGTTGCCGCCCGAATCTACCAGCCTGATGGTATTCGAGGCCTCGAAGTTGCGGGAGTAGCCGCTTACCGTTAGCGGACTGGTTATGGCTTCCCCCTTCCGGGGTTGAAAGAGAACTGTCCTCTCTGCCCGGGCCGGGATCGGGAAGCTCAGATCGACGCTTGCGGGGCGGTAGTCGATGACCAGGCGCCCCGGGTCGGAGAGCTCCGTTACACGGTATTGGAACGCTCCCGTGGCGAAGATGTCCACGAACATGCCCCCACCGGGAGCCCGGACCACGTAGAAGTTGTCCATGATAGAGCCGCTGAAGGTCTCGCCAGTGACCAGCGTAGCGCCCACGCCCGGAAACATGATCCGCGCATACCCCTCCCCAGTAGGACTGCTCAGCGACCAAGCGGGAATCCGAGAAGAAGGAGCACCTTCCGACCCGAAGTCTATGACCATCCGTTCGTAGCCCTCGTGCTCGCCGAATGTTACCTCTTGGATACTGTCCGCTGCTCCCTCTGAACCCCCGCTCATCTCGGAAGCCGCGGTGAAAGGTACTTCGTCCCGAGCCGTCTCTTCTTCGGAAGTCGTCTCCTGCCGGGTTTGGCTCTCTGACACGGCGGTTGTGTCCTCGGTCGTTCTGGTTCCTTGTTCTTGCCGGCTACCCTGGCCACAGCCGGTGGCCAAAACGGCAACCAGCAAGGCGACCCAAATCACCACTATGAAATGTCTCAAACCCATTGCCTCCCGTCATCCGCCTTCTTGTAGAGAGGGTAAGCGGCCAACATCAGCCAGCGTAGTACTCGACGTAATCCATGTAGTTGTACCAATTCCAGTGATAGCCAGGGTCAGTGTGAGTGTTCGGGTATGGAACCTCGTCGTGCCCGATAATGTGGACCCAGTCGACCGGGATGCCGTACTTGTTGCATAGGTACGCCGAGAGCTTGGCCGACGAGTGGTACATGGCCTCGGTGAACCATTTGGGGTCTGAGATGTAGCCCTCGTGCTCTATACCGATGGAGGTCTGATTGTAGGGTAAGTTCCCCGCGTGCCAGGCGATGTTCTTCTCCAAAACCGATTGGCCGATAAAGCCGTCCGAGGAGCGGACGATGTAGTGGGCTGAAGCCTGGGCGCTAGAGTTTTGGAACCAGTTTATGGCGCTCGACCAGGAACCCTGGGTGACGTGGATGACGATCTTGTTTATCGGGTTGGAGTAGGGGCGGTTCGCCGCCGTGTAGTTGCTGGAGTTCGCCGGAATGTAGGTCGAGCCCAAGTATTCGCCGACCATCAGAGCACCTCGTCCAGAAGATCCGTCACCCAAGCCGTCAAGCTCTGGGCCCACAGAGAGACCTGCTCGCCGTCGAGAGTGTACGCTTGAGCGCCCTGCTCCAGCTTCTCGAAGACACGCTCGGCGTAGAGCTCACCGGCCCCGACCCCGGAGACCGCCTCGTAGGACTTACCGCTTCCCCCATTGCCGGCCACCGCCCCGAAGTAGTCGCCCAAGGTGGCAGGCCTCTCTCCCTGGGACTCTGCCAAGAGTGCCGCCCCGCCCAGGATGTTGGATCTACGGTCCGTCTTGAGCTGCTCCTCGGGGATGCCGGTCAGCCTCGACGCCTCGCCCAAGGTATCTGCAGAGTCGTTCTGGACCAGTTGCATGATCCCGTAGGATCCCCGGCCGTGGGGATTGCCGGGCTCGTAGGCGCTGGCCTCCGGAGGTGGCATCTCCCAGCGGCTGTTGACGTAGCTCATCGCTAGCAGGAGACTCACCGGGACTTCGTATTCCTTGGCCGCCTCCTTGATTTCCTCTTCAAGGGAAGAGTTTGGCGGAGCTTGGGCCAAGGCCTTGCCAGAGCCCATCACCCCGAGCAATGCTGCACCTGCCATACCGACTCCACTTATCCTAAGGAAGCGACGCCGGTTCATCGCCCCGGGCGGCTCCGTAGAACCTTTGGAATGCATTCCCCCCTCCTCTGGGAATAGCCCTATAGACCTATTTTGAGCCCATTATCGCTTAGTTTGAGGAAAGATTAAAGTACTTTGGAGAACTTCAGGAGAAATTAGAAGAACTCTCACACCAGGTTTCAAACCCCCACGTCGACTGAGAGTCGTCCTCAAAGGGGTGCCTCATCCTTGCTTACCGATCTTTGCCTGCTACCATAGCGCCTGCCCGTTCGTGACGTGACAAAAGGGGTGGGTTACATTACTTGGAAGAGGTTTCGAAGGCTGGATGTAGCCTGCTAGGTCGGCGAGGCAGGTCGTAGGGAGGCAAGGAGCCCGGTGATCGAAGGCTCGCCGCGCGCCGAGCGAGCGAGGCGCTCGAAGCCTTCGCGCGGCTGCCGAGCATCGAGCGGTCGGCGGTAGAAGGAGTGAGGGAGGCCTTCGAGCAGCGTGAGCGGGAGGTGACTGCCTCCCTCGCCGGGCTCGAGCGCGAGGTGGGTAGCGAGCTCGAATGCGAGTTGCACCGGCGGCAGGCCGAGGCTTTAAGCCGCGACGCCGCGAGCGAGGCGCTGCGCGAACTCGCCGAGGTCGGCCTGCTACCCAAAACGATGGTTCACCGCGCGGTCCAAGGGCACGATCATTAGCAAGATGCGTCTACCAACCTGCGGCGACGCGATACAAGAAATCACGACATATGCCCGCTAGCAACTGCGGAAAGTGGGTTCAACGAGTCGCCTCGCCGGATATGAAGCGACGAGCTCAGCTCGACAGCTCGGCGGCCATGAGCATGAGACCGCCGTCGACGACGAACGAGGAGCCGGTAGCGTAGGACGCTTTCTCCGAGGCGAGAAAGGCGATCCAAGTCGAGATCTTGCGGGCGTGGCCGGGACGGCCTAAAGGCAGGTTTGAACGCTCGATAGTACCTGGGTCCGTGTCCTCGTCACCGGTCATGGGGGTAGAGATCTCGCCAGGGGCGATGGCGTTGACCGTGATACCGTATGGGGCTAGCTCCATCGCCATGACCTTCGTGAGCAGGCCCAGGCCCGCCTTCGAAGTGCCGTAGGCCGACGCTCCCATACGGGGGATGTGCTCGTGTACGGAGGTGACGTTTATTATACTGCCGCCGTTCTCCGCCTCCACCATCCTCCTCGCCACTCTCTGGGCGCAAAGAAAGGCACCGTCGAGGTTCGTGTCCATGGCCCTGCGCCACTCGTCGTAGGAGAGTTCCAAGAAATCACCTGTCGGGTCGCCGGTACCGGCGTTGTTCACCAGGACGTCTAGCCCGCCCAAAGCGTCCGCCAGCTCGTCTATGACGCCGGCGGCTTTGGGCAGGTCGGGGCCGGTCAGGTCGAGCCGACGAACCACGCCGCGACGACCCACCCCTTCGACCGTCTCCAGCGTCTCCCAGGCACCGGCCTCGTCTTTGAAGTAGGTGATCCCCACGTCGAAACCGTTCTCCGCCAGCTCTTTCGCGGTCTCCTGGCCGATCCCGGAGTCCGAGGCCGTGACGATCGCGACGAGGCTCACAGCAACTGCTCCCCGACGGATTTCGAGGTCTCGTGTTTCACTTTTCTCCTTAACATGGCTAGCTCCACTTACCCGACCGGCTTTACCCGAGGTAGGTCGAACCGTAAACCGAGCCCTTCGGTGGGTTCTCCGGCTGCGGGGTTCAAAAAGCGCAAAAAATACCCTTAGTACTAAAGCTCTTTCTCCGAAAGCCGGAGGTCGGTGGTGGTTCTCCAGAACCATGGGCTCTCGGCGTGGCCAACCTGTAGTGGCTTCCGAGAAGCTGACCGGCTGGCTACTATTCCCTACGGGCGGTAGAGGTATTGGAGTTCGGGGGTGGGGTTGAGCCCGGCGGTCTTGAGGACCTTAAGGGCCTCGGATTCAGGCGGGGCGAGGCGGCTCCGGAGGAGCTCGACGAGGCCCTGTACCCGCTGGTAGCGGACCACGGTCGCTTCCTCCACGCCCGCGAGGTCGCCCGCGACCTCGGCGGCGCTTTCGAGGTTGCCCAAAGCGTCCACGAGGCCCAAAGCCTCGGCCTGCTGACCCGAGTATATGCGGCCGTCGGCGAGCTCGCGCACTTCTTCCTCCGAGAGGCCGCGGCCCTCGACGATGACCCGGACGAAGCTGTCGTAGGCGTCGTTCACGTAGGTTTGCAGGATCTGAAGCTCCTCTTCGGTGGGCTCGCGGGTAGGGGAACCGATATCTTTGTAAGGCCCGCTCTTTACGGTCTCTTGCTCGATGCCGTACTCTTCGGCGGCTTCTGCGAAGTTAAAGTAGGAGAAGATCACGCCCAGCGAGCCCGTCAGGGTATTCTGGTTGGCGACAATCTCGTCGGCGACGGTGGCAATGTAGTATCCGCCCGAGGCCGCCGTGTCGCCCATCGAGACGACGACGGGCTTCTCCGTCTCCTCCTTGAATTCCTGGATGCTTTCGCGCATCCGATCGCTGGCCACGACGCCGCCGCCCGGGGAGTTGACCTCGATGACCACGGCCTTGACGCTGTCGTCCCTTTCGGCCTGCCTCAGCTGGTTGCGTAGGGTTTCGGGGGTCGCCGTCTGGGCCCCCAAAGCGTCGGAGCCAGCAGAGCTTATCTGCCCGACGACGGGCAGGACCGCGACCTTGTCGACGCCCTCGCCGGTGACGTATTTCTCCTGAAACCTCTCGGGGGGCGCTGCGTTCCCGCCACCTCCCCTGCCGCCGTCCGAGCTGCCGGGAGCGGCGACGAGGACCAGCGAGATCGCGGCCACCGTCAAGAACAGGAGCCCGAGGGCGATCGCGCCCCCGATCACCAACCCCCTCCTGCCCCGCCGGGGCGAGCTGCCCCGCGCCTCCCCCGTCGTGGTCTCGGCTCCTCGTCCTTCTTCCACCCCGATCCCTTTCCTTTCAGCTCCTAAGACGGTCCGCCCGAACCCGCCGCTCCGACGAGTAAGGCTATTAAGATACCGACGACTATGGCCACGATGAGTATAAGCCCAACGAAGCCGGCGCACGAGATGGCGCAAGAGCCCGCCGATTGCCCGTAGCCGACGCGGCGGGCGAAGGAAGCCCCTATCACCACGAGGACCACGTGCCAGACGAGGAAGGCCAGCCCGACCAGGGAGGTCAAAGCCCCGATGACGCTCGTCGCCCCGCTCTCGGGACCCAAAGCCACCTGCGAGCCCGTCAGGAGGATCTGGAGCGCGGCCTGGATAACGAACGGGACGCTCCCCACCCCGACAACGGCGAGCATGGCCGAGAACGGCCCGGCGCCGCCGAAGAAGCTGGTCACGAGCTGCATCAACGCGGAGACCAACAGCCACCAGACGAACGCACCGACAACGGCGAAGACCAAGAGTGCGACCGAAATGACTTCGGGTGCGCTCTCGTAGAACTCCGGGGGCAAACCGGGAATATTTTGAGGACTAAACTGGCTCGCCGTGAGGCCGCCCAAGGCGTCTATCACGCCGCCGATCAAACTCAAAACCGCGTACAGGACCGTAACGATAAAGCCGAGCAACACCCGACGCCCTTCGGCGACACGTGCGAGCGTCCGAACTGGCGACCAGATCACCGCCAGTGCCTCCAAGAGACCTCCCTCCGGGATTTATACGGGGGCATCTTACACCAATGCACCCCTCGCGGGCGCCGCGGTTTCGTTCAGCCGTAGATGTTTACGAAGTTTGTAGGGTCGCGCGGTTTGCGACCCTCTCTCCTGAGGATGTCTTCCTTGGCGGCGGAAGGGGTTACGGACTCGTCGCGGGCTTCCAGGGCGAGCCGTTCGCGGTGGGCGATTATCCACAGATACAGGTCGAGTTCGGTGCGTTCCGGAAAGGCGACGAGGATGCGCTCTTCCCGGATCATGGCCGCTATCGGCGCGTAGTGGTACTCGTACCAGTCTCTCAAGACCTCCTCCGGGGAGACGTAGCGCCGCCAGAGCTGGCTTAACCGGAAGCCGTGCGCCTCGATGTGGGTCGCGAGCCTCCGGTAGTCGGTGACGTCGGAGAGCTCGACCTTTAGCTCCGGGAGAACGCGGTCGATTGGGAGCCTCTCTAGGAGGCGGCGGTGCTCCAGTTTGTACAAGAGGTCGCGCGCGGTGATGGCCGAGTCGATGGGAATCCGGCTCCTTAGCTCTATAACCTCGGCGTCGATCATCTCGACGCCCTGCTGATGGGCCACGCTGACGCGGTGGTTGCCGTCCCTTACGAAGTAGGCGTCCCCGATCTTGTACACGCTCACCGGCGGCAGCTCCTCGGCCCGGTGCATGGCCTGGTCTATCTTCTTCCACCGCCCTTCGAGGCTCGGCTTCGACGGCAGAAACGCCCGGTCGAAGTCCCTGTGCCGCCCGACGCTCCCCACGATCTTCGCCACCGGCACGACGCGCATCCCGAGGTAGGTCTGCTCCACCGCCCCCAGAGCACTCCGTACCTCGTCGAAGGAGAGAAGCTCGTTGGAGGCCGGGTCCTTGCGCAGGTACGCCCCGAGGCGCCTCAAGAACGCTCGCCGCCGGGCGCGGGAGAAGTTCTTGTCCGCCCGCTCGTTCAGGTTCATGCCGGTTCCGTCCGAAGCATCACCACGCTAATCTACAACCCGCTCCTCCCGCCGACAACCTCCCCGGCCTCCTCCTCCGGCGCTTCCAGGGTCTGCTGCCCGTACACGTTCACGACCCGCGTCGCGCCTCGGTTTGTGACCCGCTGGCTCGACGCCTCCGGCCCGTACAGGTGCACGTGGCCGTGCAGCCATAGAGGAGGTTCGTGCCGCTCGATGAGCGAGAGGAACGTCTCGAAGCCTTTGTGGCACTGATCCTCGCGGTCCCCGAGGCCGCAAGGCGGGGCGTGGGTCACGAAGACGTCGGGCTTCTTGCGACCCCTCAAAGCCCTTAGGGCTATCTTCGCGGAGAGTAGGCGTCCCCGGCGGCGCATCGCGCGTTCGGTGTACTGGTTTGGTCCCCCAGAGTACCAGCGCGATCCGGAGAGGCCTGCCAAAATCAGACCACCCGCCTCCACGACGCGTCCGTCGAGGGAGACGCAGCCGGCGGGCGACTTCGCGTCCTCGGCCGGGTCGTGGTTGCCCCGCACGTAGTAGAGGGGCGTGCCGGAGACGGTGACGACGTACTCCAGGTACTCGAACGGCAGATCTCCGCAGGAGATGACGGCCTTAACTTCGGCGGCGTAGGAGGGGAGGCCCGCCCCGTAGAGCACCGGCTCCACGACGTCGCTGATCGCGAGTATCTTCACGCGCCTTCTTCCATGGTCCCTGGATCATACCTTCTCTCGGACCGGGACGAGCCAACGACTCAACCTCGGCGGTGGCGAGCACCTCCAAAACAGACTGGCCCTTATCTACGACCGCGAACTGCCCTTATTGCTGCTCTGTTTGCCCGAAGGCGCTATGGCAGACGCTCAAGATCTCGACTTGGAGACTGATCGGTAGATCCTGATGTATCTGCTTCCCCTTGAAGTAGGCTTCGAGGTAGTAGCGCTAGTCGGGCTGATTGGTCCTTGCTCTGTGAGGGTAGTAGCTTGAAGAGCACCTGAAAGAGAGGAAGGACACGCTTTATGGCCGGACCGGAGACCCCGAAGCTAATGGTGGACGTGGTCGTGCCCTCGGAGGAGGGACGCATACTGCTCATCCGCCGCGCGAGCGACCCCTACGAAGGCCAGTGGGCCCTACCTGGCGGCTTCGTCGAGGTAGGGGAGACGCTCGAGGAGGCGGCGGCCCGGGAGGCCGAGGAAGAGACCGGGTTCGAGATCGACATAGTGCGCCTCATCGGCGTCTACTCGGACCCCGACCGCGACCCCCGGGGGCACAACGTGAGCTGCGTCTACCTCGCCCGCGTCCGGGAGGGCGAGCCCACCCCCGCCTCCGACGCCACCGAAGTCTCTTTCCTGGACCCCTCCGAGGTCGAGCTGGCCTTCGACCACCAGAAGATCGTCTCGGACGCCCTCTCCGGCGGCGCTCCACCCACCTACTGAGCCTGGACGAAGATCTCCCGCGCCAAAGGTCGCCATGCCCTTAAGGCGCGAAGGGATGAGCCGAGGGAAGAGCCTCTTCTACAGCCAACTCTCCGCAGTGGTCGAGCCGGTCGCGGCGGTCGTCGAGGCGGCGGCCGTGATCCTGGCCACACCAATTCTGCCCTACGCTCTGGCCTTTGCGGCAGGAGCAATGATCTTCGTCGTCGCCGAGGAGCTTGTCCCCGAGGCCAAGCGCGGCAGCCCGGATATATCCGCTATGACGCTCATGGTTGGCTTCGCCGTCATGATGACGCTCGATGTCGCGCTCGGCGTCAGCCGAGTGCTGAACTTGTCGGCAAAAGATCGGGTGTTCGTTGCGGCAGCATCGAATGGACTGCCGGCAGGAAGCCGACAAGCTGAAATGCTGACTCGCTCTCCTATATACTTCCGCCGCTTTGAGGGATCGGGACCAGAGAAAGGCTTCCAGGCTCGCGGTGGGGTCGTGGGCCTTATACGACTTCTCTAATACGATCTTCTCGATCAGCATCTTGAGCTACTTCTTCCCCCTGTGGCTCGGGGACGAGCTCGGGGCTGGGGCGGGCGTATTCAATTACGTGGCCGCTGGCTCCGCCCTCCTCGTGGTGCTCACGGCGCCGTTTCTCGGGGCCGTCGCGGACTTGAGGCAACGGCGGCTGCCGTACCTGGTAGTGCTTACCGTGCTCGCGGTTCTCTTCACGGCGGGCCTCGACCTCGCCGGAGACGTGCTCGCGGCGGCAGCGCTCTTCGTCGCGGCGAATTACACGTACCAGTCGGCGCTCGTGTTCTACGACGCCCTCTTGCCCAGCGTCTCCGGCGGGCGCGGGGCCGGCAAGGTCAGCGGTTACGGGACCGCCGCGGGCTACGTCAGCACCGTTCTCGCCCTCGTCGTTCTGACGCTCTTCGTGACGCAACCCGAGACCATAAAAGATTCGCTCGGGTCCTTAGGCGTCTGGATTGACACTGGCGACGAGCCCAACTCCAACGCCTTTTTGCCGACCGCGGTGCTCTACCTCATCTTCAGTTTACCGGCCTTCTTCTTCGTGCCCGATCGCGCGGCGCGCGCGCCCCGTTCTGTGAGGCTCGTAGCGACCTACCGGGCCGTGTTTTCGACGGCAAGGAACCTCCGGTCCTATGCCGGGCTCGGGACGTTCGTCGTGGCGACGCTACTGTACACAGATGCGGCGAACACGGCTATCACGAACATGTCACTCTACGGGCGGGAGGTTTTCGGGATGGAGCAGGCGGAGATCCGGAACCTCCTCCTATTCTCGACGGTCTTCGCCGTCGTGGGGGCTTTGGGCTTCGGGTATGTCTCCGACAGAGCGGGACCGAAGAACGGGCTCATCGCGGTACTCGTGGCGTGGTTTCTCGCTATCGTGCTCGCCACGGTCGCCGTGGCGTCCTGGATGCTCGTGCTCGCTGGACCGCTCGTGGGCGCTGCGCTCGGGGGCACGTGGACGGTCAGCCGGGCCATGCTCGTCGCCCTCTCGCCACCGGAGAAGCTCGGAGAGTTCTTCGGCTTCTACGCTCTTGCCGGCAAGCTCTCGGCCGTCGCCGGACCGGCGCTCACGGCGCTGCTTCTGACGGCGTTCGGGGCGCTAGGGACGGTCGCCTACCGGGTCGCCATAGGCTCGCTGGCCTTGATCATAGCCGTGAGCCTCATCATTCTCCTGCGTGTCCCCGACGTCCGCCCCGAGCACAACATCGAGGAGTTCGCGGACCCAACCGCCGGCGCGCCGGGCACACTCCCGACGGGGGCCGAAAGAGAGCCTGCCCCGTGAGTACCGTGGCGCTCTGGGGGAGCATCGTCACGGACTACGAAGTCTGGCAAGGGGGCGCCGTCCTCCTCGAAGGGGGGACCATAGAGGACGTGAGCCGCGAACCCCTCGAGGTCAATGAAGTCCACGAGTACCCGGACCATTACGTGCTACCCGGCTTTTTGGACCTGCAGGTCAACGGGTCCTTCGGGGTGGACGTCGCCGCCGAGCCCGGGCGCCTGGCGGAGCTCTCGAAGAAGCTTGTGGCAACCGGGACCACGAGCTACCTGCCGACCCTGATCTCCTCTCCCCCGACGCTCTACCGCGAGGCCCTCCCCAAAGTCGCCGACCTGGCGCGCGAGGGCGCCTCTGGCGGCGCGCAGGTACTCGGGGCGCACCTCGAAGGGCCGTTCATCAACGAGGAAAAGAAGGGCGCACATCCGGCCGAGCACGTCTCCCCGCCGGATCCAGGCCTCCTCAACGAGCTTCTGGACGTGGTGCCGGTGCGGATGCTCACCCTGGCGCCGGAGCTCGGAGGCGCTGCGGACCTCGTACGGATGGCCGGCGGTCGTGGGGTGGCGGTCTCGGCCGGCCACTCGGACGCCCCTTTCGAGCTTGCCTACGAGGTCTTTGACGGGGAAGTCGCGGGCGTGACCCACCTGTTCAACGCGATGAGCCCGCTGCACCATCGGGAGCCGGGCCTCCCGGGGGCGGCCTTCGCGCACCCCCGAGTGTTCTGTAGCCTCATCGCGGATGGTCGGCACGTGCATCCCGAGGTGGTGGCACTCGCCTTTCGCGTTTTGGGCCCAGATCGTCTGTATCT
>Ga0126308_10000014_pt1 | contig 32445 bp, 21 predicted proteins | sample Plot55_FD_92533 | JGI IMG/M metagenome (GOLD analysis project Ga0126308, IMG submission 92533) | Serpentine soil microbial communities from UC McLaughlin Reserve, CA, USA - Plot55 | ecosystem: Environmental > Terrestrial > Soil > Grasslands | place: USA: UC McLaughlin Reserve, Lake County... | reverse complement strand
GCCGGCGGGGAGGGAGACGGTGTCGTCGAACTGGCGGTTCTTGCTGGCGCCGCCGGCGTGGGTCGTCTTGCGGTAGGTCATCTCCCAGACCGTGCGGCCGGTCTTCGCGTTCTCGATCCAGGCGAAGTCGTACATCTCGCCGCCGGTGCCCTCGCCGACCGCGAAGACTCGGACGTCGGCGTCGCGGTCGAGGGAGAAGCGGGCGCGCTCGTCCTCGTCGTCGCGGACCTTCGAGATCCTGGCGATCACGTCCGGGTCCGGGCGCTCGACGAACGCCGAGACCGCGCCCGACTCCACCGCGCCGCCCTTGGCCGGGTAGAGGCTGATCCCCCACATCTCGCCGTCGATCGGGGCGGCGGCGTTCCAGTCCTCGTACGAGTGCGAGTCGTCGGTGATGTAGTGGACCATGTAGCTGCCGGCCTCGAGGTGCAGCACGTCGTCCACCAGCCGGTTCTTCGCGTCGCCGCCCGCGTGCTCGGTCTCGTCGAAGTCCATCGTCCACACCTTGCGGTGGGTCGACTCGTTGGTGATCCAGCCGTAGTCGAACATCCGGCCGTCGCGCCCCTCGCCGAGGGCGTAGACGCGTACGTCCATCGGGCGGTTGAGCGTGAAGCCCTTCTCGCGCGTCTCGCTGTCGTGTACGCCGGTGAGGGCGACGATGGCGTTGCCGGGCGGGAGGTTCGAGTAGGCGAAGCTGCGCACGTCGTCCTTGTCGCGCGGGTTCGTCACGCGGACGGTGAGCCCCCAGAACGACGGGTCGTGCGGCGGGCCGGCGTTCCAGTCGCCCGGGTCGTGCGAGTCGTCGGTCACGTAGAACGCGGCGTACTTCCCGGGCTGGAGCGTCTTGACGACACGCGCCTCGCGGTTCTTGTCGGCGCCGCCGGCCGGGTCGCTGCGGTCGTAGTCGAGCGTCCAGACGCGCTGGCGCGTCTCGGTGTTGATGATCCAGCCGTAGTCGAACGCGGACTGGTCGCGGGCCTCGCCGAGCGCGTAGATCTCGACCTCGGTCGGGCGCGTGATCTCGAAGCCGATCTTCTTCGAGCTCTCCTGGCCGACGCCGGTGAGGGAGACGACCGCGGTGCGCGTGAACTCCTCGCGCGCCCGGGCGATGTCGCTCTTGTCGAGGTGGCGGCCCTGGCCGCGCACGGTCAGCTTGAACTCCTCGGAGAAGCCGTCGTCGTCGTACTGGCGCTTGCTGTCGTCCTTGTCCTTGCCGGAGATCCAGTCGAAGACGCCCTGGCCGGAGAAGGGGACGCTGTACGACGAGTAGTAGACCTCGTAGGTGCCGGCCGGGAGGCGGACGGAGCCGTCGTACGACCGCAGCCCGTCCTTCCCGCGCTCGGCGCGCGTCTCGGCGAGCTCCCAGACCACGCGCCGCGTGCGGGCGTCGAGGATCCAGGCGTTGCCGCGCCAGTAGTCGAGCTCACCGCTGACGCCGTGATCGTCGTCGCGATCGTCGTCATCGTCGTCGCGGTCGTCGCGGTCGTTCTTCTTGCCCCACGTCCGCCACTTGCCGGGCTGGCGGAATCGCCCGTCGGCGCCGACGGCCTCGACCGAGACCTCCTGCGACTCGTTGAGCACGAACCCGTCGACGCGCAGCTCGTGCGCGGAGAGGTTGCGGATCTCGACGAGCGTCGAGCCCTGCGCGGCGGCAGGGGCGGTAGTCGCGACCGTAGCGCCGGCGGCGATCGCGGCGACGGCGGCGGCGCGGCCGAGCGTACGAGTCAGCTCGCTCCAACGCGGAATCCCGGACATGAGGGCCTCTGCTGTCCCAGTGTGTTGGCGTAGTGGTCGGGGCACGATGCTTGGCGGCGCGCCCGCTACAGGATCGACCACACGGTTGGATACGGTCATCCCATAAGAAGGTTTACCGGCCCCTTGCAAATGACGGCACTCGGGCATCGGGACTCGGCCATCGGCGCTCGGCGCTCGGCTGGATGCCAGGCAGTGGTGGGCCCTTGATTCATCAAGGGCCACAGCCTGCCTGACCGGGATGCAGTGGGCCCTTGATGAATCAAGGGCCCACCAGTGAGTACCCCAGGATGCCCCCGTGCGGAGTGCCGAGCGCCGAGTCCCGATGGCCGAGTGCCGCAATCCGGCACCGATGCTGCTCCGTCTCACATCAATGACCGCGCCCGAACAACCGACCCCGACTCCCCCCGCGCGCTCCCTGCGCCCCTGGCTGCTGCCGCTCGCCGCCACGGCGCTCGTCGTCGCATTCGGGCTTCGGCAGGTGGGCGCTGTCAGGGGCGCGCTGCGCGAGCAGCTCGAGGGGCGCACCACGGTCACGCACGACATCGTCGTCGAGCAGGTGCGCGCGGTCGCGAAGCTGGTGACGAGCGAGACCACGGTGCGGGACGTGGTGACGTACGAGAACACGCGCCTCGGCTCCACCAAGCGCTCGATCGTCGTGGCCACCGGGCGCGTGCTGGCGGGGATGGACCTGCAGGCCCCGCCCGGCGCCGACGTGCAGATCGACGACGCGGCCAGACGCATCACCATCGTGCTCCCGCCGGCGAGCGTGCTGGCGGTGGACATCCTCGGACTGCGCACCTACGACGAGCAGCGCGGGCTCTGGAACCCCTTCGAGCCCGAGGACCGCGACGCGATCTACGCGCGGGTCCGCATCCAGCTCCGCCGCGCCGCGCAGGAGCTGAACCTGACCGAGCACGCCAACCGCAGCGCCACCCAGCTGCTCCAGACGATGCTCGGCGTCAACGGCTACACGGTGGACGTGCGCTTCCGCGCCCCGCCGCCGGTGCAGGCGCCGGCCCCCCGCGGCTGACCGCCCGGGCGATCTTGCTGTATCGTTCGGCGTCAGCACGGCAGCGTACAGTCACACTGACTGTCTGCGTGGCAGTGCGCTGCATTACCAACCCCGTGACTCGCGCGTCTGGAGAGAGATGGAGTCTTCGTTCGCTCGAAGTCCGTCGCCCGGGCGGGAGTCACGCTTTGCCCTCCCGGCTCACCAGTGGAGCTACTGCATGCCGAAGTCTTTTGTTCGCTCCAGCCGCCCGCGCGCGATGCGCGTCTGGGCCGCGCTCCTCGGCGTCGCGGCGCTCGCCGCGTGCTCGGACGCCTCGCCGCTCGCGCCCTCGTCGTCGGGCGCTCCCGCGCTCTCGCAGGTCGCGGTGAGCGGCGCGTCGTCGGACGGCCTGCTCTCGTGCCCGTCCACGATGTCGTTCAGCGCGAGCCGGGTGATTGGCGCCCGCGGCGGGCTGGTCAAGGTCGGCGGCGCCACGCTGCGCATTCCCGCCGGCGCGGTGCTCGCTCCCACGGAGTTCACGGTCACGGTGCCGGCCTCGCAGTACCTCGAGGTCGACATGCGCGCCGCGGGCCAGGAGCACTACACCTTCGCGCGCCCGGTCGAGGTCCAGCTCTCGTACCGCCGCTGCACCCGCAAGAACGAGTCGCTCGCGCTCGGCGCCTGGTACATCGACACGCAGAGCAAGTCGATGCTCGAGTGGATGGGCGGCGCGGAAGACCGCCCGAACCGCACCGTGACCTTCGAGACGACCCACCTCTCCGGCTACGCCCTGGCGTACCGGAACGGGAACGCCGAGGGGCACGAGAACGGCGAGGGCAATGCGCAGGAGTAGCGCGACCGCAGCCTAGTCCGGACACATCGAGCGGGGCGCCGTCAGGTGACGGCGCCCCGCTCGCGTTCATCCCACGCTCGCGACCCGCTCGGCGAGGATCCCCGCCTCCGCCTCCGCGCCGATGCCCTTCGCGATCTCGAGCGCCTTGCGATAGGTCTCGAGCGCCCCGTCGCGGTCGCCGCGCTTGAGGGCGATGTCGCCGCACAGGCGCAGGCACTCCACGCGGCGCCACGCGTTGCCGGAGTCCTCGAAGTAGGAGAGCGCGGAGCGCACGAGCTCCTCGGCTTCGCCGAGTCGGTCCTGCCCGGTGATCGCCTCGGCGTAGTTCATCGTCGCCATGGCGAGCAGCTCCATGTCGCCGACGCGGCGGGCGGCGCCGCGCGCCTGCTCCAGCAGGTCGGCCGCGAGCGCGACGTTGCCGAACTCCACGGCCGCGCGGCCGAAGTTGTTCAGCGTCATCGCCTCGCCGCGCACGTAGCCGGCGCGCTGGAAGCTCTTCGCCGACTGCTGGAAGCGCCGCCGCGCGAGCTCCCAGTTCCCCTGCTGCGCCGCAATCGCGCCCAGGTTCTGGAGCACCTGGCCGCGGATCTTCGCGTCGCTCGTCATGCCGAGGATCTGCTCGAAGACCGCAGTCGCCCCGGGGAAGTTGCCGCGCCCCTGGAGGATCACCCCCTCCACGTTGCACGCTTCAGCGTAGAGGTCCTGGAGCCCCGACTCGCTCGCCACCTGGCCCGCCAGGCGGACCGTCTCGAGCGCCCGGTCCCACTCCGAGCGGGTGAAGAACAGCACCGCCTGGCGCCGGATGGCGAGCGAGAGCTCGGCGGGGCCGCTGGCGGCCGCCTCGGCCTGGCGCAGGCACTCCATGGCGGACTCCATCTCCCCGATCTGCTGGAGCCGCCCCGCCTCCTCGATCAACGCCTCGAAGTCCGGGCCGTCAGCCACGCGCGCCGCCGAGGGGTCCTGTCGCCAATCGTGATGGTCTGCGCGAGGTCATTGACGCCGATCCCCGGGGTTCGTATCTAGCGGTGCAACCGGCCGGCCAGCGGTGTAACGCAGAAGGTAGGTCAGGGTAACGGTCCGAGTCGCATCAAGCAATCGCCGTGCACAGCGGCGCAACAGCGCACCGGAGGATGCCGTGGCCGACACGCGGCGCGGGAACGGATTCGCCACGCGTCTGCGGGACGACCACGCGCTGCGGGTCGCGCTCTACTACCTGGCGCTGGCCGGCGCGGTGGCGCTGCTCTGGCGCTGGGACGACTCGCGCCGCGCGCTCCTCGACACGATGCCGCTCGGCGGCGAGCTCTTCACGGGCAACCCGAGCCGCAACGCGCTGGCCGCCGAGGCGGCGGCCGAGGTGGCGGCGGCCGGGCCGCTGCGGGTGGCGGCCAGCACCGGCATGGCGATCGTCGCGGCGGTGCTGCTCTCGCTGCCGGTCGCGTGGATCTACATCCTGACGCGCCAGAAGAAGGGCTACCGGCAGTCGGTGGTGCAGACGCTGATCGTCCTCCCGGTGGTCGTCGCCGGGATCGTCGTCCTCGTGAAGAACAGCCTCGCGCTGGCGTTCAGCCTGGCCGGGATCGTGGCCGCGGTGAAGTTCCGGAACACGCTGGAGGACAGCAAGGACGCGGTGTACATCTTCCTCGCGACGGCGATCGGGCTGGCCGCGGGCGTGCACCTGCCGGTGGCGGTCGTGATCTCGGTCGCGTTCAACCTCGTGGTCTACCTGCTCTGGCGCAGCGACTTCGGCCGGTCGCCGGGGCGGCTCGAGGGGAAGGAGGCGCAGCGGCGGCTGGAGCGCGCGCTCTCCGTCGCCAGCCGCACGGGGACGTTCGTGGCGAAGCTGGACGAGGAGATCCTCAAGTCCATGGCGCCCGAGCAGCTCGACGCGCTGGCCGACCGCGCCTGGCGCCGGCGGAAGAAGCTCGCCGCGGCCGCGGGCGTCACGACGACTGGCGAGTCCACCGCCGAGCACAGCACGACCGACGGCCTGCGCCTGACCCCGGTCGGCAACGTGCTCGTGGGGCAGGAGGGCGAGCGCGGGGAGAGCGAGCGCGTCAGCTTCGAGAAGCTGCTCCGCGTCCACACTCAGGACATCGACGCCGCGCGCGCCACCGCGGAGGGGATGCTCCCCGACCACCTCAAGCGCTGGCGATTCGGCGGCGTGGTCCACGAGGCCGACGGCAGCCACACGCTGGAGTACGGGGTGGTGCTCAAGAAGACCACGCCGCCCGGGCTGCTGCTCGACGAGCTGCGGCGGGGGAAGGACATCATCGGGGCCGAACTGCTATGAGACGCATCGCACTCGCTCTCCTCCTGGCGACGCCAGCGGCCGCCCAGCGCCCGCCGCAGCCGCTCTTCGCCAGCGACAGCGTGCTCGAGCTGCGGATCGAGGCGGACCTGCGGAACGTGTTCAAGGAGCGGGGGGAGGAGGGGAAGCCGTACCCGGCGACCATCACCATGGCGGGCGTCGACCGGGCGCTCCCGGCGCAGCTCCAGACGCGCGGGCACTACCGGCTCCGGCGCAGCACCTGCGCCATGCCGCCGCTCCGCGTGCGCTTCGCCAAGGACGCGCCGGAGCTGGCGGGGACGCCCTTCGCCGGCCAGCGGAAGCTCAAGCTCGTCACCCACTGCCAGCCGGGGCGGGAGTTCGAGGACAACGTGGTCGAGGAGTACCTCGTCTACCGCAGCTACAACGCGATCACCGACACCAGCTTCCGCGTGCGCCTGGCGCGGGTGACCTACGTCGACCGGGGCGACGCGAAGGCGGAGCCGGTGACTCGTTATGCGTTCTTCATCGAGGACGACGAGCGGATGGCCGAGCGGATCGGGGGGAAGATCCTCCCCGACCAGGGCGCCGCGCCGGGGGACCTCCACATGGCGCTGCTGGAGCCGCTGGTGATGTTCCAGTACATGGTGGGCAACACCGACTGGTCGATCGGGGCGCTGCACAACATCCGGCTGGTGCGCACCGGCGACGCGGTGCTCCCGGTGCCGTACGACTTCGACTGGTCGGGGGTCGTCGGCGCGCCCTACGCCCGCCCCAACCCGAAGTTCGGCACGAAGACCATCTACGACCGCGTCTTCATGATCGGCTGCCTCCCCCTGCCGTCGATCGTCACGCTCGCCGGGCGCTTCAACGCCCGCCGCGACTCGATCTACACCCTCTTCCGCGACACCACCCTCCTCGACCGCCGCGCGGGCGAGAACGACATCCGCTACCTCGAGGAGTTCTACAAGACGCTCAACAACGAGCGGGTGGCGAAGCGAGTGTTCGGGTCGGGATGCTGAAGAGCGATTCGCGCCGCGCGATTCGCGCGGCGCGATTCGCTCATTTCCTCCTGTACACCGCCACCGTCCCTCTCACCTCGCCTTCGTCCGCCACGAACAGCGAGCCGTCCGGCGCGAAGGCAAGGCCCTCGGCCTGGGGGTGGCGGGCGGCGGGGAGGCGGGTGGCGGAGACGACGCGGCCGGCGGGGGTGATCTCGGCCAGGGCGTGCTGGCGCGCGGCGGCGAGGACGTAGTTGCCGGTGCGCGGGTCGCGGTCGATGCCTGACGCGGAGAACGCGTGCGGCGGGCCGCCGGCGCGCGCGATCTCGGCGAGCGGGACGGCGATCGACGGGCTGGCGCGGTCGAGCGCGTGGGTGGCGAGCGACCAGCGGAACACCGTCAGCTGGCCGGCGAGCGCAGGCTCGCGCGGCGTCTTGCAGGCGAGCAGCAGCACCCCGGCCGCCGGGTCGGCGCCGAGCCCCTCCAGCTCGCACCGCGCGCCGAGCTTCGTGTCGTACGCCGTCGGCGCGACGTGCTCGTCCGCGCGCCCCTCCGCGCTCTCGTACAGGACGCCGTCGCTCGTCATGAGGTAGAAGCGCCCGCCGGTGATCGCGAGTCCCTCGAAGTCGCCGTGCAGCGTCTTCCCGCCGGCGTCGGCGAGCGCGAACGCCTTCACGACGGTGCCCTGCCGCGCGTCCAGCTCGTAGACGATCGCGCGCTCGTCGTCGTGCGCGAACACGCGCCCGTCGTCGGACACGGCGAGCCCGGAGATCTCGCGGAGCCGCTTCGGCATCTCCCACCGCGCCGCCGGCTCGGCGGCGAAGTCGTAGCCCGCCAGCGCCTGCGCGCTCGCACCCGGCGTCGGCGCGCAGGTGAGAAGAACGACAAAACCGAACAGGGATGAACGCGGATGACGGCGCGGATGCACGCGGATGCGTCCCGGCAGCATCAAAGCTCCTCCCGCCGAGCGACCCGGAGCCTCGAATGGTGCGGGGAGAGATCCGTGTGCATCCGTGCTCCTGTCCGCGTTCATCCGTGTTCGCGCTTGCCTCAATGTCCCGCCTGACCGCCGCGGCGGGCGACCAGGTACAGCGGGACGGCGAGCGCCGCGACGTAGATCGCCATCGCGACCAGCGGGTTCTCGGCGAACGCGCCGAGCGACGCGCCGACGTTGTAGCGCTCGTCCACCCTGTAGACGGTGAGCGCGGCCAGCACCACGCCCATGATCGCGCCGCCGGCGATGAGGCCGGAGGAGAAGAGGACGCCCGGGCCGGAGTCGGCCTCGGGGCCCTCGCGCTGCGCCGGGGAGAGGCGGCGGTCGATCAGCCAGCGGATCAAGCCGCCCATGAACATCGTCGCCGACGTGGAGATCGGGAGGTACACGCCGACCGCCACCGGGAGCGACGGCAGGCCGAGCACCTCCATCGCCACGGCGAGGAAGGCCCCGATCAGGATCAGCCCCCACGACAGCTTCTGCGTCAGGATGCCGTCGACGACGAGCGCCATGATCTGCGCCTTCGGCGAGTCCAGCTTGTCGATCGTGCGCCCCTGGTAGTCGGTCGGCTCCCGGCCGCCGATCCCGGGGTCGAGGACGAAGCGGATCGCGCCGCTCGGGTCCACCAGGTAGCGCCCCGCGGGCGCGGCGCCGGTCTGCTCGTAGAGGTGGCCCACGCGGTACGTCTGCCCGTCCACCACCCGCGGAGCGCTCTCGAAGCTCGCCGCCGGCACCGCGACGCCGGCGTACTCGCGCCTGACGACGGTGGTCTTCGCCTCGTTCAGGAACTGGATCATGAACCCGATCAGCAGCGCCGACGTGCAGACGCCGGCCACGAGACCGATCTGCTGCCGCGCCGGCGTGGCGCCCACGAGGTAGCCGGTCTTGAGGTCCTGCGACGTCGCGCCGGCGACCGCGGCGGCGATGCACACCACGCCGCCGATCGACAGCGCGAGCACCCGGTGCTCGACCCCCGTCCAGCCGATGGCGAGGAAGATGAGCGCCGTCATGAGCACCGTCGCCACGGTCATCCCCGAGATCGGGTTCGCGGAGGCGCCGATCTGGCCGGTGATGCGGCTCGACACGGTGACGAAGAGGAAGCTGAAGAACACCGCGAGGATGGCGCCGAGCGGGTTGATCGCGATCTGCGGCAGCAGCACCATCGCGATCGCCAGCAGCACCACGCCGCCGAGGACGATCCCCATCGGCAGGTCCCGCTGGGTGCGGCGACCAGTTTCGCTTTCTGTAGTGCCTTGATTCATCAAGGCCCCCCGGTTCATCCCGCCGAAGCTCCCGACAATGGCCGCCCAGATGGTCGGCATCGCGCGCACGAGCGAGATCAGCCCGGCCGCCGTCACCGCCCCCGCGCCGATGTAGTAGACGTAGTTGGCGCGCACGGCCATCGCGTCCATGTCGCGGATCAGCGTCGTCGCGGGCGCGATCACCGTCGTCAGGCCGTCGCCGAAGAACTTGATCGCGGGGATCAGCACGAAGAACGAGAGCATCCCACCGGCGAACAGGTAGCCCGAGATCTTTGGGCCGATGATGTAGCCGACGCCGGTGAGCTCGGGGCTGATCTCGGCGCGGATCTCGCCGAACAGCTCCGGCGTGCCGCCGGGGACGAGCCGCTGGAAGACCCGCCGCGGCACCTCCGCCCACACGTGCATCCCGCCGTTCAGGAACTTGTAGAGCGCGCCGAGCCCGAAGCCCATGAACACGGTCTTCGCCTGCACCCCGCGCTCCTCGCCGACGATCAGCACCTCGGCGCAGGCCGTGCCTTCCGGGTACTTGAGGTTGCGGTGCTCCTTCACGATCAGGCTCCGCCGCAGCGGGATCATGAGCAGCACGCCGAGCAGCCCGCCCACGAGCGCGATCGCCATGACCTTCGTGGCCGGCAGCTGGTAGCCGAGCAGGATGAGCCCGGGCAGCGTGAACACCGTCCCGGCCGCGATCGACTCCCCCGCCGAGCCGGTGGTCTGCACGATGTTGTTGCGCAGGATGGACTGCCGCGCGCCGAACGCGCCGGAGACCCAGCGGAAGATCGTGATCGACAGAACGGCGATCGGGATCGACGCGCTCACCGTGAGCCCGATCTTGAGCGCCAGGTAGACGCTCGACGCCGCGAACACGAGCCCGAGCGCCATCCCCAGCACGACCGCGCCGACGGTCAGCTCCGGCAGGTCGGTGCGCTCGGGGACGTAGGGCGTGATCTCGGCGTCGTCCGCGGCGACCGGGATGCGGTCCAGGGTGCCGGGGTCGAGCACGGGCTCGTGGATCGTCGGCGGCTGCGTGGTGGCCATTGCGGCTCCGGGGCGTGAAGGGCGAGCGGACGCTTCAATATGGTGGCTCGCTCGGGACTCGGCAGCCGGATTGTCCTTCCCATGGAGCGCGTTGCGCTTTCTGGGAACGACGCCCCTGCTGCCGAGCGATTCACTTCCGTCTGATCCCCCCCTTGATCGGGCTTCGACAGGGGGTCGGTATCGTGGCGCGTCGTGCACGTCCACCGACTACGCGAGGACGCCTCTCATGCTCGATAGATTCGCACTCCGCCTTGCCGCCGTCGGCGCGCTGGCCGCCGCGGCCGCCTGTACCGACCGCGACCCCACGGGGCCCGGAATCCCCCGCCACGCCGCGCCGACCCGCCCCCACCTCTCCATCGCCGTCTCCTCTCCCGAGATCGCGATGCTCTCCGTCGAAGTGACCGCCCCCGACCTGCGCGACGCCCTGGTCTACGACCTGGATCTCCAGGACGGGCGCAGTGAATCGAGCCTGGCGCTGCCGGCAGGCGCCGAGCGCAGGCTGGTGATCCGTGGGCACGACCGCTACGGCGAAGTCACCCACGAGGGCGAAGCCTTCGTGGAGAAGGTCGCCGAAGGAGAGAACCCGTACATCGAGGCCGAGCTCAAGCCGGTCGGCGAGGGCAAAGAGGCACGTGCGGAGATCGGCCTGGTGGGCGAGGAGCCCCGGGAGGCCACGATCGAGCTTCGCGCCGAACAGCGGGAGCCCCTGGAGGGGGAGAGCTTCCTGATCAAGGCGGCGGTGCTCGACCCGTCGGGGAAGCCCCTGGACGTTCGGCCCGATGAGCTCCACTGGGCGGTGAGCGACCCGCGCGGCGCGCACGTACAGCCGCTCTTCCGCGAGGACGTCATCGCCGAGATCCTGGCGATGCAGGCCGTGGGCGAGGTGCGGATCTCCGCGACCTACAGGGACCACATCAGCTGGATCTACATCTACATCCAGCGCAACCCGTACGTGGCGGTGAGCGCGGGGAGCAGCCACAGCTGCGCGCTTCGGCAGAACGGTGACGCCTACTGCTGGGGGAACAACTCCCGCGGGCAGCTCGGAACCACGGCGGTGCCCTCCACGTCGTGCAGCGGGACTGTGCTCTGCCGAAGCGCCACGCCGGTGTACGTGGCGGGCTACGCGTTCACCGCGATCAGCGCCGCCGGCAACGACACGTGCGCGCTGACGTCGGTGGGGCAGATCTACTGCTGGGGGAACAACTACTCCGGCCAGCTCGGCGACGGCACGGTTGGGGGGCAGAGCCCGACGCCCGTGCTGGTGAAGAGCAAGGTTACCTTCATCGCGGTGACGACGGGCTACTCGCACGCCTGCGGTCTTGCGTCGACCGGCGCCGCGTTCTGCTGGGGTGACAACGGCAGCGGCCAGCTCGGGACCGGCAACACCACGGCGAGCCCGGTACCGGTGCTGGTGCAGGGAGGCCTCCACTTCCGCAGTCTCTCGGCCGGGGGCGGCCACAGCTGTGGGATCGCCGACATCTCGAAGGAAACGATCTATCCGGCGGCCGCCGCCGCCGCGGGCGCACCGCGGACGCTCGCCAGCACCACGCAGATGGTCTGCTGGGGCTCCAGCTACTGGGGCCAGCTCGGCAACGGGCAGTCGGGCGCCGGCGTCTTCGCCACGCTTCCGGTCGCCGTGAACGGCGGGGGCGCCTTCGCGACGCTCGGCGACTACGAGAGCTCGAACACGAGCTGCGCCATCACCGCCTCGGGGACGGGCTACTGCTGGGGCGACAACTACACCGGCCAGCTCGGCACCGGCAACACGACTCCGGTGGCCACGCCGGCCGCGGTCGCGGGGGGCCTGAGCTTCACGGGCCTCGGCACGTCGTCCTTCCATTCCTGCGGCGTCACGATGGCGAGCGACATCTACTGCTGGGGCTTCAACGGCTACGGCCAGCTCGGGAATCCGACGTCCGCGGGGACCGCGAGCAACGTCCTCTCCCTCGTTCCGGTCGTCGGTGGGCACAAGTTCTCGCAGGTCACCGTCGGCTTCAACCACAGCTGCGGCCTCAGGACCGACGGCCGCATCCTCTGCTGGGGGACCTACAGCGGCGGCGAGCTGGGCAACGGCATGACCGGTCTATTCCCGTCGTGGACGAACACGCCGGTGCTGGTGCTGTAACCGGGCGACGCCGGCGCCGGCCCGTCCGCGGATGACGGCCGGCGCCGGCGGCCGCCCGCCGCGCGCTCACCGCTCGGCGTGCAGGCGCCGCATCGCGGCGCGCGCCTCGGCGGCGCGGGCGCGCAGGGCGGGGTCGCCGTTCGCCCACGCGGCGGCGGCGAACCGGTAGGCGTCGGCGGCTTCGCGCGTCAGCCCCAGCCGCTCGGCGACGCGGCCGCGCTCGAGGGCGAACAGCACTTCCACGGGAGTCAGGAAGGCGGCCAGCGGCTCGCGGAGCGTCGTCAGCGCCCCCTCGCGGTCGCCCGACGCGGCCATCAGCTGCGCCCTCGTCAGGCGGTCGACGAAGCACGACGGGCACACGGTGTCGGGGAGCTGGCGGAGCAGCCCGAGCGCGCCCGCGCTGTCGCCGGCCGCGAGCGCGAGGTGCGCCAGCGCGGCGAGGGTGTCGTAGCCGGCGCGGAGCGGCCGGTCCGGGTCGCCCGCCCGGGGGGCGCGCGCCCGGGCGCGGGCCGCAGCGAGGAAGGCGCGCAGGGAGGTGGTGTCGCCGCGCTCGGCCCACCAGCGCAGCGCCAGGCGGGCGCGCTCGGACCCCGCGCGCAGCCAGCGGCCGAGCTCCGCCGCCGCGTCCGCGGCCGGCACCCCGCCCAGCAGCGCGACCTCGGCGAACGCCGGCACGCCCCGCGTGCCTAACGTCATGTAGGCGGCCCCCGCGTGCCCCCGGAACGCGAGCTGCTCGGCGAGGCGGCGGGAGAGGTAGGCGCGGTCGTTGAACAGCGCCACCTCCGCCGGCCGCCGGCCGGCCGCCGCCAGCAGTCGCGTCAGGCGAACCGCGATCTCGGTCGAGTCCGGCCAGCGGCGCAGGATCGTCCGCGCCGAGGCGACGACTTCCGGGGGGAGCGTGTCGAGCAGCCGCGAGACCTCGGGCGACCCGGCGCCGCCCGGCTCCAGCAGCGCGGCGACGAGGCGCACGCCGCGGTGCGGCGCCTCGGTGGGGTTGCGCGCCAGGTAGGCGCGCGCGTAGTGGCGGGCCAGCGACAGGCCGCCCACGTTCAGCCCCAGCTCGACCGTGTGGATGTAGGCCGGCGCGAGCGCCGAGTCGAGCGCGATCGCGCGGTCGAACGCCTCCAGCGCCACGCGCTCGCTGACCCCGACCGCCGGCCCGACCCCGAAGTGGTAGCGGGCCTCGCCCACCGCCAGCCACACCTCCGCGTCGTCCGAGTACCGCCGCGAGGCGGCGTCCAGCGTCGACAGCAGCCGCCTCGTCAGGCGGAACCCCACCAGCTCGCCGCGCGGGTCGTCGGGCGAGAGCGCGTTGATCGCCGCGTCCAGCGAGTCCGCCGCGACGAGCAGGCTGTCGCGCGCCGCGAGGCCGCGGTTGCCGGCGCCGGCGCGCAGCAGGTAGGCGACCGAGAGCGAGTCCATCACGACGCGCCGCCAGGACAGCACGTTGCCGAGTCGACGCAGCGCGAGGGTGAACGTCGGGTCGTGCTCGACCGCGCGCTCGTAGTACACCTGGGCGGAGTCCCACTGGCTGCGGCGGTACGCCTGCTCGCCGCGCAGGAACGCCTTCAGCGCGTCCAGCGACCTGGCGACCGGCACCGTGGAGCGGCGGATGGCGCCGACCGGCTGGCGCGCGTTCAGCTGCCGCAGCACGTCGACGGTGAGGGAGTCGCTGAGCAGGTCCATCCGCGAGACGGCCTCGCGGCGCTCGATCGCGCCCAGCTCGACGCCCGAGTCGGCGTCGACGACCGAGACTTCGGCGCGCACGCTGTCGCGTCCCGCGCCCAGCAGGTGGCCGATCACGACCACCCGCGCGCCCGTGCGCCGCCCCAGCTGGGTCGCCGAGGCGACGTCGGGACGGCCCTCCCAGGTGCGCACGACGGTAGTCGGCGAGACCGTGCGCAGGGGGCCGGCACCGTCCAGATGGCGGGAGAGGATGTCCACCATCCCTTCCCGCCAGAGCTCCAGCTCCGGCTCCAGCGCCGCGAACGGCGCGACGGCGACGAGGTCATCGTCCAGCGCCACGCCGTCGGGCAGAGTCAACCGCTCCCGCCGGAACAGGGCCCACACGGCCGCGACGAGAGCGACCCCGAGCAGTACCGCCGCGGCGACGGACCGCGGGGCGATCCGGACCCTCGTCTCGCGTGGCTCCCGCCCGGGTTCCCGCACGGGTTCCCGCACGGGCTCGGCGACGGCCGGCGGGGCGGGCGGTGCAGGCGGCAGCGTCGCGACCACGGTCGGCTGGATCGGCGCGCCCGGCGGCGGCGAGGGGCGCCGTCCCTCGGCGGCGGCGCCGCCGTCGACCGCGTGCTGCGCACGCAGACGGTCGACGAGCTCGACGACGAGCTGGTCCGCGCTGATGCCGAGCTGCGATTCGAGCAGCGCCGAGTGCACGCGCGCGTGCTGAAGCGCGCCCGCCACGTCGCCGACCGCGACGAGCGACTGCATCAGCTCGTAGGCGACGCGCGAGTTGAGCGGGTCGGCAACGGCGAGGCGCCGCCACCACTCGGCCGCCTCGCGCGGGTCGCCCCGCTCGCTGGCGGCGGTCGCGAGGCGCGTCGCCGCCTCCGAAAACCGTCGGTGCAGCTGCTGGCGCTCGGCCTCGGTCCACCGCTCGAACTCCTCGGCGTTCTCGATGTGAATGCCGTCGAGGAACGGCCCGCCGTACAGCTCCACGGCGCGCGCGTCGTCGCCGGCCTCGAGCGCTCGAAGGAAGTCGCCGACGTCGCTCGTCATCACGTCCGGGTTGATGCGCAGCTCGCTGGTGCCGGTCAGCAGCTCCTCCGCCCGCATGTCCCGGCGGAGCGCGTAGATCGCCTGGTTGAGGGCCCGGCGCGCCTGGGTCTCGTCGCTCTCGGGCCAGAAGAGCGCGACCAGCCGGTCCCGGCTCACGCCCCGCGGGCCGGCGGCCGCGAGCACCGCCAGCAGCGCCAGGCGGCGCCGCTGGCGCGCGGCGCCGGTCAGTGGTGCGCCGGTCCTCCGGTCGACCGACAGACCTCCGAGGGTGTGCAGCTTCACGGCTCGCTCGACGTGGGTGGCGCGGGTGGCGCGGGTGGCTCGTCAGGCGTCGGGGGCGGCTTGCGCGCGTCCCGAACGGTTCGTAGCGTAGCCGGAGCCGGTAAACTTCTGGTCAGACACGCGTCAACGGTCGGGACGCATGCGGCTGAGAACGCTCGGTGGGCTGAGTGTCGAGTCGAACGACGCACCACTGCCTGGCGGCGCGGCCACGCAGCGGCGGCCGCTGGCGCTGCTCGCCCTGCTCGCGGCCGCCGGGGAGGCGGGGATCAGCCGAGACAAGCTCGTCGGCTACCTCTGGCCGGAGAGCGATCCAGGGCGCGCACGAAACGTTCTCAAGCAGACCGTCTACGCGCTGCGGCGCGACCTCCGGTCGCCCGAGCTCATCGTCGGCACCACCGAGCTGCGACTCAACCGCGAGGTGCTGCCGGCGGACGTCGCCGAGTTCGACGCGTCGGTCTCGGCGGGCGACTTCGAGCGCGCCCTCGCGCTGTACGGCGGCCCCTTCCTCGACGGCTTCTACGTCGGCCACTCGGTCGAGTTCGAGCGATGGGTGGAGGAGCAGCGGCGCCGCCTGCACCACCGCTTCGCGCAGGCAGTCGAGTCGCTGGCGGCCGCGGCAGCCGGCCGCGGGGAGCACGGGGCGGCGGTGGCGCTGTGGCGCCGGATGGCCGCCGCGGACCCGCTCGACGGCCGCGCGGCGGCCCGTCTCGTTAGGTCGCTGCTGGCGGCCGGGGACCGCGCCGGAGCGCTCCGTCACGCGCGGCTGTACGAGGAGCTGTTGAAGCAGGAGCTCGCCGTGGCGCCGGACGCCGCGTTCCGCGCGCTCGTCAACGAGGTCGTGGCCGCGCCCCCGGCCGCGCCCCCGGCCGCGCCCCCGCCGGCTCCGGTGCGCTCCCCGGAGGACTCGGCCGGGATCGCGCCGGCCGCCCCGGCAGTGCAGACGGACGTGGCGCCGCCCGCGGCCACCGCGCCGGCGGGCCGCCGCCGCGCCGCCCGCTGGACGCGCTGGGCCGCGGCGGCGTGCGTAGCCGCGGCGGCCATCGTCGGCGTCGGGGCGGCCGTGGCGACGCGCGACGTCGGCGCGGCCCTCGACCCCTCGCTCTACGTCGTGCTGCCGTTCGAGCACCAGCGGGACGCCGCGCCGATGCTGCTCAGCGGCGACCTGTGCGAGCAGCTGCTCTACGAGACCTTCCGCCGGTGGAGCGACGTGCGGCTGGTGTCCGACCTGCGCGTGGCCGACGCGCTGGCCCGCGCGGCGGTGCGGCCGTCGGTGCCGGAGGCGATCGAGCTGGCGCGCGGACTCGAGGCCGGCTTCATGGTCTGGGGCAGGGTGTGGCAGCTGAGGGACACGGTGCACGTGGACGCCACGCTGTACGACGTCGGAGCGCGGCGCGAGGTGCGCGCGGCGTCGGTGCACATTCCGTCGAGCCTGGAGGGCGTCCAGGACCGCTTCCGCGAGCTGGCGGCGATGCTCGTGCTCGGCGCGTCGGGGGAGGCGCGAGACGCCGCTGCGGCCGACGCCGCCGGCGCCAGCCGCACGGATGCGCTGCGCGCGTACGAGCAGGCGCATCGCCTGCTCTCGGCCTGGGACCTGGAGGGTGCGCGCGCGGAGCTGCGGCGCGCGACAGCGCTGGACCCGGAGTTCGCGCAGGCCCAGCTGCGGCTGGCGCAGGTCGTGGCGTGGATGGACGACGAGCCGCTTCCCGCGCAGCGGGAGGCCGCGGCGCGGGCGGTCGCCCTGCGGGAGCGACTCGCCCCGCACGACCGACTCCTGGCCGGCGCTCTGCTCGCGCTCGGCGACGAGCGGTACGCCGACGCGTGTCGCGACTTCTCGCAGATCGTCGCCGCGGACTCGACGGACTTCGCCGCCCAGTACGGGCTCGGCGAGTGCAACCGGAAGGACCCGGTGGTCGTGCGCGACGCGCGGAGTCCGTCCGGGTGGGCGTTTCGCGGCAGCTACCAGCGGGCGGTCGCGGCGTACACCCACGCCTTCGACCTGGTGCCGTCGGTGCACGCGGCCTTTCGCCGCCTGCCCCCGTCGCGCCTGGCGAAGCTGTTGTTCACCGAGCCGAACCGGCTCCGCTTCGGCACCGCGGTGGAGGGGCGGGACACGCTGGAGCTCGCGGCGCATCCGTCGCTGAGCGCGGACACGCTCGCGTTCATTCCGTATCCGGTGGCCGAGCTGAACAGGGGGCGCCCACCCGGCGGGGAGATGTCCGCGATGGTCGAGGCGGTCGAGCGCAACCGCCGGACGCTCCAGGGCATCCTGGCGCAGTGGGTGCGCGCGTTCCCGAGGAGCGCGGACGCGTACGAGGTGCTGGTCCGGGTGCAGGAGGCGAGCGGACAGCTGGCGCTCGCGCGAGAGGGCTACCTGCCCGCGCTTGACGGCGCGCGGATGGGCAGATCGCTCTCGGCGGACTCCCTCCAGCGGCTGCGGCTGGGGGTCGACGAGCTGCGCATCCTGCTGAAGCTGGCGCGGTGGGAGGAGGCGCGCCGCCTGGGCGACTCGCTGCTGCGCGCGTGGCCGCGCCCGGCCGCCGCCGAAGCCTGCCACGAGCTGGCGTCGGTCGCCGCGTTGTTAGGCAGGCCGACCCTGGCGGCGCAGCTACTGCGGCCGACGAGCGCGGGATGGCGCTTCTACACGCTGGACGGCCGGCTGGTGTCGCCGCCGCCGACGCTCGTCACGCCGGCGGTCGACCTGCTGGTCTACGCCTCCGTCGGCGCGCCGGCCGACAGCATTCGCGCGCTGGAGCGGCGGGTGTGGGGCCTCATCCCGAGCTACTTCGCCACGCCGGAGGGCCAGGCGCGGGCGCGCGACGCGCTGCTCGGCCGACCGGCCGTACTGGCGTTCCCGTCGGTCGGACCGAGCGCGGTCTACCGAGCGGCATCGTCGGGCTCGTGGTACGTGGCCCGGATGCAGGACGCCTGGGCGAAGCGGGACGCGGGGCGGGTTCGCGCGATCCTCGCGGAGGTGGACTCCGCGCGCGGCGTGATGCTTCCCGGAAGCATGTCGGTCGACGCGACCTATCAGGAGGCGTGGCTCCTGGCGCAGGCCGGCGACACCGCCGCCGCGATCCGGCGACTCGACGCCACCCTGGAGGCGCTGCCGACGGTGGGGTCGCAGCTCCTGGACTTCATCCACCAGGCGGCCGCATTGCCGCGGGCGATGGCGCTGCGGGCGGAGCTGGCGGGCCGGACGGGCGATCCGGCGACCGCGCGGCGCTGGTCGTCGGCGGTCGCCGCGCTGTGGAGCGGGGCGGAGCCGACGCTGCGCGGCGATCTCGAGCGGGCAACGCGGATCAAAATCGATTAGGAAGATGTAATGTTCAGGTGAGGGCCGCCGCTGAGGCCCTCACCTGGAGGTGCCCGTGCGCACGCGTCTCGCCCTCCCACCGCTGCTTCGCCGCGTCGTCCACCTCGGCGTGCTGTTCGGCGCGATCGGATGCATTTCCTGCGACGGCTGTAAGGGCTCCGGCGACAAGCCCGGGACAGACCCTGGGAAGGGGGCGGATACCCCGGCGGTGCCGGCAACGCCGCCGGTCGCCTCGCCGGAGTACCGGACTCCAAGTCCCCGGGAGTTCTTTTCCGGAAACGCGGCCGACGCCCCACTCGACGACGTAATACGGTATGCCAGCAAGCTCGAGTGGTCGAGGGACACCGCCATCGGTGGCTTCCTGCACGACACGAAGAGAAAGTACCGGGCTGTGGCCGAGCTCAACACGCGCAACGCCCCGTCCAAAGACTTCGAGATCGGCCGAATCGTCGCGAAGTTCTGGATCGACTCGGGCGGAGACGCGGAGCTTCACGGGCATGCCATCAAGCAGGGCGAGCCCGTTTACGTCTGGCTCGAGGGCAAGCCGCCGCAGCGTGACAGCACGCGTCCTCAGGGGTGCGCCAAGTTCGCGAGAGGACGCATGCTGCTGTTCACGGCGAGCTGGGGACTGAATCCCGGCGGAAGGGGCGTGCTCTACCGGTGGCATCCCGAACAGGATAGCCGCAGCGTGCGGCTCGCGATCATCCCGGGCGACTCTGCACCCGAGGAGGACACGCTCCCGGCGATACACCGGGTCGCCTGCCCAGGATTGGAGGCGACCACCTCCCATCGCGGCACCTGGGTCGCCTGCTTGCAAGGGTGCTGCATGGGAGACATCCCCGACCCCGGCCTGTCGACCAGCGCGGCGGCCGCCAAGCCAGTCGGCAGACGCCGCTAGGATCGACGAAAGAGGCCGCGAACTCCGACGCGCCACGCGCCCCCGTCAACCGCGTCCGCCAGACCCGTCGGCCGGGGTCAAACCGTGGCCGCGACGCAGGTTCGCGAGTCGTGTATAAGTTACTGTAACGTAGAGCGTTATACGCAGGTGATAAACATGTGATTCCCGAGTGGCTGGTCCGGATCATCTTGCCTGCCGTCGCCTGGCTCGACCGCCGACGCGACCGTTCCCGATCCGCGCCGCGACCGCCCCGACAGCGCTCGCGGACAGCCACAGGAGCCCTTCATGATCCGCCCCGTCGTTCCGTTCACCGCCCACCTTTCCACGGACCTGTCCGGATTCGAGGCACCGGACCAGGTTACCACGCACGAGCGCTTACCCGCCGAGCGCCGGCAGGACGGCGTGTACGTGCTGCTGCTCGATGAGCTCGGTACCATCCGCTACTGCAGCGCCGCGATGCGCCGCCGCCTGGCCTCGGACGAGGAGTCCGTGAACGGCCAGTCGGTCATCTGCCACCTGGCCCGCCTGAAGGACGCCGACCTGCTCCTGGCGCGCGTGCGGACCGAGGACGCGACCGGCCTGGACGAGGTGCTGCCGCTGGAGTTCCTCGAGGGGAGCGGGCGGGCGTTCACCCTCCACTGCAAGCTGGACGTCCAGCCCGGCTACTGCGTCCTGAGCGGCGAGCCGCCGGAGGGGGATCGCGAGTCCGCGCTCGAGGTGGAGGTTCGGGAGCTGAGAGTGCTCGTCGCCGGCCTCCTGGACGAGTGCGAGGAGCAGTCCGGGGCGCTGCGCGAGGCGCGGACCGCGCTCGCCAGGTCGGAGGACGACCTTCACGTCGCGCGCGCGCTGCTGAGCCGGATTCAGCAGGCGGTGCCCGTCTGCTCGGGCTGCGAGCAGACGAAGGGGGCCCCCGCCTCCTGGCAGCGCCTGCTCGACTGCCTGACCGACTACGCCCTCTTCCTCACGGACATTCGCTGCGCCGGGTGCGCGCCGCGGCTCGCCTGACGCGCCCCCCCGACGACCCCTCCCGCCTTCCATGCCCTTCCTCACCCAGTTCGCCCTCGGCTGGCTCGCAGTGATCATCGTCCTGCTCGCGCTCTGGAACCTCGGCTTCTACCTCGAGGAGCGGCGCGAGCGCCGCGCGCTCGCCCGCGAGATGACGGAGCGGCTGGCCCACGGCGCCGGACGCCGGCGCGTCCGGGACGTCGCCTGACCGGTGCGGCGGCCGGCCGCGCACTGCCTGACGACGCAGCGCGCGGCCGACCGATCGCTCACTCGGCGGCCGCCGGCGGCGGCAGCGGCGGCAGCGGCGGCGGCGACCGGCGCGGCCAGAACCGCCGCAGTCCCCACACGAGCGCGCCGGCCACGACGCCCAGCGGGACCAGGACGCCGAGCGCCTCGATCAGCCCCGCCGTGAACGACACGAAGTTCCGCCACGACTGGAGGAAGGCCTCGCCGATAGGGTTGCGGCCGGGGCTGCGCAGCACCGGGGCGCGCTCGTGCACCGTGACCGAGAGCGTGCTCACCGCCGCGCGCGTGCGCAGGAAGCGGAGCCGCCCCTCGTAGCGCTCGATCTCCTCGCGCACGCGGGCCAGCTCGCGCTCCACCTGGAGCACCTCCTCCAGCTTCCCCGTGCGGCGCGCCAGCAGGTCGATCAGGCGCTCCTCCAGGCGGCGGGCGTTGGCGACGCGGGCGGTCACGTCGACGAACTCCTCACCCACGTCCTCGGCGCTGATCTCCACCGACTCCACGCGCCCGAGCGGCGTCAGGCCGCCGACCGCGTCGTCGAAGCGCGCGGAGGGAATCTTGAGCTGGAGCGTCGCGGCCCGCATCTCCTCGTTGCCCCCGGAGAGCGAGCTGTTGGCGACGTAGCCGCCGAGTCGCTGCGCGAGCTGGCGGAGCTGGGCGATCGCCGCCTCGAGCGAGTCCACCTGCACGCTCGCGTTGCCGGTGCGGATGATCATGGCCGGCATGACCGCCGCGTCCGCCGGGAGTCCCTGCGCCTGCGGTTGCACCCGGGCCACTCGGCCGGCCGTCACCGCGGTCATCCCCTCGGCCAAGGGCGGGGCCGGAGGTGGTGCGGAGCGTGTCGCGGCTCCGGCCGCGCTGCCGAACGCCGCGCGGTCCGCCATCGCCCCGTCGCCGGCGGTGCGGGACTCGTCTCGTCCGCGGCCGCAGCTCGCGACCGCGGCGGCGAGCAGGAGGAGGACGACGAGAAGGGGGAAGCCAGATCTGGCCGAAGCCTTAGGAGGGAGCTGCATGGGTGGGCGGGGACTCGGGTGACGGGGGACGGCTTGCCAGAAGGACGCCGCCGGCGGCGTGTCTTGCACACCGGCGCCGCCGCTACATTCCCGTCATGTACCGCATTCGCCGTGCGCCGTTCCGTGCGCTTGCCGCCTTCGGCGTCCTCGCCAGCGCCGCCGCGGCGCGCGCGCAGCAGGCGCCGGTCTCCGACGTCCGCTACGAGGTGACGTACGACGCGCGCCACGCGCGGCAGGGCTTCGTCGGCGTCTCGATGACCTTCACCGCGGGCGGGGCCGAGCCCGTGCTGCTCTCGCTCCCGGCGTGGACGCCCGGCGCGTACGAGATCAGCAACTACGCGCGGAACGTCCTCGAATTCGGCGCCGCGGCCGGCCCCGCGTCAGGCGCGCGGGCGCTGCGCTGGGACAAGGCGGACCACGACACGTGGCGCGTCTTCCCCGAAGGCCCGGGGCCGGTGACGGTCTCGTTCACCTACGTGGCGCGCGAGCTCGACAACGCGAACTCGTGGGGCCGGCCGGACTTCCTGCTCTTCAACGGCACGAACCTCTTCCTCTACCCCGAGGGGCGGCCGCTCGACTTCGGGGCGTCGGTCACCGTGCGCACCGAGCCGGGGTGGCTGGTGGCGACCGGGATGCGGGCCGCCGCCGCGCGCGCCGGCTCGTCAGGCAGCCCGGGGGGCGGCGCCGACACGCTGGTGGCGCGCGGCTTCTCGGCGCCCACGTACCACGACCTGGTCGACATGCCGTTCTTCGTCGGCCGCTTCGACCTGGACAGCGCGCGGGTGAGCGGGAAGTGGTTCCGCCTGGCGACGTACCCGAGCGGGAGCGTGACCGGCGCGCGGCGGACGATGGCGTGGGGGTGGCTCCGGCAGGTCGTGCCGCCGCAGGCCGCCGTCTTCGGCGACTCGGTGCCCTGGGACGCGTACACGCTGCTCCAGATCGCCGACCAGCGCTTCGACGGGATCTCGGGGCTGGAGCACCAGAACTCGCACGTGCTCCTGACGACCCCGCGCGCCCTGGACGGGCCGGCCAGCGCGACGCTGCGCTCCATCTACTCGCACGAGGTCTTCCACGCCTGGAACGTGAAGCGGCTGCGGCCGGCGGCGATGGTGCCGTACCGCTACGACGCGCCCCAGCCCACCGAGCTGCTCTGGGTGAGCGAGGGGATCACCGACTACTACGCCGACCTGGCCGAGGTGCGCGGCGGGACGGTGGACGAGGCCGGCTTCTACCGCCTGACGACGGACAAGGTGCGGCAGGTGGTGGACGCCGAGCCGCCGCCGACCGCGCTCGAGGACGCGTCGCTCAGCGCGTGGGTGCACCCGATCGACGGCACGGACGACCTGTACTACCCCAAGGGCTCGCTGGTCGGGCTGCTGCTGGACGTGCTGATCCGCGACGCCAGCGACAACCGCGGCTCGCTCGACCTGGTGATGCGGGAGCTGTACGAGTCGACGTACGCGCGCGGCGGGCGCGGCTTCACCAACGCCGACTTCTGGGCGGCGGTGAAGCGGGCGGCCGGGCGTGAGCCCGCCCTGAGCGAAGCGAAGGGGTTCGACGACTTCTACGCGCGCTACGTGGACGGGCGCGATCCGCTCCCGCTGGAGCGCGTGCTCCCGCTCGCCGGGCTGCGCCTGCTGGCCGACACGACGCGCGAGCCGCGGCTGGGCGTGGCGGTGGACAGCGTCGCCGGCGGGATGGTGGTGACGGACGTCGAGGCGGGGAGCGCGGCGGAGGCGGCGGGCGTGCGGCCGGGGGACTTCCTGCTGGCGATCGGCGACCTCGCCGTGGCGGACCAGAACTTCGGCGTGCGGTTCCGCGCCCGCCGCTACGCCAACCAGGCGCCGCTCACCCTCCGCGTGCGGCGCGGCACGCAGACGCTCGACCTCCCGTCCCGGGTGCGCTACGGCGTCACCGGCGTGCAGCGGCGGGTGGTGCCGGACCCGGGCGCGCCGGCGAAGGCGCTGCGCGTGCGCGAGGGGATCCTGAAAGGCACGACCGCCGCCCACCGTTAGGCGGCGCCCACCGCCGCCGCCGGTCAGTCGACGCCGTTCAGTCGACGCCGTCGGCGATCGCGGCGAGGGCCGCGGCGAGGAGCAGCAGGAACGCCCCCGCGGCGACGCCGGCGACGAGCGCGGTCGTCCGGCCGGCGCTCACCCGGCGCTCGTCCATCCGCGTGTCGGCGTCGCGGATCACGCTCCCGGTGGCGCCGTTCGGAAGCTGGAACGACCGCCCGTCCGCGCTGTACGCGCGGTCCACGCGCAGTCGGAGGGTGTCGCCCGACACGGAGAGGAGCCGCCCCTCGATGCGCGCCACACCCTCGGCCCGCAGCGAGTCGCCGCCGCCGGGGCCCACGAGCAGCACGTCCTGGGTGGCGCCGAACGCCACGCGCAGCGTGCGCCCCGGGGTCGCGAGCGACGGACTGTAGACCGGATGGGCCGAGTGGCAGGCCGCGGCCGCGGCCGCGACGCCGACCGCCAGGAGTCTCCGCGGGCCCCTCACTCGTCCAGCGCCTCGGCGAAGAGCGCGTCCAGGTCGATGCGCAACGATTCCGGCGCGGGCTCGGGACGCCACTCGATCGCGCCGCTCACGACCTCCGGGCGCTCGTCCTCGGGCCGCCAGCGCTCGACCAGGCGCGCGTCCACGTCCACGATCCAGTACTCGTCGGCCCGCCAGCGCTGGTAGAGCCGGCGCTTCTTCCCGCGGTCGCTGCGCGCGCTCGACGGCGAGACGACCTCCACCGCCAGCCGCAGGTGGCGGACGTCGGCCGAGCGCCTGGGGCGCTTTCGCGCCTCGTCGACGGCGACGAAGACGTCCGGCTGGACTCGCGCCCGCCGGTCGAGCTGCACATCCGCCGGCGCGATGATCGCCCGGCCGAGCGCGTGCCGCCGGACGTACGGACTCAGCCGGGCGATGAGCGCCAGCGCGACATCCTGATGGTCGAAGCTCGGCGCCGGGGTCACGAGCAGCTCCCCGTCGATGACCTCGTAGCGGTTCCCGTCGTCGGGGAGCGCGTCGAGGTCTTCGGGGAGCCAGAGCTTGTTGGGCGGGAAGGCGAGGGCCATGCGCGACTGCCTCCGGGGAGAAGCGCTCTCGTATGCATACGCCCCAACGTGCGCCGAGTACAGCCCCGCGCGGCACCGAACGGTTGCGGGACGGAGCGCCGGATTGCGGGTGTCTGCGCGCTTGCGTCTCCCTGCCGCGCGCGAGATTATCCGCGATTCCCCACACTCGGCCGCCACGCGGCACCCCATGAGACGCAGACCACTCCACAGCGGCGCGACGCTCGCGCTCATCGCCGGCGCGGCGTGCGCGCAGAACGCGGCCCGGCAGGGCGCCGCCGGCGCGCCTTCGACCACCCAGAGCGCCGCCCCCGCCCCCGCCACCTCCATCGCGTCGCGCACCGCCGGCATGGAGCGGCGCGACGGCTTCATCCCCGTCTACCTCGACGCGCGGACGGGGAAGATCCACCTCGAGCTGCCGCGCGACTCGACGCGGCTGCTGCTGTTCGTGAGCGAGGCGACGGGGCTCGGCTCGAACCCGGTGGGGCTCGACCGCGGCGCCGACGGGATCAACCAGGTCGCGCGCTTCGACCGCGACGGCGACCGGGTGCTGGTCGTGTTCGAGAACTGGTCGTTCCGCGGCGCCGCCGACAACGCCGCGCACGCGCGCACGGTGGCCGAGTCGTTCCCGCCGAGCACCGTCGCCGCGCTGCCGCTGGTGGCGAGCGAGGGCGGGCGGCTGCTGGTGGACGCGACCGACTTCTTCTTCCGCGACTGGGTGGACGTCGCGGGGACGCTCCAGCGCTCGGGGCAGGGGTCGTACACGCTGGCGCGCGACCGCTCGGGCGTCTACCGACCGTACACGCGCGGCTTCCCGACGAACACGGAGGTGGACGTCTCGCTCACCTTCGCCGCCGCCGGCCAGCCCGGCGGGATCGTGTCGCAGATGGCGCCCGACGGCCGGGCGTTCACGATCCGCCAGCACGCCACGCTGCTCCAGCTGCCTGACGACGGCTACCGCCCGCGCGAGATGGACCCGCGGGTGGGCTACTTCGGGATCACCTTCAAGGACTACGCGCAGCCGATCCAGGCGCCGCTCGAGCAGCGGTGGGCCTCGCGCCACCGCCTGACGCGGGCGAACCCGGGCGACCCCAACAGCCCGATCACCAACCCGATCGTCTACTACATCGACCGCGGCATCCCGGAGCCCGTGCGCTCGGCCAGCGTGGAGGGGGCGAAGTTCTGGGAGCAGGCGTTCGACCGCGCGGGGCTCCGCGGGGGGTTCGTGGTGCGCGACCTCCCCGAGGGCGCCGACCCGCTGGACGCGCGCTACAACGTGGTGCAGTGGGTGAACCGCAACGAGCGCGGCTGGTCGATCGGCGGCGCGATCACCGACCCGCGCACGGGCGAGATGGTGAAGGGGATGGCGCGCATGGACTCGCACCGCGCGCGCACCGACTACAACCTCTACGCCGGCCTGATGGGCGCCGACGCGGCGGCGGCGGACACGGCATTCGTGCTCGCCCGCGTCAGGCAGGTGACCTCGCACGAGGTCGGCCACACGCTGGGGCTGGCGCACAACTACATCGCGTCGACCTACGAGCGCGGCTCGGTGATGGACTACCCGCCGCCGCGCGTGCGCCTGACGTCGTCGGGCGAGATCGACATCTCGAAGGCCTACACCACGGGCCCCGGCGACTACGACGAGTGGGTCATCCGCTGGGGCTACGGCGTCTTCCCGGCCGGGGGCGAGCGCGACTCGCTCGACGCGATCGTGCGCGAGGGGCTGCGGAAGGGCTACCTCTTCCTCTCCGACGCCGACGCGCGCCCCGAGTTCTCCTCCGACCCGCGGGTGAGCCTGTGGGACGACGCGGCGACGCCGACCGAGTTCCTCACCCACCAGATGGCGGTGCGCAAGGTGGCGCTCCGCCGCTTCGGCGAGCGCAACATCCGCCCCGGCGAGCCGGTGGCGCTGCTCCAGGAGCGCCTCGCCCCGGTGTACCTGATGCATCGCTTCGCCACGGGCTCGGTGGCGAAGGCGATCGGCGGGATGGAGTACAGCAACGCGGTGCGCGGGGACGCGCTCCAGGCCACGCGCCCGGTGCCGCCGGCCGAGCAGCGCGAGGCGCTCGGGATGCTGCTCGACGCGCTGCGCCCCGAGGAGCTGGCGATCCCGGACACGGTGCTGACGCTGCTCGCCCCGCGCCCGTACTCGTACGGCGACTACGTGGAGCTCTTCCGCAGCCGTGCCCGGCCGGCGTTCGACGAGCTGGGCGCGGCGCGCACGCTGGCGCAGATGATCGTCGACCCCATCCTCCAGCGCGACCGGCTGGCGCGGCTGGCGATGTTCGCGCACCGGCAGCCGAACCCGCTCACCATCGGCGAGGTGATCGACTCGCTGACGGCGTCGTGGCGGATGCGGGACGCAGGCGGAGCCCGGCTCGGCGCGAAGCACGCCGCGCTCCAGCGCGTGACGCAGCGCGCGGTCGCCGACCGGCTGCTAACCCTGGCCGCCGACGACCAGGCCTCGCCCGAGGTCCGCGCCGCGGCCGAGTTCAAGGTCGCGCAGCTCCGCGATGCGGCGCGCGGGCGTTCGCGCTCGGGCTCGGACGCCGAGCGCGCGCACTGGATGTCGATCGAGGGCGACTTCACGCGCTGGATCGAGCGCCGCGAGCTCCCGAAGCCGACGCCGGCCCTCGTGGCGCCGCCGGGGGACCCGTTCGGGATGTTCTGACAAACTGCGAAATTGACCACAGAGGCACAGAGAACACAGAGGAAGTGCACCAAGAAGAGTGTCCCTCTCTCGGGACGAGATGCCGAAGCGCTTTGGGGGACTCCTCCCGTGTGCCCTCCTCTGCGTCCTCTGCGTCCTCCGCGGTTCAATCGTTCTTCAGCGAAGCCGACCGGCCGGGGGCCCCTCGTCGGTGTGCCCCTCCTCGGTGTCTCTGTGCCTCCGTGGTCGATCTTCAGCCGGCCGGACGCCGAGCAGAGATGTTGAGCCGCCAGTAGTCGAGGTGGTACGCCGGGCAGTCGCGGCCGGAGACGGCGGTCACGTCGTCCAGGAAGCGCTCGCGCTGGCGCTCGTCAGGCAGCCGGGCGAGGTGGTTGCGCAGGACCACGGTCTTCATGAAGGCGCGGTACTCGGCGGGGCCGGGGAAGGGGGTCGGCGCTTCCTCCAGCCAGGTCTCGACGTCGACGAAGCCGGCGGCGCGGAGGCGAGCCGCCGTGTCGTCGGGGGAGGCGAAGTGCCAGGGCTCCCGCCATTCGCCGAAGTAGGCGGCGTACGGATGCTCGTGCATGACGCGCTCGGTGAGCGCGTGGGCGCGCGCCAGGTTCGGGCCGCCGCCGCACTGCGCCACCAGTCGGCCGCCCGGCCGGAGCGCCGCGTGCAGGCTGCGGAAGAGCGCGTCGTGGTCCTTGATCCAGTGGAACGTCGCGGTGCTGAACACCGCGTCGGCGGCGGCGGCGAACGGCAGCGCGGTGAGGTCGGCGCGGACGGTGGCCGCCCGCTCCCTCGCGATCTGGCGGGCGAGCGTGGCGCGCGCCTCGCGCAGCATGCTCTCCGAGAGGTCCACGGCGAGGGCGCGGCCGCGGGGCAGGCGGTCGAGCAGGTCGGCGGTCAGGCGGCCGCTGCCGCAGCCGGCGTCGAGCACCGTCTCGTCGCCGGCCAGCGTCAGGCGCGCGAGCACCTTCCGCCCCCACTCCAGCTGCGGCGACGAGACGCGGTGGTAGGCGGCGCCGTCCCAGTCGGCGGCCTCGCGCCGGGTCACTGGCTGATCACCCGCGCCTGCTTCCGCATCGCCGCCTCGACCTCCTCGATCTCGCGCGGCGCCTTCGACAGGCGCTCGAGCCCCGTCTCGGTGACCAGGTAGTCGTCCTCGATCCGCACGCCGATGTTCCGGTACTTCTCCACCGCCGGCCGCACCCGCGCGATGAAGGCGCGGTTGCGCGGCGTGTCGGGGAGCATGTCGAGCGCGCCCGGGCGCACGTAGACGCCGGGCTCGATCGTCACCGCGTCGCCGGGGCGGAAGACGTTCGGCTCGACGTACGCGTGCGCGGGGTCGTGCACGTCGAGGCCGATCCCGTGGGTGGGGCCGTGCGGCATGAACAGCGAGAGCTGCGGGCAGACGTCATCGGCGCCGCGGCAGAACCCCTTGGGCGCGTCGAAGGTGGCGTCGGGCGACTCGATCAGCCCGAGCCGCGCGAGGCCGCGGGCGACGACGGCGCGGATCGAGTCCACCTCCAGCTTCGCCGCCCCGCCGGCCCGCACCTGCCGCTCGCCGGCCGCCTGCGCCGCGCGCACGATCCGGTAGACCTCGCGCTGCGCGGCGCTGAACGTCCCGCTCACCGGGATGGTGCGCGTCACGTCGGCCGCGTACCCCTGGTAGAGCGCGCCCACGTCCATCACGAGCACGTCGCCGGCGCGCAGGACGCGGCTGTTCTCGCTGTAGTGCAGCGTCGTCGAGTTCGGGCCGCCGCCGACGATCGACGAGTACGCCGGGCGGTCGCCGCCGAGCCGGCGGAAGGTGTAGTCGACCAGCGCCTCCACCTCGAACTCGGCGCGCCCGGGGGCGACGAACGCCATCGCCTCGCGGTGCGCCTGGTCCGTGATCGCGATCGCCTTGCGCAGCAGCGCCACCTCGGCGGGGCTCTTGCGCGCGCGCATCAGGTCCACGATCGGCGTCGCGTCGCGCACGTCGAGCGACGGGAAGCGCTGGCGCAGCGAGCGCGTGGCCGCGGCGCCGAAGCTCAGCGAGTCCGCGTCCGCGAACTCGTTCGACTCGAAGTCCCCCACCACCCAGAACGGCAGCCCGACCCGCGCCAGCGAGTCCAGCACCGACGCCAGCTCGTCGTTGCGGCGCGCGGCGAGCCCGGTCTGCCGCGCGATGTCCTCGGGCGTCACGCGCGCGCCGGTGTAGAACTCGCGCCGCGCGTCGCGGGGCTGCACGAACAGCGTCCCGGTCGTGCGCCCGCCGCGCTTCACCATCACCAGCGCCGCGTCGGGCGCGCGGAAGCCGGTGAGGTAGCTGAACGCGGGGCGCTGCGTGAAGCTCGGGTAGTGTCGCGTCTCGTCGCGCGCGCCGAACGCGACCACCACGCCGCTGTCGATGCGGGCGGCGAGCGTGTCGCGCCGCGCGGCGTACTCGGCGGGGGCGATCTGCGCCGAGAGCGGCGCGGTCCAGAGCAGGAGGGAGAAGAGCGGAAGCGTGGCGCGTGACATGGGAGCGGCTCGGCGAAGGAGAAGCAAGAATACAGCTGCGAGCTGCCAGGTGCGAGATGCGAGCAGTGCTCGGTGAGCGGTTCACCGAGCACTGCTCGCATCTCGCACCTGGCAGCGCTATTTCATCGGATCGCCGACAGGAGCCCCCTCGTGCGGTCGAACTCGAGCGCCGTCTCGGCCGCCTGCCGGCCGATCTTCTGTCCGTCGAGGATGTCGAACTGGTAATGAAGCCCCGCGTAGAAGCGCGACTGCCCGGCCTCCGCGACTTCCGCCATCAACGCCGGTCCCGCGGCCGGGAACACGCTGGCCAGCACGCCGGCCGCGGACCCCGACACGCAGGAGTGGCCGGACGGGTAGGAGGGGTGGCTCGGCAGCCCCACCGGCAGCTTGATCGCCGGGTCGGCGTGCGAGGGGCGGATGAACCAGTACGTGTACTTGGCGTCGAAGCAGGCGATGGAGGCATCGATCATGGTCGCATCCATCAGGGCGAGGACGTGCGACGCCTCGCGCTCGTCGAGCCCTGCCGCCTCGATCAGCCCGGCCGCCCGGACGCCCCACTGGCCGGCCGTCGTGATCGCGCTGATCCCCCAGTAGCGAGAGATGCTGTCCCGCTCGGTCGTACGATGGTCCGAGGCGTAGCGCACCGCGTCCAGCGCGCTCTGGTACTCCGGCGAGCCGAAGGCGGGCGGCGGACCGGGGCGGAACTGGCTGCCGCTCGTGAGGAAGAACGGCTTCATGCCGGGGAGCTGCACACCGGCGGGCGGGGCCAGTCTGAGCCAGAGGCCCGGGCCGACCGGGACGGTGCCCGTCCAGGGGGTGGTGTAGCCATCCGTCGCCGCCCGCGCCAGCACCTGCGCCGCGGCGGCCTCGCCGATCTCGACGCCGCGCGTGTAGTGCGGGTGCGTCCTGCCGGGCCCCTCCTCCCCCTGGGCGAGAACCATCGCCTCGAGCGACCTGGCCTCCGCCGGGTAGAAGGAGGCGAGGACCGCGGCCGACGCACCGGCGACCGCGCCGCGCTCGGCCTCGAAGTCGCGCCGGCCTTCGCCCTGCTCCGCGTCCACGACGGCGGCGTAGCGCGCCACGCTCACGAGGGAGTAGACGCGCGCCCCGAGGAGCGCACTCGCGGCGTACTTGGCCACGAGTCCCTGCGCCGTCCTCTGCCAGGCGAGCGTCGCGAGCCCGCGGTCCGCGGTGACGGCGCTGGCGGCGGGAGCGTCGGCAGGCGCCGGGGTGGTCACAGCGTCGCTGCATCCGGCGAGCAGCAGCAGCGCGGCGCCGAGCGAGGCGGCGCACGCGGTGGCGCGCACGGCGGTACGCCGGGGGTGCGCGATCGGGGAGGTGATGGCGGGCATGAGTCCTCCAGGGTGGTGGGACGGGATAGTGCGGGGGGCGGCTGCGGCTGCGGCATGGTAGGAGCCGTTAGGTAGACGCGGCGTCGTCTCGCCAACACGTCACGCGTCCGACGCCAGCGCCGGTGGCACGGATGCCGTCCCGCGAATTGCTCATCGAGAGCAGCGGCGCTCTCGCGCGATTGGCTTCCACCCCGGCGCGCCTACGATAGACGGCCGGACGGGAGGAAAGTCGCCATGGTGGAGGCGTGAAGGCGGCGACTCCTGACGTCCTGACGGCGGGCGGCGCGTTGCGAGCTCGTCCGCGCGCGCGTATGCTCTCGCGTCCGCGAACCGTCCCTCCCGCGAACTGTCCCGCCATGCGCCGTGCCCTTCCCGCCCTCGCCCTCGCCCTCGCCGCGGCGTGCCGCGCCCCGGCGCCGCCGCCGGCTGCCGCCGCGCCCTCGCTCGCGATCACGAACGTGACCGTCGTCGACGCCGACCGCGGCACGCTGGCGTCGGGTCGCACGGTGGTCGTCGCCGGCAACCGGATCGTGGCGGTCGGCCCGCCGTCGCGGACGCCCGTGCCGGCCGGCGTGCGCACGCTCGACGGCGGCGGGAAGTTCCTCATCCCCGGCCTCTGGGACATGCACGTCCACGCCGTGTGGCCCGGGATCGCCGAGGTCTTCATGCCGCTCTTCGTCGCCAACGGCGTCACGGGCGTGCGCGAGATGTTCGGCACCACCGCGCTGGTCGACAGCGCGCGCGCGGCGGTGCGGGCGGGTCGCTACGCCGGCCCGCGCGTCGTCGGCGCCGGCAACCTGGTGGACGGCTCGCCGCCCGTCTGGCCGAACTCGGTCCTCGCGCGCACGCCTGACGAGGGCCGCCGCGTGGTGGACTCGCTGAGGGCGGCGGGCGCGGATTTCATCAAGGTGTACAGCCGCCTGCGGCGCGACGTCTACTTCGCCATCGCCGACGAGGCGCGGAAGCGGGGGATCCCCTTCGCCGGCCACGTCCCGCAGCGCGTGACCGTGGCCGAGGCGTCGGACGCCGGCCAGCGGACGATGGAGCACCTCTCCGGGATGGGCGCGGGCTGCTCGGCGCAGGAGGCGCAGTGGC
>Ga0126308_10000012_pt1 | contig 33186 bp, 30 predicted proteins | sample Plot55_FD_92533 | JGI IMG/M metagenome (GOLD analysis project Ga0126308, IMG submission 92533) | Serpentine soil microbial communities from UC McLaughlin Reserve, CA, USA - Plot55 | ecosystem: Environmental > Terrestrial > Soil > Grasslands | place: USA: UC McLaughlin Reserve, Lake County... | reverse complement strand
TGTACTCCTCCTCGACCCCGAGCGTGTACGGGTCGCCCTTGCCAAAGCGGTGCTCGAGGACGCTCCCGGCCTTGCCGAAGCCGTCGACGTCGCCCGTGATCGATGATGGATAAGCCTGCTTCATGCCGTCCGCACGATAGTCCGATCGGCGCGCCCGACGAAACGGCGCAGGATGAGGACCGCGGGGATCCCGAGAACGATCGTCGCTTCCATTTTCGCCACGATCTGCCCTTCGACGAAAGCGAGCGAGCCGAAGGCGATGCCGAGGAACACGAGGCTGTCGAGCGGCGTCGAGACTGCGTTCGTGGTGACGACGCGAACGGTGTCGTGGACGCGGCCGCGCAGCCACGCCCCGATCAGGTTGTCGATCGTCTCGGAGACGGCGAACGCGGCGAGACTGGCGATGACGATCCTCCAGGTGCCGGCGAGGAAGCCGAACTCGGTCGGACGCGCGGCGTGCATGGCGTCGACGATCGCGATCCACGCTGCGAGGAGGCCGGAGGCGAGAAAGCCCATAGCAATCATGATCTGGGCGTTCAACCAGCCCTCGCGCCGCGTCGGCGCAGTGTGGTGCGCGATCTCGATCAACGCGAGCGCGAGCCCAATCAGGTACGTGCCTCCGGGCGCCGACAGGCCCTGCCAGGGCAGCTCGACGATCTTGTTCGCGCCGATCTGAGCCGAGCAGACGACCCCGACGTAGAGCCCGGTCAAGATCGCGAGGCGGGCTCCGATCACGCGATGATCGCGTCGGCTTCGATCTCGACGAGGAAACGCGGATCGAGCAGACCCGTGATCACCAGCATCGCGCTCGCGGGGCGGATTTCGCCGAAGACCTCGCCGTGCGCTCGGCCGATCTCCTCCCAGTCGTCCACGGACGTGACATAGACGCGGGTGCGCACGACGTCCTCGGGCCGTGCACCTAGCTCGGCGAGGGCCGCGACGATGATCTCCAGGCACCGGCGGGCCTGGCCGTACGCGTCCGGAGGAGGCGGCGCGCCGTCCGGCATGACCGCGGCGGTTCCGGAGACATGGATCTGGTTGCCGACTCGAACGGCGCGCGAATAGCCGACCACCGGAGCCCATGGCGAATCCGCCGGAACGACCTGGCGGTCGGTCACGACAGCCGTTCGGCCAGGTACTTGAGCGCGAGCGGGTAGCGGTATTCGATCGCACCGTGGGTCGCGTCGAAGAGCTCGAAGAAGACATCCGTGACGCCGATCTGCTCGAGCGCGCGGCGGAACGCCTCGGCGCCGAGGTCGAGGTGGTACTCGTCGCGCTTGCCGGCGTCGATGTAGATCGCCTTCAGCGAGCGCAGCGCCTCCGCGTACCGCGGCACCATCCGCACCGGGTCCCACGCGAGCCAGCGCGCCCAGACCTCGGGGATCAGCTCTCCCGTCGCCGGGTCGAACGGCAGCGTGACCGTCCCGTCTTCCTCCGCGGAGTAGCACGCGGCCATCGTGTAGCTGTTCAGCAGGTGCGCGTCGCTCTTCTTCGCGAGCGCGGGACGCGAGCGGAAGTCCTCGAAGAACTTCTCGTACGAGCCGTTGTAGTCGTCACGGAGCGCGCGCGCATCCTGCGCGAACTCGGGCTGGTAGCACACCTCGAACAGCGCGTCGCCCGCGTGCGTCGCGAAGCCGCCGAAGAGGTCGGGCCGGAGCATCGGCGTGATCATCGCGCCGTAGCCGCCGCTCGATTTGCCCGCGATACCGCGGTGCTCAGGCGCCGCCAGCGTCCGGTAGGTCGCGTCCACCCACGGGACGACCTCGTCGCAGAGGTACGTGTGGTACCGGCCGGTCCCCGGCGAGTCCAGGAACTGGCTGCCTCCCAGCGACGTCCAGCAGTCGACGTAGACGACGATGCACGGCGGCGCCTCTTCGCGTGCGAACAGCTCGTCCGCGAGCTCCGGAAAGTTCTTCCGGAACGGGAAACGGTTCCGCCACATGTCGAGCTGCTCCGTCATCCCCTGGATGGCGTAGACGCTGGGGTAGCGTCGCTCCGTCTCGTCGTCGTACCCCGGCGGCACGTAGACCCAGACGGGACGCCGATGCGGGTCGCCGAGCGGGTTGTCCTTCAGGACGCCGCTCTCGAACACGTGCTCGTCGAGCCGTCCTGCGAAGTCGTGCGACCACGGTTCCACGCCGCTCGTAGTATCGCCGCGGTGGAGGCGCTTCGTCAGATCGACGAGTGGGGTGCGGAGCATGCGGCGGCCGCGGCTGTCGTGCCTAGCGAGACGGTCGCGCGGCATGGCGACGCTGGGCACGTCTATCGCTGGGCCTCGGTGACGAAGCTCGTAACAGCACTTGCGGTACTCGTCGCCGCAGAGGAGGGGACGCTGGACCTCGACGAGCCGGCGGGCCCGCCTGGAGCGACGGTGCGCCACCTGCTTGCGCACGCATCCGGCCTCCCATTCGACGGCCCTGCCCCGATAGCGCGTCCCGGCGAGCGCCGGATCTACTCGAACACCGGCTTCGAGGCGGTCGCGGAGCATCTTGCCGAGCGGGCGCAGATGCCGTTCGCGGACTATCTGGCCGGCGCCGTCCTCGAGCCGCTCGGGATGCGCGCCGAGCTCCGAGGCTCGCCGGCGGCTGACCTGTGGGGCACGCTGGAGGACCTGATCCGGCTGGCTCAGGAGCTGCTCGAGCCGACGGTGGTCGCGCAGGAGACGCTCGAGGAGGCGACGCGGGTCGCGTTCCCTGGGCTCGTCGGCGTGCTGCCCGACTTCGGCCGGTTCGATCCGAATGACTGGGGCCTCGGATTCGAGGTGAAGGATGCGAAGGACCCGCACTGGACGGGGTCGCGGAACTCGTCGAGCACGTTCGGCCATTTCGGCGGCGCCGGCACGTTCCTGTGGGTCGACCCCGAAGCGCGTCTCGCGCTCGGCTGCCTCACGGACCGCGAGTTCGGCGCGTGGTCGAAGAAGGCATGGCCGCGCCTGTCCGACGCCGTCATCGCGGACGCGGTATAAACCCGCGCCGTGCCGATTCGCCTCGTCCCTGAGCGGACCGCGTTCTTCGAGCTGTACAACCAGGCTGCCGCGAATGCGGTAGCGATCTCGCGGTTGCTCGTAGAGCTTCTCGACCGCTTCCCGGAGCACGGTGACCTGAGCCGCGACATCAAGGACCTGGAGCACGAAGGCGACCGCTTCACCCACGAGGTCGTCGATCTACTCAACAGGACGTTCGTGACGCCCTTCGACCGGCAAGATATGTACCGGCTCGCAGGTGCGATCGACGACGTCTGCGACCACGTAGACGAGGCCGCGGGCAATATCCTCGGCTACGGCGTCGAGGGGATCCACCCGCCCGCGCGCGAGCAGGCCAGCGTCATTCTCCGCTCCGCGACGAAGCTCGAGGCCGCGGTGGGGTGCCTCCAGGGGTTCAAGGACGCGAGCCGGCAGCTGATCGAGCTGCGTGAGCTCGAGGACGAAGGGGACCGGCTGAATCGCGAGGCCGTTTCCGCACTCTTCCACTCCGAGGAGGATGCCATCTCGATCCTCCGCTGGAAGGACATCCACGAGCACCTGGAAGAGGCGGTCGACGCGTGCGAGAACGCCGCAGACGTTCTCGAAGCGATCTTCGTCAAGAATCGGTGACGATGGCGGGGAGCACTCCCGCATCCTCGGCCGGAGCGAGGCCCAGGTAACGAGCCGGACGAATGAACGACGTGCTTCTGATTCTCGTGGTGGTGGTCGCTCTCGGTTTCGACTTCACCAACGGCTTCCACGACACGGCCAACGCGATCGCCACGTCGGTGTCGACGCGGGCGCTGACACCCCGGATGGCCGTGCTGATCGCCGCGGTCGCCAACCTCGCGGGCGCGTTCGTCACAACGGCCGTCGCGAAGACGATCGGGAAGGGGATCATCGACACGGGTCTCGCGACGAACGAAACGGTCCTGGCAGCGCTCGTCGGAGCGATCGTATGGAACCTGCTCACGTGGTGGTTGGGGTTGCCCTCCAGCTCGTCGCATGCCTTGATCGGCGGCCTCGTCGGCGCGGCGCTCGTGCAATCGGGCTCGAGAGGAGTCGAATGGCACGGGCTCGCGCACAAGGTGGTGATCCCTGCGCTCTTCGCGCCGCTGATCGCGTTCACTGCCGCTTTCGCGCTGCTCCTCGCCATCTTCTGGATCTTCTTCCGGATGACGATCGGAGTCGCGAACCGGACGTTCCGGCTCGGACAGCTCGTCTCGGGGACGTTCGTCGCGTTCACGCATGGGGCGAACGACGCCCAGAAGACCATGGGCGTCATCGCGCTCGCGCTCTTCACCAACGGCTCGATCGACCACTTCTACATCCCGCTCTGGGTGATCGTGGCAGCAGGGCTCGCGATCGCCCTCGGCACCTACGTCGGTGGCTGGCGGATCATGCGCACTCTCGGCCAGCGCATCTTCGACATGGAGCCGGCGAGCGGCTTCGCCGCACAAACGGCAGCGGGCGCGACGATCTATTTCGCGACGCACCTCGGCTATCCGCTCTCGACGACGCACGTGATCTCGGGGGCGGTGATGGGGTCGGGCGCCACGAAACGGTTGTCAGCTGTGCGCTGGGGAGTCGCGGGGAACATCGTCACGGCCTGGCTGCTGACGATCCCGGCGGCCGGCCTCGTGGCGGCAGCGTGCTACTGGCCCCTACAGGGCCTCTTCTGAGCCGCTATCCCAGCTCCCGGTCCAAGTCTCGGACGCGACGTTCGATCTCGTCTCGGAGTGCGCGGACGTCATCGAGCGAGCGACCGGCGGGATCGGGGAGCTCCCAGTCGACGTAGCGCTTGCCGGGAATGTACGGACAAGCGTCGCCGCAACCCATCGTCACCACCACGTCCGCCCACTCCGCGTCTGCGCGGTCCAGCCCGTGTGGGACCCGGTCGGCGAGGTCGATCCCGATCTCGCGCATCGCCTCGACCACTTCGGGATGGACGCGCTCGCCCGGCGCGCTGCCCGCCGAGCGAGCCTCGTGACGCCCCCCAGCGGCTGCCGAGAACAACGCCTCCGACATCTGCGACCGCCCGGCGTTCTGGACGCACACGAACAGGACGCGACTCAAGAGCCTTCCCTACGAGGTCTGGTTCTCGTGCGAAGCATCCGTGAACTCTCGAAACTCGCCGGTGACGAGATAGGCGGTCTGCTCGCCGATGTCGACGGCGTGGTCGCCGATGCGCTCGAGGCATCGTGACACGACGATCATCCGCAGCCCCCATTCGCTGAGCGCGGGATCGGGGCCAAGCTCGAGAACGTGCCGGACGACACGCCGGTTGGCGCGGTCGATCAGCTCGTCGAGGTCGACGAGCGAGGACGCCTCGTCGACGTCCCTGGCGACGAACGAGTTGAGCGCGACCCGGATCATCTCCTCGGCGCGGGCGCCCATCTCCTCGAACGCCTGGATCATCCTCGCCTCGGGCTCGACATCCGCGACGAGCTTCGTCAGCTTGGCGATGGTGACGCAGTAGTCCGCCATCCGTTCGAGGTGGAGGTTCGCGTGCAGCATGGCGAGGACGAGCCGTAGGTCGACCGCGACCGGCGTCTGCCGCGCGAGCAGCACCTCGATCCCCTGCTCGATCGCGAGGTAGCGGCGGTCGACCTCGTCGTCGAACGCGATCACCTCGTCGGCGAGCTCTGTGTCCGCCTCGCGCAGAGCGTTCAGCGCGCCGCGGAGCGAGCGCAGGACGAGGTCGCCTTCCTCCAGCAGGTTCGCGGTGATCGAGTCGAGATCTTCCTGGAGGCTGATCCTCATCCGAATCGGCCGGTGACGTAGCCCTCGGTCCGCTCGTCGGAGGGCTGGGTGAAGATCTTCTGCGTCTCGTCGTACTCGACGAGGATCCCGGCGCGGCTCTTATCCGGCAGCACCTCCAGCCCGAAGAAGGCCGTCATGTCGGCGACCCGCGCGGCCTGCTGCATGTTGTGGGTGACGATCACGATCGTGTACTCACGCTTGAGCTGGTGCATCAGATCTTCGATTCGCGTTGTCGCGATCGGGTCGAGCGCGGACGCAGGCTCGTCCATGAGCAAGACGTCGGGCTCGACGGCGAGCGCACGCGCGATGCAGAGACGCTGCTGTTGGCCGCCCGAAAGTCCGAGCGCGCTCCGCTTGAGCCGGTCCTTCACGTCGTCCCAGAGCGCAGCCTGCTCCAGCGCGCGCTGGACGCGTCCCTTCAGGTCGTCCTTCATGCCCTGCACGCGAAGGCCCCAGGCGACGTTGTCGAAGATCGACTTCGGAAACGGGTTCGGCCGCTGGAAGACCATCCCGATCTTCCGCCGAACCTGGACCGGATCGACCTCGGAGGCGTAGAGATCCTGATCGTGGTAGAGCACGCGCCCGGTCACCCGCGCCTGCGGGATCAGGTCGTTCATTCGGTTGAGCGACCGGATGAACGTGCTCTTGCCGCAGCCCGACGGTCCAATGATCGCCGTGACCATGTTGCGGTAGATCTCGAACGAGACGTCCTTGATAGCCGGCGTGTTGCCGTAGGAGACGGACAGGTTGTCGAGTTCGAAGAGCGGCTCTCGGGTCGAGGGCGTCGCGACGTCGCCCTGCCGCTGCGCGATCTCGATCGGAGCCACCTGGAGCATCGTAGTGTCCCCGTTCACCGAGCCAGTTTCCGGCGGCTCCGCGCCAGCACGGCTCGCGCTAGGAGGCTGACCAGGAGCACGAATCCCATCAGGACGATCCCCGCCGCCCACGCGCGCGCGTGATCTTCCGGATCGGCGGACTCCGCCAGCTGGAAGATCGTCAACGGGATCGACTGCAACGGTTGCCGCGGGTCCCACGTCACCGTCTGCGCGGTCAGGGAGGTCGTGAAGAGGAGCGGTGCAGTCTCACCCGCGATGCGCGCGATCGCCAGCGTCGTCCCGGTCACGATCCCGCCGAGGCTCGTCGGCAGGACGATTCCGAGCACGGTTCGCCACCGGGTGGCACCGAGCGCGAGGCCCGCCTCTCTGAGCGAAGCGGGAACGAGGAAGAGAATCTCCTGCGTCGCTCGGGAGATCAGCGGCATCGCGATGATCCCAAGCGCGCAGGCGCCCGCGAATCCGCTCTGCCCGTGGGCAAGGACGAGGATCGTGAAGATGAAGATGCCGGTCACGATCGTCGGGATGCCGTTGATGACGTCGAGGACGAGGCGGATCGAGCTCGCGATCGGGCGGGGCGCGAACTCGCTGACGAAGATGGCGACCAATACTCCGAGCGGCAGCGCCAGCGCCGTTGCCAGGGCGACGAGGACGATGCTTCCCACGATCGCGTTCGATATGCCTCCGCCCGGCTGGCCGAAGAACGCCGGTGTCTTCGTGATCAGGTCCCAGTCGAGGGCGCTCGCCCCTCTCTTCACCACCGAGACGACGACGAGCACGAGCACCGCGACCGCGATCAACGCAGCCGTCAGCGCAAGAACCTCCATCAGACGGTTCACGAGCTTGCGCCGTCGCACGCGACGGTCGGCAACGAGCAGACTCGACGCGGAGGCTTCCATCAACTTCCGCCCGCGTGCTGGAACTCGAAGCGGCGAACGACCAGGCGCGCTGCCACGTTGACGATCAGCGAGATCACGAGCAGGATCGCCGCCAGGTAGACGAGCGAGGAGACCTCCAGCGGGCTGGTCGCGCTCTGATACTCGTTCGCGATCCCCGCGCCGAGCGTGTTCCCTGCGCCGAACAGCGACGTGTGGATCCCGCGAGCGCCGAAGACGCTGCCGATCACGAGCGAGACCGCGATCGCCTCGCCCAGCGCACGCCCGAGCCCGAGGATCACGGCCGCGACGAGCCCAGGGCGCGTGTACGGGAGGACGACGCCGCGCACCATCTCCCAGCGAGTCGCCCCCAAGGCGAGCGCTCCCTCCTCGAGCTCGGAAGGGACGCTCAGGAAGAGCTCGCGGCTGACGCTCGCGACGATCGGGACGACCATGATCGTCAGGATGAGCGCCGCCGGCAGGATCCCCGAAGCGTTTGTGTCGCCGTCGAAGAGCGGGACGAATCCGAAGACCGAGTGGAGCGCGGGCTCGAGGTCGCTCTGCACCCAGGGGCCGAGGACCAGGATGCCCCAGAGGCCGAGAATGACGCTCGGGATCGCCGCCAGCATCTCGACCAGCGCACCGATCACGTCCCGCACGTACCTGGGAGCGAGCTCGCTCAGGAACAAGCCGATGCCGATCGCAAGCGGCGTGGCGAGTAGGAGAGCGATCGCAGATGTCACCGCGGTGCCGTAGATGAACGTGAGCGCGCCGAAATGTCCCGTGACGGGATTCCAGTCCCGTTTGCCGACGAAGCCGAGGCCGAACTTCGAGAACGAAACGCTCGCGCCGTCGAACACCTTGTACGCAATCGCGCCGAGCAGGACGACGACGCCCACCGCCGCGACGGCGGTAAGCGCGTAGAGGCTGGTGTCGCCGATCCGGTCGCCGATCCGGCGACGGCCCCGCAGTGGTGCCGCAACGGTGCTCACGAACGACGCGAGCCTATTCGCTCGATCGGCGGGTGCCGGGGCTCTTCACCACATGTTCACCGGACCGCAACCGGCCGGCGGCCCAACGGGCGTGGCGCGAGCGCGATCCTCGTACCGATGACATTCCGAAGAGAAGGAGAGGAGACCGCTTTGAAGAGCAAGGTCTTTGTTGCTGCGGCGGTTGCAGCCGGCGCGATCGCGGCGGCGGGCGCGGCTGCGAGCTCGAGTGGCGGATCGCTCACAGGTGCCGGGAGCACTTGGGTTGCGCCGCTGATGTCGCTCTGGCAAGGGAACTACAAGACGAGCTCGGTCAACTACAACCCGATCGGGAGCGGCGGCGGGATCGTCGCGATCTCCAACAGGCAGGTCGACTTCGGCGCAAGCGACGCACCCCTGACTCCGGCCCAGTTCGGAAGCTGCCGCGGCTGCGTTCAAATTCCGTGGACGCTCGGCGCGACGTCGGTCCCGTATCACCTCAACGGTGCGCCCTACGGTCTGAAGATCACGGGCCCTGTGCTCGCCGACATCTACCTCGGAAAGATCACGAGGTGGAACGACAAGAGGATCCAGAAGCTGAACAAGTTCAAGCTTCCGGCGACGAAGATCACGCCGGTCTTCCGCAGCGACGGCAGCGGGACGACCTACAACTTCACCGACTACCTGTCACACGTCAGCCGGTCGTTCCGGAGCCGTGTGGGAACGGCGGTCACGGTGAACTTCCCCGCCGGGATCGGTGCGAAGGGAAGCTCGGGCGTCTCGGCCGCGCTCAGCCGAACCGACGGGGCGATCACCTACGTCGACTTCGCCTACTCGAAGAAGAGCCACTTCAAGTTCTTCAAGATCCAGAACCGCGCCGGCATCTTCACGCTACCCGGATTCACGGCGACGAAGGCTGCCGCGGCGGGGGTGAAGAAGATCCCCGCGAGCAACGCGATCTCGATCGTCGATCCACCGAAGAAGCAGAAGCTCGCGTATCCGATCTGCACCTTCAGCTACGTCATCCTTCCGAAGAAAACCTCGAAAGCCGCAGACCTGAAGAAGTTCGTCACGTGGACGCTCACGAGAGGGCAGATCGTCTCCGGCGCTCGAGCATTCCTCTACCTGCCGATCCCGAAGGTCGTGCAGAAGAAGGGGATGAAGACGCTCGCAAGCGTCCACACGTAGCGGCAAACGTTCGTCCTCGCTTCATCCAGTGAATGTGCAGTCGATTTCGAGCCCGCGGCCCAATCCGCCGCGGGCTTCGATCTCCCCGCCCGCCGAGGTGACGATGTGCTTGACGATCGCAAGCCCGAGCCCTGTTCCGCGCGAGGCCCGAGCTCGGTCGGAGCGGTAGAAGCGTTCGAAGAGCCGCGGCAGCGCGTCTTCCGGAACGCCGACACCGTTGTCTGTCGCCCGCAAGACGATCCCGCCGTCGCTTCGCTTGACGACGAGCGAAAAGCTGGCTCCGTCGCCGGCGTAGCGGACCGCGTTTTCGGTCAGGTTCTCGGCGACCGCCCGGAGCATCCGCGGCCGGAGCGGGAGCTCGAGCTCCGGATCACCTTCGACACGAAGACCCACGCCCGCGCGCTCCCCCGGTTCGGCCAAGGCCGCGACGACCTCCTCGAGCACGGGAACCGCGCGCGTCGGCGCCAGCGACACGACCTCGTGACCCGTTTCGAGCTCGCTCAGGAACAGGATCTCGTCGACGAGCTCGCGCATCTGCTCGACCTCAGCTCGAGCTTCCTCCAGCAGCTCGTCGCGATCAGTGGCCGGAAGCGCCGCCGTGTCGAGCAGCGCGAGCAGTCGCGCGAGCGGCGTCCTCAGCTCGTGCGAGACGACCGCCGTGAACGCCGCTCGAAGCTCCTGGTAAGAGGTGTCCGGTTCCGCCGGGCTCGGCTCCTCCGCGCGCACCGGCGACGGGGAGCTCTCGTGGTCGCTGCGGGCGGCATCCCGCCGCCGGAAAGGGTTCCTTACCATCGTCGAAAGAGTATGAGCGTATGAGCGAGAAAGTCCTCGTCGTCGAAGACGACCCAGTGATTGCACGCGGGATGGTCCACCACCTCGAGGCTGCCGGCTTCGAGCCGCTCTGGGTCGCGCAAGGCGACCTTGGCCTCACGCGACTCCGCTACGAGAAGCCGGACGTGTGCGTCCTCGACCTGATGATCCCCGGCGTTGACGGCTGGAACGTGATCGAGCGGGCTCGAGCGGAGGGAATCGGCACGCCGATCGTTGTCATCAGCGCGCGCGGGACGGAACACGACCGCGTGCACGCGCTCGAGCTCGGCGCCGACGACTATCTCGTGAAGCCGTTCTCCATGAACGAGCTCGTCGCGCGCGTGCGGGCGGCTGCGCGCCGCGGGGTCCGGGCGCAGGCGCCGCGGCGCGGCGAGCCGCTCGAGATCGAAGAGCTCAGGATCGATCCCGACAACGTCCAAGCGTTCGTCGACGGTGAGAGCGCTGAGCTGACGCCGACGGAGTTCCGGCTCCTGTACGCCCTAGCCCTCGAACAGGGCCGGGTCGTGACACGCGACGAGCTCCTCCAGAAGATCTGGGGCCGCCGCGAGTCCCATCGCGACCGGACGGTCGACGTCTGCGTGCGGAAGCTGCGCCAGAAGATCGACGAACGCGCGTCCGCGCACACGTTCATTCATACGCGCTTCGGCGTCGGCTACAAGCTCGAGGCCGTCGCGAAGGCCTAGTCGTCGGCGAAGAGCGGCCGGACAAACTCGTCGAAGGTCGCCTTGTCGCAGCTCGCCACGACCGCGGGCGTCAGTGCTCGGACGGTCGCGGTTCGCGGGATGTTCATCGCGAGCGCGACTTCGCCGAAGTAGTCGCCCGGCCGCAGCACCGCCCGCGGGCCGAGGCCGCCGGCTTTGCTGACGGCGAAGATCCCCGCGAGGACGACGTAGAACCGATCGCCCTCTTCGTCCTGCACGACCGGCGCGGTTCCCGCGGCCACGTCTTCGCGCCGCATCTGCTTCGCGAGCTGCGCGAGCCGCTCGCCCGGCAGGGACGCGAGTAGCGCGATCTGGGAGAGCTCGTGTGCGGTGGCGGACGCTCGAGGCATGAGTAGGGTGGAACCAGTGGGCATTCTGCACGGCTGGACGTACTGCCCGCGCTGTCGTGGAGACCTCGACGGCGGCGAACATCGAGTTGCGTGCCGCGCGTGCGGCTTCGTCGCGTACGGCAATCCCGTGCCGACGGCGAGCGCCGTCTGCGTCGACGACGATGGGCGCGTGTTGCTCGGCCGCCGCGCATGGGACCCTGACGAGGGTCTGTGGGACCTGCCGGGCGGCTTCGTCGACGAAGGCGAGCATCCGCTCGACGCGCTCCGTCGTGAGCTTCGCGAGGAGACGGGGCTGGAGATCGAGCCGGAGGAGTTCCTCGGCGTGTGGATGGGGCGGTACGGCTACGACTCCTCCGCGACGAGCACGTTGAACCTCTACTGGACGGCGCGGGTCGTCAGCGGCGAGGAAAGCCCAGCGGACGACGTCGTCGAGCTGCGCTGGTTCGCGCCGGACGAGCTGCCCGACCGCGACGCGCTGGCGTTCGAGGCGAACGAGCAGGTGCTCTCAGCCTGGCTTGCGCGGCAGGAGAACGCGTAGCGCCCGAGGCTCGATCGTGAGCTCGAGGGGCAGGTCGAGCCGGATCGGATCGCCGTCGACAGCTGCGTCGACCGCGCTCGCGTCCGCGTCGAGGGAGAACCGCTCGGCCGGTCGCTCGCGCCAGCGCCCCGGAAGTAGGCCGTCCGCCTCGTACAGGTACAGGGACCCTCGGTCGAGCGACTCGCGTGCGCCGAGAGAAAAGAGGTCGAGGCGGTATTCGTTGTTCGCGACGAGCACGACGCGCGCGGCGGTGGCCCGACCGTCGATGCGCAGGGCGACCGGGTGTCGTTTCCGGAGCGTGAGCCACAGCGCCCGGCCGGAGGCGACGACGTGGCTGCGGAAGCGGTGCCGCTCACGCTCGTGCACCAGCCGCGCATACAAGCCGAGCGAGACGTTGTTCAGAAACAGCGTCTCCCCGGCGCGCCCGACGTCGACGAGCCGCTCTGTTCCCTCGAACGAATCCAGTGCGGACAGCGGATCGTCGACGTCCAATCCCAGGTCGCGCGCGAAGTGGTTCCGCGTTCCGAAGGGGATGCAGACAAACGGCAGGGAACGTTCTATCGCGACGGCGGCGACGGCTGCGAGCGACCCGTCTCCCCCGGCGACGCCGAGCGTCCCCGCGTCTGCCGACCGCGCGACGTCGGCCGCGTCCTCGCCCTTTGCGAGCACGTGAACCGACACGCGTCGCCGCTCGGCCTCCGCCGCGAGCACTTCGGGCGTCGGGTCGTCGTCGCCCGAGCGCGGGTTGACGACGAGAAAGCCTCCGGCAGCCATGGCGTTTAGCATGCCCATGGTCGGCAGATCCCGAACGGGAGGAGTGAGCATGGAACTGTTCGAGCGCCTGGAGGAAGCGCGCGAGCGCTGCAACGTGTTGACCCACCCGTTCTACGAGCGGTGGGAGCGAGGAGAGCTACGACCGGAGGAGCTCGCCTACTACGCGGGTGAATACCGGCACGCCGTCGTCGCGCTCGCTGAGACGGCCGCAAAGGCAGCTTCGGCCGAGCCGGAGCTACACGAGCACGCCGGCGAGGAGGCCGCTCACGTTGCGCTCTGGGATGCGTTCGCCTGGACGGTGGGAGCCGACGCCGGCCGCGCGCCGACGCCGGAGACGGAGGAGTGCGTCCGCGCCTGGACGAGTGGTGTCGACGAGCTCGAGGCCCTTGCGATCATGTACGCAGTGGAGTCCGGGCAGCCGGAGATTTCGAAGACGAAGCTCGACGGGCTTGTCCGGCATTACGGCTACTCGACGGAAGGGCCGGCGACCGCGTATTTCCGTCTTCATGCGGAGCTCGACCGTGCGCACGCGCAGCAGGCGCGGCGGCTGTTGAGCGAGAAGGCTCAGCCGGCGGACGAGGAGCGGCTGCTCGCGTCAGCGGAGGGCGCGCTCGCAGGGAACTGGACGCTGCTCGACGGCGTGGAGGGAGCGCTGGGGTAAGGATGGAGCCGCGCCGGGCACAAAGAGGTCCGATGAAGCCCGGCTACCTCCTCAAAGGGCTGCCCGGCCACCCGCTTCACCCGCCCCTGACCGACGCGACGATCGGCGCCTATACCGCCGCGACGATCCTCGCCGTCTGCAGCAAGATCGGCATCTCGGAGCACGCGACCGCCACCGGCTGGTGGCTCGCGATGCTCGTCGCGCTCGTCGTCACCGGCTTGACGGCGCTCACGGGGTTCGTCGACTGGCTCGAAATCGAGTGGGGGACGCCGCTCTGGCGCACCGCCACGCTGCACATGGGGGTGATGCTCACCGCCACCGTTGTCTTCCTCGGCGCGCTCCTGTGGGGGCACGAGGGCTACACGCGGGGAGCCGTCGAGAGCGGGCCGTTTCTCCTGACCTTGATCGGCTTCGTGACGCTGACCGCAGGCGGCTGGATCGGCGGCACGATCACCTTCGTCCACGGTATGCGCGTGCTGAACCTGGTCGACGAGCCGACGCGGCGCGCGATCTCTCCGGTGCCGAAGCCGGAGAAGGAGGAAGCGGAAGGAGCCTAGGGTCCTCGGGTCGCCGGCTCGTCGCCGGCGGTGCTACCGAGGCCGCTTCGAATCGGACTCGAAATCCATGACAGCACCGGTCGGGCTCACGCCCTTGCCCTGGACCATGTCATGCGTCCCCGCGTCGAGGCGGCGTTCGAGGCCGTCCTTGACCTCGTCGTGGCCGTCGCTCGGCTTGCGCCGAAATAGCCGAGAGAGGAACGCGAGCTTCGCCATTCGCAGGCAGCGGCGCTAGGCCGCGAGGCCGAGTGACTTTTCCAGAGCCTGCTTGGGCTGCGCCCCGACCGCAGCTGCCGCGGGCTCGCCGTCCTTGAACAGGACGATCGTGGGAATCGAGGCAATCCCGTAGCGCATCGCGAGACCCTGCTCCTCGTCGATGTTCACCTTCACGAGCTTCACCTCGTCCGAGCGCTCCTCGACGATCCGGTCGAGAACGGGCGCGACGGCATGGCACGGCCCGCACCACTCGGCCCAGAAGTCAACGATCACGGGCTTTTCGCTCTTGAGGACTTCCTGCTCAAAGCTCGCTTCGGTCACTGCATCCGACATCGATTTCTCCTTTGGCTTCAGTGGGCGGGCTTGGTTGCTCTACCCGCGTCGTCGTAGGTGAAAACGAGCCAGAGACCGAATCCCTTCCCGCCTACAATCGAAGGCGATGTTCGAGAAGCTCCCGCCGGTCCCCGATCACCCCGCGCTCGAGCGCGAGATCCTCGAGCTGTGGGAGCGTGAGCGCACCTTCGCGCAGGTGCGGGAGAAGAACCGCGGCGGCCCGCGCTACTCCTTCATGGACGGCCCGATCACGGCGAACAACCCGATGGGCGTCCACCATACGTGGGGGCGGACGCTCAAGGACGTGTTCCAGCGCTACAAGGCGCTCCGCGGCTTCGACCAGCGCTACCAGAACGGCTTCGATTGCCAGGGCCTCCATGTCGAGGTCGAGGTGGAGAAGTCACTCGGGCTGAACTCCAAGCGCGACATCGAGGAGTACGGCCTGGCCGAGTTCGCCGCGCGCTGCCGAGAGCGTGTCGCCCACTTCGCCGGCGTCATCGCGGAGCAGTCCCAGCGGCTCGGGATGTGGATGGACTGGCCCAACTCCTACTACACCTTCAGCGACACCAACATCGAGTACATCTGGCGCTTCCTCAAGGAAGTCAATGCGCGCGGCTGGCTGTACAAGGGCCACCGCTCGACGCAGTGGTGTCCGCGCTGTGGGACGTCGCTGTCGAAGCACGAGCAGGCCGGCGAGGAGAACTACGTCGAGCTCGTCCATCCGTCGCTGTTCGTCCGCTTCCCGCTTCGGGAGCGGGACGGACAGTCCCTCGTGATCTGGACGACGACGCCATGGACGCTGCCGGCTAATGTCGCCGCCGCCGTCAGGCCGGAGGCGGAGTACGGGCGGCGCGACAACGGCGAGTGGGTGGCGGTCGAGCGCTACCCGGACGACGAGTTCCTCGAGCGCGTGCGCGGCGACGAGCTCGTCGGCTTGCAGTACGAGGGGCCCTTCGACTTTCTCGCGGCTCAGGAGGGCGTCGAGCACCGCGTCATCCCGTGGGATGAGGTGTCGCTGTCGGAGGGAACCGGGATCGTCCACATCGCGACCGGAGCCGGGACCGAGGACTTCGAGCTCTCGCGCGTCCACGGCCTGCCGGTCCTGAATGCGATCGACGAGGGCGGCCGCATGCTGCCCCAGTACGGCGACCTCGCCGGTCGCACGACCGACGCGGTGGCAGAGCCGGTCATCGAGTCGTTACACGAGCGAGGGCTCCTCGTCGCGTCGGGGACGATCGAGCACCGCTACCCGATCTGCTGGCGGTGCAAGACGCCGCTGCTGTTTCGCGTCGTCGACGACTGGTTCATCTCCGCGGACGAGATCCGGCAGCCGATGCTCGAGGCCAACGCGACCGTCGAGTGGACGCCGTCGTTCTACTCGAAGCGGATGGACGACTGGCTTCGCAACATGGGCGACTGGAACATCTCGCGTAAGCGCTACTTCGGCCTCCCGCTGCCGTTCTATCCGTGCGGTTGCGGCCATCTGAACGTGATCGGCTCGCGGGCCGAGCTCGAGAAGCGTGCCGTCAGGGGACTCGAGCAACTCCAGGAGCTGCATCGCCCGTGGATCGACGAGGTGCCGGTCCGCTGCGAGCAGTGTGGGGAAGAGGCGCGGCGGATCGCCGAGGTTGGAGATGCGTGGCTCGACGCCGGCATCGTCCATTTCTCGACCCTAGGTTGGCAGAGCCCGGAGTGGGTCGAGAACGGCAACGCCACAGGAGCCGCGGCCGGTCTCACCGGCGCACCGCTCCCCGACCACTCCTACTGGGAGGACTGGTTCCCCGCCGACTGGGTCTCGGAGAGCCGCGAGCAGATTCGCCTCTGGTTCTACTCGCAGAGCTTCATGGCCGTGACGCTGGTGGGGCAGAGTCCATACCGTGCCGTGCTTGCTTACGAGCGCGTCCGTGACGAGACCGGCCGCGAGATGCACAAGTCGACCGGGAACGCGATCGAAGCGAACGAAGCGCTCGAGCGTATGGGCGCCGACGTCATCCGCTGGCTTTTCTGCGCGCACACGCCGAGCCACAACATCAACTTCGGCTACGGGCCCGCAGACGAGGTCAAGCGAAGGCTCCTCACCTTCTGGAACTCGGTCTCGTTCTTCGTCACGTACGCCAACATCGCGAGCTTCGACGCGACCGCGCCCGTGCGCGAGCTGCAGCCGCTCGACCGCTGGCTCGCGTCGCGCACGGGAGAGCTCGTCTCGTCCGCCACGGAGGCGTACGATCGGTACTCGACGCCGGTCCTGACCGCCGCCTTCGAAGAGTTCGTCGAGGACCTGTCGAACTGGTACATCCGGCGCTCACGGCGCCGTTTCTGGGATGGCGATCCAGCGGCCCTTCAGACACTTTGGCAGGCGCTCAAAGCTGCCGCCCAGGTGATTGCGCCGGTGATGCCGTTCCTGGCCGAGCACCTCTGGCGCAATCTCGCCTCACCCGACGAGTCGATCTTCGTGGCGCCGTGGCCGGAGCCGGGTGAGGTCGACCAGAACCTGCTGGACGAGGTGGCGGAAGTGCGATCGGTCGTGACGCTAGGGCGGCAGGCGCGCGACGCGGCGGGGCTGAAGCATCGCCAACCCCTTCGCAGGCTCGTTGTCCAGGGAGCGGCGCGCGCGCAGTCGCATACGGACGAGATCCGAGAAGAGCTGCGCGTGAAAGAGATCGAGTTCGGAGAGGTCGAAGCGACGGAGCTATCGGTCAAGCCGAATCTGCGCCTGCTCGGCCCGCGGTTGGGGAAGGAGCTCCCGAACGTGCGCGAGGCCCTCGCCCGCGGCGAGTTCGAGGAGGTCGACGGCGGGTTCCGCGCTCTCGGCCACGACCTCGGGCCGGACGAGGTGCTGGTCGAGCGGCGCGGCCGTGAAGGCTGGGCGGTGGCTTCGGCTGACGCGCTGACCGTCGCACTCGAGACCGCGCTCGACCCGGAGCTCGAGCTCGAGGGGCGCGTACTCGACCTGATCCACCACGTGAACCAGCTGCGAAAGCAGGAGGGGTACGAGCTGACCGACCGGATCGTGCTGAGGCTTCCGCAGTCGCAGGGCGACGTCATGCGCCACGAGTACTGGATCAAGCAGGAGACGCTGGCCGTGCGGGTCGAGACGGACTCGGTCGAGAGCCCGCAGATCGCCAGGGCCTAGCGCTGGATCTCGGCGAGCTCGAGCTCGCGGCGGAGCTCGACGGGGAGCCGGAACTCGACACCCTCGTCGACCATCCGGTGCTGCTGGATGTCGATGGTTCCACGCGCGTGGAACCAGTCGCAGACACGCGTGACGAGGTGCTCGGGCGCCGAAGCGCCTGAGGTCAACCCGACCGTCTCCACGCCGTCGAGCCAGCGCTCGTCGATCTCCGTCTCGTCGTCGATCAGGTACGAATCGATTCCGGCGGCCCGCGCGACCTCGACGAGCCGGTTCGAGTTCGACGAGTTCCGGGAGCCGATCACAAGCAAGAGGTCGATGTACTCGAACATCTCCTTGACCGCCCACTGCCGGTTCGAGGTCGCGTAGCAGATGTCTTCCTTCTTCGGCGCGTGGATCTCGGGAAACCGGCGGCGGAGCATGGCGATGATCTCGCCCGTCTCGTCGACGGACAGCGTCGTCTGCGTGATGTAAGCGAGTGCGGCGCCGGGGCGAAACTCGACCGTCTCCGCCTCCTCGACGGACTGGACGAGCACGATCGAATCGGGAGCCTCGCCCATCGTCCCTTCGACCTCTTCGTGTCCGGCATGGCCGATCAGCACCACCGTGTAGCCCTCGGCGGCGTACCGCCGTGCCTGCGTGTGAACCTTCGTCACGAGCGGACACGTGGCATCGATCGTCCTCAGCTGGCGCGCTGCGGCGTTCGCATGCACCGCCGGTGCGACGCCGTGAGCCGAGAAGACGACGGTGGAGCCTTCGGGTACCTCCGCTTCGCTGTCGACGAAGATCGCGCCACGTTCCTCGAGCTCTCGGACGACGTGCGCGTTGTGGACGATCTGCTTGCGCACGTAGACCGGCGCGCCGTAGAGGTCGAGCGCGCGCTCGACCGTATCCACGGCACGTTCGACACCGGCGCAGTAACCGCGCGGCGAAGCAAGGAGGACCTGCTTGACCACGCGCCCAATGTTACTCGGGGGCCAACTCGCCCTCGATCCTGTTCGTACCTATCATCACTCACACCGATGGGGCTGCAGACCCAGGCGATCGTCTTCAACGGGATCCCGCTCGTGATCCTGTCCGCGCTCTATGTCGGACTGAGCGTGGCGCTCGCTCCACTCGCGTTACGGCAGTGGCGGCGCGCGACCGCGCTGGAGCTCGCGTTTCTCTCGATGTTCCCCGTGATCGGAGCTTTGACGGCGCTCTTCGCCAGCGTCGTGATCGTCGCAGAGGAGCCCTTCGGCGGCCACGTGTGGTACGGCCTCGCGTCGATCCTCGTCGCCGCGTTCCCGCCGCTCGCGGTGCTCGTCCGCTGGAGCGATCGCGCTCAGCTGGTCGACGGGTGGCTGCGATCTCGGGAGACCGAGCAACGCGTCGCCTTCGTCGACCGGGAGCTCGGCTCCGTCGCCGCCGTCTCGGGAGAGCTCGGAGTCGCGCGCAATGCCGAATCGGTCGCGCGTGCGCTGCTGCCCCAGGTCGCGGCGCTGCTCGACGTCGATCTGACCGTGCTCGTCCTCGTCGACGAGCCGCGGAGGGAAGCGCGGGGGGTGCTCGGCTTGGTCGGGGAGCGTGAGGTCGAGTGGGCGGCCGAGCTGACGCTCGATCTCGATGCCGAGCCCTCGGGGATCGCGCGCGCGGTAACGGAGCGTGTTCCGGTCATCGTGGAAGACGCAGCTAGCTCGCCCGTCGTCAACCGTCGGCTCTCCGAGATGACCGGGGTCAAGAGCGCGATCTTCGTGCCGCTCGTTACGGGCGAGCGCGTGACGGGGGTCGTGGTTGCGGGCTCGACTACGCGCCGGCGTTCGTTTGCGCCAGACGAGCTCACGCTCCTCCACGCCGTCGCGGCCGAGGGCGGGCTGGCGCTCGACCGCGTCCGCTCCGCCGAACAGCTGGCGGAGGCACTCGAGCGCGAGCGGCTCGTCGCCAGGATCTCGCGGAAGGTTCGGTCTGAGCTCGACCTCGATGCTGTCCTGCGCGTCGCGGTCTCGGAGACGGGACACGCGCTCGGCGTCGCCCGCTGTTTCATCCGGCTCGGAGCTCCCGGCGGGCCGATGCCGATCGAATGCGAATGGGATGCCGAAGGCGTGCTCCCGGTCGGCGACGCTGCCGACCGGCTGCCGGCGTCGAATCTGGCGGTTCGGCGACGCAAGACCGTCGCGATCCCAGACGTCGCCTCGGCGCCGGAGCTGGACGACCCGGAGCTCGGCAACCGCGAGACGCTGCTCGACATCCGCGCGCGCTCCGTCCTCGCCACGCCGATCGTCGTCTTCGACGAGATGATCGGCGTGTTCGCGCTGCACCGGCCCGAGGCTTCCGAATGGCTGCCGCAGGACGTGAAGCTCGCGGAGGCGGTCGCGCGCGAAGTCGGGCTTGCGGTGCATACCGCTCGTCTGCTGCGGGAGAACGAGGAGCGCCTCGACCACCTCGCGGCCCTGATCAAAGCGGCACAGGTCGTCTCTGCCGAGCTCCGCCTTGAAACCGTCCTCGAGCGTCTCGTGGTCGAGCTCGCGAAGCTGCTCCGCGCCGACGCCGCCGACTGCTACCTGTACGAGCCGGCGCGCGGCCTGCTTCGCTGCGCCGCCGTCTACGGCCTGGATCCCGGCCTCGTCGGGTTCGAGGCGCCGGCCGACGCCGGTGTCTCGGGACGGGCGCTGCAGCAGGGGCAATCCGTCGTCTCGCACGACTACGCCGATGTCGCCGACGCGTTTCCTCACTCCGCGTATGGCGGCTTCGCCGCTGCGCTCGTCGCCCCGATGACGGGCGGCGGAGACGTCAGCGGAGTGCTCGGGGTCGGCACGCGCGATCCGGGCCGCCGTTTCGGTCCTGCGGAGCGCGAGACGATCGAGGCGTTCGCTCGCCTTGCCGGGCTCGCCCTCCGCAACGCCGCGAGCTTCGAGGAGCGCGACCGCAGGGGTCGGGTCGAGCGCGGCTTCTACCTCGTCGCGTCGGCGCTCGCTCAGCCGCTCTCGCTCTCGGAGACGCTCGACGCGCTTGCACAAGCCGCTGGTGAAGCACTCGGCGGGAGCTCCACCGCGGTCCTCATGCCGGCTCGGAACGGTCTCGAACTTGCCGGGAGTCACAACGTTTCGCAAGAGCTCGCGGCCGCGCTCGGGCCACCGCCGGAGACGTTCGCGGAATGCGCACGCCGCGACTGGGTCCTCGCGGCGCCGAGCGTCGCCGACGACGAGCGCTTCGAGCCTGCCTTTCGCGCGCTCGTCGACGACGGCTTCTCGTCACTGCTCGCGATCCCGGTCGACGCTCGCGAAGCAGAGCGAGGCCTCGTGATCGTCTTCTTCGGCGACGAGCAGGCGTTCGCCGACGAGGATCTGGCGCTCGCGAGCCACCTTGCGGACGCCGCGAAAGGAGCGCTCGAGCGGAGCGAGCTGTTCGAGCGGGAACGCCGCGCTCGCGCGCTGTCGCAGCGCCTCGCGCGCATCGGGACGCTGCTGACGACCGAGCTCGACCCCGACCATGTCATCGCCGAAGTCGTCTCGGAGGCGCCGAAGCTGCTGGGCGTGGAGGCGTCTGCGATACGGGTCGTCGAGGGCGACGAGCTCGTCGTCCGCGCGGCTCGAGGAGAAGGAAGCGCCGCCCTCGTCGGGTCGCGAAGCCCCTCGACAGCGGGGCTCGCCGGCGAGGTGGCTCAGTCGCGCGTGCCCGTTGCGCTCTCGACCGCGGCGGACCGAGCGACGCACGGCGACCCGCTTCTCGAGGGCCGGTACGAGGCGTACCTGGCGGCTCCGCTCGCCGGCGCCGAGGCTGGCCTGCTGGGCGTGCTGTCGGTCTACGCCCGGGCACCGCGCGAATGGCGCGAGGAAGAGATCGAGGCGCTGCTCGCGCTGGCGGCGAACGCGTCTGCGGCTCTGTCGAACGCCGAGCTGTACCAGCGGATCGCGCTCGAGAAGAACCGCAGCGACGCGATCCTGGCTCACGTCGCGGACGGGATCGTGGCGCTCGACCGCGAGGGTCGCGTCGTCCTCTGGAACGAGGCTGCGTCGCAGATCACCGGCGTCGAACGCGAAGAAGCCCTCGGGCGCGATCCCGTCGATGTGCTCAAACGCTCGCTGTCGGCGGACGGCGACGGCGTTGGCCGGCGGATCGTCGCGATCCCGCGCGGCGGAGAGGAAGTGTGGCTGTCGGTCAGCGAGGCCGTGATGCGGGATCCAACGGGTGCCGTCGCAGGGCGGATCTACGCGTTTCGCGACATCTCCGCGGAGCGGCTCGTCGAGCAGATGAAGTCGGACTTCGTCTCGACCGTGTCGCACCAGCTCCGGGCTCCGTTGACCTCGATCTACGGTTTCGCGGAGACTCTCCTGCGCGCGGACGTCCACTTCAGCGAGGACGAGCGGCGGACGTTCCTTCAATACGTCGCCTCGGAGTCTGAGAGGCTGACGTCGATCGTGGACACGCTTCTCAACGTCGCGCGGCTCGAGGCCGGCGATCTGCAGGTGACGCTGGCGCCGATCGACCTGCGTTCGCTGCTCGCAGAGGTCGTCTCGACCGCCCAACCGGACGGCTCGCTCAACGGCCACGAGTTCGTCCTTGACCTGCCCGACGAGCCACTCGCCGCTGAGGCGGACGACGAGAAGCTCCGGCAGGTGCTTGCGAACCTGCTCGACAACGCCATCAAGTTCTCGCCCGACGGCGGGCGCGTCACCGTCTCGGCCCGCCGCAAGAGCGAGAGAGGCACGGTGGAGGTGGCGGTTGTCGACGAAGGGATGGGAATCCCTCAGGCCGAGCACCAGCTGATCTTCTCGAAGTTCTATCGCCGCTCTGAGCTGACCAGGCAGGAGGCGGGCGGGGCGGGCCTAGGGCTCTTCATCGCCGAGGGCCTGCTTTCGGCGATGGGCGGCAGCATCCGCGTCGCCTCTGTCGAGGGCCGCGGCTCGAGCTTCGCGTTCGAGCTTCCCCTGGTCGAGGCGTTTGATAGACGGCCGCGAGAGGCATCCCCCTCGACATGACACGCGTTCTCGTCGTGGACGACGACGCGCCTATCCGGCTGCTCTGCCGCGTCAACCTGGAGGCGGAGGGGATGGAGGTCCTCGAGGCCCAGAACGGCCCCGAGGGCCTCGAGAAGGCGCGAACGTCCCGGCCCGACATCGTTCTCCTCGACGTGATGCTGCCCCAGCTCGACGGCTGGCGCGTCGCCGAGGCTTTGCTCAGAGACCCGATGACGGGACAGATTCCGATCGTCTTCCTGACGGCGCGCGCGGAGCTCCGTGACCAGGCGCGCGGCCTCGAGATCGGCGGCGTCGACTACATCACGAAGCCGTTCAACCCTGTGGAGCTGGCCGACGCGATCCGCGAGCTGCTGGCCCGTGTGGAGCGTGGCGAGCACGACGAGCTTCGGCGCGAGAAGCTCGAGCGGCTTCGTTCGCTGTTCGACGGCGACCTCGGCTAACGCTCCCTAGCTGTCCCGCGCGGTCTGCGCGAGCACGATCCCCGCCAGGACGATCGCGCCGCCCACGATCTGCGTGGCGTCGAGCGATTCGTCCAGCCAGGCCCAGGCGGCTGCGGTCGCGACCACGGGTTCGAGCATCGCGAGGATGCTGCTGCGCGTCGCGGGGATGTGCCGGAGCGCGCCGACGAAGAGCGCGAACGGAACGATCGCGCCGAGCACGATCATCCACAACATGAGCGCCCAGACGGGCAAGTGGAATGACGAAAGGTTTCCCAGGAGCGATACCCGCTGGGTCACGAAGTGGCCGGGAAAGCTCCACCACGGCTGGATGACGGCGAAGAAGAGCGCGCCGAAGACAAACCCATACGTCGTCAGCGAGACGGCGTCGCGCCGGGTGATCCCGTGTTCCGCCAAGAGGATGTACGACGCGAACGCGACGGCTGCGGCGAGCGAGGCCGCGACTCCCAACCCGTCGAGCCCCGTCGCCGTCCCGCGCCAGATCTGGACGACGAGCGTCAGCCCCGTCAGCGCAAGCGCAAGCGCCAGCCAGAGGCGGCGGCGCACCGAGCGGCGGACCACGAAACGCGCCCACAGGGCGACGAGGAGCGGTGCGAGGTATTGGATCAGCAGCGCGATCCCGATCTCGAGCCGGTGGATCGCGAGGAAGTAGAGCCACTGGATCAGGGCCAGCCCGCCGATTCCGAACAGCGCCAGGAACGGCAGCTCGCGCGCACGGACGCGCAGGCTCGACCGGCGTGCAAGCGAGAGCGCCGCGACCAGTCCGACGGCCGCTCCCGTCAGCCGGACCTCGGTCAACCGCAGCGACGAGAGGCCCGACGCCAGGATCACCTTCGACACTACGCCGTTGACCGCGAACAGCACGGCTGCCGACAGCACCATCAGGTAGCCGAGCCACGGCTGCCGAGGCGGCGCGCCGTCGTTCTGCTGGAGCGGTGGCAGCTCGGTCACCGCCGCGCAAACTAGACTGTCGTTCGCCGGGGTGTAGCTCAGCCTGGTTAGAGCGCCAGTTTTGGGGACTGGAAGCCGGCGGTTCGAATCCGCCCACCCCGACCTCGCGGAACCTTGAGGGTCTTCCGCACGCGCTTGCGTCATGATCTTTCCCTGGCGACCGTTCGTCATCTGCGGCTCTTCGGCGCGCTGGGACTGCTCGCGCTCGTCGCCGTCTGCGCGCTTCCGGCAGCTTCGTCGGCGGAGACGGTGCGAGGTACTTCGGGATCCGACCGTCTGTTCGGGACGGCGGGACCTGACGTCATCCTCGGCTTCGCCTCGCGGGACTACCTCGAGGGCCGGCGCGGAGGCGATCTGCTGAACGGGGGAACCGGGCGCGACACCGTCTTTGCCGGCACCGGCGCCGATCGTATCGCCGCCGCTTTCGACGGCTCCGTCGACCGGATCGATTGCGGTCTCGGCCGCGACGTCGCCACTGCGGAGCTATTCGACAAGGTTGCCGCCAACTGTGAGGTCGTGAGCCGCCAGCTCTCACGCGATCGATTCCGTGGTCTTGGCGCTCAGGAAGGCACGGAGGTCGAGCCCGACAGCTTCTCCAATGGCAAGGTGGTCGTCGCGACTTTTCAGATCGGTCGGTTCAAGAACGGCGGCGCGCTCGCGATCGGATTTGCGACGTCCCGAGATGCCGGAAAGACATGGCGCTCCGGCGTACTTCCGTCCCTCACGCCCGTCTCGACTCCCGCGGGAGCGGAAGCTGTGGCGGACTCGACCGTGGCGTACGACGCGGTGCACCGCCGGTGGCTGATCGCGTCGCTGGGGGCGTACCGGAACTCCGATGCCGTGCTGATCAGCCACTCCCGAGACGGTCTCGCTTGGGGCGCTCCGTCGGTCGCGTTGCGAGCGAAAGAGGGGCCGGACAAGAGTTGGCTCGCCTGCGACAACTGGCGGAAGAGTCGATTCCGCGGCCACTGCTACGTGACGTATCTGGACGGTGCGACCGGCGGGATCTCGATGCGGACGTCGGGCGACGGAGGGCGCAGGTGGTCGGCTGCCGTGGCTGTGACCGACGGTGCCAACCAAACCCACACGGTCAACGGCGCGCAACCGCTCATCCGGCCGGACGGGGCCGTACTCGTCGTCTTCACCGCAACCGCCCGCCATGTGAGCCTCACGCCGGATGAGATCGCCGTCGCGCGATCTGTCGACGGGGGCGCGAGCTTTGGTCCGCAGATGCGCGTCGCCGTCGTCGACCGCCAGGACCTTGGGTTCTTGCAGCTACGTGCGCCGCAGTTCGTCTCCGGAGACGTCGATGCCGGAGGCGCGGTGCATCTCGTCTGGGCAGGGTGTGCGGGGCAACGGTGTAACGACAGCGACGTTGCGCTTGCTTCGTCACAGGACGGGGTCGAGTGGTCGGCGCCGGTACGCGTCCCAACTGTTCCGCTCGGCTCCGGGATCCAGTCATTCCTCCCAGCACTTGCCGTCGCGGCCGGCAGCGAGCCCGGCCACACGCGCCTCGCGGTCCTGTACTACACGATGGACTGCGGTCTCGTTACGTGTCCGATCAATGCGTCGCTGATCACGTCCGGGGACGGCGGCCGGACGTGGAACCCCCCACGGCCGCTGAGCTCTGAATCGATGCGGCCCACGTGGCTTGCGAACACCACGCTCGGCCGGATGCTCGGCGATTACGTCTCCGTGTCGTACGCGGGACGACGCTGGGTGCCCGTCTTCGCGCTCGCAACGGCTCCGGCCGGGCGGCGGTTCAAGGAGAGCATCTTCGCAACGCAAATCCCGCGGTAGCTCCGCCGCGGTCCGGCCCTCGCCGGTCGATCACCCGACTACGCTTGTCCGCGTGCCGAGTGCAGTCGTCGTCGGAGCGGGCGTCTTCGGATCTTCCGTCGCGCACAGGCTCACGCTCTCCGGCTGGGACGTCACGATCGTCGAGCGCTACACGCCGGGGCACGTTCGCGCCGCTTCGGGCGACGAGTCACGGCTGATCCGGTTCGCCCACGGCGGCGACCGGTGGTATACGCGCTCCGCCCGCCGCGCTCGTGAGCTGTGGCTCGAGCTCGAGGAAGAGTCGGGGAGAGACCTGCTCGTCGAATGTGGTGTCGCCTGGTTCGCGCGTGACGGCGATCGCTGGACGTCGGACAGCGAGGAGATCCTCCGCGACGAGGGCGTGCCGGTGGAGCGTCTCGCGCCCGAGGATGCTGGCGATCTGTTCCCGACGTTCGATCCCACCGGCCTCGCTTACGTTCTGTACGAGCCGGAAGCGGGGATCTTGCGCGCGCGCGACGCCGTTCGCACGATCGTCGAGCAAGCGCTCGACGATGGCGCGCGGCTCGTTCGGGGGCGGGCGCGGCCGGACGGCTCGGATGTCGTCGTCGAGGGCGAGCGGCTGGGCGCCGACTGCGTGCTCTGGGCCTGCGGCGCCTGGCTTTCGACCATCTTCCCCGCGCTCGTGAAGCTGAGGATCACGAAGCAGGACGTCTACTACTTCGGCTCAGAGGCGGGCTGGGAAACGCCTCCGGTACCCGCCTGGGTCGACTACCAAGGCGCGGTGTACGGCCTCGGCGACCTCGACGGCCGCGGCGTCAAGGTGGCGCCGGACCGGGAGGGGCCGGAGTTCGACCCGGACACCGACCCGCGGGTTGCGTCGGCTGAAGGGGAAGCGGAGGCGCGGCGGTGTCTGACGGAGCGATTTCCGGCGCTTGCGAACGCGCCGCTGATCGGGACCCGGACGTGCCAGTACGCGTTGACCGCTGACACTCACTTCGTCATCGCACCTCATCCTGAGCACGAGCGCGTCTGGCTGCTCGGCGGCGGATCGGGGCACGGCTTCAAGCACGGGCCGGCCCTTGGCGAGTACGTCGTCGACCTGCTCGAAGGGCGCGACGAGGCGGACTCTCGCTTCGGTCTCGGCGAACGGCAACCGGCGACGAAGCTGCGGACGGCAGGCGCAGCGTGAGAGCCGCGGCTATCGCCGTGACCCTCGCCGCTCTCGTCGTCGCGGGTTGCGGGTCGACGGCGAAGGAGGCGGCGCCGCCGAAACGCGCGGCGGCGACCCACAAACGCGTCTCGAAGCTGCCTGATCCGAAGGAGGTCGGCGCGAACGAGCTCGGGATGATCCCCGTCATCATGTACCACCGGGTCGCGAACGACCCCGTGAGTGAATACGACACGACTCCTGCACAGTTCCGGCGCGAGCTTCGTACGCTCTACCGTCGCGGATACCGGCCGATCGCGGCCTCGGACATGGTCACGGGCCGGATCCAGGTCCCTCCCGGCAAGACGCCCGTCGTCCTCACCTTCGACGATTCGAGCCGGGAGCAGTTCGCACTCCTGCCGAACGGCAAAGTCGACCCCGAAACCGCCGTCGGGATCTTGCTGGCGTTCGCGCGCAACCACTCCGGGTTCACGCCAAGCGCCACGTTCTTCGTGATCTCGACTCTCTTCGATGCGGACGACTCAGACGGTCCGCGGCTCCTCGCCGAGCTCGCCCGGCTCGGGTTCGACATCGGCGACCACACGTACCACCACGCCAACCTCGGCGCTCTCGATGCCACCGCCGTGCAGCGGGAGATCATCCTCGGCAAGCGGATGATCAACGACGCCGTCCCCGAGAAAGAGGTGCGCATATTCGCGCTGCCGTACGGCGTCTACCCGAAACCCCACGAGCTTGCGCTTCACGGGAGCTGGGACGGCGACTCCTACGACTACGGCGGCGTGTTCGAGGTCGGATCGGGTCCAGCTCCCTCGCCGTACAGCATCAACTTCGACCCGCTCGCCATACCGCGGATACGCGCCGCACCCTGGCAGGGCGAGGAAGACTTCGGAAGCGGGTATTGGCTGCACTACCTTCAGATCCATCGGAACCGGCGATACGTCTCCGATGGAGATCCGACAAAGATCTCGTTTCCCGCCGTGTTCGCCGGAGCTGTCGCGCCTGAATACCGCTCGCGCGCAAATCCTTACTGATTTACACGGCGAATGATCGCCGTCTTTCGCGCATCACTAGATTGACTAGTCAGTCAATTCTGGACCCGAATGGGCTTGCGTAATTCACTCGGCCGCGTATATATTTCGGCTTCCCTCTCCCGCGGACAATTCCGCAGGTAACCCGGGACCACCGGGTAGCGTGGACGGCGACTCGGGCGGCGAGTCGCCGTCCACGGCTGACCGTCGCTCCGTCACGAGACTTCGAAAGAAACGGCCGCAAAATGCGGAAGATCCTTTCGTCCGGACCCTTGACCCGCAAGGCGGTGTGGTCGTAGAGTCCTGCTTGCGCCGAGCACGGGACGCGAGTAGGACGAAGCTAAGCCGGGCGGTTGTACGCGGAAGCGGAAAGTCGGCCGGAGTGGTGGACGAAAGCGAACCCGGCTCGGCGAATTTCTTTTTAACCTCGGCCTCGCGGCAGACGCTGTGGGAACATCCCGTCATGCCCGACGAGCGGACAACCGCGACTCGAGGCGGTGAAGACCTGCGCGAGGAGCGCAAGGTCGTCACCGCCGTTTTCGCCGACCTCGTCGGCTCGACGGCGCTCGGGGAGCGGCTCGACGCCGAGGAGGTGAAGCTGATCGTCGGCGAAGCCGTCGCGCGGATCGTCGGAGTCGTCCAGCAGTTCGGCGGCACGGTCAAGGATCTCGCAGGCGACGGCGTGCTTGCGCTCTTTGGTGCACCGGCCGCACACGAGGACGACGAGGAGCGCGCGGTTCGGGCCGGCCTGCGGATCGTCGAGGAGATTGCCGCCTACGGGACGGAGATCGAGCAGGGGTGGGGCATCCAAGGGTTCTCCGTCCGCGTCGGCGTGAACACCGGGCCTGTCGTTCTGGGACGCCTCGGCGGCGGCGAGCGGGTTGAGTACGCGGCCTTCGGCGATACCGTCAACACCGCGGCGCGGCTGCAGGCGGCGGCTGCCCCGGCCGGAGTCCTCGTCTCTGAGAACACCCGCCGCCGCGTCGCGCCGCTGTTCGTGTGGCGTGAGGCGCACGAGCTCGAGCTCAAAGGGAAATCCGAACCTGTCCTCGCCCACACCGTCACCGGCGTCAGCGGCAGCCCTACCGCGCGCGAGCAGGTGCGCTTCGTGGGTCGCGAGCCGGAGCTCGAGGCCGGACGCGAGTCGGTGGAAAGGGTGATGCGAGGCGCGGGCGGCATCGTCCTCCTGGTCGGCGAGCCCGGGATCGGGAAGAGTCGGCTGCTCGCGGAGCTCAGGCGGATCTTCGAGGAGACGCCCTGTGAGGGCGGCCGTCCGATCTGGATCGAGGGACGGTGCGCGTCCTACGGAGAGTCGACCCCGTACTGGCCCTTTCGCGACCTGCTCAGGACCTGGCTCGAGGTTGCCTCCGACGAGGGCGAGCTCCGGGTGCGAGTCGCACTTCGCCGGCGGCTCGAGCAGCTGTTCCCCGGACGCGCGCTCGAGGTCTACCCGTACCTCGGGGCGATGCTTGGTCTCGCTCTCGAAGCGGATGCTGCTGGACGACTCGCCGAGCTCTCTCCCGAGGCGCTTCAGTACCGGACGTTCGAGGTCGTGGGGTCGCTGCTAGAGCGGCTGGCTGCCGAAGGACCGGTTGCGGTTGCGATCGAGGACCTGCACTGGGCCGATCCAACGTCGGTCCAGCTGATGGAACGGCTCCTTCCAGTTGCCGACCAGGCGGCCGTGCTGCTGCTGTCGACGGGCCGGCCGGAGCGCGACCATTCATCGTGGGCGGTCAAGGAGCTCGCCGCGCGCGAGTTTCCGCACCGGACGACAGAGCTCGCGCTCGAGCCGCTGTCCGGCTGGGCCGACCGCGAGCTGCTCGCCGCGCTCGTGGGCGAGCGGACGCTGCCGTCCGAGCTCGAAGACCGGCTCGTCCGAGCGGCCGAGGGGAACCCGTTCTTTCTCGAGGAGCTCATCCGCTCCCTCGTCGACGCCGCGGCACTCGTTCGCGAGAATGGCTCATGGCGCTTCGACCACGAAGTGCCGGTGGAGGTTCCGCCGACGGTCGAGCGCGTAATCCTCGCGCGCATCGACCGTTTGCCCGCGGCGAGCCACGACCTCCTGATCTCGGCTTCGGTGCTAGGACGGCAGTTCAGCCTTCCGCTGCTCGAGGGCGTCTCCGGCGACGGCAATGAGTTGCGCGGGCAGCTGCACGAGCTCCAGCGGCTCGACCTCGTCCGTGAAGCCCGCCGCTGGCCTCAACCCGAGTACCAGTTCAAGCATGCCCTGATCCAGGAGGCCGCCTATCGAACGGTGCTGACGCCCCGGCGAACGGAGCTGCACCGCAAAGCGGCCACGTGGTTGGAGGAGCACTACGCGGAGAACGAGGACGAGGCACTGGGCCTGCTCGCGCACCATTGGCTCGCCGCCGGGGACGAGGAGAAGGCGATTGCCTACCTCGCTCGCGCCGGCGACAAGGCGCGGCAGGAGTACGCGCTGGACGAGGCGATCGAGCATTACCGGGCGCTCCTGCCGCTGCTCGAAGAGCGCGGGGAGCGACAGGAGGTCGCGCTCGTCCTGTTCAAGCTCGCGCTCGCGCTGCACACGTCGCTTCGCTTTGCGGAGGCGAACGCCATCTACCAACGCGCCTTCGAGCACTGGGCGCCGCCTGAGCCTCCACCCGGAGCCGCAACGGCGACAATTCGCATCGCGTCGACGTTCGTACCGCAGGATCCCGATCCGGCAAGCGCGATCGCGTGGCCGGATATCCAGCTTTGCATGCAGCTCTACGACCGGCTCGTGGAGGTGGGCGCCGAGCGGACGATTCTCCCGTGTCTCGCCGAGCGCTGGGAGATCGCCGACGACGGCCTGCGCTACGTGTTCCACCTTCGCGACGGCCTCCGCTGGTCCGACGGCACACCGCTGACGGCACATGACGTCGAGTACGGCATCAAACGGGTTCTCAACCCGGACGACGCGGGATCGTCCGTGGCGATCTACTTCGTGCTCGAGAACGGACAGGACTACTACCTCCGGCAGAACACCGGGGCGGACCGAATCGGCGTGCGGGCGCTCGACGACCGCACGGTTGAGTTCCGCCTCGTCGCGCCTGCGCCGTACTTCATGAGCGTCATGAACCGACCCGACAGCGCGCCGCAGCCACGCACCGCGATCGAACGGCACGGCCGCGAGTGGGCGGCGATCCATGGCCAGGTCGTCAGCGGCCCGTTCCGGCGGGCGAAGCACGATGCGTATTCACTCGTACTGGAACGCCGCGACGAGTACCAGCTCCCGCGTCCCGGAAACGCTCGCAGAATCGAGATCCTCGGCATGAGCATCGACGACGCAACAGAGCCGTACGCGCGCGACGAGATCGACTTCGTCACGATGCGTTACACGCCGCACGCCGCCGATCTGCTCACAGGCGCGCCCGTCGACGCCCAGCTTGGTCCCGCAGCTTGGTCGTGCTACCTCGCGTTCGACCACTCGGACGCCGTCGCGTCGAAGCTCGACTTCAGGCGCGCGCTTGCCCACGCGATCGACCGCGACGAGCTGAGGCGCATCCTCCCCGTCCACCTGGTCGCATCGACGGGCGGGGTCGTGCCGCCTGCACTGCAGGGCCACACTCCGGACATCGCCCTGCGCTACGACCCGGACCTGGCCCGGGAGTTGATCGCTCGGTGCGGCTTCTCGGGGACGCCGAACGTCGCGCTCGCAGGCCTTCAGGGATGGGGCAACGCGCTCGACCCGATCTGGGACAACGTTCACGACTTGCTGGGAATCCGAATCGAGAGAGTGGAGTGGCAATCCAGCCACGAGACCGGCCGCTACCCGGCGCCGGTCTACCTCGCGGGATGGCTTCCGGGGTACCCGGACCCCGAGTACTTCCTACGCCTGCTGCTCCAGTCGACGAGCAAGACGAACGAGGGCGGCTTCGCCGATCCCGCCTTCGACATCCTGATCGAGCGGGCGCGACAGGAGCGCTCCGACCGCGGACGCCTCGAGCGGTTCCACGAGGCCGACCGCTACGCGGTTGCCGATCGCGTCGCCTTGATCCCGTTGGCCTACGGCCGCAGCCTCTCTTTCGTCAAGCCGTGGGTGAGAGGCTGGTCCGAGTTCGGCAAGACGTCCTCCGCCTTCGCCGACCTGGTGATCGCCGAGAGCTCGCCGCGGGCCGGCCGATGACCGTTTGCCCGAGCTGCGGACAGGAGAATCCAGACGGCTTCAGGTTCTGCGGTTCCTGCGGCGCTGACCTCGGCGAAACCGCCACCGCCGACGCGGAGGAGCGCAAGCTCGTCTCCGTCCTGTTCGTCGACCTCGTTGGGCACACCGCCGCGTCCGACCAGGCGGATCCCGAGGACGTGCGCGCACGCCTCCGCCCCTACCACCAGTTGCTCAAGCGGGAAGTCGAGCGCTACGGGGGAACGGTCGAGAAGTTCGTCGGCGACGCGATCATGGCGGTGTTCGGGGCGCCGGTTTCGCACGAGGACGACGCTGAGCGTGCCATCCGGTCGGCGCTCCGCATCCTGGACGCGGTCGAAGAGCTGGGCCTCGAGGTCAGGGCTGCGATAGCTACCGGCGAGGCGGTTGTCTCCCTCTCCGCTCGTCCGGAGCAGGGCGAGGGGATCGTGGCGGGCGACGTCGTGAACACCGCCTCACGGCTGCAGAACGAGGCGCCGCCAGGAGCGCTCGTGGTGGGTGAGATCACGTTTCGCGCTACCCGAGACGTGATCGAGTACGAGCAACTCGAGCCGGTCCAGCTCAAGGGCAAAGCCGAGCTGGTCCCGCTCTGGCGCGCGCTGCGCGCCCGCGGGCGGTTCGGCGTCGATGCCGAACCTGCACCGCGAACGCCGTTCGTGGGGCGCGAGCATGACCTCGCACTGCTTCAGTACACATACGAGCGGACGCTGCGCGAGGAGGCGATCCAGCTCGCCACCATCGTCGGGGAGCCGGGTGTGGGGAAGACGCGCTTGGTCGCCGAGTTTCGCTCATGGCTCGACGAGCGGCCCGAGCGCGTGCGTTGGCGCCAAGGGCGCTGCCTTCCTTACGGGGAAGGCATCACGTTCTGGGCACTAGGCGAGATCGTCAAGGCCGAGGCGGGAATCCTCGAGTCGGATGACCCCGAGCAAGCGACGGCGAAGCTCGAAGCCGCCGTGGGAAGCGCTGACGTGTCGGCCTCGGAGCACGAGTGGCAGGCCGCACGCCTAGGCCCGCTGGTCGGCG
>Ga0126308_10000011_pt1 | contig 33517 bp, 36 predicted proteins | sample Plot55_FD_92533 | JGI IMG/M metagenome (GOLD analysis project Ga0126308, IMG submission 92533) | Serpentine soil microbial communities from UC McLaughlin Reserve, CA, USA - Plot55 | ecosystem: Environmental > Terrestrial > Soil > Grasslands | place: USA: UC McLaughlin Reserve, Lake County... | reverse complement strand
TCCCTTGCGCCACGAGGATCTCTCCAACGTCAAGAAGATCTGCGACCTGCGCGTGGGCGAGAAGGCGACGGTCGTAGGCCGCGTCGTGAGCACCCGGCCCGTAGGCAGGCCGGTGCGCGGGCGCTCGCCCGGGTTCTCCGCGCAACTCTACGACGGCACTGGTTACCTGCCGGCGACGGTGTGGGGACGCGGCTGGCTCTTGAAGGGGCTCCTGCCGAACGTGCGGGTCGTCGTCTCGGGCGAGGTGCAAAGGCGCTATGGTATCCAGCTCGCCGCCAAGAGCATTGAGGTGATCGAGGAGGACGACCTGGACGGCGATGCGGGTCCCCACGCCGGCCGGTTCGTGCCCGTATACTCGGTCAACAAGGGCATCCAGGCGCGGAAGATGCGTACGCTCATACACCGTACGCTCGACGCCGCCGGTCACGTCCTCGATCCGCTCCCCGCCGAGGTGCTCGTCCGGCACGGCCTGCCCAATCTGCACGATGCAATCCACGAGGTCCACTTTCCGACCGACCGGGCGCGACTGAAGTCCGCGATGCGGCGCCTGATCTTCTACGAGCTCTTCCTGATCCAGACCGGCCTCGCCGCCCGCAAGGCCCGCCTCGAGGTTACCGAACTTGGAGCCCGGCATACGGGGGACGGCACCCTGCTGAACCCCTTTGTGGATGAGCTGCCTTTCGGTCTGACGGCGGCGCAGGAGCGTGTGATCGGGGAGCTGCTCGGCGACATGCGGTCCGAGAAGCCGATGCGGCGGCTCTTGCAAGGTGACGTGGGCAGCGGAAAGACGGTCGTCGCAGTTGCCGCACTACTCACCGCCGTAGAGTCCGGCGGCCAGGGCGCCATCATGGCCCCGACCGAGGTCCTTGCCGAGCAGCACTACCTCTCTGTCTCGGGAGCCCTGGCCCACCTGCCCGTGAACGTCGCGCTCCTCACTGGCTCGCAGGGGGCGACCGAGCGCCGTGCGACGCTCGAAGCTATAAAGAGCGGTGAGGCGAACGTCGTCGTAGGGACGCACACCCTCATACAGAAGGGCGTCGAGTTCGCCGATCTCTCCCTCGTTGTCGTGGACGAGCAGCACCGCTTCGGTGTGGGGCAGAGGACCCTCTTCAAGGAGAAGGGGCGGACGAGGCCCGATACGCTTATCATGACCGCGACCCCCATACCGAGGACACTCTCCCTGACGCTCTACGGTGACCTGGAAGTCTCGATCATCGACGAGCTGCCGCCGGGACGCAAGCCCGTGGAGACCCGGCTTGTGAGCCTGACCCAGCGCCACGAGGCCTACGACGAAGTGCGGCGCGAGCTCGGAGCCGGGCGGCAGGCGTACGTGGTCTGTCCTCTTGTTGAGGAGTCGGAGGCGCTTGAGGATGTCCGCGCCGCGGAGGAGCTGCACAAGGAGCTCGAGTCCGAGATCTTCGCCGACAGGCGAGTGGGGCTCCTGCACGGCCGCATGAAGGCGCAGGACAAGCGCGAGGTCATGGCCTCCTTCCGCGCAGGCGATATCGAGACTCTCGTAGCCACAGTCGTTGTCGAGGTCGGCGTGGACGTCCCCAACGCGAGCGCCATCGTGATCGAGGGCGCCGAGCGCTTCGGGCTCTCGCAACTCCACCAGCTTCGGGGCCGGGTACTCCGCGGCCTCCATCCGCCGAAATGCTTCCTCGTGGCGGACCCGAGGACGGAGGAGGCCGAGCAGCGCCTCGAGGCCCTGACCAAGTACCAGGACGGCTTCAAGCTCTCGGAGGTCGACCTCGCAATCCGAGGCGAGGGCTCGCTCTTCGGTAGCCGCCAGAGCGGCATGCCGGACCTGAAGGTCACGAAGCTCCTGCGCGATATGGATATTCTGGTCGAGGCGCGCCGCGAGGCGTTCGCCCTGGTGGCGGAGGACCCCACGCTCAACCGGCCGGACCACCGTCCTCTGAGGCGCGAGGTGAAGGACCTGCTCGGCGCGAACGTAGAGTGGCTCTTTCGCGAGTGAGGTAGAGATTTGCGGATCATCGCAGGCACGGCGCGCGGGACGCGCCTCGCCCCTGTCCCCAAGAACGTGCGCCCGACCTCCGACCGCGTGCGGGAGAGCATCTTCAACGCTCTAGGGCAGTTTTTCACCGGCGATGTGCTCGACCTGTACGCCGGGATCGGCACTCTAGGCATAGAGGCCCTGAGCCGGGGAGCCGATCGGGCCGTATTCGTGGAGAAGGACCGGCGGGCGCTTGCGGCTATCCGGGAGAACCTGCGGCGGACCAGGGTCGAAGACAGGGCAGAGGTGGTTGCTGGCGACGTGGGGCGGACGCTGGATAGAATGGTTACAGACGAGCGACAATTCAGTTTGATATTCGCGGATCCGCCATATAGAATCGCGGCGACGGAGGTCGGGTGCGTGCTGTCCCGGCTTGCCTCCCTCCTCACGCCCGGCGGGCGGGCCGTGATCGAGAGCGGCGAGGCTCTAGCGGAGGGTACGGTAGGCAAGAAAGGGGCCACGCGCCGATACGGCGGCACGTACGTGACTATACTTGAGCAGTCGGAGACGACAATGATCGTGGCGGTCTGTCCCGGGAGCTTCGACCCCGTTACCGCCGGACACCTCGACATCATCCGGCGGGCCTCGAAGATCTTCGACCACGTCGTGATCGCGGTTGGCGCAAACCTCCGCAAGAAGCCGGTGCTCCCAGCGGTCGAGCGGGCCAGGCTGCTAGAGAAGGTCACCGTGGACATCGAGAACGTCTCGGTAGAGCTCATGGACGGTCTCTTGGTAGATTTCGCCCGGGAACAGGGGGCGAGAGCCATCGTCAAGGGCCTCAGGGCGGTTTCGGACTTCGAGTCGGAGTTTGAGCAGGCGCAGCTCAACCGGGCGATGTTCCCGGAGCTTGAGACGGTATTCATTATGGCCTCGGCGGAGCACAGCTTCCTCTCCTCGAGCGCCGTGCGCGAGATAGCGTCCTTCGGCGGCGACGTGCGCGGGCTCGTCCCTGACGGCATACTAGAGACCGTGCGCGAGATATATTCGGGCTCGGACGGTAATATATAGGGATTGTAGGCGAAGGATAGGTTTGTAGGATGGATGTACTGGTGCTGATAGACAGGTTGGAGGAGCTGGTGGAGGAAGCGAGAAGCTTCCCCGGCTTCGGCAACACGGCAATGATCGACCGGGACGCCGCCTTCGACATCATAGACCAGATGCGCCAAACCATCCCTGAGGAGCTCAAGCAGGCGCGCTGGATTGTCAAGGAGCGCCAAGCGATGCTCGACGAGGCGCGCAGCGATAGCGATCGCATCATCCGCAGCGCCCAGGACGAGGCCGAGAAGATCACATCCGAGGAGGAGGTCCTAAAAAGAGCCGAGAAGCGCAGCGCGGAGATCATGGAGGACGCCCGCCGCCGCGAGCGTGAGATTCGGCTCGGCGCTGAGGACTATGCGGACGAGGTGCTCGCGAACTTGGAAGACAACCTCGGGAAGCTCCTCGAGGCCGTCCAGCGCGGCCGCAACAAGCTGCAGGGCGCCCCGGAAGAGTAACCGATGAGCGACCTGATCTCTCTCAGGTATCCCGGCGCCGAAGTCGGGGCGCGGCACGAAACGCGTACGACCTTCGACTTGGATCCCTTGGACCTCTACGGGCGCCGCCACGAGGTTATCCGGGCAGAGGCCGACGTCGTTGTTACCCGTCTTGCGGAGGGCCTGCACCTGGACCTCTCGGTAGGCGTTGTGGTGCTCACATCTTGCGACCGCACGCTCGAGCCCACTGAGCTGGTCCTGCAGCTCAGTGAATCGGAGTTCCTCCCCGTCTCGAACAACGAAGACCTCTCGATCCGCAACTGGGAGCTCGACCTGCAACGTTACACGGAACACGCACTACCCAGCGAGGTGCCGATGCAGGTCTTCGCCCCCGGCACGGAGCCAATGGAGCCCTCTGGAACGGTAGAGAAGATCGACCCCCGGTGGCGAGGTCTTGACGGGCTCTTCGCTACCAACTTCTAGAACCCGACGAAATACAGGAGGTAATGACATGGCAGTACCGAAGAAGAAGACGTCTCACGCGCGCAGGAACCAGCGCCGGGCTCACCAGGCGATGAGGCAGACCAACCTGGTAGCCTGCCCGAACTGTGGCGAGCCACACAGGCCACATCGCGTGTGCCCGAACTGCGGCTTCTACAAGGGCCGCGCCGCTGTCGCTGTCGACGTCACCGAGTAGTCCGCAGGACCGTCCGGGGGCCCGATGCGCTTCGCGGTAGACGCCCTCGGCGGAGACAAAGCCCCGCGTGAGATCGTCGTGGGAGCCATCGCCGCCGCAAGGAGGCTACCGCGAGACGAAATCTGCCTGGTTGGCGATAGGACGCTCGTCGAGCCCGAGATAGGTCCGGACATCCCGCCGAACTTGTCGCTGCGCGAAGCGGGCGAATCAGTCGGGATGGGTGAGAAAGCCGCCACTGCGCTCAGAACGCGGCCGGACGCAAGCGTCGCCGTCGCGGCCGAAATGGTGCGCGACGGTGAGGCCGATACCCTGTTCTCCGCAGGCAACACGGGGGCCACCGTTGCCGCGGCCCTGCTCCGCATCGGGCGCCTCGAGGACTGCCGCAGGCCGGCTATCGCGACGGTCCTGCCCTTAAGCTCCCCGGTCCTCCTGCTCGACGCGGGGGCGACCGTGATGTGTCGCCCGCAGGACCTGTTGAAGTTCGCTATTCTTGGGGGTGTGTTCGCGCAGCGGTACTTCGATCTCGACGGCGAGGCGCGCGTGGGCCTGATCAACGTAGGTGAGGAGCCGGGCAAGGGGAACGACCTCGCCAAGGAGGCGCACCACCTGATAAGCGAGTCGCGCTGCGTGCGCTTCGTCGGTAACGTCGAGGGGCGCGACATCGGCGCCGGCGTCGCGGACGTGCTCGTGACGGACGGGTTCACGGGCAACGTTGTCCTCAAGACCGCCGAAGGGATGGCGCGCGAGATCCTCGGCATGCTCCGCTCGGCTTTGACCGGCGGCCCTGTTAGCAAGCTAGCAGCCGGCGCACTGCGCCCGCGGCTCGTCGCGGTCAGGGATCGAGTGGACCCTGAGAATTACGGTGGATCATTCCTTCTCGGCGTGCGGGGATCGGTGGTGATCGGGCACGGCGACTCGCGTGCGAGGGGCGTGGCGAATGCCCTCGCGGGTATCTCTCGCACTGGTGCCGGTCTCACCGAGGCCCTGGAAGCTGCGCTCGCCGCGACGTACGCGGCCCCGCCACGGGGGAAGCGCCTTGACCCCTAGGGTCGGCGGCAAGATCGTCGGGGTCGGCCGCGCCCTCGGGAGCAGGGTCGTCACCAACCGCGACTTTGAGGCAACCCTCGACACGACTGAAGACTGGATATCCACGCGCACCGGAATCTCCGAGCGCCGGTTCGTCGGCGAAGACGAAGACTGCGCCACGCTCGCTATCGGAGCCTCGAGGCAGGCCCTGAAGCATGCTGGGGCTACCGGCGACTCGGTAGACCTTATCCTCTGCGCTACCTCGACCGCGCCGGAGTCCATGCCGTCGGTTGCGTGCCTCGTCAGCGAGGCGATCGGAGCACAGGGCGTCGGCGCGATGGACCTCGCCGCAGCGTGCGCTGGCTTCTCCTACGCGGCCTCCGTAGCCGACTCGATGCTCGTGAGCGGCGCGGCGGGTAGGGCACTGCTGATAGGTGCCGACGCCATGAGCACTATCGTCGACCAGAGAGACCGCTCGACCGCCGTGCTCTTCGGCGACGGCGCTGGCGCGGTGCTCCTCGACCGCAGCGAAGACCGATCTGGCTTCGTAGACCACATCCTCGGGGCCGACGGCCGGATGGCGCCCCTCGGCCGCGCCGGCCACCCCGGCGACGAGCACAAGCTCTACCAGAACGGCCGCGAGGTCTTCAAGTTCGCCGTCCGCATCCTGCCAGAGATGGTCGAGAAGCTCGTCGCTCGCAACGGCATCTCCCTCGACGACGTCCAGTACATCATCCCCCATCAGGCCAATGCGCGCATAATACAAGCTGCGGGGCGGAAGATGGAGGTGCCGGACGAGAAGATCGTGGTGAACCTGGACCGCTGTGGGAACACATCGGCGGCGAGCATCCCACTCTCGTACCCAGACATCTACGAGAAGTTTGAGCCGGGCAGGTACGTCATCACGGTGGGTTTCGGCTTCGGGCTAACCTGGGCGGCGAATCTGTACAGGATCTAGTCAGTGAGGAGGGGGGTGGAGTTGCAGCGAGCGGTTGTTTTTCCCGGGCAGGGGTCCGGTGCCGGCGAGGGCTCCGGCGAGGTATGGGAGGCGGTACGGGAATGTGTTGGCGGCGCAGAGACGCCGTACCAACTCTCGGTCCTCGCCGGCTCCGTGGGACTTTTCTACAGGCTGCGCGAGGCGGGGGTCGGGCCGGACGTGGTCGCGGGCCACTCTCTGGGCGAGTACGCCGCTGCGCATGCCGCAGGGAGTCTCCGGCTCGAGGATGTAGTTAGGCTGGTAGCGGAGCGGGACAGGTTGATGAATGAGGCGGCTACGGAGAACCCAGGGGGGATGGTTGCCCTGATCGGAGCTGACCCGGACGATGTTGCCCGGGCCGTTGAGGAGGTGGGGGGCGTGGTCGTGGCGGCCAACTTCAACACGCCGCGCCAGACGGTCATCTCGGGTGGGAAAGAAGCTCTCGATTCGGTTGGCGAGCGGGTTGGTGGTCGGAAAATCAGGCTCGGCGTGGCGGGGGCGTTCCACTCCCCGCTAATGGCCGGGGCTTCACGCGAGATGGGTGAGATGCTGTCGGAGGTCACTGTGGAGGTGCCGAGGATCCCGATTGTCAGCGCGATGGACGGGGCCGTTCTGTCGACGGCGGAGGGAGTGCGGTCGGCGCTGCGAGAGCAGATGCTCTCACCGGTGCGCTGGGTCGCTGTGCTCGAGAGGTTCTTGAGCTTGGGGGTGCAGGAGATCGTGGAGGCTGGAGAGGACGGGACGCTTACCCGGATGTTGCGGGACTTCCGGCGCACGGAGATCGAGGGTCGGACGGCCGGCGAGGTGCTCTCTTGAAGCCGCCGTTGGGGCCCGCGGAGATTCGGCGTCTTATTCCGCACCGCTACCCCTTCCTGCTCGTGGATAGGATCGACGAGCTCGAGCCCGGAGTTCGGGCGGTCGGCGTAAAGAACGTCACCCAGAATGAGCCTTTCTTCCAGGGACACTTCCCGGACTACCCGGTCATGCCGGGCGTCCTCATCATCGAAGCGTTGGCGCAGGTGGGGGCGGTCGGCGTCATGGCGGGTGGGGATCACGCGGACAAGCTCGCGCTGTTTGCCGGCATAGACGGCGTCAGGTTCCGCAGGCAGGTGTTGCCGGGCGATGTTCTCACAATGGAGGTCGAGATAGACCGCCTCAAAGGGCGGGTCGGCTGGGGCACGGGTCGGGCAGTGGTCGGCGGCGAACGGGTCTGCGAGGCGCGGCTAATGTTCGCCTTTGCTGAGAGGGGGGGGATCGAATGATCGAGCGAGGACGCGTGGCGATCGTCACCGGCGGCGGGCGCGGCATCGGACGGGCGGTCGCGGTCAGGCTCGCCGAAGAAGGGACGAACGTGGCGATCTCGTACCGCTCCAACGACGCCGCGGCGGAGGAGGCCGCGGAGGCGGTGCGCGCGGCCAGCGTGGAGTGCGAGATCTTCAAGGGCCACGTGGCTTCGCCGGAGGACGTACAAGCGCTCTTCAAGGGCGTGGGCCTCGCCTTCGGGCGGGTGGACATTCTCGTCAACAACGCGGGCATCACCCGAGACAACATCATGATGCGCATGAAGGAGGACGAGTTCGACGACGTCTTGCGGACCAACCTCGGGGGCACGTACCTGTGCACGCGGGCGGCCCTGAGGCCGATGGTCAGGGCGCGGTGGGGCAGGATCGTCAACCTCTCCTCGGTCGTTGGGCTCGTCGGCAACGCGGGACAGGCGAATTATGCGGCCTCCAAGGCTGGGATCATCGGGTTCACCAAGAGCGTGGCGCGGGAGGTCGCGCAGCGTGGGATCACGGCAAACGCGGTAGCGCCGGGATACGTGGAGACGGAGCTCACGGGGGACCTGCCGGAGAAGGTGAAAGACCAGATCCGTGAGCAGGTCCCGATGGGCCGCTTCGGCGAGGCCGAGGAGGTCGCGGAGGTGGTCGCGTTTTTGGCCGGTGAGGGAGCGGGGTATGTGACGGGTCAGACCATAGCCGTGGACGGCGGACTGACTATGCAGTAAGGCGTTTTGCGGGTACACTACGCGCTGTGCCCATGGGGGTAGACGAAGCTTATCGTATAGCTTGGAGAGGAGTTTGGGCTTGGATCGCGAAGAGATACTGAACAAGATCCAGGAGATAACCGCCGACCGTTTGGGTGTCGACGAGAGCGATGTCACGCCCGACGCGTCCTTCCGCGAGGACCTGGAGGCCGACTCCCTAGACCTAGTTGAGCTCATCATGGAGCTAGAGGAGCAGTTCGGGATGGAGATACCCGACGAGGAGGCTGAGAAGATTACCACGGTCGAGGAGGCTGTTGATTACGTGCAGGAGCACCAAGCGGCGTGACGGAGGAGGGGACCAACGGTAACGGTCACGCGCTGATCACCGGCGCCGGGGCCGTGACATCCCTGGGGGCCGGGGTCGAGAACTTCTGGGACGCGGCCCTACACGGCAAGAGCGGCATTGGGGAGATCACGCTCTTCGACTCCTCACCGTTTCCCTCCCGGATCGCCGGCGAGTGCTCGGACTTCGATCCGACGGACTTCATGAGCAAGAAGGCGGCCCGGAGAATGGACCGCTTCGCCCAGCTCGGCATCGCTGCGGGGATCGAGGCCGCCGAGAGCGCGGGTATAGTTGACCTGGCGCGCGAGAGGCCCGAGCGGGTTGCGATCGTCATGGGAAGCGGCATCGGCGGGCTCTCGACGTGGGAGCGTGAGTATCGGGTTTTGCATGAGCGGGGACCGGGGCGGGTGAGCCCGTTCCTGATCACGATGATGGTCCCCAACATGGCCGCCGGACAGCTCGCTATCATGCTCGGCGCGACGGGCCCGAGCCAGTGCCCAGTTTTGGCCTGCGCAACGGGGGCCGAGGCGATAGCAGAGGGGCTAGAACTGATTCGGCGCGGCGACGCCGACGTTGTCATTGCGGGGTCCTCCGAAGCCCCGATCACACCTCTTAGTATGGCCGGTTTCTGCGCGATCCGGGCCGTCTCCAGGCATAACGACGAGCCGCACCGCGCGAGCCGGCCCTTCGATCAGGACCGCGACGGCTTCGTGATGAGCGAGGGCGCGGGCGCTATCATCCTGGAGAGTCCGGAGCACGCCGAGCGCCGCGGCGCTGACGCAATAGCCGCCGTCGCCGGCTACGGACGCACCACGGACGCCTACCACGTGACAGCCCCGGATGAGGAGGGCCGCGGGGTCGAGCGTGCGATGCGCCACGCGCTCGAAGATTCGGGGCTGACGGCGGAGGACGTCGGGCATGTGAACGCCCACGCCACCGCAACCCCCACCGGCGACGGCCCGGAGACAAAGGCGGTCTCTAGGATCCTGCCACACGCTCTTGTCTCTGGGACCAAGTCCATGACAGGACACTCTTTCGGTGCAGTCGGAGCAACCGAGGGGATTATGTGCGCTCTCGCGCTCAAGAACGAAGTGGTCCCGCCGACCATCAACCTGGAGAACCTCGCCGACGACTGCGAAGAACTTAACTACGTAGGCGGCAAGCCTCAGGACGCGCCGGGGTTCAAAGCGGCCATCTCCAACTCGATGGGCTTTGGGGGCCACAATGTCGTGGTGGCTTTCTCGAAGGTGTAGAATAGAGAACGAAGTGTCTATAAAGGACCTGATAACGATCTTACCAGAGCCTCTCCGGCAGCGCTCGTTGACGCACCCGAGCGTCGCCGACCCCTACGACTCGAACGGGCGGCTCGAGTTCCTTGGAGACTCCGTCCTCAACAGCCGGGTGGCCGAGCTGGTCTTCCACGGGTACCCGGAGCTTCTGGAGGGGGATCTGACGCGCATCAGGGCCCACCTAGTGCGCAAGTCGTTTCTAGCCGCGGTTGGCCGGACCGAAGGGCTAGAGGACATGATCGAGAGCTCGGTCATCAACGACTCGGTGATCGCCGACACGGTCGAGGGCATTATTGGGGCAGCCTACCTTATCGACCGCGATCTGGTGGTGCACACCATAGACGAGATATTCAACCCCTCCGAAGTGGACACAGACGAGCTCCGCGACTGGAAGACCCTCCTGCAAGAGACGCTTCAGGCTGACGGTTTGAGGCCGACCTACCGCGTGATCTCGAAGCACGGACCGGCGCACCGGCCGAGCTTCACCTCAGAGGTCTCTGTCGAAGGCCGCGAGGTGGCTACCGGGGAGGGCAGCTCCATCAAGGAGAGTGAGCAGGCAGCCGCCCGGGCAGCACTCGAGATCCTGGGTATCCGCCCAGTCCTACGCTCCACCGTCGAAGTACACGTCAGCGCGTAATTTTTTAGACTGCAGGTCTCAGCCGTCAGGTAACGATCGCCGATCCTCCCGCCGGCAGGTCTACCTCTGGAGAATTTCATCGCGAGAGGCGTGGTCAGCGACAATGCCCGGAATCTAAAGCCTGATGCCTGAAACCTGATCGCTCCTTTGCGGCGCTTTTCTGCGTGCTTTTTACACGGAAGTTACGTAGAATGCGTTCTAGTGCTGTCGGGGATCTATATCAAGGGGTTCAAGACCTTCGCGCGGCCGGTCAGGATGCCGTTGGAGGGCGGCGTAACCGCCATAGTCGGGCCCAACGGCTCGGGAAAGAGCAACATCACGGACGCGGTTCTCTTCGCGCTGGGCGAGCAGAGCCCTGGGGTGTTGCGGGCTGGCGCGATGAGCGAGTTGATCTTCTCTGGTTCCGAAACGCTCCCCCCCGCGGGGGTCGCAGAGGTGACCCTAGTGCTCGACAACTCCTCAGGCGAGGTCTCGCTCCCTTACCGTGAGGTCTCGCTCACCCGCCGCATCTCGCGCGCCGGTGACACCGAGTACAAGATCAACGGCACCCGCGCGCGGCTACAGGACATCCGGGCCGTCGCCGGAGAGGCCGGTATCGGGCGTCACAGCATCCTGCGCCAAGGCGAGGTTGACGCCATAGTCGCAGGCGGAGCAGCCGCGTGTCGCCTCGCCCTCGAGGAGACTGCTGGGCTGGGAGTTTACCGACGGCGGCGGCTCTCCGCGAGCCGCCGCTTGGAAAAGGCCGCTGCCCAGCTGGACAAGAGCCGCCAGCTCGAGGAGGAGCTCGCCGACCAGTTGCGACGGATGGAGAGGCAGGCCGTCGCCGCCCGCGAGTACCGGAAGATCGAAGGCCGCTACCGCGAGCTCTCCTTGGCCCACCTCTACCGTGCCGCCACCACGGACCTCGGCGGTTTGCGGCGTCGCTTGGAGGATAGCAAAGCCACCGTGGCGGAGCTGTCCGCCCGCGAGAAGATGTTGCGCGAAGAGGAGGTGATCCTGGCGCGTCGATCGGCGGCGCTGGAGGGAGAGCTGCGCAAGAGGGAGGACGTACTCGAGCGGCTGGAGGATGCCGCCGAGGCCCTGCAAAGCGAGTCATCGCGCGCGGACAGGAACCTATTCCGCCTCGAGGCTGGTCGAAATGGCGAACTGTGGCGTTTCGTCTCTCGTCTGGAGGAGGAGCTCCACCGGATATCGCAGACCCTGACAAGCCTGGAGGAGCGGCGCGTCCTCGCGGAGACGGGGCACAGGACGGCGACTGAAGAGGCCGCCCGCCTGCAGCTCGCCCTGGAGCCGACCAGGCAGCGAGCGGCGGCGGTTGAAAGGAAGCGTTCCCGGCTCGCCGCCGATCTCGAGATGCTCCGCGCGCGACTCAGACAGACAGCGTCGGCGTGGCAGCGCGAGGCCATGCCGCGAGAGGAGCTGGAGCAGCTGACTCACCTGTCGGAGAGCATCGAGCGTCCGCCCGAAGGGAACGTTGCGTCGAGAGTCTCGGCCCTCCGTAGTTTGTTGGGGGACGAGCTCGTCTTAGTCAAGGCCCGCGTCGAGGAGGTCGACCGGCGCAGCGGCGCGCTAGCGGCGGCGATAGGGCGCGCCGAGGCGAGGGTGCGGGTGCTGCGGGAGGCCGTCCCCGCTGGATCCGGGACCAGGCTCTACGAGGTGATACGGGCCCGCCCCGGTTACGAAGCGGCCGTAGAGGCCGCCCTCGGCGAGTTCGGCGCGGGTGTGCTGGCGCAGAACGTGGACGAAGGCCTGAAGTTGCTCTCCAGCAGCGAGCGCGTGGCCGTCCGGCTGGACGCCGGGAGGGTAGATGAGGACGAACTCTCGCCTGGGACGCCGCTGGTCGAGTGCGTTGACGTGGTCGACGAGCGCTACGCGGAGGCCGTCGAGCGGCTCCTCGGCGGCATCTACGTCATCGAGCAGCCCGGCAAGAGTGCCCCCGTCAACGGATACGTCGCGGTCACACGTGAGGGCCTCCGCCTCACGCGCACGAGCGTAAGTCTCAGGTCAGGCAGGGGCAGCTTCGCACGCGAAGCCCGGCTCGTCGCTGAGCTCGGGCGCCTGGACGCACTGAAGCAGGGACTGGAAGAGACGCTGTATCGCCTTCGCGAGAGACTCTCCGACGCCGCCCTGCGCCATGAGCAGCTCGCGACGACGGTCCAGACCCTCTCCGCCCTCGCCGACCGGACCTCGCGCACCCGAGCCTTGCTCGCTCGTGAGTCCAGGCGTCGCCGCACGGCCGCCGAAGATCTGCAGAAAAACCTCTCGAGACAACAAAAGCTGCAAGAGGCCATGATTCTGGAATCGCGCGAGAAGGAGGGGGCCCTCCGCCGAACCGAGCAAGCGTCGGAGGTAGCAGAAAGCGACGTCGCCGCGGCGGCGCGAGCGGCCTCCGAGGCTGACGAAGCGGCGGGGGAGTCGGACTGGAGGTTGAAAAGGCTCTGGTCGGCCCTCACCGCAGGCCGGGACCATCACGCGCGGGTCTCCAGCCAGCTCGAAAGCGTACGCAGGGCTTCTGGACAAGAGACCCCCCGGGTCGTACAAGCCGCCAAGCGCGCGGCGCGCGCCTCCTCGCGGCTAGCAGCCGCCATCCGCGAACACCGCAACTCTTTGCGCGCCGTGAGGTCGCACTCCGCTGGCGCCCACCTCACCACCTCCGCACAGCGGACCGACCTCGCCCGGCAGGCGGCGGACCTCGCCAGCCCCCTCGCTGCCGCCCGCGCCGGCGTCGAGCGACTCTCCGAAGACCTTCAGCGGGCCCAGGTCCGATGCACCGAAGCCTCCGAGGAGATAGAGGTCGAGTGGGGTGCCACCCTCGAGGATGCCCGGCGCGAGGCCGAGCGACACCCGCCCGACACCGATGAGGAGCGGGACCGCCTCGCACGCAGGCTCAGGAGCTTCGGCGACGTCAACCTCTTGGCACTCTCCCAGGAAGAAGAACTCCGCGAACGCCACGACTTCGTCGCCGCCCAACGCGCCGACGCCGAGACCGCAGCCGACGAACTTAACCACATAATACTCTCGATAGATCGTGAGATAGAGGCCCGGTTCTCCGACACGTTCGGCCGGGTACGGGGGGCTTTCGAGGAGATCGTGCCCCGGTTGATGCAGGGCGCTTCTGGGGTCTTGGATCTCTCAGAGGAGGGGGTCGAAGTCGGGCTTCGGCTTGGACGGCGGGGGTGGAAGCCGTTACGCGTCCTCTCAGGGGGGGAGCGAGCGCTGCTCGCATTGTCGTTCCTCTTCAGTATATTCCTCAGCCGGCCCGGCAGCGATGCGGGAGCATTCTGCGTGCTCGACGAGGCCGAGGCCGCGCTCGACGACCTCAACCTGGCGCGTTTCCTTGCTGTGGTAGACTCTCATCGGGCTACCGGCCAGTATCTGCTGGTGACCCACCAGAAGCGGACGATGGCCGCGGCGGACGTGCTCTATGGCGTGGTCCAAGATGCCGTCGGGGCCACCACGGTTGTATCGAAGCGCATGCAGGGAGAGTAGAGAAGTCGTCTATGGCACGTTCGTGGCGTAGCTTTTTCAGGAGGGAGAGAGAGGAACCAGACGGGTCTGAGGTGGCGACGCAGACCGAGGTGGTCGAAGGAACCGCGCGGTCCGAGGATGGGGTGTCCGCTGCAGAGGAGGTGCTTGTCGGCCGCAGCGAACCCGTGACCTACGAGGACGTCGTCGAAGAGGTGGCACCCGGAGAGGTGGAAGAGGCCCTGCAAGAGCCGGGGGCGGTCGAAGAGGCGCATGACATCGAGGAGGCGGTGGAGGCACCGGGGGCGGGCGGCTGGTTCGGGCGTCTGCGTAGTGGGCTCAGGAGGAGCCGGGAGTCCGTGGTCGGGCAACTCAACGCGGCCGTGGCGGAGTTCCGGGACGTGGAGGATGAGGAGTTCTGGGAGACGGTGGAGGAGATTCTTATCGCCTCAGACGTGGGCGTCACTACTACATCGAAGCTGGTCCGGGAGCTGGAGCAGGAGGCCCTGGAGAGGAACATCACCAGCGGCAAGGAGCTAAGGGCACTCCTCGTCGAGCACGCAGCGCGCATGTTAGAAGGGCCGGTCGAGCTCGACGTCTCCCACCGGCCGACCGTGATTCTGATGGTCGGCGTCAACGGTACGGGCAAGACGACGACGATCGGCAAGCTGGTTAACTTCCTGCCGGGCAGCGCAATGCTCGCCGCCGGAGATACGTTCCGGGCAGCGGCCATAGAGCAGCTGCAGCGGTGGGGGGAGAGGACCGGGGCCCCTGTGGTCTCGAGGGAGCGGGGCGCGGACGCGGCTGCGGTGGCCCACGACGCGGTCGAGATGGCCAAGCGGGACGGGGTGGATGTGTTGCTTGTCGACACGGCGGGACGGCTCCACACCAAGGTCAACCTCATGGCCGAGCTGGACAAGGTGCGGCGGGTAATCGGGAGACGGCTCCCGGGCGCGCCGCACGAGGTCTTGCTCACGATTGACGCCACCACGGGCCAGAACGGCCTGAGGCAGGCCAAGATGTTCAACGAGTTCGCGGGTGTCACTGGGGTAATCCTGACCAAACTCGACGGCACGGCGAAGGGCGGCATAGCGCTTGCCATAGCCAACGAGATCGAGGTTCCCATCAAGCTTGTCTCGGTCGGCGAGAAGGCCGAGGACCTTCACCCTTTCGACGCCCGCGAGTTCACCGAAGCTCTGTTTGGAGATCTCTAGCATGTTTGACACCTTAGGGGAGAGATTGAACGCGGCGCTCGACGGCGTCCGCGGCAGCGGCAATCTCACAGAGGATAAGGTAAAGAAGGTCACCCGCGAGATACGTCTGGCGCTCCTTGAGGCGGACGTCAACTACGCGGTCGTCAAGGAGTTCGTTGGCAACGTCCGCGAGAGGGCGACCGGCGCCGAGGTCTCCAAGGCGCTTAGCCCGGGGCAGCAGGTCGTCAAGATAGTCAACGAAGAGCTGGCGAAGCTGATGGGTGGCACCTCCCATAAGCTCACCTTCGCATCCCGGCCACCGACGGTGGTTATGCTCGCTGGCCTCAACGGGCATGGAAAGACCACGGCGGCCGGCAAGCTCGCGCTCTTTGTGCGCAAGCTCGGCAAGAACCCGTATCTGGTGGCGTGCGATACCTACCGCCCGGCGGCTATTGACCAGCTCCAGCAGATAGGGCTCGAGCTCGGGGTGCCCGTGTACGCCGCGGGCACGGAGCCGTCGCCGGAGGAGATCGCCGAGCGCGGCATAAAGGCCGCCGCGGACGGCGGCTACGACTTCGTCATCGTGGACACTGCGGGTCGGCAGGTCGTCGACCTGGAGATGATGGAGGAGATCAAACGGGTAAGGGGGGCGGCGCGGCCCCACTCGGTGCTCCTGGTCCTCGACGTCGTGACGGGCCAGACCGCCGTCGAGGTCGCCCAGGCGTTCCAGGAGTACGCCGATTTCGACGGTATGATCCTCACCAAGCTCGACGGCGACGCCCGCGGCGGCGCGGCCTTGTCGGTCGTCTCGGTGACGGGACGTCCGATCCGGTTCGCCTCTGAGGGCGAGAAGATGAGCGAGTTCGACTACTTCTACCCTGACCGGATGGCCGGGCGCATCCTCGGGATGGGCGACGTGCTCACGCTTATCGAGAAAGCCGAGCAGCAGTTGGACCGGGAAGAGGCCGAAGCCGACGCGAAGCGGATGATGTCAGGCAAGTTTACCTTCGAGGACTTTCTCAAGCAAATGCAGATGTTAAAGAGGATGGGGCCGCTGTCTGGGCTTCTGGGCATGATCCCCGGGCTCAACAAACAGTTGCAGGGCACGCAGATCGACGACCGGATGCTCGGCAGGGTCGAGGCCATGGTAACCTCCATGACCCCCCAGGAGCAGCGCAACCCAAAGCTCTTGCAAAACGCGAGCCGGGTGCGTAGGGTCGCGCGTGGCGCCGGGACGACCCAGCAAGAAGTCCAGAAGCTCGTCAAGCAGTTCAACGAGATGCAGAAGATGATGCGCCAGATAGGCAAAGGCGGCGTCCCGAAGATGCCGCGGATGCCGTTCTAGGTAGCGGATAACGTCACAGAGAAGAGAGGAGAAAAGATGGCGGTAAAGATCAGACTTGCGAGGCACGGTGCGAAGGGGGCGCCCTTCTACCGGATAGTGGTCGCGGACTCGCGCAGCCCGCGCGACGGCCGCTTTATAGACCGCATCGGGACCTACAACCCGCGCACGGAGCCTTCGGACATCCGGGTCGACGCTGACAAGGTGCGCTGGTGGTTGGATCAGGGGGCGCAGCCCACCGACCAGGTCCGAAGGTTGTTGAAGGTATCCGGGGTCCTGTAGGGGCACGTCATGGAGCAGCTAGAGGGTCTCGTCCTGATCCTGGCGCGCTCTCTCGTGGAAAAGCCTGACGAGGTCGAGGTCTCCGCTACGGAGAGCGACTCGCGGGTGGACCTTGAGCTCAGGGTGGCACCGGACGACATTGGTAAGATCATCGGCCGACAGGGACGCACGATCCGCGCTATCCGTTCGGTAGCCAAAGCCGCTTCGGTGAAGCTCGGGAAGCGGGTCAACGTCGAGGTCTCAGGCTAGAGGCGTGGAGCCCTCCGACCCCGTGGAGATCGGGCGCGTCGTCGCGCCGCACGGCCGGTGCGGGACCCTCCGGGTGCGCGCCACGGGCTCGGGCCGGCACTTGCGCCAGGGTGTCGAGCCCTTCGTGGCGGACCGCCGCCGACGCATATCCCGGGTACAGCAGACGCCTAAAGGTTTCCTCATCGACCTGGAGGACGTCAAAGATCGCTCGGAGGCGGACGACCTGAGGGGAAAGGGGTTGGTGCTCGATCGCCAGGAGCTCGACGCGCCCGAGGAGGACGAGTTCTACATAGACGACCTTGTGGGGCTGACGACCCTAGACGAGGCCGGCCAGGCGCTCGGCATCGTTGAGATGACCTTCGAGACGCCTGCCCACGAGGTGCTCGTCATCTTCCGCGATAAGGATGATGAGGATGCCCCAACTCGCTACGTGCCCTTCACCCGCGAGCACGTCCCGGACGTGGACCTCGCAGCGCGCCGCCTGACCATCCGTCCGCCAGAAAGCTGATCCCCGGAAGGTTGATCCCCACGAAGAACATCGACGTGTTCTGTGTTTTCCCTTCCGTGGTAGACGCTGTTCTGGGCGTCGGCGTAGTCGGGAGGGCCATCAAGCGAGGTGGTGTCAGCTACCGGAGCTTCGACCTCAAGGAGCACGCCCCTGGTGGCCGCATAGACGACATGCCGTTCGGCGGTGGAGCGGGGATGGTGGTGCGCGTCGACGTCGTCGCGCGGGCGCTCGAGGCGGTCTACGGGATCCCAGCCAAGGGGGTGAGGGAGGGACGGCGCGTAGTCCTGACCGAAGCGTGGGGGCGTCCCATCGATCAGGGCTACGTGAACGCGGTCGCGGAGGGGCCCGACCTGACGATCATCTGCGGGCGGTACGGCGGCGTGGACGAGCGGGTGCACACGGCACTCGCGACGGAGGCGGTCTCTCTGGGCGACTTCGTTTTGTCCGGGGGTGAGGTCGCCGCCGCAGCGCTCGCCGACGCTGCCATACGGCGCCTCCACGGTGTGCTCGGGAATAGGGAGAGCCTGGTGGGGGAGTCGTTCTCGTCGAAAGGCGTGGCCAGTCCTCCCGTGTACACGCGGCCCGCGGAGTGGGATGGAGAGGCGGTCCCCGGCGTGCTATTATCCGGCAATCACGCCCGGATCCGGGCTTGGCACGAGCGCGAAGCGCGCGAGAGGACTCGGACTAGGGAGACCAGCAGAGGGTCAACCTAGAGCACTCCGGTCATCCACCCACGAGAGGAGCGAGCATGATAACGAGCGAGAACCTGCAGCAGAGGAAGGTCACCTTCAAACCGGGCGACACGGTGCGGGTGCACTACCGCGTCTTAGAGGGCAACCGCGAGAGGGTACAAGTTTTTGAGGGCCTATGTATCGCGCGCAAGGGCGGGAGTATCAATGAGACGTTCACGGTCCGAAAGAACTCCTTCGGGGTGGCCGTGGAGAGGATCTTCCCTCTGCAGTCCCCGAAGGTAGCCGAGATAGAGGTCGTCTCCCGCGGCGCGGTGCGGCGCGCCAAGCTCTACTATATCCGGGACAAGGTCGGCCGCAGAGCCAGGGTGAAGAAGGCCAAGTAGAGGGTGCCTTGGCTGAGGCTTCCAAGAGGAACGCCTTCCGGGAGCAACCTCCCCTGTACGCCTTCGACGCCGCGTGGGTGCTAGAGCGACTTCCGCCGCTTGCCGGGGCCGACGAGGCCGGACGAGGCGCCCTTGCCGGGCCGCTGGCCGCCGCCGCCGTGGTCCTCGGCGGCAGTGAAATCTCCGGCATCAACGACTCGAAAACGCTGAGCTCTAGCTCCCGTGAGAGGATCTTCGGTGAGGTGCTTCGGCGTGCCGAGGCCGTCGCCGTGGTTACCTTCCCGGCCTGGTGGATAGACCGGTTCGGAGTCGGCCGGGCGAATCGTGAGTCGCTCGCGCGGGCCCTCGCGTTGCTGCGACCGCACGCCGGGTGCGGTTTGGCCGATGGCAACCTAGCGCTTGGGCCTGAGGTGGAATGCTTGCCCCGGGCGGATGGAATGAGCGCCGCGGTTGCCGCGGCGAGCGTCGTCGCCAAGGTGCTGCGCGACGGCGCGATGCGCGCGCTCGCCGGGCAGCACGCGGCGTACGGCTTCGAGAGAAACCGCGGTTACGGGACGCCGGAGCACCGGCTCGCGCTCGTGCAGTTCGGTCCTTGCCGCGTCCACCGGCTGAGCTACGCTGGGGTGGGCCCCTGAGCCGGCGTACCGCCGGCGCTCGTGATTGCGGTGATGGTCTTGCTGTACGCGCCGGTTGCCACGGCACAGTACTACAGCGAAGGCGGGTGAGGAAGCACTGGCCACCCCACCGCTATGTCTACCGAAAGTTCTACCGCGAGCGCGAGTGCCAACGCGTCGGCTGCCGTCACCGCGCTGCCCAAGAGCGGCGGTCCCCCGCTGGCCGGGCTGGTCAGCTTGGTAGCCAGCGTGGCGCTGATATCATCGGGAATCGGGGCGCTGCTCCTTGTGCAACGCAGCATTTTCTGACCGACTAGTAGAGTAGCAAACGCCATTTGGAGCTAGCCCGCCTTTACTGGGCTGGGATCTCTACACCAAGCGACTTCAGCCTTCATTGTGGCGTCGACTTCGCAGAACCCCTACCTTCTCGGAAGTACCTATGTAGCGTCCTACATAGAGCTTCTTGGAAAGTGCGGAGAAGGTCTGTTCGCGACATCGCGAGAGTTAAGAACCGATCACAACATATAGCGGTGTCGGATAGATATGTAGGTCCACGCATAACAAGTCGTCTATCCTAGGGTTAACGATAGCCTGTTCGAGCGCGTAGGGGCCGCCGGCGCGCTCGTCTCGGAACACGACCTCGGAAGGCGCTCGCGTAGCACTTCCCCGGTCGCAACAGATTGTCGTGGGCCTCTGCGAAGCGGTAGTCGTCGTCCAGGCCCCTCAGGAGAGCGGCGCCCTCGCAGCGATCCCCCACGCCGCGGATTGCGGACGGGACATCTGAGCGGTCCCCGGGTCCCTCGCGGCCCCGGAATGCCGGGAGTCGAACAAGGTTCTCGCTGACGGGACGAACATTTTCTGGGTCGTCGCAGAGTTCGTCGAAGCGCACACGAAGGGGCCGACTCACTCCCTGCTACGGATTCGCCGGCCGGCGAATCCTCTTGGCCCGGACTAGCTGCCGGAGGGTGAGGCGCTAGTGCTCTCAACGTCTTCTAGAAGCCCCGGGGCCATTGTGCTACCATCTGCGAGGCTCGGACAGGAGGTTGCGTTTGGCTCCAGCGGTCTCATATGCAACCTCTTTCTGAGACCACACACGCCCGTCGGAGGGCCACGGTGCCCGGGTGGTGGTCCGCTCTGAAGTACGAGACGGATTGGATTGCGAGGCGCGGGCGGAGGATGCTAACCACCTGAAAAGTGAGGTAGAACATGGAGAGTACGACCGAGCGTGTAGGGATCAGAGAGCTGCTCGAAGCTGGGGTTCATTTCGGGCACCAGGCCAAACGTTGGAACCCCAAGATGAAGCGATACATCTTCGCCGAGCGTTCCGGGGTACACATCATAGACCTGGACCAGACGCTCACGCTTCTCGACCGCGCCCTCAACTTCGTGCGTGGGGTCGCCGAGGCGGATCGTGAGATCCTCTTCGTCGGCACCAAGAAGCAGGCCCAGATCCCGATTGCCGAGCAGGCCATGCGCAGCGGCCAACCTTACATCGCCGAGCGCTACATAGGTGGCATCCTGACCAACTTCCAAACCATTCTCCCACGTATCCAGTACTTCAAGGACCTCGCGCGCAGAGTCGAGGAGATGCCTGAGGAGGAGCGCTCGGGCAAGGACTGGTTCGCGCTGAACCGCGAGTATCAGAAGCTGCGGCGCAACTTCGCGGGCATAACCGAGATGGAGCGCTTGCCTGGTGCCGTCTTCGTCATAGACCCTAAGCGCGAGGAGCTTTTGGTCAAAGAGGCCAACCGCCTCAAGATACCCGTAGTAGCCCTCACTGACACCAACTGCGACCCCGAAGTCGTGGACTACGTCATCCCTGGCAACGACGATGCGATCCGGTCTATAACCCTGATCTCACGCCTTATAGGCGACGCAATCGTGCAGGCTCGCGGCGAGGAGGCGGTCCCGGCTGCCGACCGCCCGCTGCCGCCGGTTGTCGAGGAGGCAGAGATGTCGGAGGAGGTCGCCGAGGGGATCGTCGCCGACGAGACCGAACAGGCGGCCAACGGCCGCCCCGAGCCCACCGAGATCCGGGACGAAGAGCCGCCCGCCGTCGAAACGGACCAGGCCGAGGATGTCGCGGACCCGGAGTCTGCTGCACCGGCCGAAGCTGATGAGACGGAGATTGCCGAAGAAGATGCCGCAATCGACACGGCGGCTGCCGAAACTGCCGAACCCGAGGCCAGCCCATCGGCGGAGGTCGAGGGACCCGAGGGCGCTGCCGACACGACAGACGAAACAAACGCGGCGGAGCCCGAGGCGGAGCAGGACGACACCGAGCCCGAGGGAGCCGAGGAGGCGCCTTCGGGAGAGAACCGGGAGAGATAGAGGTTTGGCTAGCACTATAGAGAAGATAAAGCAGCTCCGCGAGGAGACTGCAGCCGGGATGATGGACGTGAAGAACGCGCTGGAGGAATCTGGTGGTGATCTCGAGGGCGCCCGGCGGGTGCTGAGAGAGCGGGGACAGGCCCTCGCTGCCAAGAAGAGCTCGCGCGAGGCGTCGGAGGGGCTCATCGACGCCTATGTCCATTTCAATGGGCGGGTCGGGGTGCTTGTCGAGGTCAACTGCGAGACGGACTTCGTGGCGCGCACGCCGGAGTTCAGGGAGTTCGCACACGACGTCGCGCTGCATGTGGCCTCGGCCCAGCCACAGCCGCTCGCCGTTGCGCCGGAGGACATACCGGCGGGCGAGTTAGAGGAGGAGCGGCGGATCGTGGAGAAGCAGGTTGCCCAGATGAACAAACCTGAGGAGATAGCGCGCCGGATTTCTGAGGGACGCATGCATAAGTGGATCTCGGAGCGGGCCCTGCTCACGCAGCCCTTCGTTAAGGATCCCGACAAGACCGTCGGCGATCTCCTGCGGGAGACGATCCAGAAGGTCGGCGAGAACGTCGTAGTGCGGCGCTTCACCCGCTACGCGATCTAGGAACGGCTTGGACGAGACCGGCACACCCGAGGGCGACGCCGAAGGGGCCTCCGGCTCCCTCTCGGAGCTGGGAGCCGTTCGCCGCGTCGTCCTCAAGCTCTCCGGCGAGAGCCTCGCCGGAGAGGGGGGCTACGGGATAGACCCCGAGAGCTTGGGCTCGACCGCGGAGCAGGTTCTCGAGGCGGTCGAAGCGGGAGCCGAGCTCGCGGTCGTCGTGGGGGGCGGGAACATCTTCAGGGGATCCCAGGTCGCCGACGAGCTCGGGATCGAGAGCGCGACGGCGGACTATATGGCGATGCTCGGCACGGTCATAAACGCGCTCGCGCTGCAGGCCGCCCTTGAGGGGCGCGGCATCCCCACACGGGTGCAGTCGGCCATCGAGATCCAGGAGGTTGCCGAGCCCTATATTCGCCGCCGGGCGATCCGGCACCTAGAGAAGGGAAGGGTGGTCATTTTTGCCTCCGGGACGGGCAACCCATTTTTCACAACCGACACAGGTGCAGCCCTGCGGGCCTTAGAGATAAACGCTGACGTCCTCCTCATGGCGAAGAACCGGGTCGACGGCGTCTACGATAAGGACCCGCGGAAGGAGCCCGACGCGGTCCGTCTGGACCGCCTGAACTACATGGACCTCCTCTCAAACAACCTTGCCGTCATGGACCACACCGCTGCCACCCTCTGCAGCGGCGAGAACCTCCCCATTATCGTTTTCGATATACTTGAACAGGGCAACATGCGCCGCATTTTGCGAGGAGAGCGCGTCGGCTCCCTGGTGTGGGGCGCAACCAGGAACGGGGCCGGAGGAGGCTGAGAATGTCCGACGTCATCGATCTCACGGCGGCCGAGCGCCGGATGCGGGGAGCCGTCGATTCCGTGAAGAGCCACTTCGCGACGATAAGGACAGGCCGGGCCAACCCGACGCTGCTAGACAGGATAGAGGTCGAGGTCTACGGCTCGCGCATGCCCTTGAGAAGCGTCGCCAACGTCGGGGCGCCGGAGCCCCGCCTTCTCACCGTGACCCCGTTCGACCCTAACTCGCTCAAGAACATCGAGCGCGCCATAAGCGACTCGGAGATAGGGCTCAACCCGCAGAACGACGGCAAGATTATTCGGCTGCCCATCCCTGAGCTGACCGAGGAGCGCCGCAGGGAGTTGATAAGGCTCGCCAGGGGCATGGCCGAAGAGGGACGCGTCTCGGTTCGCAACGTCCGCCGCGATGAGATGCGCGACGTCCACGAGCTGCGTAAGGAGGGTGAGATCTCCCAGGATGACGAGCGCCGCGCCGAGGAGGAGCTCCAAAAGGTGACCAACGGTTACGTCGAGCGCATAGACGCCGCGCTGGCGGATAAAGAAGCCGAGCTCCTGGAGGTTTAGGCGCTGGAACCAATCCGGAAATATCTCTCCAAGCCGTCCGCCGAGCCTCGCGTCCTCACCCGCGTCGGAGACGGCCGCACCCCGCTACACGTTGCCATCATCATGGACGGCAACGGGCGTTGGGCTCAACGGCGCCGGCTCCCCCGCGCGGCCGGCCACCGAGCCGGCGTCGAGGTCCTCACCCCACTGCTAGAGGCCGCTGGCAGGGTCGGCGTAAAGGCGCTCATCCTCTACGCATTCTCGACGGAGAACTGGACCCGCCCCGATGACGAGGTGGACACCCTGATGTCCCTCTTTCTAGAGACTGCCCGCGCGAAGGTGCCGGACCTGAACGAGCGCGGCGCCCGGCTTCGTTTCCTGGGGCGTCGTGAGCACCTCCCCGTCTCCGTGCTCGAGGCGATCCGGGAGGCCGAGGAGCTCACCGCGCTCAACGACAATCTCGACGTCTACGTCGCCCTCAACTACGGCGGCCGCTCTGAGATCGTGGACGCCGCCCGGCGTATAGTGACCGACGGCCTCTCCCCCGAAGAGGTTGACGAGGCCACCTTCGCCCGCTATCTCTACGCCCCCGAGCTTCCCGAGGTGGACCTCGTAATCCGGACTAGCGGCGAGCTGCGCGTCTCCAACTTTCTGCTCTGGCAGATAGCCTACGCCGAGTTCTACGTGACCGACACCTTGTGGCCGGACTTCTCGCCGGAGGAGTTCGTTCGCGCCATAGAATCCTTCGCGTCCCGTTCTCGGCGGCGGGGCGGGGTCTAGAGGACGCCGGGTGCTCAGGTGGCGGACCGCCACCGCGCTCGTCCTAGCGCCCGTCGCGCTCGGCGCCATCGTCCTCGGTAAGTGGGCGGTCCTCCTCGTCGTCCTCCTCGTGACGGTCGGCTCGGCCTACGAGCTCTCTCAAGCCCTGAACCCCCTGCCGTTCCTGGCGGCTTTAGGGGCGGGAGTGATCCCCATCCTGCTCTCCATCCCTTACGGCACGACTGGTATCCTGGTTGGTGCCCTTCTGGCCCTCCCCTGGGCTCTGTTGTGGCTCGCAGGGAGGCCGGAGACCCGCACCCTGAGGTCGGTCTTGGCCGTGGTCCTAATGTCCCTCTGGGTCGGCGTACCGCTCGCCCACCTCGGCCTCTTCCCCCGCTCGACCTACGGCGTCATCCTCATCCTCATAGCGGTGGTCGGGCCCTGGATCTCTGACTCTGGCGCGTTCTTCGCTGGCCGTCTCTTCGGTCGGCACCTGCTCCTCCCGAGCCTGAGCCCGAACAAGACCGTTGAGGGTAGCCTGGGCGGCCTGCTAGCGACGGTGCTCGTCATCGGGTTCGTCTCCTACCAGTTCGTCGACTTTACCCTGGGCAAGGCGGCGGTCATCGGCGTCGGCGTTTCGATCTTCTCCCAGACCGGCGACCTGTTCGAGTCCGCTCTCAAGCGCATCCTGGACATGAAGGACCTCGGGCACTTTCTCCCCGGCCACGGTGGGATCCTCGACCGCGTGGACAGCCTACTGTTTACCGCACCCGCGGTATACTACTTCTCCTTGCTTGTATGAGATCACCACACACATCCCTGCCGTGAGGCGGCGTCTCACCATCCTGGGCTCGACCGGCAGCATCGGCCGCCAGGCCCTCGACGTCGTGCGCGCCCACCCGGACCGCTTCGACGTCGTAGCCCTTTCCGCGGCCGCAAACGTGGATCTCCTCCGTCGCCAGGCAGCAGAGTTCGAGCCTGAGCGCGTCGCCCTGGAATCCCACGCTGCCCCGTCCCCCAGCGGCTTCGGCTGCGAGGTTCTCTCCGGCCCCGGTTCCGCAGAGCACCTCGCCAGGCAGCCTGCGGACGTGGTCCTCAACGGCATCGTCGGCTTCGCAGGTCTCGCCGCGACCGTAGGAGCGCTCCAAGCCGGCAACACCCTCGCCCTCGCTAACAAAGAATCCCTGGTCGCCGGCGGCGACTGGGTCATGAGCCTCGCCGCCTCCGACCGCATAATCCCCGTAGACTCGGAACACTCGGCGATCTTCCAGTGCTTGGAGGGCAGGACTGAGGCTAGCGGCGTGTTGCTGACCGCATCGGGCGGGCCGTTTTTCTCTCTGCAGAAGGCGCAATTATTGGAGGTCGGGCCGCGCGACGCGCTCGAGCATCCCACGTGGCGGATGGGGGCTAAGATCACGGTAGACTCGGCTACGATGATGAACAAGGGGCTCGAGATCATAGAGGCGCACCACCTCTTCGGCGTGCCCTATGACGCCGTGCGGGTGGCGGTGCACCGCCAGTCGGTGGTCCACGGAGGTGTCTTCCTCAAAGATGGCTCGGTCGTCCTGCACGCGGCGCTCCCTGACATGAGGTTGGCGATCGCCTACGGCCTGCTCCACCCCGAGCGAGTGGACCTGGGGGTGGAGCAGGTACCCTTCGACGCCGCCTCGTGGACCTTCGAGGAGCTGCGCAACGACCTGTTTCGCTGCCTGCCGCTCGCGGTCCAAGCGGGTCGCGCGGGCGGCGCCTACCCGGTCGCGCTCAACGCCGCGAACGAGGTGCTAGTACAGAGCTTTCTCGACGGCCGCGTCGGCTTCTTGCAGATAGCCCACGTGCTCGAGGATGTGCTCGACGCCGTGCCCAAGTTTGGGGCCATGGACAGCCTGCAGGCGATAACCTCTGTCGACGCCTGGGCCCGTCAAGAGGCCCGGCGGCGTGCGCGAGGGGCGGCAGCCGTATGACCGTCCTGGTGGCCATACTCGGCTTGATCTTTCTGATCGTCATCCACGAGCTCGGGCACATGCTCACCGCAAAGGCCCTCGGAGTCAGGGTGCCGGAGTTCGGAATCGGCTTCGGGCCGCCCCTCATAAAGAGGAAGATCGGCGAAACCGTCTATTCTTTACGCATAATACTACTCGGCGGGTTCGCGAAGATGGCCGGAATGAACGACGACGCGGAGGGATCGGACACCTTCCCTGCCAAGACGCCGTGGCGGCGGGCGCTAATCATCTTCGCCGGGCCGTTCGCCAACATCCTTGCTGCAGTCGCCATACTCGCGTTAGTACTCATGACTACGGGTGCAGTGACGGGCGTAAAGCCGCAGGTGCGTGAGATCGAGCCTGGCTCGATGGCGGAGCGCGTCGGCATCCAGCCGGGCGACAGGCTCGTGGCCGTCGACGGCCAGCGGATAGGGGGCTGGGAGGGCTTCAGTCGCGAGGTGGCGGAGAGTCGTCCTGGGGAGGAGATTTGGGTTACGGTCGTGCGTGGTGGGGACGAGAGGACGTTTAGCGGGGAGCTGGGTGCCGACCCGAACGCCCCGCACGAGGCCCTGGTCGGCGTCCGGCCCGTGGTGGAGACGACGAGGTACGGACCAATCGAGGCAGCGGAAATGGCGGTGGGGCAGGTGGTGCGGGTGACCGGCCTGCTCGGCGTTTTCGTCGGAGATCTCGTTACCGGCGAGCGCAGTTTGTATAACAACGTCACGGGACCGGTGGGGATCGCTTCTGTCGGGAGCACCTCGGTGGAGCAGGGTTTCTTCCCGCAGCTTCTGGCCTTGATCAGCATCAACTTGGCCCTGTTCAACCTGTTGCCCATCCTGCCGCTCGACGGCGGGCACCTGTTCTTCATCGCGGCGGAGAAGGCTTTAGGTCGTCCGGTCAGCCGGGAGACGATGGGCAGGATCGCAGCTCTCGGAATAGCGCTGGTGCTCATGCTGTTCCTGTTCGCAACCTACGCCGACCTTAGTAAAATCTTTACGGGACAGCCATTCATCCCAGGGTAATATCGGTCTAGGAGGAAGATGGCAGAGGCAGCAGTGCAGGAGCGTCCGATCACGAGCCGGCAGATAAAGGTCGGCGGCGTACCGGTCGGCGGCGGCGCCGAGGTCGCGGTCCAGTCGATGACTAACACCATGACGAACGACGTCGAGGCGACCGTCCAACAGGTCTACGACCTGAACGCTGCTGGGGCCGACCTCGTGCGCGTCTCCGTTAACGGCTCCAAGGCCCTCAAGGGCTTCAAAGAGGTCGTCTGGCGCTCGCCCGTGCCCCTTATCGCCGACATCCACTTCGACTACCGCATGGCCCTCGGTGCCGCGGACGCCGGGGTCGCCTGCGTGCGCATAAACCCCGGCAACATCGGCGGCGATGACCGCTTCCGCGCTGTGATCGAGAAGTGCCAGGAGACCGGCACCGCCATGCGCATCGGCGTCAACTCCGGCTCCGTCGAGAGGCGCTTCTGGGAGCTGCCCAAAGCTGAGGCGCTCGTCGCGAGCGCCCTGCACAAGGTCGAGATCGCCGAGGAGATGGGCTTCCTCGACTTCAAGGTCTCCCTCAAGGCGAGCCACGTCCCCGAGATGGTCGAGGCCAACAGAGAGTTCCGCAAGAGAAACGATGCCCCCCTTCACCTCGGCGTGACTGAGGCCGGAACCAAGGTCCCAGGCGCGATAAAGAGCGCGGCGGCCTTGGGTCAACTCCTGCCCTACGGTATAGGGGACACCATCAGGATCTCGCTCGCAGAGGATCCAGTCGAGGAGGTACCGGTCGCCTACCAGATCCTCTCCGCCCTAGACCTCCGCCACCGCGGGCCGAATGTCATCGCCTGCCCGAGCTGCGCCCGCACCCTTGGTTTCGACGTCATCGGGATGGCTGCCCAGGTCGAGGAGGAACTCAGGCAATACGAGGACCACTTCACGGTTGCGGTCATGGGCTGCATCGTCAACGGCCCTGGCGAGGCGCGCGACGCCGACTACGGTGTGGCTGGCGGCAAGGACGACGGTGTGATCTTCGCCAAGGGCCAGCCGCTAAAGAAAGTCCACCGAGACGAGATCTTCTCCGCCCTCTTCGAGGAGATAGCGAAGGACGGGCGAAAGTAAGGAGCACCGACACCCTTTCTCGGAAGCTCACCAAGGTTATACGGGCAATCCTTGGAACGTTCTGTCACGTAACGGTTGTCGTATGCTTGGGAGACGGTCGTCCGGTAGGTTGGTCTTGTGACGGAAGGAGCGTCAGAACAAAATCGAGGGGAAGAGCCGGAAGGATGAGCGCCCGCAACGCCGCATGGCAAACGTGGTCGCTCGCCGCTCTCTCGCTAGCCGTGGTCCTCGCGAGCATCGCACTGTCTGTCCTCGCCCGATCCGTGTACATCCCCTGCAGTTGGGGCGCTAGCACCGATGTCGGCGACCTGTTGGTCACCTTGCCCTTCTTGGCCTTCCTCATCGTTGGTGCCCTGATCTCCTCCAGGCGTCCCCAGAACCCGATAGGTTGGATCTGTCTGGTCGCCGGACTCTTCTGGATGCTCATCTCGTCCTGAGTAAGACCTGCAGTGCCTACGGTTTCGCCAGGCCCGGCTCGGTCCCCTTCCCGGTGACGATGACCGCGCTGCTGTACGCGTGGCTGTGGACGCCGATCGTGGGGCTGGTCGTGATCTAGATTATATCCTGCTCTTCCCCGACGGGAGGCTCCTTTCCAGGGGGTGAGGGCACCTGGCGTTGCTCTCAGGGGTAGTGTTTGTGTTGGAGAGCGTCGCGGTCTTCCTTACCCCTGGGTCCCTGGATGGCCTCACGGGGCAAGCAACACGTTTGGGCTTGAGGGGCACCCCTCGGTGGCGGATGCAGGGTGGGTTCTTCTCCCGCTGCTGGCCCTGTACATGCTCGCCTCGGTGGTGAGCTTGGTGTTGCGTTTCCGGCGTTCCGGGGGCCTCGTTATGGCTGCTCTGTTCAACCCCCTAAGGTGCCGCATCCAGTAGTTAGTAGTTCATAGATCGGCGCTTCTACCGCAGCAAGTACGACGCCGTCAAGACCCCTGCCGCTTTCTCTGCCAGGCTGCGCGCCGAGACGGACTCGACGCGCTGGACTACGAGGTGCTTGGGCTGGTGCGTCGGTCGATGCAACCGGTGCACGCCTCACTGTGGCTGCGCTCCGACAGTACACCTTCGAAGGACCGTGGTCAGAGTAACCACTGCCTCAAGCACCGAAGCTCAGAGAAGGTGGGTTCTCGACAGTTGGTTGTGTACATCTTGGGGCACTGTATTGGGTTGCGGCACGGCAGATGAAGGGCTGACCGGAGGATGTGCAGAACGCTGCCCTGTACTGCGGATCGTACTAACTGTATAGGTAGTTCAGTGATCGGGGTTTGCGTTCGTTGCTGATACGTACTGGTAGGAGCACAGACGCCTTGTAACCTACATACTCTGCGATATAATCAAACTTGCAGTACGAGAGCAAGGGGTCTGCAAGGACCCGTTGCTTTTTTTAACGTTTGAAGAAGGTGAGAGAGACGGCGAGGCTGGAAAGATTGGCGCAGGTCGTGGAGGGTTCGCTCCCCCCGGGGAGCGAGCTCGTGGAGGCACAGTTCTCTGCGGGACCTCTGCTGATATTACTCGTGGACCGGGAGGACGGTCCGGTGGACCACGAGTTCTGCTCGCGGGTCATCTCCACCGTCTCACCGGCACTGGAAGAGCAGGGCTATGACGGCATGTTCGAGGTCTCTTCGCCTGGCATAGAGCGCCCGCTGACCAAGCCTGAGCACTTCCGGCGCTTTGTTGGACACAAGGCGAAGGTCCGCCTCTCAGCGCCCGTGGAGAGGCGCCGCAATTTCACGGGCGTCATAGAGCGGGCCGGCGAGAACGACTTTGTACTAAAACTCTTAGAGGGAGGAGCGGAGGTAGAGCTGCCGTTCGGCTCGGTCTCCCGTGCGCACCTCAAGGAGGACATACAACCATGAACACGGCATTGTTGTCGGCACTACACGAGATAGAGACGGACAAAGGCATCCCGTTCGACACGGTAACGGGCGTGCTCGAGGAGTCCCTGCTCGCGGCCTACGAGAACCGCGAGGGGGCCGAGGAGGGGGCCAGGGTGGTCCTCGACCGCGAGACGGGCGACCTTAGGGTGATGAAGGACGGGGAGGACATAACGCCCCACGACTTCACGCGCATAGCGGCCCAGGTCATGCGCCAGACCTTCTACCAGCGACTCAACGAGGTGCACAATGCGCAGCTTCTCGAGGAGTACGGCAGCCGGATGGGCGACGTCGTGACCGGCATCGTCCAGCAGGCCCACCGCCGCATGACCATTATAGACCTGGGTAGGGTCGAGGCGATCCTGCCTGCCAGCGAGCAGGTGCCCAACGAGCGCTACGAGAACGGCCAGCGGCTCAAGGTGTACCTGCTGGACATCCGCGAGCCGGGCAGGGGGCCGAATCTGGTCGTCAGCCGCAGGCACGAGGGGTTGCTCAAGGGGCTCTTCGATCTGGAGGTGCCGGAGATCTACGACGGGCTCGTCGAGATCAAGGCCGTAGCCCGCGAAGCGGGGCTGCGCTCGAAGGTCGGGGTGTGGTCGAACGAGTCGGGAATCGACCCTGTGGGCGCGTGCGTGGGCCCGAGGGGCAGCCGCGTGCGGGCGGTCGTCTCCGAGCTCAGAAACGAGAAGATAGACATCATCCAGTGGGACCCCGAGCCCGCGCGCTTCATCGCGAAGGCTTTAAGCCCCGCCCGTGTGCGGGAGGTCTACCTGGACGAGGACGAGAGGCAGGCCGAGGTCATCGTGCCGGACGACCAGCTGTCACTGGCGATCGGGCGCGAGGGCCAGAACGCCCGCCTCGCGGTCAAGCTGACGGACTGGAAAATAGACATCAAGCCCGAGAGCCAGGCCATCGAGTTCGAGGACGAGGAAGAGGACTGGGAGCTCGACGAGGACTCCGCCATGCACCGTTGCCGGGCGGTTTTGTCCAACGGCCGGCGCTGCGCGAACATGGCGCTGCCCGGGTCCCTCTTCTGCGGGATCCCGTCGCACCAGGCTCAGGCCGCGGAGTTCGAGGGCTTGGTCGAGGGGTCGCAGGGGGTGACGGATGAGTAAGCGTGTTTACGAGATAGCCAGGGAGTTGGACCTAGAAAGCAAAGAGGTCATACACCGCTTGAAGGAGGCTGGGGTAGAGGTCAAGAGCCACTCGTCTTCGGTGGAGGACCTAGTCTACGAGCGGGTCTTCGGGACGAACGGCCGCTCTGAGGTGCAGGAGGCGGAGGCCCGCGAGGCCCGCACTGAGGCGGAGCGATCCGGGCACGGCGAGAGCGTCGCGGCAGCCCCGGCCGAGGAGCCGGTCTCCGCGCCGGCGCCCAAGAAGGAGAAGAAGCGCCGCCGGGTCGTCATCGACGCGAGCGCGACCAACCGTGCCCCGCGTCCCGCGGCCGCCCCCGCTGTTGCCAGGGAGCCCGAGCGGGCGCCGGTCGAGGAGAAGCCCGAGGAGTCGGGTGGCGTGCGCGTCGAGCCGGGCGCAACGGTCAAGGATCTCGGTGACGCCTTGGGTGTGCCGCCCACCCAGATAATCAAGGTCCTCATGGGCCTCGGTGAGATGAAGACGCTCACCCAGACACTCTCGACCGAGGAGATAGAGCTCATCGCCGAGGAGCTGGGGGCGGAGGTCGAGATCGGCGCCGTCGAGGAGCCGGTCCCTGTGGAGGTGGCGCCAGAGGACAGGCCGGAAGACCTGATCGAGAAGCCCCCGGTTGTCACGGTGATGGGCCATGTCGACCATGGCAAGACGAGCCTCTTGGATCGCATCCGGAGCGCGAACGTCCAGTCGGGTGAGGCCGGGGGCATCACGCAGCACATCGGTGCCTACCAGGTCGAGAGCGGGGAGAAGAGAATCACCTTCATCGACACCCCGGGCCATGAGGCGTTCACCGAGATGCGCGCCCGCGGCGCGAGGGTGACGGACATAGTCGTCCTTGTCGTCGCCGCAGACGACGGCGTCATGCCCCAGACCCAGGAAGCCATAGAGCACGCCCGGGCTGCGGAGGTCCCGATTGTCGTGGCGATCAACAAGATAGACGTCCCGAACGCTAACCAGGACCGCGTGATGGGCGAGCTGGCCGAGCGCGGCCTAACCCCGGAGGCTTGGGGCGGCGAGACGGTGACGGTCGCCGTATCGGCCAAGACCGGCGAGGGCATAGACGAGCTCCTCGATAACATACTCGTCGTCGCCGAGCTCGAGGACCTCCAGGCCAACCCGAACGCGCCGGCGAGTGGGTACGCTATCGAAGGCGAGCGCGACCCTGGCCGCGGACCCGTGGCGACGATGCTCCTGAACCGCGGCACCCTCCACAAGGGTGACGTTGTCCTCGCTGGCACCGCCTACGGCCGGGTGCGGGCGATGCTCGATTATACCGGCCAGCGCATCAAGGACGCCGGTCCGGGTGATCCCGCGGAGATCCTCGGTCTTTCAGGGGTCCCCGAGGCGGGAACCCGCTTCGAGGTCGTCGACCACGAGCGCATCGCGCGCGACAGGGCCCAGCAGGTTGAGGCGGCCCTGAGGCGCCAGGAGCTCGCCGAGCACGGCGGGACGCGCCGCACACTCGAGGAGCTTCTCGGCGAGAGCGGCACGCAGGACCTGAACCTCGTAGTTAAGGCCGACGTCGCGGGCTCGGTCGAGGCGCTCAAAGAGGCGCTGGCCAGGCTCTCCACAGAAGAGGTGCGCGTCAACGTCGTCAGGAGCGGCGTAGGGGCGATAACCGACTCTGACGTCATGCTTGCCTCGGCGAGCGACGGGATTCTGCTCGGCTTCAACGTCAGGCCGACGAATACTGCCAAGCAGGTCGCCGAGCGCGAGGGTGTGGAGATCCGCACCTACGACGTGATCTACAAAGCGCTTGAGGATATAGAGGCTGCCATGCGCGGCATGCTCGCCCCCGAGACTGCCGAGAACGAGACGGGGTCCGCCGAGGTGCGCGCAATCTTCCGCGTCCCCGGCGTCGGCACAGTCGCGGGTTGCTACGTGACCCGCGGCGAGGTCTCTCGCAACAACCGCGTACGAGTCGTGCGCGGCGGAACGGTGGTCTACGAGGGCAGCATCGCCTCCCTGAAGCGCTTCAGAGACGACGTTCGTTCGGTGCGCGAGGGCTTCGAGTGCGGCATCGGCATCGAGAACTTTAACGACGTCAAAGAGGGCGACGTCCTGGAGTCCTTCGAGGTCGTCGAGGTTCCGAGGTAACACGAGGGCTCTTGTTCTGCGCCGTTAGGCTGGAGCTGGAACTGCCCTATGTCTCCAGCTTGAAGGAGAAACGTCAGACGTTGTGGTCCATAAAGGACCGC